>WNGJ01008520.1_pt1 | contig 16613 bp, 15 predicted proteins | sample 5400611 | NCBI WGS metagenome assembly WNGJ01 (sample SAMN13153375, study PRJNA577476) | soil metagenome | isolation source: 40 cm soil or saprolite under Garry oak tree replicate 1 | place: USA:California | collected 2016-06-15 | reverse complement strand
AGTGCCGTCGGGTGGCAGAAAATTCATCGGCAGCATTGAGAATTGAAGGCTTGCACCACCCTGCAAAAAGAGCACGTGATAGTTGTCCGGAATGGCAAGAAGGTTTCTTAAGCCTGAATCGGCGCCGCTAACAATCTCGGCAAAGGTTTTGGAGCGATGACTGATTTCCATTACCGACATCCCAACACCGGGCAGACTCAACATGTCCCGCTGAGCTTCTTCAAGGACTGGTACTGGCAGGACTGCTGGGCCGGCGCTGAAGTTATGTATTCGTTCTGTCATCTATCACTCCCGTAAATAGTGAATCGTAAACCGGGTCGCTATGTATTCTGCGAGTAAACCCGGATCTGCGCTCCAAGCAAAACTATTTACGATTTACCATTTACTATTTATTTTGTTCCGATCGCATCATGCGCCCCGCAAGGCGAGTGACTAACGACCGCGGCGCCAGGCGTTCACTTTGAGTCATTAGAAAATTGGTCCAACCCGAGATGACGTGACTCTTGCCTCGGGCCAGCCCGCGTAATGCTACTTCCACCACTTCTTCCGGAGTTTGCGAAACTCGCGCCGGTGGCTTGTGTCCCCGGGCGGCTTCGAAGAAGTTTGTTTCAGTCACACCGGGGCAGAGTGCCATCACTTTGATTCCGTAAGGCCCATTCTCTTCCCAGAGCGCCTCTGAAAACGAAAGCACAAATGCTTTCGTGGCCGCGTAGGTGGCCATGAAAGGCACTGCCTGAAATGCGGCTGTCGAAGCGACGTTAATGATTTCTCCCTGCTTACGCTCAAGCATCGGCTGCAGGAACCGGTAGGTCAGTTCCACTAGTGCTTTGATGTTGAGGTCGATCATGTTCAACTCGCGCGCCAGATCAAGTTTGCTGAACTCACCCATCGAGCCGAAACCGGCGTTGTTAATCAACATGTCGACGACTAACCCACGTTGCTCGGCTTCTTCAAATAGTCGAGCCGGCGATTCAGGCTTGCTGAGGTCAAGGGCCACGTATTGCGCGCGAATGCTATTGGATCGACCCAACTCATTGCACAGCGTTATCAGCTTGTCTTCTGAACGCGCAACCAGGAAAACATTGCGACCGCGCGCGGCGAGTTTGCGTGCAAAAACTTCGCCGATGCCGGATGAGGCGCCAGTGATGAGAGTAGTGTTCATGGAAGCAGATTTCTCACAATAGTTGCCAACGAAATGTGACAGACTCTCCCGGTAGGTAGCCAATCACCATCAGTTTGACCAGGATCTCAGAACCCGTGTCATTCCTATCAGTGATCCGGGCCAGGTAAACATGTCCAAGTTTCACTGAAGCTTTAGCTGCTGGAGTAGGTTTTGCAAATAATTCCCTCGACTCTTTTAGATCCTGCATCACTCGCGCGCGCCGGTCCTTTAGGATCAGAACCTTGCCGTCCGCAAAATGAACCGAGGCAAAGCCTTGTCCGCCTCCAATCGTCTCTTCATATCCGTACTCCTTCGTCAAGTCATCGGTCGTGCCGAGATCTACAATCGTAGCCAGACGTCCTCCCTCGATGCCCACCGCCAGGTGTTCAGCATAGTAGCTGTTGTAGTTGATGTCACTACAACGATTTTTCACTTCATGTTGTTGGAAAATGTGGCCGGCGGTTGCATCGCGAAAGCAAAAGCTCTGAGTGATCGGATCGAGCGCATATAGAGTTACGACGCCGCCCGTGACGGACTGTTCCATTTGCTGACTGCCGCCAATTTTCTGCGCAACCCCCCAGACAGAACCGGTACACAACATGACGGAAAGTAAAGCACAACAAATTAGCGATCTCATTTCCATGCCTCCTGGTTCAACGGCAATTTCGTTTCATTTCAGTTCCAACAAATCCAACTCGATGATATTCGCGCTACCGGCCCGCAAGCCATCCAACACTCCACGCGACGGCGAGTTGTCAAGATTGATGCGGGCAACGGCAGCTTCCGCGCCTTCGAAAACAATATTCTCCATCTCCTGGACGTTGATGTGTTCACTCTTGATCGCCTCGAGTACGGCTGCCAGGACACCGGGGCGATCAAGGTGTCGCACAACCAGCCGGTGCGTAGCCGGAGTTTGCCGGGCCAGATTTACAACATTGGGCACCTTGCCCGTCTCTTTGAATTCTCGCACTATCCGCACGGTTTCGGCGGCGATAGCTTCCTGCGCTTGATCAGTTGAGGCGCCAATATGGTGCGTGCCGTAAAGGTTTGGCTCCTTTGCAATGTCATCGGTGAACTCGGCGGTCGCCGAGGTTGGCTCCTGGGCATACACATCGAGCCCGGCGCGCATTCCGCGCGACTTCAAGGCAACAGCCAGCGCGGCCTGATCCACCACCTCGCCGCGGGCCGTGTTAATGAAATAGGCGCCCTCGCGCATTGCGGCGAAGAAGTCAGTGCCGAGGAAACCTTTGGTGTCAGAGTTAAGCGCGACATGAACACTAACAATGTCGGCTTCGCGCGCCACCTCAACAGGTGTTGATTTGTACTCAACTCCCAGCGCGGCGGCGCGTTCACGTGTCAGGCTTCGGCTCCAGGCAACTACGGGCATACCGAAGGCGCGGGCCCGCGGAATCATTTCCGCACCAATCTTGCCGACACCGACCAGGCCCAGTGTTCGACCAAAAAGTCCGCGCGCTTTAGAAAACTCTTTCTTGTTCCATTCTCCGCGGCGCAAGGCAATTACATTGTCAGCAATACGCCGGTCCAGCGCGAGAATGAGCGCAAAGGCCAACTCCGCCACAGCTATTGAATTCTTGCCAGGACAATTGGATACATAGATGCCACGTCTTGAAGCGGCGGCAACATCGATGGTATTGAAACCAGCGCCGGCGCGTACCACGAGTTTGATCTGGCCCGCCTCAAGCATTGGCTCAGACACTCTGGTTCCTCGCACCACCAGCACGTCAGGAGTCATTTGGCTAATCGCCTCGACCAGTGCGTCGTCCTTGAGCTCGGGTTGGTATGACACCTCGCAGCCAAGGGCTTGCAAACCATCGCGGCCGGACTGTTCGAATTTGTCGGCGACCAGAACGCGCATCATCGTTCGTCCAAAGTGCAACGTCCAAAGTCCACCGTCAATTCGATCATCGAAGACTTGGGACATTGGAAGTTGGACATTGCGCAGTTTCCTAGATCTTATGAATTAACAACCCGTCTCGCAGCTTTGGTTCAAACCAGGTCGACTTCGGCGGCATGGTTTCTCCGGCATCGGAGACGCTTAATAAGTCTGCCATCGTAGTGGGGTACAGCGAAAAAGCTACTGCCGCTTTACCTTCGTCGACGAGACGCTTCAGCTCCTTAGTGCCACGCACGCCGCCAATGAAGTCGATGCGCTTGTCTGTACGCACATCTTTAATACCCAGGAGCGGATCAAGCACAAGATCCTGGAGAATGCTCACATCGAGCGAAGCAACTATTCCCTGCGGCGACGCAGCATCGGGTCGCAAACTAAGTGTGTACCAACGACCGGCAAGATACATCCCCCACTGGCCTCGATGCTCGGGCGTCTCGCTTCCCTCTTCCTCAACGTCAAAACGTTTTTTTAAAGCCTCGAGAAACTCGCTTGTCGAGCGCCCGTGCAAGTCTCGAACAGCACGGTTGTAGGGCAATATCTGCACTTGATCGTCCGGGAAAATAACTGCGAGAAAGAAGTTGTATTCCTCGTCGCCCGTATGTCCGAAACTTTGCTCCTTGAGTTCGGCACGAGCGCGTGCGGCGCTGGCGGCGCGGTGATGGCCATCGGCAATGTAGAGAAACGGAACCTCGCGAAAGGCATGGACGAAGCGCACCGGATCGGGAACACGCCAAACTGTATGCTGAATGCCATCTGCAGCGGTGAAGTCGAAAATGGCATTTGCCATCGTCGTTTCCATCGCCATTGTGTCAATGTCGCGTTTGGATCTGTAAGTAAGGAAGACGGGTCCGGTTTGCGCGCGCAGCACGAGCATATGACGAGTGCGATCGTCCTCTTTATCGCGGCGAGTTCGCTCATGTTTGCGAATCAGGTTCTGGTCATACTCGTCTATTGAGCAGCAGGCGACGACGCCAATCTGTTCGTAGTCTCCCATAATCAAACGATATAAGTAGATGCTCGGAGACTCTTCGGTGACCAGCGGACAGTCTTTGATCAGTTTGTCGAAATTCTCGACGGCTTTGCGATAGACCGGATCGCTGTGTAGATCAATGCCGTCCGGCATATCAATCTCCGGACGAGAGACATGTAAAAAGCTCAAGGGATTATTCGCCGCCAGGGCGCGCGCTTCCTCAGTATTGACGACATCATAAGGAACGCTAGCTACTTCGCTTGCCTGATCAGCACGTGGACGCAAAGCATTAAAAGGCCGAATGATTGCCACTAATTCCTCCCGAGGCAAAGGAAAATCTGCCGATCAAAACCAGTACCGTGGCGGCAGATTCCTACTGCGCGTGTTTGCCGAACGCTTATGAATTGCAGGAGCTTATTGCTAAAGACTATCCGTTCACGCGTGGTCTTAGCAAGCCGGGAGATCAACCTTACAAACGGCAGTTAATTGCCAGAAATCTGATTAGTTAAAATGCGTGGAAGCAACGCGCCGTAATAAGCAAACTGAGTGTAGAATGTTACAACATGTCGGGTCCGGAAAAGTCGAAACGAAAGGAATTGGAAGAAAGGCTGGGAGAAGTAGAGCAGCAACTGCGCAGCGGAATGCTTGCGCGTGGTTTCGATCCGGCTCAGGCAGAGCAGCTTGCGCTTACAACTCCGCTGGCGAGGTTGTATGTGGAACGGGAACAGTTACAAGATGAATTGGATTCACTGGAGAGCCGGGATTAAAATAAGATCGATCAATGAGTGAAGTTGAAAGAATTGCAGATCAACTCAATCGGGCCTTCGAAGGTGAAGCCTGGCATGGGCCGTCAGTCCTGAATATTCTGGACGGAATAACAGCTCAGCAGGCCGCCGCACGAACTTTCAGCGGACTACACAACATTTGGGAAATCATGCTGCACATCGCAGTCTGGGAGCGTGCTTGTGGTAGCAGGCTGGCAGGTGACCGCGCGGAACTTCCTGACGAAGAGGATTGGCCCAAAGTGGCTCAGACAACCGAGCAGGCGTGGGGAGACGCAAGGAAAGCATTGAGGCAAGCACACGACGAACTGGTGCTCGCAGTTTCCAAACTTGATGAGGGCCGACTGGACCAGCCAATCGTAGCAGGAATGAGTTCGGTTTATGTGACGCTTCACGGAGTAATTCAACACACCGTCTATCACGCCGGGCAAATCGCAATATTGAAGAAGGCGTCTTCGTAATAGGAGAGAATATGAGCGAACTCGCAAGTCGACAATGCGTTCCATGCCGAGGAGGCGTGCCACCGTTAGCCGGTGAGGAAATAGCGAAACTAAAAACCCAGCTTGAAGGTTGGGAAGTCGTAAATGAGCATCACCTGCGCAAGGAATACAAATTTGAAGATTTCAAAGAGACACAGGCGTTTGTAAGTCAAGTCGGCGAACTTGCCGAAGAACAATGGCATCATCCGGACATCTGCTATGGTTGGGGACGGGCAGAAATTACGATCTGGACACACAAGATTGACGGGCTAACCGAAAGTGACTTCATTCTTGCCGCAAAGATTGATTCGATTTAGCAAGTATTACCGACGGGTGGATTCGTGAACAACAACATTAGTAGCCAGAATTCTTGTAAATCTACCACTACTGTTGAGACTATGCGCGATCAGATGGCGACTAAAGATGACCTGGTCAAAATGGCAACAAGTATAGAGACACTTCGGGATCAGATGGCTACTAAAGAAGACCTGACCCGCTTCGCGACCAGGGAGGATCTCGCCGCGCTCAAAGATCAGATGGCGACCAAAGAGGATCTCGCCCGCATGGCGACGAAAGACGATCTTGCCCGCATGGCGACGAAAGACGATCTTGCCCGCATGGCCACGACTTTACGCGGCGATATCGAGCAAGTGCAGTTGCGCCTTGATTCAATTGATCGTGCTCTGGGGGCGCGCATGGGCCTGGTCGAAACGGATATCAGTCGTCTCCGCAGCGTGCTTTACTTGCTGGTGAAAGACAAACCTGAGATGCTGCGACTGCTGGGCCAACCATCGTCCGGCTAGGGTCGCCGCAAGTGTAATCGAGACTCCACTATCCTATCCTGTCGTGTGTGGATGAAACTCAGTCTCATAGTCCCTGGATTTCAGTTCGGTATATCGCCTCTGTTTCATCGATCATTCGTTCCACGCTAAAGTTTGAAGTGGCTGACTGCTGCGCGCTTGCGCCGAGACGGCTTCGCGAGCCGCTGTCGTTTAGCAATAATAAAACAGCGTCTGCCAACTTCTTGAAATCGCCTACGGGCACCAGGAGGCCTGTCTCGCCCGGTTGAATCAGTTCCCGTGCGCCTTCGGTTTCAGTTGCCACGACAGCGGTGCCACTGGCCATCGCTTCGGCTAATACCAGTCCAAAAGACTCTGTACGAGATGCAGATACAAACACGTCCAGCGCACAGTAAAGTTCGGCCAAGTCTTCTATCCAGCCTGCGAGCCTGACGCGTTCTTTCAAATTCAGCTCCTCAATCAAATGCTCGAGATGAACTCGATATTTTTGCCCCGGTGAGTGATCAATGCCGGCGATGATGAAGAAGGTAGTTGGCTGTTCTTTCAGTATCTCCACAGCCGAGCGCAGGAAGTTTTCCTGACCTTTGAGGGGCGTTAGTTCTCCTACAATTCCCACGAGCGAGCTATCCTCGGGCAGTTCCCAGCCTTTAAGAAATTGCCGGCGAGCAAATTTTTGTCTTGCGACTTGAAACCTCGTCATATCGATGCCGTTCAGAACGGTACTGATCTTTTCGGTCGGCACTACTGCTTCGGATCGCAGGTTCGAGGCTACTGCTTGAGAAACAGCGATTATTCGTGAGGCTTTTGAAAGCGTTAATCGATGTAACCGGCTCAATCTGAAAAGAACGTGGCGCGTAACAATCAACCTCGAATCGGGATTCTTGCGTACTGCATAGGCAGCCAGTGGATAATCGCGGGCCATATGCGCATGAACGATCTGAATGCGATGCTTAGCAACGAGCTTAGCAAGACTCCGAGCGCTGTTCGCATCCAACGAGTTTCGCAGTGCGAGCCTGACGATGTTTCCAGCGGGTAACTTTGCCAGCTCATTTACCAACGTTGAGTTTGGTCGCACTACGACCCAGACATCATGACCGCGATCGACAAGGCCATTTGCGAGATCGGCAAGATGGCGTTCGCCACCGCCGAGAGATTGAGCTGAACTAATCTGAAGGATTCTCAACGCAGGAAACTTTGCTGTCGAATAAAAGTCGAAGTCTAATCGTCGGATACCTTATTAGAGCGTTCGACTCTACGCAAGAATTCGTTAGCCATCCAGACTGAAGCCCACGCCTAAACTCGCATTAGATCAACTGCCTGCATACCCACCTTCACGACAGTGGTCGAACCGAGCCTTTTCGGCGTACCGAAGCGGAACAGAGTGAGCGCGAGATGTTTGCTTACCGGCTACGATCAAATCCGGTCATTTGATGCAAGTGCCCCCAAATCCGGTTCTCACGCTCGGCACAGAGGTTGCCATCGATTAGTTCGCCTTGGTGTGTGGAGTTATGGCGGGGAAATCTGAAGGAGGACTGATCTTATGGCCAAGCCAAAATTAGTGACAGGGCTTTTAAAGAATCGCGTGGCTGCGGAAGCGGCGGTTGATGCAATCATGAAGCGCGGATATACGCGCGACGACATCAGCGTCATGATGTCTGACGCGACGCGAACCAAAGAGTTTGCTTTGCAAGCGCGAACCCATGCAGCAGATGGCGCCGGTGTAGGCGGTGCAGTGGGCGGTGTTGTTGGCGCTGTGTTAGCGGCGATCGTAGCAGTCGGCAGCACGATTTTTCTGCCTGGATTGAACCTCGTAATCGCCGGCCCAATCGCGGCGGCGCTGGCCGGGGCAGGTGCGGGCGCAGCAACGGGTGGAGTTATCGGCGCATTAATTGGTGCGGGCATTCCGGAGTATCGGGCGAAAGTCTACGAAGCGGGGATACGCAGTGGCAGCATACTGTTAGGCGTTGAAGCCAAGTCAGATGAGGAGGTCGATAAATTGGAAGAGTTGCTCGAGGCGCTGGGAGCCGAGCACGTACGCACCGAATAAACTACGCCAGCATCAAAACGACTGAGCAAATTAAAAGAGGGCTTGCGATGATTAAAATCGCAAGCCCTACTTTTTTCGCTGAGGTGAAGAACTTGATCAGCGTAGATTATTTGCGCACTGATTCGCCGACGTCCTCTATTGCTTCGCCTACTTTACGTCTGGTTTTGCCGAAACCTTCCTGAACTTTGCCGCGGGTACGATCACTGTGCCCCTCTTCTTCGAGATTTCGGTCCTTCATTGTTCGGCCGACAGTTTCCTTAGTAGCGCCTTTTGCCTGATCGAGTTTTCCTTCAAGCTCATCTCTGTTTGGTAAACCCATTCTGTCCTCCTTTGGTTGTCTCTTTACGAAATTAGTCTTCTACTGCTGCACCGGTAATAGAAACAGCAACGCTTGTTCCTCAGGACTGCAGCGCAGGCACTTTGACCGATGAAAAGGAGGAGTATTGCTAAGACGTAGGTGATGAATAGGAAGACGAAAGGAGTAGCGATGGCTGCTGCGTGTATGTTTCGGAGACTACGGTGCTTGATCTTGAGACGCTCTAAACAGTATGCCAGTCTAATTACTTCCGGAGCTGCCAGAGCCCGGTTAAGTATTTATGACGCCTCAGTTTTCTTTACGAATCTATCATTCTTTTCGCAGATAGGCAGGCGGACTTCGAAGCGAGTGCCCTCTCCCGGCTCACTGACGACTACGATCTCACCCTGATGGCGCATGATAATTCCATGAGAGGCAGAGAGTCCCAATCCGCTTCCGAGCTTTCCTTTGGTAGTAAAGAACGGTTCGAAGATTCGTGAAACCGTCTCCGCCGGCATGCCGCAGCCGGTATCGGCAACCCAAAAACAGCCGCTCTCAATTTCTCCGCGGATGCCAATCTCCATTACGCCGCCATCGGGCATTGCATCTACCGCATTGAAGATCAGGTTTAGAACAACTTCCCGAAGCTCAGCCTGTTCGCCCATCACATAGACTGGTCCACCACTCCCAACCTTGACATCGATCTGGCCTTTCCTCGATTTGCTTTGCCACTTTGGCCGGGCGATATCGATGCTGGAGGTAATGAGATAACCCAATTCCACCGGCGCAAACTCACTCGCCGAGTCGCGGCGGGCAAACTCAAGTATTCGTCGCAGCGTCTTGGTGCCGTCTTCTACTGCGTTTGTGATCACTTGCAAACTCTTGGACGATGATTCATCACTGGCATTCCTTAACAAGAGTTGGGCGCGGCCCTGGATTACGGTTAGGGAGTTGTTGAGATTGTGTGCGACGCCCGCAGCTAACTCGCCGACAGCGCGCAGTTTGTCTGATTGCGCCATCAGTTCCTGTTCATGCTTTCGTTCTGTGACGTCGCGCAGGAAAACCAGCACACCATCGATCTCTCCATCTTTCCAGAGTGGCGACGTGTTTGCTTGAGCGTAGCGAGTTGAGCCGTCGGCGCGAATCACACTAATTTCATGCTCCGTGTCTTCGCCAGCCAGGGTGCGACGGACATTTTCTTCGGTTAGCTTGCGGGAACCGGCGGAGAAGACGTCGAGAAAACTCCCCCCGAGTGGCGTCGAGAGTTTGTAAGCCTCGGCGCGTTCATTCATCCAGGTTATTCGACCCTGTTTGTCCAATGCATAAATTTCATCGGGAGTTCGATCGGCAATGCTTGCGAGAAACGATTTGTGCGCGATTGCTTCCGCTTCCGCGCGACGAAGATCGGAGATGTCACGCGCGATCACAAGAGCCGCAGGCTGGGTGCCATGTCCGAGTGGCTCGACGATTATGGAGAATGCGTTTTTGCCTTCGGGGCCAGCCAGAATCTCGACTGCCACTTTCTCGCGACTCTGCAGAGCGCGGTCAACTACGCACCCATCAGGGTCGTCGACATGCCAAAACATTTCGCAGCAAGGCGTTCCCTTCAGAAGCTCGCCGCTCTGCAATTGGGCGCCGGCTTCGTTAGCCTTAAGCAACCGCCGATCATCTCCGAACAGATAAACTGCGTCGGGAAGCGCTTCGAAGGCCTCGATCAACATTTGCTCTTTCGCCGGCTGCTTCATCTGAGATGGATCCTCAGGCAGATCTGAAAACTTATTCGAGTGTCGCAATTGCATTGGCTTCGGGCGGGACCAGGAAAAATCCGAGCGAGGCCGCTTATAGCGGGCGAGTGCATAGTAGCAAATTCCGGAATCGGCCTGCCAGAAAAATTGCGGCCATAAATAATTCGGGCGTGTCCATTTACAGGAACACGCCCGAATCTCTGTTGGCAATAAGCCTTTTCGTTAGAACTGGAAGCGAGCAGCCAATTGTACCTGGCGCTCACGGAAAAGGGTGCTGTCAGCGCCAGTGACGGAATTGAAACCGCTTGGTCCACTGCTAAAATTGAGTAACGGGCAGGGATTGTTCAGGGTGCCGCTAGTACAAATGGAATAAATCCCCGCACTCACCGTCGTAACCTGGGTGCGATTGAAGAGGTTGAACCCTTCGGCAATAAGTTCGAGCTTTGTGCCCTCAGTAATGCTGAAACGGCGCGAGAGACGCATGTCGAGGTACCAGATTTTGGGCTGTTTGAAGAAGTTGCGTGGTACAAGCGCAAATCTGGTCGAGCCTCCTGAGCCATTAACGCCGCCTGCCTGCGTAGCTGTACCGGGAGCGAAATTAAAATTGTTACCGCTGCCGAGAGTGGCGGCAGCGCCACTGCCTCCAGGATTCACAGTGCCGGAAACGGTAGCTGTGAAGCGTTGTCCTGAGAATGCATTCAAGATAGGAGCAATCGTCCAACCGTTGAGTATCGCGCGGGAAGAGTGACTGCCACCTTTGAAATGAGTGTTGTAAACAAGACTCGTGACAAATTTCTGTCTACGATCAAAGGCGGACAGACCATTTTCAGCCTGCTGGTCAAAGGCGTTAAAAGGAAGGTTGCTCGATGTGAAGGTGACCGAACTCTGCCCATTGTCGTACGCTCTCGACAACGTATAGCTCGACTGGAATTGCAGACCATTGGTAAGGCGCCGATTCGCTTGCAGCACCAGCGCGTGATATTTGGAAAAGACGTCACTGCGGATCTCCGTCAGCTGCGCAAAGCCCGCAACGGGTCGAGCGCCCAGAAATAACGGGAGCCTCCACTGCCGTCCATCAAAAGGTCCGCCAACAGCTGTGAAAGTGCCGGTAGCAGTTGGAGGATTAAGATTAGTATCCACAAAGTTGGGTAGCGAATTCCCAAAGCTGCCCAGGTACGAAGCGGAAACGACAGTGTTCCTGGCGATCTCGCGCTCGAAAATAAGATCATACTGATGAATCTGCGGCAGTTGGAACTTCGGAGAAAAGAACTGGACTGCGGGCGCCACGAGTGTTCCCGCTGTTAGCAGATTTGGGTAACTCGGAGCCGCGGCATTTGAGGCGAGAAGAGTGACCTGACGCTGTGCCCGATCTACTCCCACGCCTGTGTTGACCAGCGCGTTATAGATTGTGGAGTTGATGACGCGACCATAGTAGATACCCCAGCCACCGCGAATGCTGGTCTTGCCATCGCCTTTAACATCGTAGGCGAATCCAATCCGAGGGCCAATATTATTTCTGTCGTTTACGAAATTGCGGGTCTGCGGCAGCACCGGATTTTCATTAATCGGTCTTGGATTCCTCTGGTATTCGTAGCGCACACCGAGGTTCAGTGTCAGACGTGGGCTGACGCGCCAGTCGTCCTGCAGGAAGTAGTCAAGATCGGTGGTCTTCATTGTTAATCCGAAGACACCGAGTCCCTGATTGAAGTTGCCGCCGTAACACTTGCCTGAAGCCCTCGTGCTGCTATAGCAACGATTACCGGGAATGGCACCCAGGAAGTTAGTGTAATCAACAATGAAGTCACCAAGTCCAGCGTAGTAGTTAATACCATTCGCGCCACCGGTGTAGTTGAACTCACCGCCGGAGAAGCGCAAATTACTGATGATGTCCTTGACGAAGTTGATGTCGCCACCAAACTTGAACGAGTGGTTAGCTGCCGTGAGCGATATGGTGTCGGCAAACTGCCAGCGGCGCTCATCCGGAAATGCCGGGCGCTCAAGGAACTCCGGAATGCCGAAGGAGAAACCATTAGTAATGAAGGTTTGGGGCGATCGGCCGCCGAGCGAATTGGTTGGTTCGCCGGGAAGTGGCGGCTGGCTAAACTGAAATTCGTTGTCACGGCCCCATTGGAAGCGAAACTCATTAAGCAACGAGTTGGAAATCGTTGAATTGAGGCGCAAATTCAGCGAATCGATATTCACGCCATCGTCTCCGAAGTTGTCCCTCGCTCGTTGATTGATCGCCTGCGTTTGAATTCCGGCAGGTGATTTCCAGCGAAGGTGGTTATAGGTGGCGGTGAAAGTATTCTTGTCGTTGAGATTTATATCAACTTTTGGCAAAAACAAGCGCTGATTTCCGGTACGGGGAACCTGACCGGAAATGCCATTTAAGAAGTTAAGGACATTCGAGACTTGCGCGCTCGTTAATCCTTTTCCGGTAGCTAAGCTACCTGTTCGAAGATTAGTAGCAGTGGGTGTTGTCACGCCAAAAGCCGGACAAAAAGTCTGCCCGGCGCCGGCAGTGGCCGTGGTCACCACACCGCCCAAAGGCGCCGTCAATGCACAGGTATCCGCACGATTCAGAAAATCCAGGGCAGTGAAAGTGGAAACGCCGGGGAAGTTGCGTCTCTGCTCATCGTAGCTAAAGAAAAAGAACGCCTTGTCCTTCTTGATTGGTCCGCCAATCGTGCCGCCAAACTGATGGCGCACGTCAACTGGCTTAAACGCGACTGGTGTGAAAACGCCACCGATGTTTTGCGTAATGAAGCTGCGTGGATTTCGCGCACCCCATTTGTTATTGCGCTGGAAGTAAAAAGCATCACCGTGAAACTCATTAGTGCCGCTCTTGGTTACGGCATTTACAACGCCGCCCGCCGAACGGCCATACTCGGCTGAGTAGCTCGAAGTATTGACCTGAAACTCGCGAATGGCAGATTGGCTGATCGAATAACTGATGCGCGTGCGTCCGCGCTCCTCCGCGAAGAAGGCCTGATTGTTATCCCCACCGTCGATGGTGTTGTTGTTAAGCAGTCCGGAGATTCCGCGGAAACTGATTAGACCAAACGTGCCATCGGGAACCGCACCCGGCGTGAGCAGGGCAAAGTTAGACCAGCGTCGACCATTGATTGGCAGCTCGTTAATCGAGGTCTGATTGATGTTGCTCGAAAAATCCTGTTGCGACGTGTTGATGACCGGTGCTTCGGAAGTCACCTCAACCGTACCACCGGACACTGGACCAATGGAGAGAGCCGCATTAAGGGTCGTCTCACGACCAATCTCAACCGTGACTTTTTCCTGGGTGTAGGGGCTGAATCCTGACCCATTGATAGTGACTGCATAGGTGCCAGGCTGTAGATTCGCGACTTTGAACCGACCCTGATCGTCAGTGGTGGCGCTATCCTCTTTATTCGTTTCGGTGTTGCGCACCGTTACGGCCGCGTTTGGAACAACTTCTTTATTCGGGTTAGTAACCACGCCGCCGATGGCGCCGGTTACTGTTGACTGCCCAAAAGCAATCGCGCTCATCCCGAGAATAAACGAGAGAACAAAAGAGAGCTTCACAAATTTCGACATACTGGGGAACTCCTTAAGCATGAGATAACGTTGAAAGAGTCTGCGCGACCGGTTGGGCGCGGGTTGTGACATCGAACACGAGAGCGAAACTGAAATTATGCAAATTCAAGAAGGAAAGTGACTGTTAACCGCGATTATTAGACGCGAACTTCTATCACGCCTGTCAAGGCCTGCGCAAGCGTAATACTTGTTAAGTCTTAGTAAAATCCATGTTGCTGATTAATTCTGGGAAGCCAAACAGGACTGAACGTCTCGGACTTTTATTTCGCAAGACGTATGCCGAATAGCCAATAAGGTCCGGGGGCCAATTTTAGCGCCCGCTTTTCAACACTTAACGAATGTTTAGACTTTTCTTGGGACAAAAGTTGGCTGAGAATTTGGATAAAATCGGAAAATCAGGAAAATCGCAGCCATTGGAAGGACGACATTCGGGAAGATTATTGCGTCACCGCCGGCTCGCCGCCCGTCATCTACCTGCTGCCGTGTCGCCTCTCAATTCAGACCCGTTCAACGATTATCGCGATTCCCTGGCCGCCACCGATGCATGCCGTGGCGAGCCCGTAGCGGCCACCGCGGCGGTGTAACTCATTCAGGACTGTGATAACCAGCCGCGTACCGGTTGCGCCTAGCGGATGACCAAGCGCAATCGCGCCGCCGTTTACATTTGTGCGAGAACGGTCCAACCCCAACTCTTTTTCAACAGCAAGGTACTGGGCAGCAAAAGCTTCATTAACTTCGACGAGGTCAATGTCAGACAGTTTAAGCCCAGCCTTCTCCAAAGCTTGAAGCGTAGCGGGTACTGGTCCGATGCCCATTATGTCCGGTTCAACACCGGCATAGGCCCAACTAACGATTCGGCCCACCGGTTTCGCGCTCCGTTGTTTCAGATATTCTTCTCCACATATGATCAGCGCCGCCGCACCATCGACAATTCCCGAGGCATTGCCTGCGGTTACAAAACCGTCCTTCACGAAAGCCGGCTTTAACTTTGCCAGGCCTTCAGGCGTTGTCTCTGGTCGCAGGTGATCGTCGGCGTCGAAGACAACGGTAGAATTCCGCGATTTAACTTCAACCGGAACGATCTCGGCAGAGAAGTAGCAGGCATCTTGTGCTCGTTTGGCCTCCTGTTGCGAGCGGAGCGCGTACTCGTCCTGTTCTTCTCGGGAGATGTTAAACTTGCGAGCAAGATTCTCGGCTGTTCCGGCCATGGGCGTGTTGCAGTAGGTATCAAGCAACGCCACCATCAAACTATCTTCCAGTTTTCCACCGCCCAACGGAAACCCTGAACGCGCCCCCCTGATAACATGCGGAGCCTGCGACATAGATTCCATCCCGCCGACCAGTGCAGTTTGAGCTTCACCAAGCTGAATCATGTGCGCACCTGAAATGATCGACTGAATACCGCTGCCGCACAAGCGATTGACGGTCAGCGCCGGACGATCAAAGGGCACACCCGCCTTAAGAGCGACATGTCGCGCGCCATAGATGGCATCACCCGAAGTTTGCAGCGCATTTCCAATGACAGTGTGATCGATTTCCTCCGGCGAGACTCCGGTGGCTTCCAAAGCTCCTTTGGCGGCGATCGCCCCCAGATCAATGGCTGAAATATCTTTCAAAGCCCCGACATATTCGCCCATCGCGGTTCGCTTCCCGCCCAAAATAAAAACATCCTTCGACATCTTGCTACTTACTACTCCCTTGTTTGAATTCTGGTCGCGTTAACAAACTAAAAAGCCTACCAGACGAAGATCACCTGGTCAATTTAGACAATCCACAAAGTCAGAATTTGAATCGCCAGCAGAAAGGTTATTCAACGAAGCGATGACGCGCAAGATAGCGATGTAGCAGTTCTTCCAGGAAGCCTTCATAGGTAAAGGTTGAAAGATCATAGGTGGGTCGAAGCTTGTACATGATTGGCAGCGCCACGCGCCAGGCCATCCACTGTCGGGCCATCTCTGCCAAATCCCAACGCCGGCGCAGAAAAGTTTCCACTACTTCAATTTCAGATTGGGTCAAGCTATTCAACTCGGCAACGAAATCCACCGGCTTGAACGATCTTCGTAGTGCAGGATCACTCACGGGTGAGGCAAACACCTGGGAAAACGCCGGAGCTTCAGCCTCACGCTCGCGTACTACCACGGTCCCTGCAACCATGTCGCCAATACGTTGATCCGACAAACTTACGAAGACCGAAATCAAGCCAATCGAATAGAACGGTGCAGGCATCATGTCAGCCGTGCGCAGCAGATTCCGCACTGCAGCTTCCCAAAAAGTCACCGGACGACCATCCTCACGAATGACGCGCAACTTGAGCCAGCGTTTGCCCGGCGTTTGCCCGTTCCAGATCCACTCAAAAAAAGCGAAGTAGCCGGAAATTATGAGAAACACGATCAGTATCAAAACTGCCTGGATCCATTTGGGTGCATTCAAAAGCCGATCACCAAGACTCGAATAGTCTGCGACCACGCTGAAGGCGATGACCATCAGGACTATTGTGAGCGCTTGCAGGGCATGGTCGATCGCACAAGCAAGAAAGCGATTACCGATCGAAGCCAGCGCAAAGTGAAGCGGCACGCGCTCAGGCGTTTCGATTACCAGAATGTCTTCTGTGGCTAGTGCTGCTGACACTTAGTTTGTTTCTTCACAACGAGCAAAAAAGAGAAACGGGAGTCGTTATGTCAAAAACACAAGCTGATTTCTCATTTCGCTGGCGGACTTCGACTTGGTGAGATTTATTAAAAACCGCAATTGGTCACCGACCGCATACCGTCGCCGGTTAACAACGATTATTCTCGAGTGTGACTCTTCGTTAGTAAGGTATTGCTTATGCAATCGGCAAAAGTCGCTG
>WNGJ01004009.1_pt1 | contig 16613 bp, 15 predicted proteins | sample 5400611 | NCBI WGS metagenome assembly WNGJ01 (sample SAMN13153375, study PRJNA577476) | soil metagenome | isolation source: 40 cm soil or saprolite under Garry oak tree replicate 1 | place: USA:California | collected 2016-06-15 | reverse complement strand
TCATTCGGCGAAAGATCCCGGTCTTCGTCCGCCGCGCGGTGACGATGGTGCCGGCGCTCGTCGTGATCGGAATCGGCGTCGATCCGTCCCGGACGCTCGTTCTCAGCCAGGTCGTGCTTTCGTTCGGGATCCCCTTCGCGGTCATACCGCTCGCCATCTTCACGAGCAAGCGCGCTGTGATGGGAGATCTGACCAATCGCCGCGGAACGGTCGCCGTAACCGTCGCCGTCACAGCGCTCATCTGCGCCGTGAACGTCTACCTACTCGCGCAGACCTTCGGCATTTAAGGGCTTCGGCTCGTCCGGCGTCGTCGGCGTGTTTGTTCCATGCCGACGAGGGCACCACAGGCGTGACTGCCTCAGCAATCGAGGAAAGGAGTCGTTGAATGCTCGCGTTGCTATTGGTTCTATTGCTCGCAATCGTGCTCTTCAGCGTCGGGTTTGCGATCAAGCTGCTGTGGATTCTGGCCGTGATCGTGCTCGCGCTCTGGCTGATCGGCTTCGTCGCGCGCGGAGCAGAAGCGCGCTGGTACCGCTGGTAAAGACCACGGGGGAAACCGGGTTTCCCCCGTGAGCCCCCTCCTCTTCTCGCGCCGACTCGATCCGCAGTAAGGCTCCCGCCGGGCAAAGCCCGGCTCCGCCGGCAACTGTTTTCGTTCTAGAGATAACCCATCGGATCGACGGGCTGGCCGTTCACGCGCACTTCGAAGTGCAGGTGGGGCCCGAAACAGTGGCCTGTGCAGCCCACGTATCCGATCACCTGGCCCTGGGAGACGCTGGAGCCGTTGCCCGCCGCGATGCTCGACTGGTGTGCGTAGGCCGTGGCGAGCCCGCTGCCGTGGTCGATCACGACGAGGTTCCCGTACCCGCCCATCCACCCGGCATAGATCACGCGCCCCGAGGCCGAGGCGTGGATCGGCGTGCCGTAGCCGACCGCGATGTCGATTCCGGTGTGCATCCGTCCCCAGCGCATGCCGAACGGACTCACAACGGGCCCGTTCACGGGCCAGATCAGGCCGCTGGACGAGACATGCGTCGGCCCGGGATACGAGGACGACACGGCCTGCGACGCGGCGATCTGGGCCCCGAGCGAAGCGCTGTCCTGCTGGAGCGCGTCGATCTCGCTCGCGTCCTGGCGCTCGCTCTGCTTCAGAGAGGCGAGCGAGACGCGCTTCGTACTTCGTGCGAGGACGAGCGCATGCTGGCTGACGAGGAGCTGATCGCGGATGGCGCGAACCTCGGCGGTCCGGACCGCGATTGTCCTCGTTTCGGCCGCGACGACGACCTTCACGCGCCGCGTGCGTTCCCGCGCACGATGAACCTCCCCCTTCGCCTGACGGACTGCTCCGACGATGTGCCCGTGGAAGAGCTCCTGTAGGCGATCGAGCTTGCGCTGGTGGAGCGCCAGGTCGTCTTCCAACACCGTGAGCCGGGTCGAGACTCCACCGACGCGGCCCTCGAGGCCACGGATGCGCGCGTTGACGTCGTCGATCTGGCTGCCGAGCGCCTGCTCTCGCGCGCGCTCGCGCGTGAGCCTGTCGTGGAGGTTCGCGATTCGAGTGTCGAGCGACTGCTTTTGCACCGACAGGTCGCCGCGGGCGGCAGGCGCTGCAAGCAGGAGCAACGCGAGCACAAGCAGTGCCGGCGCGAATCGTCGTCGCATGGAGCGATGTTCGTCGACCGGTCGGCCCTCCCTGCCGCCCGGGCTACTCCAGTCCCGGCGGGGTCGGCTCGGGGGCCGGAGCAGGAGCCGGCTCAGGGACGTGGACAGGCGCGGGAGGCTCCGAGGGCACCGGGGTCGGTTCCGGGACGTGCACCGGTTGAGGCGGCTCCGACGGGACGGGAGCAGGCTCCGGGACGGGGACCGGGCCAGGCTCCATGAGCAGGGTGATGGGTGTCATCTCGCTCCTTTGCGGCGGTTTCCTCGTCGCCACGGTACACCCCCGCTAGCGGCGAGCACGAATCCGCTCGGGCTTCGACTCGGCCCGGAGCTCCAGGGCGCGCAGAGTCTCGGCGGCGCGGCGGCGCAGAGGGCCGACGAGCTCGCGGTAGTCCTCGTCCGAGATCTTCCCGGTGCGATGGTCGAACTCGAGCTCCTTCAGGGCGGCGAGCGCGCGGTCGCGCTCTTCTGCCAGCTCGAGCGTCCGCCGCTCCAACGGGCCAAGCTCGGCGAGGCGGTCGTCCTCGGCCACCGGCTCACGCAGGAATGGACGGGCCACGAAGACGACGCAGGCCACCGCCAGGAGGGCCCCGAGCACGAGCTCGAGCGTCATGGCGCGATTACCCCTTCTTGGGCGAGTACTTGGACGGACACTTCGTCACGAGCGAATCGCGAGCGCCGACGAAGACGCCGTGCTGAAGCTGCCCGTCGACCACGACGTGGCGGCCGACGCGGAAGAGATCAGGCACCGAGCCGTGGTAGACGACAGGCACCGTGGCGCGCCCGCCGATATCGCCGATCCGGAAACGCAGCCCGCTTCCGTAGGCGCTTCCTCGGACCGGCCCGATCACCCTCCCGGCCAGAGCGACGCGCTCGTGGTGGCCCGAGAGCTGGCTTGGCTTGAGCGAGGCTGTGCGGCCGCCTGCGATCGACGTATACAGGAGGAAGACCGCGAGGACCGCTGCAACAGACAGCGCAATCACGAGCCGCACCGGGCTCGGCGTCCTGGAATCCCGCGCCACGGCGCAGATTCTATCCCCGGAAACCCGAGGCCGCGATCAGGCTTCGCGTGTGGGCGCCGGCCGCCGCGGGGGGACGCGGTAACCGTGCTCTTCACAGAGGCTTCCCGGCGCGTCCTCCGTGAGCGCGTCGCAATAGCCCTTGCCGTAGCAGGCACGCATGAAGGCTGCGACGACCTCGAGGTTCCAGTCCCCGATCTCGCTCGCCTCTCGCCAGAGGTCGGCGAGACGCAGATCGATGTCCAGCTCGAGGAGATCGATACGGCTCGGGCGCTTCGGCATGAAGGAAGCCTAGAAACCGGATCGGACGGACACAGAAGGGGTGAACCCTGGCCTCCCACCGGGCGAAGTCCGGCTCCGGCGGCGACCGCCACTCCTCCCATGGCGCTGTTAGCTTGGGCCTGATGGCGAAACTTCGGTTTGGCCCTGCTCGGGTGCCCGCTCGCGAGAGTCCCGAGAAAGCGATTCGGATTCTGCGGGAGCGCGGCTACAGCGCCTGCGAGATCGACTTCGAAGGCGGCTTCTGGATGGACTACGACTGGGCGGACGAGCTCGGAAGGGTCGCACGCAAGGCCGGGATCGCCCTGTCGGTGCACGCGCCGATCGCGGCCTTCCTCGGACACCTTGAGCGTGACAAGAAGCACCGCATGGCGATCGGGATGCTCGATCACTCCGCCGGAATCGCGGTCACCTGCGGCGCCGAGCTAGTCGTCTTCCATCCCGGTTTCCTGCTCGGGCGGGAGCGGGCCGACGCGCTAGATGCAGTCTGCGAGCAGCTCGGCGAGTTGCGCGAGCGCCTCGAGGCGAAAGGGCGGGGCGTTCCGTTCGGGGTCGAGATCATGGGCCGTGTGCGCGAGCTCGGTACGGCAGAGGACGTCTTCACGATCGCGACGCGCTGCCCGTGGGTCCGGCCCGTGCTCGACTTCGCACACCTTCATGCAGTCACCGACGGCGGCTTCCTCGACGTCGAGGACTTCGCGGGAATCCTCGAGCTGGCCGACCACGTGCTGAACCCTGGCGCGCCGTTCCACGTCCACTTCTCGGACATCGCGTTCGCGAACAGGAACGAGACGAAGCACCTGCCTTACGGCGAGGGCACACTGCGGGCGGAGCCGCTCGGCGAGGCGCTTACCCGCTTCGAGCGCCCGGCGACCGTGATCACGGAGTCGCCGGACGAAGCGTCACATCAGGCGATTCGGACGGCGCTCGTCGCCGCAGCGCGCAGAGCTTCGAGGCGGGGTTCGAGGAGCCCGGCGTCGTCCTCGCGCCCTCGGTCGCGCAAGAACTGAACGAGCGGCTCGAGGAGCTCGGTCTCGATCCGCTTGAAGTCCCTGCCTTCCATCAGGCCGAGCGCATCGCGGAAGAGCTGCTCGGCTTCGACGTCGCGGCCCTGGGCCGCTCGCACCTGCCCAAGCGCCATCGCCGTCGTCGCGAGCGAGGTGCGGTCGTCGGGGCCGACGGTTTCCCGCGCGGCGAGCGCGAACCGCTCGGCCTCGGCGAGCTTGCCCTCCTCGACGAGCAGCTGCGCAAGCGCTCGCTGGCTTTCGCAGAGCGTCCCGCGGATCTCCGAGGGCTGGAGCACGCGGATCGACTCGCGGAAGCGCTGCTCCGCCGCGGCAAGGTCGCCTTTGCCCCAGAGCGACCAACCGAGGTGGTTCAGCGTCCGGCCCAGCGGCTGGGCGGCGCCGACTTCACGGTAGAGCTCCAAGGCCTCGACGAAGGCAGTGCTGGCGTCGTCGTACTCTCCCCGCAGGAGGTGGAAGTACCCGCGTCCGTCGTGGCCTGAGGCCCGCGCGACGATGCTGCCACTCTTCTCGGCGAGCTCGAACGCCTCCCGAGCCAGGGGCTCGCTGCGCGCGAAGTCGAACCGTGTCATATAGATGCCTGCGAGATCGCCGGCGGCGCTTGCCTCGTGGTCGCGGCGGCCGGCGCGTCGTGCGACCTCCAGCGACTCGCGCGCATAGCGCTCTTGATCCTCGAGATCAGCCTCCCACCACGCGAGTCGACTGCGGGCATGGAGCGCGGCGAAGCGCGCCTCGAGCGCGTCTTCGGGCAGGAGCTCGAGCGCTCGCTCGACGAGCTCGCGCGCCTTCGGCAGGTCGGCGTCGCGGAAGAGCGCGACTTCCGCAAGCGCCGTCAGTGCGCGGCCCTGGATTCGGTAATCGCCTTCCTCCTCCGCGGCCCGGCAGACCTCCTCCATCTCCTCCGAGACAGCGGGGAGATCATCGAGCCGCCACGCCGCCTGGGCGGCCTGAAAGCGACGAGCCAGGGTCGGCTCGAGATCGACGGCACGGCAAAGGAGCTTGCGCGCGGACTGGTTCGCCTCGCGGGCGAGCGCACGGCGACCGGCTTCCTCGAGCGCCGCGGCCGCCTCCTGCGCCAGCTCGAGCGGCGGCGCCCCGTCGAGCTCGGCGATCAAGGCACAGGCCTGATCCAGGTGGTACGCGCGAATCTCGAGCAACTCCTCCCCCGCCCGCTCTCGCAGCCACTCAGCGAAACGAGCGTGATGGTTCGCACGCGCGCTCTTGGAAAGGCCGGAGTAGGCAACCTCGCGGATGAGCACGTGCTTGAAGCGGTATGCGGTCTGGCCGCTGATCGTCGAGCGCGGTTCCTTGAGCAGAAAGTCGCGCAGGAGCAGGTCCTCGAGAGGTTCCTCTATCTCCTCCAGCTCGGGGGCAAGGTGCGCGAGCGCTCCGCCCCAGAAGATCCTGCCGATCACGGCGCCGCGTTGAAGGAGCGTTTTCTGCTCCGCCGGAAGGCGATCGATCCGCGCTGCGATCAGGGCCTGGACGGTGTCCGGGATCTTCGCCACGGTTCCGTAGCCCCCGTCCTCGATCACCATCCGAACCGTCTCCTCGAGGAAGAGCGGGTTTCCCTCCGTCTTCTCCAGTAGCTCGTTGCGGGCCTCTGCCGAAAGGCGCTGGTCGTCCAGCAATGCGTCGACGAGCTCTTCGCTGTCCCCGCGCCCCAAGGGCTCGAGCTCGATCGCGGTCGCGCGCAGGCGGCCGCCGCCCCAGCCGGGGCGGATGTCGAGCAACTCGGGCCGCGCCAGGCAAAGCAAGAGCAGCGGCGCTTCTCGCACCCACGAAGCCAGATGCTCGATCAGCTCGAGAAGAGGGTCCTCGGCCCAGTGGATGTCCTCGAACACGAGCACGAGCGGCTGGTCGAGGGCGAGACGTTCCGCCCACTCGCGGGCGGCCCAGGCGATCTCCTGCTGGCTGCGCTCCCCGTGCACGGCCTTGAGCACCCCGGAGGCCAGACCGAGCAGATCGGCCACGGCCTCGTCCTCGCAGCAGACGACGAGCTTCTCGATCGCCTCGTCGAGCGGATCGTCGTCGGCGATGCCCGCCGCGCACTTCACCATCTCGGCGAGCGGCCAGTAGGTGACGCCTTCGCCGTAGGGCAGCGCCCGTCCGCTGAGGACCGTTGCGCCGTCGAGCAGCTCCGAGAACTCGTGTGCGAGGCGGCTCTTGCCCACGCCCGGCTCGCCGTAGAGGGTGAAGACATGCGCGCGCCGGTCGCGGACGGCACGGTCGAACGTGCTTCGGAGCAGGTCGAGCTCGACGTCGCGCCCCACAAACGGCGCGCCGAGGCCACGTGCCGCCGCGCCGTCGCTCTCCGCACCGAGCGCGCGCCAGACCCAGAGCGGCTCGGCGCGCCCCTTGAGGCTGAGCGGCCCGACGTCCTCGACCTGAACGCGACCGAGGGTGAGGCGGTGCGCGGCGGGCCCGATCAGAATCTCGTGCCGACTGGCAGCCTGTTGCAGGCGAGCGGCGATGTTGACCGCGTCGCCCGTTGCAAACGTCGAATCGCCGTCGTCCGCGACCACCTCGCCCGACTCGATTCCGATCCGCGCCTCGAGCTCGAGCTCGCGAACGGTGTCGAGAATGGCGAGCCCTGCCCGGACTGCGCGTTCGGCGTCGTCCTCGTGCGCCTGCGGGATCCCGAACGCCGCCATGACTGCATCACCGGCGAACTTCTCGACGATCCCGCCGTGCGTCGTGACGCAGTGCGCGACCTTGTCGAAGAACTGCGTAACGCGACGGCGAACAACTTCCGGGTCACTCCCCTGGACGAGCGCGGTCGACTCGACGAGATCGGCGAACAGCACGGTCGCAAGCTTCCGCTCCACGCGGCTAATACTACGGAGAAGGGGCCGGCTGCCGAACGCGCCGGCCCCTCCTCAGGACTGCTCTATCGCGTTGCGATCTTGGCGACGATCTGCTGCTGGTGGAAGAACGGGTTGGCGCCGTAGTCGTACGTCGACACCGATGTTGTATACGTCCACCCCCCGCCGGAATCGATGCCGAAGTAGTCGCCGATGAACCCGCCGGAGCTGCAGATGCAGCCCGTGTGGGCGGTTGAGAGCTGGGGATCCCAGGTGTGGGCCGAGAGCCGCACGTTGTGGCCGATCGGCGTCAGGTTCGGCCTGTAGAACTGGATTGCCGTGTTGATGCAGTAGTTCGCGCGGCCCCACGGCGTTCCGGGCGAAGTTGCCGTGCCGGGGTCGTAGACGATCCCCGAGCCCGTCGCCTCGCGGCTGTCGGACGTCGGACAGGGCAGCCGGCGGTCGTAGAAGGTCACGCCGACCGTGCCGCTGGGCGCCACGTTCACACTCGGCTGAAGAGCCTCGCCGGGACTGCTGTCAGTCTGGTCTCCGTCGTCGACCTGGATCGGTGCCGTCCAGCTTTGGCCGCGATCGTAGGAGGCGATCAGGTAGATGCGTGACATCCCTGTGCTCGAGTCCTCATAAGTGACGTAGAGCGGGTAGTAGCCGTTCATCTTCGTCCGGCCGACCGCGAACGAGTTGACGATGCCTTCGCGGAAGGTCGTGTTCTGGTACGTCGGGACCTGGATGTTCTTGAGGACCGGCAGCGGGCCCTGCCAGGCCGCGCCGCCGTCGGTCGAGAAGACGAGCGTCATGTCGGCCGTCGAATAGCCCTGTTTCGGGTAGTTGAGCGTCGAAGTCGAGTAGACGACGCCGTCGGGATCGACGTGCGGGAGCAGGTACTGGTCGTAGGGGTGCCCCGAGATCGAGCTCAGCTCCTGTGGCGTCGACCACGCCGTGTGTGTCCCATCCGGTCGCGTCTGTGCGTACGAGACGAACGGATGGTCGGAGTTGAACGAGTTGTAGAGCACCCACATCGCATACGCGCGACCCGAGAACGGGTCACGGTCGGACGGGTTCGTGTCGATCGTGATCCACTGCTTGTCGACGTCGTGCGTTACGGCTTGGGGGCTCTGGAAGACGTAGTCGTTCGCGCGCCAGTTCGCCGCCGACTGCGTCGTGGCCGTCGGATGCACCGAGACCGTGATCGCCTCGCCGGGCAGTGTCGGGTTCGGCAGGTTGGCGCCGTTCGAGTACTTATGGTTGCCGCCCTTGTCGTAATAGAACATGTACGGAAGGACGAGCGAGTAAAAGTTGCCCCAGGGGTCAAAGGCGCCCACGGGGTCGGTGTTGTCGGTCCAGCCCTCGTAGCCGGGAACGTGGCCCTGAACGGTCCAGTTCTTGCCGCCGTCCCAGGATTCGTAGAAGCCGAGCAGATGGTTGTAGCCCTGCGCGTTCACGAACCACTTGCTCTGGCCGATCAGGTGGTTCGGGTTCGTCGGGTCGATGCGAATGTCGGATTCGGAGTGGTCCTTGACCAGCATCGGGTCGTTGTGGACGTCCTGCTGTGCGTAGGGGCCGATGTCCTCACCCGTGTTCGCGCCGGAACAGAGGGTTCCGCCTCCGTCGGCATAGCCGGGGTAGCCCGCGCCGGGGAGGTACTCGACCTCCGGCGCGTAGCAGCTCGTCGCCTGCGTCGTCGCCGAGACGTTCGTAACGTCGAATCGTGCGTAGCTGTTCGCAAACGCGCTGTCCGTTTGCGTTCCCTGAGGCGGCCCGCTGTACCCCGCCGTCGCGCCTGGAACGACCACGGCGCCCAGCGCGGCCACGCACGCCAGCGCGCCCCATGCTCTCGCATATCCCTTCATTGAGCCTCCCCTCCGCTCTTCAGGGCGCATCCTATGTATCCCACCTATTCATCGCTGCAATGGATGGTTCGCAAGGCTCGGAGGGCGGCTCGAGCCGCCCTCCGCTTTTGTCGCTGTAGCATCGCCCCGTGCTCGACCCGGCCGTGTTCAAAGCCTACGACGTGCGCGGGATCTACCCCTCGGAGCTCGACGAGGAGGGAGCCCGGGCGATCGGCCGCGCCTACGTCGAGCAGTTCGAGCCGCGTCGGATCGCGGTCGGGCGCGACATGCGGGTCTCGTCGCCGTCGATGACCCAGGCGACGATCGAGGGCGTGACGGAGGCAGGCGCCGATGTGCTCGATCTCGGCCTCGTCGGGACGGAGATGGTGTATTTCGCCGTCGGCGAGCTGGGGCTCGACGGCGGCATTGCGGTCACGGCCTCGCACAACCCCAAGGAGTACACGGGCATGAAGATCGTGCGGCGTGGCGCGCTCCCGGTCGGTGGCGACTCGGGACTGCTGGAGATCCGAGACCGGGCCATGGCGGGTTTCGACACGTCCGGGGGTCTGACCCCGGGGACTGTGGAAAAGCACGACGTCTGGCCGGCATACCTCGACCGCGTGCTCTCCTTCATCCACCAGGACGCGATCAAGCCGCTCAAGCTGGTGGTCGACGCCGCCAACGGCATGGCCGGGGTGATGCTTCCTCCCGTGCTCGAGCGGCTTCCTGTGCAGGCCACGCAGTACTTCTTCGAGCCTGACGGCAACTTCCCGAACCACGAGCCGAACCCTCTTTTGCCCGAGAACCGCGAGTTCATCGTTGCCAACACGCTGGAAGAGCAGGCCGACTTCGGAGTCGCCTTCGACGGGGACGCCGACCGCTGCTTCTTTGTCGACGACACGGGCGAGTTCGTTCCGGGCGACTTCGTCACCGCGCTCCTCGCCGAGTCGATTCTCGAGAAGGAACCTGGCGCAAAGATCATCTACGACGTCCGGGCAAGCTGGGCCGTTGCAGACACGGTGAATCGCGGAGGCGGCATTCCGCTCGTCAACCGGGTCGGCCACGCGTTCATCAAGCACCGCATGCGCGAGGAGAACGCCGTCTTCGGCGGGGAGGTCTCGGGTCACTACTACTTCCGCGACTTCTCCCAGGCCGATTCGGGAGTCGTTCCGTTCCTGCTCATGCTCGAGCTCGTCTCGAAGCGTGGGAGGCTCTCGGAGCTCCTGCGTCCCTATCGGGAGCGCTACTTCATCACCGGCGAGCTCAACACACCGGTGAAGGACGTCGCGCTCAAGCTCCAGGAGCTGAAGGAGCGTTTCGGGCCCGAGGGCAAGGTCTCGCACCTGGACGGGATCTCGATCGAAGCTGAGGACTGGCACATGAACGTTCGTCCGTCGAACACCGAGCCGCTTCTGCGCCTGAATCTCGAAGCGCGGACAAAGGAGCTGATGGAGCGAAAGCGTGACGAGCTGCTTGAGGTGATTCGCTCCTGACGCTGCAGCAGGGCCACGCCACCGGCCGGAAGCCGCCGTTCAAGTTCGCGGCTTTCACGCGCGTAGGGTTCTCGGACACCGATGCGCAAGGGATCGTCTACTACGGCCGCTACCTGCCCTACTTCGATACGGCACGCGTCGAGTACCACCGGCACCTAGGCCTGCTGCCCGAGCATGCGGGCGAAGAGCAGTTCGTGATGCGCGCCTCGACCGTCGAGTACTTCGCTCCGGCGGTCTTCGACGACCTGATCGAGATCTTCATCCGGATCAAGCGAATCGGGCGGACGAGCGTGACCTACGAGTGCGCGGCCTATCGCGTCTCGGACGACCTCCTGATGGTGACGGCCGAGCAGACGCTCGTCTTGATCGACTTCGAGCAGCGCCGGCCCACGCCGATCCCGGACTGGTACCGCGACGCGATGCGCGCCTTCGAGGGAGAGGAGCTCGATGCCTGATGCGTCGACCTATCGGGGGGCGCTCGAGGCATTCGACCGAATCGTCAACCGCGGCGGCGACGCCGACCAGGTCCTCCGAACGATCGTCGAGCTCCTCCACGACCTGTTCGAGCACTACGAGTGGGTCGGCATCTCCTTCGTCGAAGGCGAGACGCTCGTCCTCGGCCCCTGGGTAGGGAAGGAAGCAATGAAGCGCCCGCAGATGCAGATCCCAATCCTCTACGAAGGCCAGGTCGTCGGCGAACTGGGTGTCGAGCCAGACCCCGCAACGGCGTTCTCGGCCGAAGACCGCACCTTCTTCGAGCGAGTAGCGCTTCTGATCTCTCCGTACTGCCTGGTGGGCTGGGACACCGGCGGCCAACCCTGGCAGTAAAAGAGGGCGGCGGCTCGGCTGTCGCCCGCTGACGCGAGCGAAGCGAGCCCGGAACATAGAACCCGCCGAAAATGCGGAGCATTTTCGGCGGAAGCGGAGCGCAAAACGGGCCGGGCGCCCGCCCGGTGTCCTCGGGTCGGGCGGGCGCCGCAGCTCTCGTGCCCTCTCCCCTCCTCTCGTTTTAGTCGCTTTTCGCCGCGGCGCTATCCCTCGTTCGAGCTACCCCGCGCATTCGAGGGATGATCCCTCGTTCGAGGGACTTGCTTCCGGTCGTAGACATAGACGCGGGTCCGGTACGGGAAGTCGAACGGCTCCTCGCGTCCCTCGATCAAGGTACGGATCTCCGCGAGCACCTGGCGACGCCGGGCCTCGGGCAACGCGGCGATAAAACTGACCGAGGCGAAGCGGTTGGCGAGCCCGTCGGCGTCGACGCGCTGGACGTGCCGGAAGACGCGCTCGTCCGGCCCGGCGAAGAAGCCCGTCCGCTCGAGCGGGGCCTTCCAGTGCCGCTCCTTGGCGGCAGGCGCGCTCCTCCGGAGCGGGTCGAGGATCTCGTCGATCGCCCGGTGCAGCGGGTCCGCGTCGTCCCGCGCGTTCCAGATGAGAGCGAGCGCACCGCCGGGCCGCAGCACCCGGTGGAGCTCCCGCGCGGCCCGCTCGACCTCGAACCAGTGGAAGCCCTGCGCGACCGTAGCCGCGTCGGCCGAGGCGTTCGCAAGCGGGATTGCCTCCGCCACACCTTCGAGAGCCTGTACCGACGGCACGGCCCGCTCGAGCTCGGCCCGCATCTCGGCCAGCGGCTCGACCGCGATCACCGTCGCACCGGTCGGGAGCAGCTGGCGCGTCAGCTTGCCGGTACCGGCCGCGAGGTCGATCACCGTGCACCCGGGCTCGAGCGGAAGCCGCTCCGCGAGCCAGTCGATCGCAGCCTGCGGATAGTCGGGGCGGGCGCGTTCGTATACCTCGGCAGCCGAGCTGAACCCGAGCACCGCCGGATGCAGTCGCGCGCCTATGAGGGCGTCACGCGGTAGGCGTCGAAGACCGCGTCGACGTTGCGAAGCGCCGTCAGGAGCCCGCGCAGCTCCTTTACATCGCCCACCTCCGCCACGTACCAGTTCTTGGCGAGCTGATCCTCGACGTGCCCGCCGTACTCGACGATGTTCGCGCCGTGCTCGGCGAAGGTGCGCGCGACGTCCTCGAGCAGCCGCGGGCGATCCCAGGAATCGACCGCGATCTGGACACGGAAGCCCTGGGAGGCGCCACCGTCCCAGTCGACCGGTGTGAAGCGCTCCGGATTCCGCATCAGTGCCTTCACGTTCCCGCAATCGGCGCGATGCACGGTGATGCCCTTGCCGAGGGAGATGTAGCCCACGATCTCGTCGCCGGGCAGCGGCGTACAGCACTTCGCGAGCCGGACCAGTACCTCTTCCACCCCTTTCACCCGGATTCCGAGCGAATCTCCGGCGACCGCGTGCCGGGCCTTCGGCGCCTTGAGCGGAACTGCCTCCTCTTCCGCGACCTGGTCCGTCTTCAGCCGCTGCAGCACCTTGTTCACGATCTGCGCGGCGGGGAGCTTCCCCGAGCCGAGCGCGACGTAGAAGTCCTCGGCCTTCTTGAAGCCGGTCTCGCGAATGACCTGCGCGAGCAGAGGCGAGCCGCCGATCTTCTTGTACGGCAGGTTCTGCTTCTTCAGAGCCTGCTCGAGCGCATCGCGTCCCTTGCGCTCGGTCTCCTCGCGCGTCTCGCGTGAGAACCACTGGCGGATCTTGTTCTTCGCACGGGAGGAGGCGACCAGCGACATCCAGTCGCGCGACGGGCCGCGGCCCGACTTCGAGGTCAGGATCTCGACCACGTCGCTGTTCTTCAGCCGGTAGTGGAGCGGGACGATCCGGCCGTTGACCTTCGCGCCCACAGTGCGGTGGCCGACATCAGTGTGGATCGCGTAGGCGAAGTCGATCGGCGTCGCTCCGGACGGCAGCGTCTTCACCTCTCCCTTTGGCGTGAACGCAAAGACCTCGTCTTCGAAGAACTCGGGCCGGACGGCCGCCATGAACTGCTCCGGGGTGTCCTCGTTCTCCTCGGCCTCCATCAACTGCTTGGCCAGTCGCTGCCAGGCCTCGTCATCCCGCTGGCCCTTGCCGCGTTTGTAGATCCAGTGAGCTGCGATGCCCTTTTCCGCGATCTCCTGCATCTCGCGCGTGCGCACCTGGATCTCGAGCGGAACGCCGCCCGGACCGATCAAGGTCGTGTGCAGCGCGCGGTACCCGTTGATCTTGGGCATCGCGATGTAGTCCTTGAAGCGGCCCGGCATCGGCTTCCACAGGGAGTGCAACAGGCCCAGCGCCCCGTAGCAGTCGCGCGTCCCCTCGTCGCCGGAGCGCTCGACGATCACGCGCATGGCCGTCAAGTCGTAGATCTCGTTGAACTCGCGGCCCTTCTTGGCCATTTTGTCGTAGATCGAATAGAAGTGCTTCGCGCGCCCCGAGATCTCGGCCGGAATGTCGACCTTGTCCAGCTCGCCCTGCAGCACGATTGACGCTTCGGCGACGCGCTCCTCACGCTCGGCTCGGCGCTCCGCGACCATCGCCTTGATCTCCTCGTACTTGCGCGGGTGAAGCGTCTCGAAGGCGAGATCTTCGAGCTCCCACTTGATCTGCTGAATCCCGAGCCGGTGCGCGAGCGGTGCGTAGACCTCCAGCGTCTCGCGTGCTTTCTGGATCTGCTTCTGCTTGCCGAGATACTCGATCGTGCGCATGTTGTGCAGGCGATCAGCGAGCTTGATCAGGATCACGCGCCGGTCCTGCGCCATCGCCACGATCATCTTGCGGTAGTTCTCGGCCTCCGCCTGCTCTCGGCTCTGGAATTGAATTCGCGTCAGCTTCGTGACCCCTTCGACGAGCTGGCCGATCTCGTCGCCGAACTCAGCGCGGACAGTGGCGATGTCGGTGTCGGTGTCCTCGACGACGTCGTGGAGGAGCGCCGCGGCGATCGTCTGGTCATCGAGCCGGAGCTCGGCGCAGATCGTGGCCGCTCCCCACGGGTGCTGGATGAAGTCTTCGCCGGAGCGGCGCTGCTGGCCTTCGTGGGCGTTCGCAGCGAAGCTGAACGCGCGCGCGAGCAGATCGCGGTCGACGTCGGAGTTGTACTGCGCGACTTGCGCGATCAACTCGTCGATCAGTTCCTGGTGGCGCTCGCCTGCCTCGAGAACGGTCACACTAAAATTGTACTCCCGGCCCCTGGCGCTAAACCGTGGTTTTAGTCTGCCGATAGGGAGGAAGAAGCTTTCCTGAGCCGAACGGGGTTCATTCATGCATCGCCCACTTCGTAAGACAACAGACCGCAAGGCCGTGCAGCTCGCCCGATTGCTGGTGCAGCTCGACGCCCTCGCCGCAGAGGCACGCCCGTGGCGCTCGCGCCGGGTGCGCCGCGCCGCGCTCGGAACCGGCCGCCTCTAAGAACCTCTAACTCAAATGAGTTCTTGGAGTCCGCCCTCGGCAGAGGACGCGGCCCGCGTGGGCGGCGAAGGCGAGCAGTTCGGGCGACGGGCCTGCTTGTAATCCATCACGGCCGGGAGGAGAATCGGGGTCGCGCCGCGAGGGGGCTCAGCCTCGAAATGGCTGAGGGCATCGGAGAGCGCTCGCTTTTTCCTTCCGTGACCGAAAGGAGAGGGAGATGAGGTTCGCGACGACACCCAGAACGCGCCTCCAACTCTGCGCGCTGGCCGCGCTGAGCGTTGTACTGGTCCTTGCGCCGGGTGCGGCACAGGCGACGACGGCGGGCCCCGCCGGCCCGCCCGCTCCCGGGCTCCTCTTGTGGAACAAGCTCGGAAGCGCGACCGAGGTTACACACAGCGAGTACGGGCCGAACCTCGTGCTCTCCGACTGCACGGTGTTTGCCTGCGGCCTGGACGTGGCGGCGACGCTCGGCTATCCCGCCGGTGTCTTCGGTGGTGCGGCGAGTATCACCGGCGGGCCGTATTTCCCCGGCGCGCGTGAGCACACGGCGCTGCTCCGCACCTCAATCCTGAACCCGGAGCACGGCACGGTCGAGGTCTGGTACCGGCAGACGAGCGACCCTGCGCCGTTCGTCCACAACCCGCATCGCATCTTCGGCGGTCCATACAGCCTGACCGGCATCGACGAGGTCAACCTGTCCAGCTGGGATCGGCTCGACAGCGGCGACCCGCGGCTGCATTTCAGCCTCTTCTTCAACGTCGAGCCGCCGCCCTTCACGCCGCCCCACCTGGTGGGTGTGCACTCGCTCGTCGACGGCGTGGAGGGATATCGGATCTCCGCGCTCAACGGTCGGTGGATTCACGTCGCGGGCGTCTGGGACCGCAACGGAATCGCGAGCACGCTGGACACCATCCGGCTCTATGTGGACGGACAAGTGGTCGCCACATCGCAGGACCCGAGCTGGGGCGCGACGACCTGCGATCGCCGTCTTGCCGGCGTCGACCGTTGCTTCCTCGACGTCGCCGGCTGCAACGACACTTGCGCGGACGCCTTCGCGGTCGACAACCTCAAGGTCTGGGACTACGCGAAGACCGACTTCGGCGACCGCTTCGTGGAGGGATTTGCACCCACGAACCGGCCGCCCGACTGCTCGGGCGTGACGGCGGCGCCCGCCTCCGTCAGGCAGCAGATGCGCGACAAGCTGCTGCTGGTCAGCCTTTCCGGGGCGACCGACCCGGACGGCGACGCGGTGGCCTACCGGATCGACGGGGTGACGCAGGACGAGTACGTGAGCGGCGTCGGCGACGACACCTTCCCGGACGCGGTCACACCTCTAGGGCCGAGCGCGAACCAGGTCCTCGTCCGCTCCGAGGCGAACTCGCACTACAACGGCCGCGTCTACCGGATCGCCTACACCGTCTCCGACGGCAACGGCGGCAGCTGCTCCGGCACCGCGGGCCCAAGCGGTAACACGACCGCGAAGGTCAGCGTGCCGCGCAAGAAGGGGACGCCCGCGATCGACGACGGCAACGCGATGAGCTGGGACTCCTTCACGGGAGCGCCCGTGCCGTAGTCACGTCGAACACCGAGAGACTCAACGTACGACAGGAGAAGGCCCTCAGCGGGTCTTCTCCCGTGCTCGGCCCGGCACAAGGGCGCGTGGACATCCTCTGCCCGCTTGACGGCGAACGCTGAGAGCCTTGCCCCCAGCGAGTGTGACGTCTCGATTCGGCGCCAGCAGATCAGGCAGCGGGCGAGGTCGAGGAACGCTTCGTGGGTCTGGTGGCGGCGGTCGGTGCGAAGGAGCAGTCGGCGGCGGTTGTGCAGCCAGGCGAAGGTCCGTTCGACGACCCAGCGATCACGGCCGAGGCCGGAGCCGTGTTCGGTCTCGCGTCTCGCGATCATCGGCTTGACGCCGCGCCGCCAGACGAGGCGACGGTACTTGTCGTGGTCATAGCCGCGGTCGGCGACGACGCTGTCGGGTCGCCGCCTCGGTCGGCCGACGCGGCCGCGCACCGGCGGCACTCGGTCGAGCAGCGCGAGCAACTGGGTGACGTCGTTGCGGTTGCCACCCGTAAGCGACCAGGCCAGCGGCAGCCCGCTGCCGTCTACGAGGAGATGCTGCTTGCTGCCCAGCCGGCCCCGGTCAACCGGGCTGGGACCCGTTTGCGAGCCCCTTTTTTCGCTTGCACATGGCTGGAGTC
>WNGJ01003282.1_pt1 | contig 16614 bp, 15 predicted proteins | sample 5400611 | NCBI WGS metagenome assembly WNGJ01 (sample SAMN13153375, study PRJNA577476) | soil metagenome | isolation source: 40 cm soil or saprolite under Garry oak tree replicate 1 | place: USA:California | collected 2016-06-15 | reverse complement strand
GGCTTTTCCGCACTCGCGGCGGCCCGCAACGGCGCCGCCAGCGCCTTGGTCAAAAAGAACGGCGTCTTGAGGTTGAGGTTCGTAACCTTGTCCCAGCCGCTCTCCGGAAACTCGTCGAAGTCGGCGCCCCAGGCTGCGCCCGCGTTGTTGACGAGAATATCGAGCTTGGATTCGCGCTTGTTGATTTCGGCCGCCAGCATGTCGACGCCGGCGAGATTGGAAATGTCGATCGGCAGCGCGATGCATTCGCCGCCATATTCCGTGGTGAGCTCCTTCGCGGTCGCCTCGCACGGACCCGCCTTGCGCGCGGTGATGTAGACGCGCGGCGCTCCTTGCGCGAGAAACCCGGCCGCGATCATCTTGCCGATCCCGCGCGAGCCGCCGGTCACCAGCGCGACGCGGCCCTTGAGCGAGAATAGATCCTTGAACATGCAGCCTCCCTTTGTTTCGCGGTTGTGTGAGGCCGAAGAAGGAACGAGTCAAGGAACTCTCCTTCGTCGCCCCTCGCCAAAGCAGGTGACGCGTTGCATTGAGCTGGAGCTCCAGCTTTGCGCAATAAAAGACATCGGTGGTTATGGGTCCCGGCGTTCGCCGGACGACGGCAATTGGTGATTTTAAGCCGCGTCGACGCGGCGAAAGCCGTTCCACATCGCGGTGGCGGCGCCAGAGGTCAAGACCGGCAGGATCCGCGTATCCTGATAATTGCCGTTGAGCGAGACCCGCGGCAGTGCGGTGAGATGATCGGCGCTTTCGGGAAAGACCATGCCCGGTCGTGTCGTGACCGCGGTCTTGTATCCGGCGGCGCTGGCAAGCGCGAATTCGCGAATCCCGGCCGCCGCCCTGTCGCCATAGGGATAGGCGAGGTGAACGACGCTCCGCTGCAGCGCGTCCTCGATCCGCGCACGGCTGACCGTCAACTCCTCGCTTGCGATCGCCTCGCTCTGCGCAGCGAGGCTGCAATGGCTGATGGAGTGCGCTCCGACCACAACCAGGGGGTCGGCGGCGAAGGACTTCAGTTCGTCCCAGGACATGCAGAGGTCGCGGCAAATTGCCGCTTCATCGACCCCCAAGCGCGCGCACAACGCGCTTATTTCGCGCCGCATGTCGTGCTCCGGCAATCCCCGCAGCCAGTCGTGCATGCGGTCGAAAGCCGCCTGTCTCGCGGACGGCGTGGCGGCGTTGAGACGGCACGGCACTCCGCCGATGGCCACCTCGATCGACGTCGCCTTTGCGATCGCCATTTCCAGCGCGATCCACCACAGCCGGCCGATGCCTTCGGCGAAATCGCTGGCGACATAGAGAGTGAGGGGCGCGTCGAATTCGCGCATCACCGGCAGGGCGAAATCCCGGTTGTCGCGATAACCGTCGTCGAGGGTGAAACTGGCAAATCGGCGCGAAAAGTTCCGTTCGATCAGCCGCTGACGCACCTCGTCCATGCTGATGATGTCGATACCGCGCGCGCGCAGATGCGTGAGCATCTCGCGCAGGAATTCGGGCGTGACCTCGAGATGACGATTGGGCTGGAATTCGTCCTCACGGCGCGGCCGGACATGGTGCAGCATGAAGATGGCGCCAACGCCCGACAAGATCGGCCGGAGCAGAACATGCGCCCCGCTGAAATAAAGCGCACCCAATCCGGCGCGGATGACGGTGTTGCGGAATTGCTTCATCGGGGATTGCCGGCCGGTTAGGATGTCATTCAGGAAGTTAACGAAAAACCGCTGAAGAAACTGTTAGCCGGGGAGTATCAGTAAGGCGCGCCGCGCCGGTCATTTCCGGTTTGACAGCTCCTGAAGGGTTTGTTTTCTCTCTGTTTCCCAGTGCCCCGGATTTGAGGTTTCTTGGCTTCGGGGCGCGAGCGCGGTCCGCCCACCTCAACCCGAAAGCGCTACTGGAATCATAGAGTTGCCTGTGCCCTCCGCTTCCGGGGTCTTGTCAGGGGACGCCGCGCCGGCTCGCGAACTTCGCCAAATGGGGCAACTCCCCCACGGGATATCGAATGCACGGACTTTTCAGGTGGAGCAGCAAATGGTGGCCAGGATTGATCCCTCTCGCTCTCTTTTGGATCATTGCGGGCTGGACGAGCACTGATCCGCTGGAAGCCGACCTGGCCGCCCGCAGCGGCGCCGCGCTTAAGGACACCGTCCTCGACAAGACCAGGATCGCGGTCGACGGCCGCGATGTCACGCTGGGCGCGGACGCCTTCTCGGAAGATGGCCGCCGCGGCGCGGTGGCCCTGGTGCAAGCCGTGCCCGGCGTGCGGCTGGTCAATGACGAAACGCGCCTGGTGCCAGAAGCCAAGCCGTTCGTGTGGTCGGCCGAACGGGACGTCGTCAGGGTCACGCTCGGCGGCAGCGCGCCGCTGCCGGCCACCAAGGGCAGGCTGCTGGAGGCGGCGCGGGCCAGCCTCGGCGGGGTCGAAGTCGTCGACCAGATGAATCTCGCCCGCGGCGCGCCGTCCCGTTTCGACAATGCCGCGCTGCTGTTGATCGATCAGATCGGCAAATTGAAGGACGGCAAGATCACGATCTCGGATTCCAGTGTGACGCTGTCCGGCATGGCGCGCGAGCTCGGCGGCCGGGAAGCGATCGCGGCTGCGCTGAGGAATTTGCCGGAAGGCTTCAAGGTCGCCAACGACATCAAGGCGCCGCCTTATGTCTTCCAGGCCTATAAGGATCCGGTCGCAGTGACGCTGACGCTGTCGGGCTATGTGCCCGACAACGCGGTCCATGCCGCGGTGGTGGCGGCTGCCGGGCGCAAGTTCTTCAGCGAGAAAGTGGTCGACAACCTCAAGGCGAGCGTCGGCGCGCCGTCGGGATTTGCCGCCACGGTCGTTCCGGCGCTGGGCGCGCTGTCGCGGTTGTCGACGGGCACCCTGGTGGTGTCCGATCGGGAAGTGAAGCTGTCCGGCGATGCCTTGTACGACGCGGCGGCGGCGGAGATCCGCTCTGGCCTAAGCAAGGAATTTCCGCAAGGCTTTCAGTACAAGGACGACATTTCGGTCAAGCCGGCGGCGGCGCCGGTGGACGGCACCGTGTGCCAGCAATTGTTCTCGGAGCTGCTTTCGAAGGGAAGCATCCGGTTCGAACCGGCGCGCGCCAGCATCGATCCGGATTCGGCCGGTCTGCTCGATCGCCTGATCGAAACCGCGCTACGCTGTCCCGGCACCAATATCGAGATCGCCGGCCATACCGACACCGGCGGCGATGGCGCCTCCAACCAGATGCTGTCGGAAAAACGCGCACAGGCCGTTGCCGATTATCTGGTCAAGGCGGGATTGCCGCCCGATCGCTTCACGGCGGTCGGTTATGGCAGCACGCAACCGGTCGCCACCAACGATACCGACGAAGGCAAGGCGCAGAACCGGCGCATCGAGTTCTTGGTGAGGTGAGCGCGATGGCCTATTTGGCGGCTTTTCAATGGGGCTGGCTGTTGGCCTCGTTCTTGCTGGGGTTCGCGATGGGCTGGGTCGCGGTGGTGCACCGCGGTCCGGCCGTATCGAAGGTGATGGCGCGTTGGCTGGCGGCGCTGGTGACGGCGTTGGTGGCGGCCGCCCTTACGAGCGCCATCCCCGGCCGCCCGGGCTATTGGCTCGAACTCGGCCTGATCATGCTGGCGTCCTATCTCGTGGGCTGCGCAGTGGGATCGTGGCTGCGCGACTGGGTGCTCTCGCGCAGCGCCCCCGTAAAACCCGGCGCCTGAAGTTCATGAAAGCTTCATGGCTTCAGGGGCAGGCTGGCGGGGACCGCCTGAGCTTGTGCAGCAAAACTGTGCATTTTCGATAGCCTGAATTCCTTCCGATAAGTTGAATGCGCGTGTTCTTTATTCACCGTCGGCGAATTCCACTTCGGCCCAAAACGCGCTACCACGTTGGGTCAGCGGGCCAGTGTAGCGTTGGCGGCGCCAGAGACTCGTCCTTCTGCTGTCGTCGCAGGATCGTCATTTAGAGGTGTAGATGCTGCAAGCCATACGTGGGGCGATCTCGTTTCTGCGCCAGAAGCAGGTCCTGCATAAGGTGGGGGTTGCGATCAGCGTCACGGTCATCGGGATCGCTTGCTACGTGCTCTATCACCTGCTCCGCGGCATCGATGTCGACGAGGTCGTCGAGGCCATCAGGGGTACCGAGCCGCGGCAGATCGCATTGGCGGCCCTGTTCGTCGCCGCCGGCTATTTCACGCTGACTTTTTACGACCTGTTCGCGGTGCGTGCGATCGGCCGAAACGACATCCCGTACCGCATCAATGCGCTCGCGGCATTCACCAGCTATTCGATCGGCCATAATGTCGGCGCCAGCGTCTTTACCGGAGGCGCGGTGCGCTACCGCATCTATTCCGCCTGGGGGCTGAACGCCATCGATGTCGCCAAGATCTGCTTCCTGGCCGGTCTGACATTCTGGCTCGGCAACGCCGCGGTGCTCGGACTGGGGATCGCTTATCATCCCGAAGCCGCCGCCGCGATTGACCAGCTGCCGGCCTGGTTCAATCGCCTGGCCGCGTTTGGGATCGTCCTGGCGCTGGTCGGCTATGTGGTGTGGGTGTGGACCCAGCCGCGCATGGTCGGCCGCGGGCCCTGGACCGTGGTGTTGCCAGCGGGCCCGCTGACACTGCTGCAGATCGCGATCGGGATCGTCGATCTCGGCTTTTGTGCGCTGGCGATGTATGTGCTGGTCCCCGACGAACCCAATCTCGGCTTCATCGTGGTGGCGGTCATCTTCGTCTCGGCGACCCTGTTGGGTTTCGCGAGCCATTCCCCCGGCGGGCTCGGGGTGTTCGATGCCGCCATGCTGGTCGGCCTCTGGCAGATGGACCGGGAGGACCTGCTCGCCGGTATGTTGCTATTCCGCCTGCTCTATTATATCGCGCCGTTCGTCATATCTGTAATCTTGCTGACGTTTCGCGAGGTTATCATCAGTGCGCGGTCGAAGCGCCTGCGTCAGGCGGCGCTGAGGCTCGATGCCGGACCCGCGCGCGAAGCCGCTTATGTGAGAGAGCGTGGAGATACCGGCGCCTGACGAGGACAGAGCCTGACGAGGACAGACTTGACGAGGACAGACTTGGAGAAGCCGGCCCGATGGCGATAGACGCTCCTTCTTCCTCCGCTTCGTTCTTTTCGCCGTGGCCGGAAAGGTTGCGGCATTCGGCCATCGTCCTGCTCGTGGCAGGCCTTGCACTATCCGCCCTCGTCGTGTTCGAGGAACTGTCGCTGCTCCGCGCCGTCACGGTCTTTGCCTGCATCGCCGCTGCCGCGCTGGTTCCATGGCGGCTGCACCATGCCGCGGCCTCGCGCGAGGATGTGCGCGGGGTCAATCCGGTCGAAACCGCGGCGGTCAGCGCGGTCGTCGCCGGGATGCCTGACCCCGCCGTGCTGCTCGACCGTGCCGGACGCGTCATTCACCTCAATGTCGCCGCCGCCCAGCTTGCGCCCGCGCTCCGCAAGAACGAACTCGCCCAGTTCGCGCTGCGCTCGCCCGAAATCATCACCGCGCTGCGCGAGGCGATCGCCACCACGGAACCGCGCCGCGCCACCTATCTCGATCACGTGCCGGTCGACCGCTGGATGGAGCTGATCATCACGCCCGTCCCCGTGCCGACCCTGTTCGGCGGCGTCGACAAATGCATGCTGATGACGTTTCACGATCAGACGCCGCTGCGGCGGGTGGAGGAGATGCGCGCCGACTTCGTGGCCAATGCCAGCCACGAACTGCGCACACCGCTGGCGGCGCTTTCCGGCTTCATCGATACGCTGCAGGGGCCGGCCAAGGACGATGCCAAGGCGCGCGAGCGCTTTCTGACCATCATGCACGCGCAGGCTACGCGGATGGCGCGACTGATCGACGATTTGCTGTCGCTGTCGCGGGTTGAGCTGTCCGCCCATGTCCGCCCCGACACGTTGGTGGATATCGTGCCGATCATCCGTCAGGTCGCGGACGGGCTTGAGCCCCTGGCGCACGAGCGCCAGGTCGTGGTCGATATCAACCTGCCGGACGCGGCGATCCTGATCGCCGGCGATCGCGAGGAACTGCTGCGGCTGTTCGAGAACCTGATCGAGAACGCGCTGAAATATGGCGCGTCCGGCGGCAAGATCATCGTCTCGCTGAGTGCTGCGGTGTCGGGCGAAGGCACGCCAGAAATTCGTGTCATGGTGCGCGATTTCGGCCCCGGGATCGCGCCGGAGCACCTGCCGCGGCTGACCGAGCGGTTCTACCGGGTGGATGTCGGCGATAGCCGCGCGCAGGGTGGAACCGGGCTCGGTTTATCGCTGGTGAAACATATTCTTAACCGTCATCGGGGCCGGCTTTTGATCGAAAGCGTGCCCAGAAACGGCGCTGTCTTCACAGCCTGTTTTCCCCAGCCAAGAACCCAGGCTCTTGCGTAAATAGCAGTTATTTCAATGGCTTGGTCTGTCATCTGACTGTCATCAAACCTTCGTAAAAGCGGCAACGACTGCTCTTAAAGGGGGCAGCGGGAGCGCGATCGGGCGCACTCGGCGCTTCGCTCCCAAGATGGAGACCAGCTATGAATTTCGTTAAAGCCATCGTCGCTGCCGGCCTGGTCGCCGCATCGACGTCGGCGTTCGCGGCCGACATCACCGGAGCGGGTGCGACGTTCCCGTTCCCGATCTATTCGAAGTGGGCCGACGCCTACAAGAAGGAGACCGGCAACGGCCTGAACTACCAATCGATCGGCTCGGGCGGCGGCATCAAGCAGATCGAAGCCAAGACCGTGACCTTCGGCGCATCCGACATGCCCCTGAAGGTCGAGCAGCTCGACAAGGACGGCCTGGTGCAGTGGCCGATGGTGATGGGTGCGATCGTTCCGGTCGTCAACATCGAAGGCGTGAAGCCGGGCGACATGGTGTTCGATGGCGAGACGCTCGCCAACATCTATCTCGGCAAGATCACCAAGTGGGACGATCCGGCGATCAAGAAGCTCAATCCCAATGTGAAGCTGCCTTCCGAGGCAATCGCTGTGGTGCGTCGCTCCGACGGTTCCGGGACGACCTTCAACTTCACCGACTATCTGTCGAAGGTCAGCGCGGACTGGAAGAGCAAGATCGGCTCCAACACCGCCGTCGAGTGGCCGGTCGGCGTCGGCGCCAAGGGCAATGAAGGCGTCTCCGGCAATATCAGCCAGACCAAGAACTCGATCGGCTATGTCGAGTATGCCTATGCCAAGCAGAACAAGCTGACCTATACCGCCATGGTCAACAAGGCCGGAAAGACCGTGCAGCCGACCGTCGAAGCATTCCAGACCGCCGCTTCGAACGCCGACTGGGCCAAGGCTCCCGGCTACTACGTGATCCTCACCGACCAGCCCGGCGAGAAGTCCTGGCCGATCACCGCGTCGACCTTCATCCTGATGCACAAGGAGCCGGCCGACAAGGCGGCCTCCGGCGAAGCCATCAAGTTCTTCAAGTGGGCGTTCGCCAATGGCGGCAAGATGGCCGAAGAGCTCGACTACATCCCGATGCCGGACAGCGTGGTCAAGCTGATCGAGAAGACCTGGTCGGCCGATATCAAGAGCTGATCGTCTGCCGTGAAGGACGACACTTTCTCCTCCCCCTCGCGAGGGGGAGGAGTGCGAGGACATCTCCTTCGAGGCGGGACGCGGGTCATTCGTCGGCGGGCCCACTCGATCGCGGTCCGGATCGCGTAGTATAATAAGACAAGACAGGGGATTGGCGTGGCAGACATGGCCGTTCGAAGCGACGCGAGCGATGTAATCGAAGCCGCCGGCCCCTACGATCGCGCCAGGGCCCTCAGCGCTTTCAAGCTCGGCGACGTCGCCTTCTATTGGATCACCCGCATCTGCGCGATCTCGGTGCTGCTCATTCTCGGCGGCATCATCCTGTCGCTGATCGTCGGCGCATGGCCGGCGATGAAGGAATACGGCTTTGCGTTCCTGTGGACGCAGCGCTGGGCGCCCTCGGCCGATCCGCCGGTGCTGGGTGCGCTGGGGCCGATGTATGGCACCCTGGTCACCTCATTCATCGCGATGCTGATCGCGATTCCGGTCGGGCTTGGGATTGCGATCTTCCTGACCGAGCTTTGCCCGCAATGGCTGCGCCGGCCGATCGGCATTGCGATCGAGCTGCTCGCCGGCATCCCCTCGATCATCTACGGCATGTGGGGCTTCTTCGTGCTCGGCCCGTTCCTGGCCTACACGTTCCAGCCCTTCATGATCAGCCTGTTCAGCGGCGTTCCCGTGCTCAACGCGATTTTCGCGGGCCCCCCGTCCTATCTCAGCCTGTTCAACGCCTCGCTGATCCTTGCGATCATGGTGCTGCCCTTCATCACCGCGATCTCCGTCGACGTGTTCAAGACGGTGCCGCCGGTCCTGAAGGAAGCGGCCTATGGCGTCGGCTGCACCACCTGGGAAGTGGTCCGCAGCGTGGTCATTCCCTATACCCGCGTCGGTGTCATCGGCGGCATCATGCTGGCGCTTGGCCGCGCGCTCGGCGAAACCATGGCGGTGACCTTCATCATTGGCAATTCCTTCCGCATCTCGTCCTCGATTTTCGCGCCGGGGACGACGATTTCGGCGGCGATCGCCTCCGAGTTCGCCGAAAGCGACGGGCTGCATCAATCGAGCCTCATCCTGCTCGGCCTGCTCTTGTTCGTGCTGACGTTCTTCGTGCTCGCCGCGGCGCGCTTGATGCTGCTGCGGCTCGAAAAGAAGGCGGGCAACTAAGATGGTCAATCCGATCTACGTCCGCCGCCGCCGCAAGGACATCATCGTCCGCGGGCTTTGCTTCGGCGCCGCGCTGTTCGGCGTCACCTGGCTCGCGCTGATCCTGTTCACCCTGTTCTACAACGGGGTCACCGGACTCAATCTTCAGATCTTTACCCAAAACACGCCGCCGCCGGGATCGACCGAGGGCGGTCTCTTGAACGCGATCGTCGGCTCGGTCATCATGACCGTGATCGGCGTCGGCATCGGCGCGCCGCTTGGCCTGTTCGCCGGCACCTATCTCGCCGAATATGGCAAGCATGACCGCTTGACCTCGGTGATCCGCTTCATCAACGACATCCTGTTGAGCGCGCCCTCGATCATCATCGGCCTGTTCATCTACGGCGCCGTCGTGGTCCCGATGGGTGGCTTCTCCGCCTTCGCCGGATGTCTGGCGCTGGCGGTGATCGTGATCCCCGTGGTGCTGCGCACCACCGAGGACATGCTGCTGCTGGTGCCCAACCCATTGCGGGAGGCGGCCTCCGCGCTCGGCCTGCCGCGCTCGCTGGTGATCAAGAGGATCGCCTACCGCGCGGCCCGCTCCGGCCTGATCACCGGCGTGCTGCTGGCGACCGCGCGGGTGGCCGGCGAAACCGCGCCGCTGTTGTTCACCGCGCTGTCCAATCAGTTCTTCAGCCTCAACCTGACCAAGACGATGGCCAACCTGCCGGTGACCATCAACAACTTCGTGCAAAGCCCCTACGCCTATTGGAAGCAGCTCGCCTGGAGCGGGGCGTTGCTGATCACCCTGACCGTGCTCGCCTTGAATATTGGCGCGCGTATTCTTGGCGCCGAGAGGACCGCAAAATGACCGAGCTTTCTGTTTCCGTGAGTAGTGCTGGCGGATCGGTGCCCGGGGTGCCCTTGCCCGACGCGCCGGCGAAGGTGACCGCGCGCAATCTGAACTTCTATTACGGCGAACACCACGCGTTGAAGAACATCAACCTTACGCTCGGCACCAATCGCGTCACGGCCTTCATCGGGCCATCCGGCTGCGGCAAGTCGACCCTGTTGCGCATCTTCAACCGGATGTACGATCTCTATCCGGGACAGCGCGCGATCGGTCAGTTGATGCTGGATCAGACCAACATCCTCGAGCCCAATCTTGACCTCAACCTGTTGCGGGCGCGGGTCGGCATGGTGTTCCAGAAGCCGACGCCGTTTCCAATGACGATCTACGAGAACATCGCCTTCGGCATTCGCCTTTATGAGAAGATCGCCAAGTCGGAAATGGACGGCCGCGTCGAAAGGGCGCTGCGCGGCGGCGCGCTGTGGAACGAGGTCAAGGACAAGCTCAACGCCTCGGGTTTGAGCCTGTCCGGCGGCCAGCAGCAGCGGCTTTGCATCGCCCGCACCGTCGCCGTGCGGCCCGAAGTAATCCTGTTCGACGAGCCGTGCTCGGCGCTCGACCCGATTTCGACCGCCAAGGTCGAGGAACTGATCCAGGAATTGTCCGAGAACTATACCATCGCCATCGTCACCCATAACATGCAGCAGGCCGCGCGCGTCTCCGACAAGACCGCGTTCATGTATCTCGGTGAGCTGATCGAGTTCGACGACACCAGCAAGATATTCACCTCGCCGAGCGATCGACGCACGCAGGACTACATCACCGGCCGGTTCGGCTGAGGAGACAACCATGGTTTCTGAACATACCGCCAAGGCGTTCGACAGCGATCTCCAGGAACTCACCCGGCTCGTGGCCGAGATGGGTGGCCTCGCCGAACGCATGATCGTGGACTCCGTCGACGCGCTGGTCCGCCGCGATGTCGCACTCGGCCAGCGCGTGGTGGCCGCCGACACCGAGATCGACAAGCTGCAGCGCACGATCGAGGAGCGCGCGGTGTTGACGATCGCGCGCCGCCAGCCGATGGCGGTCGACTTGCGCGAGATCGTCGGCGCCATGCGGGTCGCCACCGACATCGAGCGGATCGGAGATCTCGCCAAGAACATGGGCAAGCGCGTCGCGGCGCTGGAAAGCGATTTCCATCCGTTGAAGCTGATCCGCGGGCTGGAGCACATGACCGACCTGGTGCAGTCGCAGGTCAAGACCGTGCTCGACGCCTATGCGGCGCACGACCTGCCGGCCGCGATGTCGGTCTGGAAGGGCGACGAGGAAATCGATGCCATCTGCACGTCGCTGTTCCGCGAACTCCTCACCTATATGATGGAAGATCCGCGCAACATCTCTTTCTGTATCCACTTGATGTTTTGCGCCAAAAATATTGAGCGGATCGGCGATCACGCCACCAATATTGCCGAGACGGTTTTTTACATGATCGAAGGCCAGCAGATTCTCGACAAGCGCCCCAAGGGCGATATGACGACTTTTGCTACGACGGTCCCTGGAAATTAGGGCATGATGCCGAAACCGGTCCGCCGCGCGATGGAATAGCGGGGTGGGTCCCGGTGTTTTTTTCGATCGGTGCATGCTCAAGTCAATGGAGAAGGTCACGCCATGAGCGCGCGCATTCTGGTGGTGGAGGACGAGGAAGCGTTGACCACGCTTTTGCGTTACAACCTCGATGCCGAAGGCTACGACGTTGAAACCGTCGCACGCGGCGACGACGCCGATACGCGGCTGAAGGAGCGCGTTCCGGACCTGATCGTGCTCGACTGGATGCTGCCAGGCCTGTCCGGCATCGAGCTGTGCCGGCGCTTGCGCGCGCGGCCTGAGACCAAGCAACTGCCGATCATCATGCTGACCGCGCGCGGCGAAGAGAGCGAGCGCGTCCGGGGGCTGGCCACCGGCGCCGACGATTACATCGTCAAGCCGTTCTCGGTGCCGGAGCTGCTCGCGCGGGTGAAGGGCCTGTTGCGCCGCGCGAGCCCCGAGCGGCTCGCAACCGTGCTAGCCTATGGCGACATCGAGCTTGATCGCGAGAAACGCCGCGTCGCGCGCTCGGGCCGGCCGATCGATCTCGGCCCGACCGAGTACCGTCTGTTGGAGTTCTTTCTGGAGCATCCGGGCCGGGTGTTTTCCCGCGAGCAATTGCTCGACAGCGTCTGGGGCCGCGACATCTATATCGATGAGCGCACGGTCGACGTGCATATCGGCCGCTTGCGCAAACTGCTCAATCCTGGCCGCGAGCAGGACCCGATCCGCACCGTGCGCGGCGCCGGCTACGCGCTCGACGACCGCTTCGCGAAAGCGGCGGAGTAAAAAACTCCGCCGTCGTCCCGGCCTCGAGCCGGGATCCATAGCCACCGCTATCGATCTGCTGAAGCGCGCTGGAGCCCCAGCGACGCGTAGTCACGAACGCCTGTGTGCAGCTTACCTTGCCGGCTTCGGCGTGTGACGCCTGCGATCGACGGTCGGCTGATAGGCGACGCGGGAGTGGTGCGCGCAGTACGGTAGTCCCCCGAGCGCCTTGCCGCCGCAGAAAAAGAAATCCGGGCTCGATGGATCGCCGACGGGCCAATGGCAGGTGGCCTCGCTCAATTCCAGCAGCGACAGGCGCTGGCTCATCGGCACGACATTGTCATGAGCGATCGGATCGGCCTCGAGTTCGACCTCGAAGGCATGCGCGAGCGCAGTATTGCCGCGCGACACCGGACGCGTCACCCGCATCATTTGCTGCGCGGGACGCGGCTTGCGCTGGCGCGGCGCTGCCGATGAGGGGCTCTTGGCGCGGCCGGAAAGGCCCAGCCGGTGGACTTTGCCGATCACGGCATTACGCGTCACATTTCCGAGTTCCGCGGCGATCTGGCTGGCCGAAAGCCCGGCCTCCCAGAGTTTTTTCAGCTGCTCAACGCGGTCGTCGGACCAGGTCAATACCGTCATCGCACTTTTCCCTTCGTCTCGCACCGGTCAATTCTTGCGCGGCGCTGCGATGCCAAACCTCAAAAAATCCCTGCGGCCAGAATCCCTTAGCCCTCGCCGGGCGCAAAAAGCGCGCCCGGACGTCTACGCCGAACAATTAGAACTTAGAGGATCAAGACTGCCGCACGAGATGTCGTACTCGACAGTCAGAACGCTACAATATGGCGTGACTCCCGCGCAAGAGTCCTGCCGGGCAGTCCACATGTTCCGTCCGCCATTCATCGTGGCGATCTTGCCGTTGAACCCGTAATCCGTGGGGGTTGCATGCTCTAAGATAGGTGCTTCCTGGCATGTTGACAGTTACCGCCGCGCGCCTAGAATGGTTCCACGTGCCGCCTTGAAAAAGCGGCACGTTTTATTTTCCAAGCGGGCCATTGATGCGATGGCGCCAATGCGCGCGTCGTGGCCGGCTCCAACCCTTACGTGATCACCAAGTGACCGTCATGACAAATAGCGCCAAAAATAGCGCCCAGTCGCATTTGCTTCCCGTTTTCGCCAGGGTCGATCTCGCCTTCGAGCGCGGCGAGGGGGCGTGGTTGATCGCAACCAACGGCGAGCGCTATCTCGACTTCACCTCGGGCGTCGCGGTGAATGCGCTTGGGCATGCGCATCCGTATCTGGTCGCGGCGTTGCAGGAGCAGGCGACAAAGCTCTGGCACATGTCGAACCTGTTCAAGAGTCCGGATGGCGAGCGGCTCGCCGCGCGGCTCTGCGAGCAAAGTTTTGCCGACTTGGTGTTCTTCGCCAATTCCGGTGCTGAAGCGATGGAGTGCGCAATCAAGATCACGCGCAAGCATCACGCCGCCAAGGGTCACCCCGAGCGCTATCGCATCGTCACCTTCGATGGCGCGTTCCACGGCCGCACGCTGGCAACGCTGGCGGCGACCGGCTCGGAGAAATATCTCGACGGTTTCGGCCCGCCGATGGATGGTTTCGATCAGGTGCCGCTCGGCGATCTCGAAGCGGTCAAAAAGGCGATCGGTCCGAACACGGCTGGAATACTGATCGAGCCGCTGCAGGGCGAGGGCGGCGTGCGGTCGCCGCCGCCTGCGTTCTTCAAGGCGTTGCGGCAGCTCTGCGATGACAACAGGCTGCTTCTGGTGTTCGACGAAGTGCAGACCGGCATGGGCCGCACCGGCGAGCTGTTCGCCCATCGGCGCCTGGGCGTGAGCCCGGACGTGATGTCGCTTGCGAAAGCGCTCGGCGGCGGTTTTCCGATCGGCGCCTGCCTTGCCACGGCGGATGCCGCAGCCGGCATGACGCCGGGTTCGCACGGCTCGACCTTCGGCGGCAATCCATTGGCCGTCGCCGCCGCCAACGCGGTGCTCGACGTGATGCTGAAGCCCGGCTTCTTCGAGCATGTGCAGAAAATGTCGCTGCTGTTGAAACAGAAGCTCGCCTCGGTGATCGATCGCCATTCGGACGTGGTCTCTGAAGTTCGCGGCGAGGGTCTCCTGATCGGCGTCAAGGCCGTGGTGCCCTCAGGCGATCTGGTGGCCGCGCTGCGCGAGCAAAAGCTGCTCACCGTCGGCGCCGGCGAAAATGTGGTGCGGTTCCTGCCGCCCTTGATCGTCACCGAGGCGGAAATCGAACAGTCCGTGGCGAGCCTGGAGCGCGCTTGCGTTGCGCTGTCCGGCGGTCAGTTAAAGCGGGCGGCGGGGCAATGAGCAAGCCGCCGCGCCATTTCCTTGATATCAGCGCGCTTCCGCTTGGGGAGCTGCGCAGCATGCTGGCCGCCGGAAGCGCCATGAAGGCGAAGGTGAAGGCGCATGAGAAGGCCGAAAAACCGCTCGCCGGCAAGACGCTCGCGATGATCTTCGAGCGGCCCTCAACCCGTACCCGCGTCTCGTTCGACGTCGGCATGCGCCAGCTCGGCGGTGAATCGATCATGCTGACCGGCGCCGAGATGCAGCTCGGCCGCGGCGAGACCATCGCGGACACCGCGCGCGTGCTGTCGCGCTATGTCGACGCCATCATGATCCGCATTCTCAATCACGAGGCGCTGCTCGAGCTCGCGGCCCACGCCACCGTGCCCGTCATCAACGGGCTGACGCGGCGTTCGCATCCCTGCCAGGTGATGGCGGACCTCATGACCTTTGAGGAGCATCGCGGCCCGGTCGAAGGGCGCACGGTCGCCTGGACCGGCGACGACAACAACGTTCTGGCCTCATGGGCGCACGCGGCGGAACGGTTCAAGTTCAAGCTGAAGGTCGCAACGCCGCCGCAGCTCGCGCCCAACAAGGCGATGAAGGAGTGGATCAGGACCACCCAAGCTTCGATCGTGCTCGGCAACGATCCGGAGGAAGCGGTCAGTGGCGCCGACTGCGTCGTCACCGACACCTGGGTGTCGATGGGCGACAAGGACGGCGAACACCGCCACAATCTGCTGAAGCCCTATCAGGTCAACGCCAAGCTGATGTCGCTGGCGAAACCCGACGCGCTGTTCATGCATTGCCTGCCCGCGCACCGCGGCGAGGAGGTCACCGACGAGGTGATCGATGGTCCGCAATCGGTGGTGTTCGACGAGGCCGAAAATCGCCTGCATGCGCAAAAGGGCATCCTGGCCTGGTGCTTCGAGGCAGTGGGGTAGGGGTTAGCAGAAATTCTGTCGTCGTCCCGGCGAACGCCGGGACCCATAACCACCCGCGTCAATTGGTGCGAAGGGCGTCTGCCAGATCGCAAACGCAAACAAAGACAGATCTCGCGGTATGGGTGCCGGCCTTCGCCGGGACGACGATAACGTTTGCCCCTTTCGATTTGCATCCGCCGACCCCAGATAGAGCGCCATGTCTTCCCAATCCCCCGACACCAAAATCATCCTCAAAAGTCCAGTTCGCGCGCCATCGGCGGTTCCGGTCGACGACGCGGTGCTGCCGTTCGAGGTCGACGCGCTCGACCTGCGCGGCCGGCTGACGCGGCTTGGACCCACGCTCGACGACATCCTGACCAAGCACGATTATCCCGCACCAGTCGGCAAGCTGCTGGGCGAAGCGATCGTACTGACCACGCTGCTTGGCTCGTCGTTGAAGTTCGACGGCCGCTTCATCCTGCAGACCCAGACCGACGGGCCGGTGTCGTTCCTGATCGTGGATTTCCAGGCGCCGGATCGCCTGCGTGCCTATGCGCGCTATGACGCAAATCGGCTCAAGGGCGGCCAGAATTCCGCGATCCTGCTCGGACGCGGCCACCTCGCCATGACCATCGACCAGGGGGCGGACATGAGCCGCTATCAGGGCCTGGTCGCGCTCGATGGCGGCGGTCTCGAAGAAGCCGCGCATGAATATTTTCTGCGCTCGGAGCAGATCCCGACCAGGGTGCGGCTTGCGGTCGGCGAAGAATGGCGCGGCGGCGACGGCGGCAGGCATCGCTGGCGCGGCGGCGGCATGCTGCTGCAGTTTCTGCCCAAAGCCCCGGAGCGGGCGCGGCAGGCCGACCTGCATCCTGGTGACGCGCCGGAGGGCACGATCGTTCATGCGTTCGCCGAGGATGACGCCTGGGTCGAAGGCCAGTCGCTGATCTCGACGGTCGAGGACGTCGAACTGATCGATCCCGATCTGTCCGGCGAGCGGCTGTTGTACCGCCTGTTTCACGAGCGCGGCGTGCGCGTGTTCAAGCCGCTCGCCCTGCAGGCGCAATGTTCGTGCTCGCGCGAGGCGGTCTCCTCGATGCTGAAGAGCTTTGCGCCGAACGACCGTGCCGAAATGGTCAAGGACGGCAAGGTCGAGGTGACCTGCGAGTTCTGCTCATCGGTCTATCAATTCACCCCGCACGAGGCAGGCGTGGAGTAGAGGCGGACATCTCCGTCATGGCCGGACGCGAACGCCATTCGCGGCGGCGACAAAGTCTGGTTCCTCGCCTAACCTGCGCTCCCTTGGCAAACGATGAACCTCCGCGAAGCGCCTCACGATGCCAGCGCAGTCCTAATCATCCGCGCGAGATCGGAGCTGAGGTAGGGCTTGGCCAGCAGCAGCACGCCGGCGTCGAGCCGGCCATGATGCACGATGGCGTTTTCGGTATAGCCCGACGTATAAAGGACCTTGAGCCCCGGGCGCCGCTTGAGCG
>WNGJ01006553.1_pt1 | contig 16615 bp, 20 predicted proteins | sample 5400611 | NCBI WGS metagenome assembly WNGJ01 (sample SAMN13153375, study PRJNA577476) | soil metagenome | isolation source: 40 cm soil or saprolite under Garry oak tree replicate 1 | place: USA:California | collected 2016-06-15 | reverse complement strand
TGCGCGAGGGCGACGAGATCTTCCACACCTATTCGGCCTTCGCCCGGGGCACCGAGTACGTCGGGAACGCCTATACCTACCTGGACATGACGGCGCTCGGCCGCCAGGAGGACTGGGAGGAGCCCAAGGGCCGGGTCGCCCCGGTCCGCGGCGGCGACCCGACGTTCACCAGCTGAATGGTGCGGTTACCGAAATTCGAAAGATACCCGGACCGGGTTTATTTAATACCCATGCGGGGTTTATCTAATACCCGGCCCGGGTTTCCAGATAGACCAATCAGCCCTGTAATTCGACCATTCTCTTGCCCGATCCGCAAGTCGTCTTTTACCGTCTTATTAATTCCGCAAAGGGGGCACCATATGAGCGAGAGCCTCGCGGTCGGCCACGCAGCCGCCCGGCCCGCGCCCGGCCGCGCCGCCACCGCCGACGCCGCTGGCATCGCCGCGCTCGACCCGCGCCGCAAGCTCCAATTGGCCCTCGGCGTCATCTGGGTGCTGGACGGCATCCTGCAGTACCAGCCGTCCATGTTCACCAAGAGCTTCCCGGACATGCTGGCCGCGAGCGCGCACGGCAATCCCGCCGTGATCGCCACCCCGATCACCTGGTCGGCGAACCTCATCGACCACCACGTGGTCGTGCTGAACACCCTCTTCGCCACCATCCAGCTGGCCCTGGGCCTCGGCATCGCCTGGCGCCCCACGCTGCGGCTCGCGCTCGCCGCGTCGGTCGCGTGGTCGCTGGCCGTCTGGTGGCTCGGCGAGGGCTTCGGCGGCATCCTGGCCGGAACCGCCAGCCCGGTCAACGGCGCCCCGGGACCGGTCATCCTCTACGCGATCCTCGCCGTCCTGCTGTGGCCCGCCGACCGCGACCCCGGCGCGCCCTCAGTGGCCGAACGCGTCATCGGCCGCCGCCCGGCCCAGGCCGTCTGGCTCGTGCTGTGGGGCAGCCTGGCCGCGTTCGCGCTGCTGCCCGCGTCGCGCGCCCCCGGCGCCATCAGCGACATGCTCTCCGACGGGGCCTCCGGTGCCCCGGCCTGGCTCGCGTGGATCGACACCCACGCCGCCAGCGCGCTGAACCACCATGGTCTGGCCGCCTCCATCGTCCTCGCCATCCTGCTGGCCCTGGTGGCCGTCGCCGTCTACCTGCCCGCGCCCGCCTTCCGCGCCGCCGTCGTGCTGGCCGTCGTCCTGGCCGCCGCGCTGTGGCTGGCCCAGGGCATGGGCGAGCTCTTCACCGGCATGGCCACCGACCCCGAATCCGGCCCGCTGCTGGCCCTGCTGGCCCTGGCCTTCTGGCCTGCTGTACCCATGAAGGAGGCCTGACATGGGCGGCCCCACCTGGCTCACCGCCATCTTCGCCGCCGCGAGCCTCGCCGTCGCGGTCTACTGCGCCGGCCGCCTGGTCGCCGCCCGCCGCTGGCACCGTCCGACCGAACTCGACACCGACGGCGCCCACGTCGTCATGGGCGTCGCCATGGCCGGGATGCTCGTCTCCGGCCTGCGCACCCTGCCCAGCGCGATCTGGGAGGTCGTCTTCGCCGCGGCCGCGGCCTGGTTCGGCTATCGCATGCTCCAGGCCCGCCGCGGCGCCCAGCCGAGCCCCTGGCGCTCCTCTCACCCCCTGCCGCACCTGGTCGAGTGCGCCGCCATGGTCTTCATGTTCCTGATCCTGCCCGCCTCGGCCGCCGTCGAGGCCACATCCGGCGGCATGGGCGGCATGGCCCTGACGGCCACCGAGTCCCGCTTCTCGTTCCTGACCCTGCCCCTGGCCCTCTACCTGCTCGGCTACGTCGTCTGGCTCGGCGACCGCGTGACCCTGCACGCCCCCGTCCCCGCCCTCGCGCTCGCGGCTGCCCCGGCCGGCGGCGGCAGCGGCAGCGGCAGTCCCGGCAGTCCCGGCCCGGAGCCCGCGCGCCCTTATCTCGCCCCCCGCTGCGCCGCCATCTGCAAGATCACCATGGGGATCACCATGGGCTACATGCTGATCCTGATGCTCTGACCCGAGATCCCGCGCCTCAGCCCCCGTCGGCCTGGTCCGGGATAAGGTCACGGACGAGCTTGTTGTAGGCAAGGCGCATGTCCGGGACAGTACCGCCGGCTTGAGTACCGAACGGCCTACCTCTCCGCCCCTCCTCAGCTCTTCGCGCTTCAATGAGAATGTGCTCATGCCAGGCGCAGTCGAAGGTCACTGCGATCCGCGGTTCGAGCCGCTGCGCGACGCCTTCCGCCTCAACTTCGCCGAACGCGGTGAGCTCGGCGCCGCGGTCTGCGTGATGGTCGACAACAATGTCGTCGCCGACCTCTGCGGCGGCTGGGCCGACCAGGAGCAGGGCCGCCCCTGGCAGCAGGACACGCTGGTGAACATCTTCTCCGTTGGCAAGGGCCTGGTCGCCGCCTGCACCGCCCGCCTGGCCGGGCAGGGCAGGCTCGACCTCGACGCGACGGTCGCCGCCTACTGGCCGGAGTTCGCCGCCGCGGGCAAGGACGCGATCACCGTCCGCCAGCTGCTGTCCCACCAGGCCGGGCTGCCGTCGGTACGCCGCAGGTTGCCCCCAGGCGCCATGCTGGACTGGCCGGCCATGACCGCCGCCCTGGCCGGACAGGAACCCTGGTGGGAGCCTGGTACCGCCCACGGCTACCACGTCAACACGTTCGGCTTCCTGGCCGGCGAGGTGATCCGCCGCGTCACCGGCTCCACCGTGGGAGCGCTGTTCCGCGACGAGATCGCCGGCCCGCTCGGCGCCGACGTGCACATCGGCCTACCCGGCTCCGAGCACGAACGCGTTGCCACGTTCATATGGAAAGGCCCGCCTCCCGCGGAAGACGAACCACCAGACCTGGACTCTGCCCAGCTGATGGAGCACAACAGTTACTACAACCCCGGCGGCCTGTCCGGCGCCGGCGTGATCAACACACCCCAGTGGCGGTCCGCGGAATGCCCGTCCACCAACGCGCACGGCACTGCCCGCGGCGTCGCCCGCGTCTACGCGGCCCTGATTAACCCCGCAAGCAAGGCCATCGTCGATCCCGCCGCCCTGAAAGAAGCCACCACCGAGCAGGTGTACGGCCAGGACCTGGTGCTGCACCGGCCGTCCCGTTTCGGCCTCGGCTTCCAGCTCACCCAGCCCGAACGGCCCATCGGCCCCGGCCAGGCGACGTTCGGCCACTTCGGCGCGGGCGGTTCGCTCGGCTTCGCCGACCCCGGCAGCGGCGTCGCCTTCGGCTACGTGATGAACCAGATGGGCCCGCGCTGGCAGAACCCCCGCACCCGCGCCCTCGTGGACGCCGTCTACGAATCCCTTGCGCGGTAACGTTTCCGGAACGCTGACGCCTTACCGTGGTCACCATGGGCGATGTAAGGGCCGTGCGCCGCCCCCGGATGCACCTGGCCGCGTGGTGGCTGCCAGTAACGACTCTGGCCGTGCTGGCCGCGGCCCTGGTGTTCATCGCGCTGAACACCAGCCGGACGAGCGCGGCCAAGGTCGGCCTCGACGCCATCCTGGCCGCCGGGGTCCTGATGTACGCGGCGAGCGGCCGCCTGATCGCCAGCCGCCGGCCGGACAACGCCATCGGCTGGCTGCTCGGCTCGATCGGCCTGGCCGTGGCGACCAGCATGTTCGCTGAGCAGTACGCGCTGTACGGCATAGCCACCGCGCCCGGCGCCGTGCCCGCGGCCAAGGCGGTCGGATGCCTCGCCTCGGTCGCCACCGCCGCAACCGTGATCCTGCTGTTCTTCATCGTGGTGCTGTTCCCCGACGGCCACCTGCCGTCGCCGCGCTGGCGGCCCGTGCTGTGGGCGATGGCCGTCGTGTTCACCGCCTGGGGCACGCCCACGTCTCCATCTGGCTCAGCGAACGCTAGTAGCTCCCACATCCCGGACACACAGTCTCCATCCAGGCTCCATGGCTTCGTGGTGCTCTGCACGGATGCAGGGAAACGTCACTGATGGGGACATCACTGAGCTCATCGGCAGCACCGCGGAAGCCGCCTCCGCGTACATACGAGGAGACATTCGCAGGTATCTCGCGCTGATCAAGCACGGAGACGACTACACGCTCATGCCGCCGTATGGCGGAGAAACAGCGCGTGGCTTCGACGCCGAGGCAGCATTGGAATCCACGCCGAAAATGTTCCGGGGCGGCGAGGCGGATCTGGAACTCGTCGAGACATACGCGTCCGGTGATCTGGCGGTACTTGTGGCGATCGAGCGACAGCACGGCAAGGTAGCCGGGATGCCGGACCAGGACTGGTCGCTGCGCGTGACCTTGGTCTTCCGCGGTCCGTAGCGTTCAGTACATGAGTACCGCCTCCAAGGACCACCCGTCCGGCAGCCTGCGCGTGTCCGACGCCGACCGCGACCGGGCCATCGCCGAGCTCAGCGAGCACTACCAGGCCGGCCGCCTGACCACCGAGGAACTCGAGGACCGCACCGGCCGGGCCCTCCAGGCCCGCACCACCGCCGACCTGGCCGCCCTGTTCACCGACCTGCCGCGGCGCCAGGCCCCCGTGACCAGCGCCGCCGCTTCCGCTCCCGCCAGCCCTGGACGGTCCTGGCCCGCTCGCGTGCCGGTCGCCCCGGTCGCCATCCTCGCCGTCGTGGCGGTGCTCGCCCTGCTCAGCGGTCACCCCTTCCACGTGGCGTGGCTGCCGGTCGTCGCCATCATCGTCGTCAGGCTCCTGCTCGGCGGTCGCGGCCGCCGCCGTTGCGACCGCCGGCTACCTCGGTGACCTGTTCGCTCATCGTCTAATCTGTAGCGTGACTGACGTTGACCTGCGTATCGACCCGTTGACGGGCGCCCATGTAGTTGTCACCCCATGGCGGCAGCAGCGTCCCAATCTTCCGGAGGGACAGTGCCCGTTCTGCCCGGGCGGGCTCGAGGCGCCCGGGCCATACGACGTCAGGCACTTCCAGAATCGCTGGCCTGCCCTGCCCGACGGGCGTCACGAAGTCATCCTGCACAGCCCGGACCACGATGCGTCCTTCCCGGCCCTGGGCGAAGATCAGGCCGCCCGGGTTGTCGAGCTATGGTCGGCGCGCACGGCGGTACTCGGGTCACGCGACGACGTGGCCTATGTGTTCGTCTTCGAGAATCGCGGGCGGGCGGTCGGGTCCACGATCGACCATCCGCACAGTCAGATCATGGCCTTCGGCATGATCCCGCCCATCCCGGAATCCGAGCTTTCCGCCAGCAAATGCGACTTCTGCCAGGACCCCGGCGACGACGTGCTGGTCGTGCGCCGCTCGGGCTGGCAGGCGGCCGTGCCGTGGGCGCCCTCGTGGCCGTATGAGCTGCTGATCTCCCCGTGCCGCCACGTGGCCGACCTGCCCGCGGCAGGCCCCGAGCTGCGCAAAGGGCTGGGCGCGATGCTCGTCGATGCCCTCACCCGGGTGGAACGGCTCCTCGGGCCTGACGCGCCCTACATGCTGTGGGTTCATCAGCGGCCGGCCGGCGGGGATGACTGGCCCGCCGCGCACCTGCACCTGCATCTGGCGCCTGCCCTGCGGGCGCCCGGCGTGGTCCGGCACCTCGCCGCCGCGGAGTTCGGGGCCGGCGTCTTCTTCGATCCGGTCGATCCGCGGCAGGCCGCGGAACAACTGCGGTCCCAGCGCGCGTGAACCGGGCGGGGCCGCCGGGTGCCGCCCAGTGGTTTGCCGAACGGTTCGGCCGTGAGCCGGAAGGCGTCTGGTTCGCGCCCGGCCGGGTCAACCTGATCGGCGGCCCGGACTACAACGAAGTGTTCGTGCTGCCCTTCGCCCTCGGCGCCGGGGTCTGCGCCGCCGCTTCCCGGCGGTCCGACCGGCGGATCGCGCTCACGTCCCGGCAGGCCGGGGACGAGCCGGTCGTGCTGGACATCGACGCGCTGGAACCCGGATCGGCAGCCGGCTGGGCCGCCTACCCGGCCGGGGTGGCATGGGCGCTCCGCCAGGCGGGCTACCTGGCCGGCGGCGCCGACGTGGCGATCGACGCCGACCTGCCCGCAGGTGCCGGGCTCTCGTCCTCGGCGGCGCTGGAGTGTTCGGTGGCGCTCGCGCTGACCGAGCTCTACGAACTGCCGGTGCCCAGGCGTGAGCTGGCCGCCCTGGCCCGGCGGGCGGAGAACGACTTCGCCGGCGTGCCCTGCGGGATCATGGACCAGATGGCCGCGTTGCTGGGCCGGGCCGGCCACGCGCTGCTGCTCGATTGCCGCACCGGCAACCAGGCGGCGGTCCCGCTCAACCCGGCCGCGGCCGGCTTGACGCTGCTGGTCATCGACACCCGGGCCCGGCACGCGCTGGCCGACGGCCAGTACGCAGCCCGCCGCCAGGCCTGCGAGGAGGCCGCGTCACTGCTGGGTGTCCGGTCGCTGCGCGACGTCACCGGCGACCCTGGGGCGCTGGCCAGGCTGACCGAGCCGTCCCTCCGGCGCCTGGCCGGGCACGTCGTCGCGGAGAATCGCCGCGTTCTGCGGGCCGCCGAGCTGCTGCGCGCCGGTGACCAGGCGGCGATAGGAGAGCTGCTAACCGCATCGCACCGCTCGCTACGTGATGAGTTCCGGATCTCCTGGCCCCAGGCCGACGCGGCCGTCGAGGCCGCGATCGAGGCCGGTGCCGCGGGTGCCCGGATGACCGGCGGCGGTTTCGGCGGGTCGGTGGTGGCGCTCCTTGACGCCGAACGGGCCGGGCCGGTCCGCACAGCGATAACCAGGAGTTTCACCCGGCACGGTTGGCCGGCCCCGCGCTACCTGGACGCGATCCCGTCCGACGGCGCCCGCCGCCTCGGCTAGCCGAACAGCCTCTTCAGCCCGGCTCGCAGGGCGGCGGCGTCGGTGTCCACGCCGAGCAGGTCGACGGCCGGGAGCAGCGCGGTGAGCTCGCGGTTCCCGGTGAAGATTCCGGTGATGCGGCCCCGCCCGCCCGTTCGGTCGATCACCGACGTGATCGCCGACACCACCGCGTCATCCAGCGTCGACGTGCAGCCGAGCGAGAGCGACAGGTCATAGGGCCCGATGAAGGTGCCGTCCACGCCGTCGACCCCGAGGATGTCGTCGAGGGCGTCAAGACCCGCGCGCGTCTCGACCATCGGCAGCAGCAGCGGCTGGTCACGCCGGCCGAGCAGGGAAACCCGGGCCAGCCCCTTGCTGCGCCGCCCCCGGGGCGGGAAGCAGGCGGCCTGCACCAGCTGCCGAGCCTGATCGGCGGACTCGACGGCGGGAACGTTCCCGCCGTCGACCCCGGCGTCCAGCACCCGGCCCAGCTGCGCCTCGTCGTGCGACGCCAGCCGGACGAGCACGGGCACCGGGCTGACCCGCGCCAGCGGGGCGACATCGGCAATATCAAGATCGCCGTGCTGGATGTCTATCCCGATCCATTCCGCCCCGCAGCCGCCCGCCAGTTCCAGGCCGAACGGGCTCAGGAACGTCAGCCACAGCCCCCGCCGGCAGGTCCCGGCCGGAATGCCCGCGCGCATCTGTCCCGCGAAGCCGCTCATGCGGCACCGAACAAGCCATCCGGGCCGATGAGGGAGTCAAGGTCGTCCCGGGACCGTTCGGCCGCGGTGATCCGGCCGTCCTTCACCGCGACCGCCTGATAGACGCTGCGGTCATCGGTCATCCCGTACGCGCGGCCGACCCGGAACACGACGTCTGCAGGCATGTCCCCAGGTTATTGGAGCAGACGCTACCCAGCCATGCGCTCGTCCCGCGGCCAGTCCACGCGAACCCCTCGATCCTGTCCCGGGCCATGGCCGAACGCACCGCGCCCGGCGACCAGGACACCTCGTTCCGCTTCGGCGTCGCCATCCTGATCGCCGGAATGCGGTCCCTGCTCGGCGCCCTGCCGACCACTGGGCCGGGCAAGCCGTGAAACGACAACCCACGTCAGGCCGCCCAGGAGCGTGCCGGCCACGGCGTCGAGGAAGAAGTGGTTACCCGTCGCCACCACCACGAGCGTGGTCATGACCGGATAGGCGACCGCGAGCGCGCGCAGGACCCAGTGGCGGACCGCCGGGTACAGCGCCAGTGCGCACCAGACCGCCCAGGCCACGTGCAGGCTGGGCATGGACGCGTACTGGTCGCCCGCGGTGTTGATCAGGGTGGTCTCGAAGTGCCCGGATCCCGCGGCCGCCGTTAGCGTGTCCACGATCCCGAAGCGGCCCGGCAGCAGCCGGGGCGGCGCCACCGGGTAGAGCCAGAAGCAGACGAACGCCACCGCCGTCGTCACCGCCAGTGCCGTGCGCGCCCGGGCGTACTGCTCCGGATGACGCAGCAGTAGCCAGGCCAGAACGGCGGCCGGAACCAGGAAGTGCGTGCCCCCGTAGTACGCGTTGAACGCGTCCGTGACCGTATCCCACGGGATGAACACCGCCTGCACGGCCTGTTCGTGGAACAGGCCGAGGGCTCTTTCGGCCGAGACGACCGACAGCGCGTGGCTGGCCGCCGCTCCGCCCGCCTGCACCATGTGCCAGCGGATCTCCTCGTAGACCGCGAGGAAGACCGCGACCAGCACAAGCTCCCTGGCCACCCGTTGCCAGCCACCTGCCCGTATCACGGACGCACCCCGTCGCCCCGTATTACGGGCGTGCCTCACCCCTATCACGTGCATGTCCCGTCACCCCGTTTTGATGACCCCCGAATGGATGTTGCTTGACGCACGCAAGTACATTGACCGAGATCACTTGCTTGCCGCACACAATTAATATGCTACGCTCAGCCCAACTGTCAGGCCTGCGCCGGCCTCCTCAGGAAAGGGGACACCGGTGGACGACGAGACGATCGCCGGGATCGAGTCAGCGCTGCACTCGCTGGCCAGGCGGCTGAAGCAAGCCCGGCTGCACGAATTCGTCCTCAAGCAGGCGGGCGTCGACATCGATCAGGCCGGCCTGGCGATCCTCTACGCGCTGCACGCGGAAAAGGCCAGCCTGCGCGTCACCGATCTGGCCGAACGGCTGGGTATCGACGCTCCCGCGGTGACCCGCAAGGCCCAGCGACTCGAACGCCTGGGCCTGGTCAGCCGGGCCCGGGACGCCGAGGATGCGCGCGTGTGCCAGTTGCGGCTCAGCGAGCAGGGGCAGGAGGCGATCAGCCGGTTCCTCGTCGCCCGTCACCAGTGGCTCACCACCCTGCTCGCCGACTGGCCTCCCGAGGAACGCGACGACTTCGCCCGCCTGATCTGCCGCTTCGCCGGCGACATCCACAAGCACCTAGACGAACTCGACGTCTGACCGGTTGATGTATCCGCGTCGGCGTCGGTTCTCCAGCCTCGGCACCGGCGCGACGTATACCGCACCTAACGGATCAACGGGGAACCGCAGCATTTCTTGAACTTCTGCCCGCTACCGCAAGGACACGGGGCATTGCGTCCCACTTTGACCGTCCGCGCGCTGTCCCCAGGTGACGGCGCCGGCCTGGCGGCCAGCCGGCTCGGCTCGTCCCGCAGTCGCCGGGCCTGCTCGCCGAACTGCCTGGCTTCGGCGGGCTGACCGCTGTCCTCGCATACCTCTTTCAGCCGCTCCGCAATGTCGGCCCGGTCCCGGACACCGGGAACGCGGTAGCCGCGGTGCAGTATCTTCTCGGCCTGGCCGAAGTCCGCCGCCCGGCCGCCCAACGGCAGGTAGCAGTCGGCCCAGCCGATCCAGCCCCAGCCCCAGCCCGGATCGGCGTCCAGCCACGACCCGAACAGCCCTTCGGCCTTCTCGGTCATGCCAGCGTCGAAGTAAGCTCCGGCCAGCGCCCGGCGGCGGTTCTCGGTGAGCAGCTGGTCTTCGCGGGGAAATCGCCGGAGTGACTCCTCGCAGAAGGAGATCAGGGCCTGCCGTATCTCGGCGCTATCCGTTCCGGCGTTTTCCAGCGCCATCTCGAGATCCTGGCTCCAGTTGAACAGCGACTGCGTCATGGGGAAGCGGTCGTCGAACTCGCCGATGGAACTGATGCCCGTGGCATCGCACAGCCGCAGCACATCAGACCACGCATTCAGCCAGGTCACAGCCGACGCGTGCGTATCATTCTCTGAGCCTTGGGCGTAGCCGGCCTGGATCTTGTCATCCAGGGTTTCCAGGCAGACCCGGTCCGGCCACCATCTCTGCCAGAGGGCGAGCAAGCAGATCCAGACCCAGTCGCCCGTCATGTCGTCGCCGAGCTTCAGCTTGTTCACGACCGGCCTGGCCACCTCTTCGGCGGACAGCGCGCCCGCGCAGAGCCGCTCTACCCCGTCACGGTCGACGTCCAGGCCGAGGTCCCGCAGTTTCGCGAGCAGCTCATCATCGCCTAGTGGGTCGGCGGAGGAGCGCAGCGGCCTGCCGGTCCGCTCGAGCTCGCGGCGGGTATCCTCGCTGCGGTCGGCCTCCTCCTGGCAGAACCGGTCGAGGGTGACCCACGAAATGTCCACGTGCACCTCCGGTAGTGTCGGTGCCAACCTACCCGCGGCAGGTGCCGGCGCCGTGCAACCTCGCGACGTCCTTCCGGCGGGACTGACGCTGCTGTCCGCGCTCGCTCAGCTCTGCCGGAGCGACTCGGCCTCGCTCCTCCAGCCGGCCGCCTAGCCGCCGCGCCCGCGGCCCGCGCCCGCGCTCGTCAGCTGACGTCTCGCCCCGTCCGTGTATCAGGGCCGCCTCGGTCCCCTCCGCCATGGAAAGGCCGTCACGGGGGGACGACGATGCGGATCTTGCTTATTGCCAGCGCCTACAACAGCATGACGCAGCGCGTGCATGCCGAACTCGCCGACCGCGGCCACGAGGTATCGGTCGAGCTGGCCCTGAGCGATGAGGTGATGCGGGACGGCGTCCGCCGCTGCGACCCGGACCTGATCATCGCCCCGATGCTGACCAGGGCGATTCCCGCGGACATCTGGTCGGCCTGGCCGTGCTTCATCGTCCACCCGGGCCCGATGGGGGACCGCGGCCCGTCCTCGCTGGACTGGGCGATCATGGGCGGCGTCCCGCGCTGGGGTGTACCGTGCTGCAGGCGAACGCGGAGATGGACGCCGGCGACATCTGGGCCAGCGTCGAGTTCGCGATGCCCGGCGACTCGAAGGGCTCTACGTACCGGACCGAGGTCGCGGACGCCGCGGTCGAGGCGGTACTGCTGGCCGTAGTCAGGTTCACGACCGGCCGGTACCGGCCCGAGCCACTAGATTACGGCCGAACGGACGTCACCGGGGCCCTCCGTCCGCCCTGCCGCCAGCCCGACCGGAAGATCGACTGGACGGCCGAGTCCACCGGGGCGGTGCTCGCCAAGCTGCGCGCGGCCGATTCCAGCCCCGGCGTGCTCGACATGATCGGCGACACGGAGTACTACCTATTCGGCGGGCACCCCGAGGACGAGCTGCGCGGCCGGCCCGGGACGATCCTGGCCCGGCGGCACGGCGCGATCTGCCGCGCCACCGCGGACGGCGCGGTCTGGATCCCGCAGCTGCGCCGGCGCCCGGCCCCCGGCGGCCCCAAGACCTTCAAGGTCCCGGCCACCCTCGCGCTCGGTGCCCAGCTGGACGGCGTGCCCGCGGTCCCCGCCCCGCTGACGCTGCCGCCGGGCCGCCGCACCTACCGGCAGATCAGCTACCGCGAGTCCGGCGCGGTCGGCTTCCTGGAGTTCAGCTTCCCCGGCGGGGCCATGAGCACCGGCCAGTGCCGGAGCCTGCTGGCCGCCTACCGGCACGCCCAGGGCCGCCCGGTCAAGGTGATCGTGCTCGGCCCGCCCCGGGACTTCTTCGGCAACGGCATCCACCTGAACGTTATCCAGGCTGCCGCCGATCCCGCCGCGGAGTCCTGGCGGAACATCAACGCCATCGACGACCTGGTGCACGCGATCCTGACCAACACCGGCCAGCTCACCGTGGCCGCGCTGGCCGGGAACGCCGCAGCCGGCGGCCTGATGCTGGCGCTGGCCGCCGACCAGGTGTGGTGCCGGTCCGGCGCGGTCCTCAACCCGCACTACCGCCTGATGGGCCTGCACGGCTCGGAATACTGGACCTACACCCTGCCCCGTCGTGTGGGCGCCCGCGAGGCGGCCCGCCTGACCCAGGCCTGCCTGCCGGTCACCCCCTACTCGGCGCTCCGGTCCGGCCTCGTCGACCACGTGATCGCCTGCGCCGCCGCCGCCTTCCGGGCCCAGGTGACGGCCCTGGCCGGGCAGCTGGTCTCCAGTCCCGCCTACCAGACCCTGCTGGCCGCCAAGGCGCGCCAGCTCGCAGCGCCCGAGCAGCACCGCCCGCTGGCCGCCTACCGTGCCGCCGAACTGGCCGTCATGGCGCGCAACTTCTTCGACCCGACCGAACCGTACGCCGAACTCCGCCGGGCCTTCGTCTACAAGGACAAGCCCACGCACACCCCGCCCCACCTCGCCCGCCACCGTACCCATTCACCACGATGGAGCGAGCTTCCCCGGCTGGCGTCTTAGCCGCGCCCTATCAGAAGCCCCCTCCGCCCCCATTCGAGGTGGTACACGTCACCACCGTCGGATCGCAGGAGTAGCTGGGGAAGGGAGTATCACGGCTGAGGCCGCCTTCCAAGTCGGCTCTTACTCCCAGCGCAGCGGCAGCCTGGCGCGGGCTTCGGCCGAACACCCAGTGGTGACGACCTCGATCCCGGTCGTAGCGCGGCTCAGCGGCGGCACCACCTCCACACGCAGCGCGGTCCCGCCGTCGATCCCGCTCTGGCCGAGGGTGCGTGTGGCGTGCCAGCGCCCGCCGTTGTCGCGGATCCAGGTCACCGGCCAGTAGTACAGTTCGGCCGGCATGTAGCACACCTGGTTCATCGGGCCGCTGGCGTGCATGTGCACGACGGTGCGGCCCTGTGCCGTGGCGCGCTCTCGCGCAGCGGGAAGCCGTCGGGGCCGGCCTCGGCGAGCAGCCGGGCTGCGACGGCGTGCAGCAGGTGATCGCCGGGCCCGGCCGTCACCGGGCCGGCCGTCACCGTAGCGTCCTGTGGCGGCCGGGCTGACTGGTCCAGGCCGACCCGGACGGCGGGCTGGCCGGGGGCGGTGATCAGGTCCAGCCACTGCGGGTCATGCGGCGGGCTGGGCTGGAGCATGAGGGTCCACCCATCGGTGCCGCCGCCGAGGTCGCGGACCATCATCTGGTAGCGGGTCCCCCGGTCGTCGGTGGCGGTGAACTGCTCCAGGCTCCTCGCCTCGGGTCCCGACGGGCCGGCCTGGCGGGTGAACCGCATGAACAGGCTCAGCTGCGGGCCGGCCTCCGTCCGCGCGTACGAGAGCAGGTACACCTCGCCGCCGCCGGGCTCTGCGCGCAACGGGATCACCTGCCCCAGCCGGACCAGCCGGCCCGGTACCGGACCGGGCGCCGGCGACCGCGAGCTCACCGGCATGGCCGGCCCGAACCGCACGGCGGCTGACCGCCGCCGCGATACCGCGGCCAGGCCCCCCCGGCCCGGCGCATCCCCCTGCCGGGCGGCCAGGGCCAGGTCGAAGTCCGCCAGGATCCGGTCGGCGACCTCGTCATCGAGCGCGCCCATGGCCGCCAGCAGCTGCGCGACCCTGCCCACCCGGGCCCGGCGCTCGCCCCAGGCCCATGCGGGACGGCGCAGCTCTTCCTCGGCCAGCAGCCGCAGGTGAGCTTCTGCCCGCTGACAGTCCACCTCCTCAGTGTCCCCGGCCCGAGCCCCAGCTGCCAGCGCCCCGGCGATCTGCCGTTAGCCGCCAGGCGCGGGAAAGTAGGGCTGAGGCGAGCCGCTGGTGATGTAGCTGGACAGGCGATCGAGAATCATGGCCCAGGTCTGAGCCATCCGGGCCAGGTCGAACTCTGGGTCCGCTGCCCCGTGCCACTGGCCGTCGCGGATATGGTCGCCGAATCCGTAGTGGCGGAACACGACGCCGGTGCCGTTCTCGATAGCCGTGCTGTCGCTCAGTTCCCATTCCCAGGTCGAGTTCTCCAGGAATGAGGTGCGCGGGCCGGAGGTCACCCGCATCCGGACAAGCTTGTCCGGCTCGGTGGTCACGTCTGCCTCGACGTCGACAGCCGAGCCAGGAAAGCCATATCTGGCGTGACCGGCCGAGAGGTCGCAGTCGGCGGTCCAGAAGGCACGCTGGCCCTCGGTGGTGGAGAGGATCTCGAATACGCGTGCCGGCCGGGCGGCGACATCGACGGCGAGACTGATCGAGTGATTCATGGATTTCTCCTCGGAGAGTGCAAGTAGTTCCGGATCGTTCTCGGTGCTGCCTCATTGCCGCTTAGGGCGTCGGCAGACCACGGTTTCGTGTCCGGCCCGCGGATGCCGTCATGGTCTATCGAGCTCTATACTGATGACACTAGCGATCGCTCTGTCAGGAGTCAAGGTGCCTTTTACTCATGACACCGAGGAAGGGCTGACCGCCGCGGCCGCCCTGGTGAACACAGCCGGAAGGGACGGCGAGCAGTTGCCCGACGTGGCTGCCCTCGACGAGTTCGTTCGCACCTGGGGTTATACCGGTGAGCGCAGCCGTGATAAGGCCGAACTGCATGCGGTACGCGACCTGCGACTGCAGCTGCGGCAACTGTGGGAGGTGGACGAGGAGGGAGTCGTACAGATCGTGAACACCCTGCTACGCGACGCGAACCTCCTGCCGCAGCTGGTCAAACACGATGCGTGGGACTACCACCTGCACCCAGCGCGGCCTGATGCGCCGCTGGCCGCCCGAATAGCGTTCGAGGCCGCGATGGCGCTCGTCGGCGTCGTGCGCAGAAAAGAATTGAGCCGATTGCGGATCTGCGCCTACCCCGGCTGTGGCAATGTCGTGGTCGACCTGACCAAGAACAGGTCGAAGCGGTTCTGCGACAACGGCTGCGGCAACCGTGCCGCAGTGGAGGCTTACCGGGCCCGCAAGGCCGCCGCGAAACCGTAGGTGCCCAATGTCGCTAGGGTGAATCCGTGATCACGAGGCAAGAGTGCGCGGTCATGGTGGTGGGCGGCCCGACCACCGTCCTCGACCTCGGCGGCCTGCGCATTGTCAGCGACCCCACCTTCGACGACCCCGGTCCCCATGGCTACCTCACCAAGACCGCCGGCCCGGCGTTCGGCGAGGACCAGCTCGGCCCGGTGGACCTGGTGCTGGTCAGCCACGACAACCACCCCGATAACCTGGACGACCGCGGCCGCGCCCTGGCCCTCGCCGCCCCGCTGGTGCTGACCACCCGCAGCGGAGCCCGCCGCCTCGGCCAGCCGGCCATCGGCCTGGCCCCTTGGACCAGCCATACCGTGCTACGTCCCGACGGCGGCGGCCTGGTCGTGACCGCTGTCCCCGCCGTGCACGGCCCCGAGGACGCCGAGCGTGACGCCGACGGATTCGTCAACTGCGAGGTCATCGGCTTCGTCCTGTCCGGGCTGGACCTGCCCGCCGTCTACGTCAGCGGGGACAACGCCTCCATCGGGACCGTCACCGAGATCGCCCGGCGCACCCCGGCCGTCGACGCGGTCGTCCTGCACGCCGGCGCTGCCCGCGTCCCGGGCAAGTTCCGGGACCGCGCGTTGAGCCTGGACAGCATCCGGGCGGCAGCCGCGGCCGCGGTCCTGGGGACGCCCGTGGTCATCCCGGCCCACTACGACGGCTGGGCTCACTTCAGCGAGGGACGCGATGACCTTGCCCGCGCCTTCGATGACGCCGGGCTGGCCGCGCGGCTTCGCCTCAGCGATCACGGAACCTGGATTCCGCTCAGAACCTAGGATCCGGCTAGGGTCAGGTCACCGGGAATGGCGGCTGCCACCACCATGGTGTCGTCTGGAGTTCGATGCGGTCGACCCATTTCACCCACCAGTACCCTCGCCGTCCGGGTGCGACCAGGCGCAGCGGGTATCCGTGTCCGGTGGATAGGGGAGCCCCGCCGACGCGGGTGGCCAGCAGCAGCCGGCCGACGTCACTCACCGGCAGCCGGATCCAGTAGCCGGTGACGGAGTGCACGAGCAGGCTCCGGGCATGCCCGGAGCTGCGCAGCAGGGCGCTGATCGGCACGCCGGTCCAGTCCTGCCGGGCGTACCAGCCGGACGTGCAGTCCAGGGTCGCCCGCATCCGGGCGCCGAACGCCGACAGGTCGTCCAGCCCCAGCTGGTACCGGCCGGTGCCGTCCACGACCGTCAGCCGCCAGGTATCCGGATCGACCGCCGGGACCGGGTCTTCGAGCCAGATCGTGGTAGGCATCGCGTCCGGATCGAAGGACCCGGTCTCGTAGGAGCCGGTGAAGCGCCGGCCAGCCCCGGGGAGCCCGCCGATCCGGACCGCCCCCGCGGCGGCGAAGTACAGCCCGGCCGCCCCGGCGCCCAGCAGGCCCGCCCGCAGGAAGGTCCGGCGTGACAGGTCCGACCGGCGCGGGCGAATCCGCCGGGCGACGATATGCCACAGGACCAAGGGCACCAGGACGAGCGCGACGGCGATATGGACCCACAACCCCGGCCGGCCGGCGATCGAGCGCACGAGCCCGGTGGCGTAGCCAAGACCGGCCACGAACGTGATGACGATCAGCGCGGCGAGCAGCAGCGACGCCCACCGGGTGGGTCGAGCGCGGCGGAGACCACCCCGGATGACCCGGCTCTTCCAGGGGATGAGCAGCAGGATCACCAGCCCGGCGACGCCGTGGGCGATGGCCGCCCATCGCCCGCTGGGTGACCCGATCGCGACCGTGGCCACGCCGGTCCCGAAGACCAGCACCAGGGCGACGA
>WNGJ01009309.1_pt1 | contig 16617 bp, 18 predicted proteins | sample 5400611 | NCBI WGS metagenome assembly WNGJ01 (sample SAMN13153375, study PRJNA577476) | soil metagenome | isolation source: 40 cm soil or saprolite under Garry oak tree replicate 1 | place: USA:California | collected 2016-06-15 | reverse complement strand
GCCGGCTTGCCGCGGGCACCGAGGCACGACGATGGCCCCGTGATGGGCCTAGGGCGCCAGCAGGGGTTCGTCGTTGCGCGAGCGCGGGCGAGGACCCGGGCCTAGCCGACCGGGCTGGCCGACCACGCGATGTCGGGAGGCCTGACCCTGGCGCAGATGGGGTTGCCGCGGGCGTCGGTCAGCCTGACGCGCGCGACCAGCACGAAGCCGGGTTGCCACGCCTGCTCCACGACTGCCTGATCGACGTCCACCAGCCGTAGCTTGGCGCCGCGGAAGAGCCGGAACGTGCCGTCGCCGGGAACCTCGCCCCAGATGAGCCCGAGATGCCGGTCGCTGCGGTCGCCGCGCACGGAGTGCCCGCCGAAGTCGATGCCGTCCTCGCCGCGCCGGATGGTGACCGCGACCTCCCAGCTGGCCGAGTCCGCGTCGCCCGGCACGAGCTCGGTCGCCACCCAGCGCCGGCCGGGGACCGGCAGGCCGGCGGCGTCCGCCCGGTCGTCCTCGATGCCGACGTGCACGTTTTCGTACCCCGACCCGTCCGGCCCTGGCCGGCACGAGCGGCCTGGCAGGTCGAACCCCTCGATCCGCACGACGAGCGGACGGCCCTCGGCGGGCGGCCGCGGCGCGGGGCGCCTGCGCGGTGGCGGCGGTGCCGTGCTCTCCTCGTAGGCGCGGCGCAGCCAGCCGACCGTCTCGGCGTCGACGTCAGCGGTCGTCGCCAGGGCTATCCGCACGGTCGAGGCGCCGAGGTCTCTCGCGGCCAGCAGCCTGCCGTGCGGCCTGGTGCCCGTCAGCCGCAGGCCCATGTCGAGCCGTTGCTTCGTGCGGGGCTGCAGGACGGCGAAGGTGCGCCGGGGCGAGACGAGCGACACGAGGGTCTTGCGGGCCTGCACGGTCACGTCGCCGAGGGGCGGGACCGCGGCGAGCACCGCGTCCAGCACCGGCCGCAGCAGCGGCCGGTCCGCGTACTGGCCGGCGATCAGCTCGATGTCCTCATCGGTGAGCAGGCCGTGCTGCTCAGATCGCTGTGGCATGACGCGTCTCCTTCGCGGCCTGCGAGGCAGTGACCTGCCCGCCGAGCGGTGACCCGGCGATCTGCTCCGATGAAGCCCGGCCGGCGGCCGCGCTCTTGTGCAGGAAGCCGACGATGGTGTCGAGTTCGTCGTCGGTGTATTCCGCGAAGATCTGCCCCATCCGGGAGTTCATCGGCTCGAATTCCGCGTAGATCTCGCGCCCGCGGCCCGGGGCTGTCGACAGCACGACGGCGCGGCGATCGGCCTGAGCGCGATCGCGCGTGACCCAGCCGCCCTCTTCGAGACGGTTGAGCACGCCGGTCATGGTCGCCGCGTGCACCCCCATCCGCGCCGCGAGGGCGGTCGGGCTGATCGGGCCGAAGCGGGAGATCACGTCGAGGCAGTCGAAGTCGAGGTCCCTGAGCTGAACCCGCGCGCCCACGCGGTGATTCAGCGCCGCGAGCTCGATCCGCAGGTCGCGCAGGCCGCTCGTCGCCGCGGCGACCTTGCGACGGCGTTCGCGCGCCGGTGCTGCGGCCACGAGATCACCTCCGGTACCCCGCAGTTAATACGAGAGACATATAATATGGACTTCGTAAGGATCCTAGCGTACCGCCAGCCTGCCGGGCGGGCACATCGTGATCTTCGGCGCGAGTCCGGCTGCCGGGAGCGACCTGGCGGGCGACGGTGACGGGTGCGGGCAGTTTCAGAGCAAACTCAGAGAAACCTCAGAGGTGACTCCCTAGCTGCCGGGACACGATGGAGTGATGAACACAGCCCGGGACATGCCCCGTGGCCTGGCGCGCGCCGACGGCACCGCGATCAGGGTCCTCGTGGTCGACGACGAGCCGACGCTCGCCGAGGTGCTCGCCAGCGTGCTGCGTTACGAGGGCTGGGAGGTACGGACCGCGGCCGACGGCGGTTCGGCCGTGCGCGCGGCCAGGGGCTTCGAGCCCGACGCGGTCATACTCGACGTCATGCTGCCGGATTACGACGGCCTGGAGGTCCTGCGCCGGCTGCGCGCGATCAACCCGCACGTCTGCGTGCTGTTCCTGACCGCCAGGGACGCGGTGGAGGACCGGGTCGCCGGCATCACCGCGGGCGGCGACGACTACGTGACCAAGCCGTTTAGCCTGGAAGAAGTCCTGGCGAGGCTGCGCGGGCTGCTGCGGCGAGCTGGCATCGCCCGCTCCGCGGGCGGCAGCCTGCTGGAGGTCGGCGACCTGACCATAGACGAGGACGCGCGCGAGGTGCGCCGCGACGGGCAGATCATCGACCTAACCGCCACCGAGTTCGAGCTGCTCAGGTTCTTGATGCTGAACCCGAAGCGGGTGTTGAGCAAGGCCCAGATCCGTCGATGCCGGCCGGGAGCCGATGATCGGCACCGTCCGCGGCGTCGGCTACGTGCTCAAGCCAGCGGCGCGATGAGGTCCCCGGCGGCCGGTGACGGCCTGCAGCCAGCGTGGCGGCGCTGGCTGGCGGGCATCACGCTGCGCGCCAGGCTCATCGCTGGCCTGCTCGCGATCTTCACGCTCGCCAGCCTGGGTGTTGGCGTGATCACCACGGTGGCGCTCAGCGGGTTCCTGCTGAACCGGCTCGACCAGCAGGTCGCGACCGCGGGGCAGATCCTCACCGAGAGCATCGAGCATCCGCAGGGCCCCGAGCCTGGCCAGGGGCAAAACGCCGGCGCGAACCCGTGCGCCGCCGCCAGCCAGAACACCGGCATCGCGCGCGGGCAGGCGCCGGGCACGTTCGCGGCCAGGCTCGCCCGCGGGCGGCTGTCCTACGCGTGCGTCGTCACCGGGGGAGCGGATCGGCCAGGCCGGCTGACGGCCGTGCGGCTCACGCGCGCCGACCTCGTAATGCTCGCGCGGCTGCCGGCCGACGACCGGCCGCCTGCCACCGACCCGCGCACCCGCGACCTGTCCAGCCTCGGGGACTACCGGCTCATCGCGTTCAAGGGCCCCGATGGCGACACGCACATCGCCGGCCTGCCGCTGAAGAGCGTGCAGGACACGGTTCGCCAGCTCGAGCTGATCGAGCTCATCGTTTTCGGCACCGCACTGGTGGTGATGGCCGGTGCGGGCACCGCCTGGATCCGGTTCTCGCTCCGGCCGCTCGGCCGGGTCACTGCGACCGCCGCCGAGGTCAGCGACCTGCCGCTGGAGAGCGGCGAGGTCGCGCTGCCGCACCGGGTGCCGGAGGCTGACCCGCGCACCGAGGTCGGCCAGCTCGGCAGGGCGTTCAACCAGATGCTCGGCCACGTCGAGGCCTCACTCACGACCCGTCAGGCGAGCGAGGCCAAGCTGCGCAGGTTCGTGGCTGACGCCAGTCATGAGCTGCGGACGCCGCTGGCAGGCATCCGCGGCTACACCGAGCTGGCGCTGCGAACAGGCGGCGACCTGAGCGAGGCCGCGCGCACGGCGCTGACCAGGGTCGACGCGGAGTCCGAGCGCATGAGCCGGCTGGTCGATGACCTGCTGCTGCTCGCGAGGCTCGACGCAGGCCGGCCGCTGGCCGCCGAGCCGGTCGACCTGACCAGGCTGGCCGTCGACGTCACCAGCGACGCCAGGGTGGCCGGGCCCGGCCACCACTGGATACTCGAGCTGCCAGCCGACCCGGTCGTGGTGACAGGCGACGAACACCGGCTCCACCAGGTGCTCGCGAACCTGCTCAGCAATGCGCGCACGCACACCCCGCGGGGCACGACGATCACGGTGCGCGTGACCAGGACCGGGGTCGCCGGGCAGGCTGGCCGCGCCGCGCTGTCGGTGCACGACACCGGGCCCGGCATCCCGGCCGAATTGCAGGAGCACATCTGGGAGCGGTTCGCGAGGGCGGACACCGGCCGCTCGCGCACGGCCGGCAGCACAGGACTCGGCCTCGCGATCGTGCGGGCCGTCGTGGCCGCGCACGCCGGCCAGCTCGACCTGGAGAGTCAGCCGGGCAGCACGACCTTCCTGATCAGCCTCCCCGCGCAGCCCGCTCTGGCCAGCCAGCCAGCTCCCGCGAGCCAGGAGACCGCCGGTTAGGATCGGCCGCAGCGAGGGAGGCGGTCGCGATGCCAGACGTGCTCGTCGACGTCAGCCGATCCCGCCGCGGTGCGGGAAATACTGAGCACCTATCGCGATGGCGCGCTGGGGACCGTCTGATTACCTGAACGCCTGCGCCCTGCGGGGCGGAGCCTGGCGGGCAGGCGCACGGCGGGCGGCGGTGACCGCGAGATAGCGGCGGGCGGCCGCGTGGTCAGGCTCGGTGTCGGTGCGCCGCCAGGTGAGCCAGAGCGGGATTCCGATGATGGCCAGCACGAACGGCACGGCCAGGATGATGTTCGCCCACAGAGTCAATGTCATTGCTTTGGTTGCCTTCCAGAAAATGGCTGCTGTGCTGATGGTGTTCAGCGTGCCTGGCCGCGTTCTGGCGGGCCTCTGCCGATGTTCTGCGGCCGCTATGAACGGCCGTCGGCCGCTGCCGACCAGGTCGCCGAGCCCGGACGGGTCGGCTGTGCCGCCGCGATCGGCGACGACCTCGGCGATGGTCAGCAGCGACAGGGGCTCGGAGTCGACGACCACGCCGTCCATGTCGAAGATCACGCCGCGCAGGTGCGCGGGAGCGCCGCCCCGATCAGGCACGCGCGTGCGCGGCCAGGGCCGACCGCCAGTAGTCGCACGTCTCCCGCAGTTCGCTGATGACCGCGGCGTCGTCCTGCTCGAACGGCGGGATCACCTCGAGGATGAGCGCCACGTGCTCCGCACCCGACTGGTCGATCGCGGCGAGCAGGCGCCCGGGGTCGATGATCCCGCCCGCGTTGTGCCCGGCGGTGAACGGCCAGTGGTGGTCGGCCAGTCCGTCTGACTGCTGGAGCTGCACGATCGGGGCGCGGGCGCCGAGGCGGCGCAGCCAGGCGTACGGGTCCCGGTCGTCGCCGGCGGTCCCCTGGACGCACATGTGCCCGACGTCCAGGCACGCCAGGACCGGGGCGTGCAGCGAATCCCCGTCCGCGAGCAGCGAGCCGAGCATCTCGATCGTCGACGGCTCTCGCGCGGCGGCCAAGTTCTCCACCAGCAAAGCGGACAGGCCGCGGCCGCGGGCGTAAGCGGCGAGTTCGGCTAGCGACTCGGTCAGCTCGTTCCACAGCAGCGCGCGGCGGTCTGGCCGGTTCCAGTCCGCGACGCTGTAGGCGCCGAGATGCCCGCCGGCCGACCGGGCGCCGCACGCGACGGTGAAGTCCATCACGCGCCTGAACCAGTACCGCGCGCGGTCCCTGGCCGCCAGGTCGGGATGCAGCAGCAGGTTGGAGGAGTACGCGGCCAGGCCGGTGAAGATCGAGTCGAGCTCGAGCCCACGTTCCTCGCAGGAGGCCCTGAGCCGGTCAGCCTGATCGGTGAGCTGGGCGGCCGGGGCATCGAGGTCGACGAGGTCGAGGCTGTGCTGAACGAGATCCAGTCCCAGCTCCCCGGTGACGATCTCGGCCCAGCGCTGCGGCTCCGGCCATCGCTTGACGGTGAAGCAGGTGTTGATTCCCAGCCGGTACGCGGTCACGTCAGCTCCTGCGGTTCGTGCACGGCATCGCTCGCGCGCACCTGGTCGAACCAGGCGGCGCGGGAGCGCTCGAACCCTGTGCCCCACGCCGACGGCGCGAAACGCCGCGCCTGGGCAGCGATGCGCGCGGCCGCCGACCGTGCCTCGTCCGCGAGGCCTGCCGCTGCCGCGCCGAGCAGGGCGGCGCCGAAGCCCGCGGGGTCGACCCGCAGGTGCCGGACGCGGCGGCCGAGCAAGTCGGCCTTGAGCTGGCCGAGCAGGTCCAGCCGCGCTCCGCCGCCGCCCACTCGCAGCTCGGTCACCGCGCTCCCTGCCCGCTCGAGCGCGGCGACCGCAGAGCAGACGCTCAGCGCCAGGCCTTCGGTGACGGCGAACGCCAGCGCTGCCCGATCGTGCCGGTCGGACAGGCCGATGAAGCCGGCCCGCAAATACGGGTCGTTCCTGTCCCCGTCGGCCAGGAACGGCAGGAAGAGCGGCGCGGCGGCCACGGCGTCGGCGGCCTCCACCGCGCCGGGGAAACGGCGGCGCAGCCGCCGGCTGAATCCCGCCGCGTCCGCGGCAAGCTCGGTGTACCGGGGGTAGCCCAGCGCGCTGACCGCCCAGGCGGGCGCCGATCACGACGGGGATGCCGGCAGGGAGGCCGAGGGCGGCCGCGGTGGCCGGGCCGATCTCGGCGGCTGCCTGCCAGGGCGGCAGCGCCGGAGGGAACAGCGCGGGGTCGAGGTCGAAGGCCGCCAGCAGATCGCCATCCCACGCCCGCTGGCGCAGGTTGAACAGCAGCGTCGTGTTGGCGTGCGTCTCGTCGGTCCGAACCAGCCCGGTCAGCCGGTGCAGCACCACGTCTCTCGGCTGCAGGATCAGCCTGGTGCGGGCGAACACGCGAGGTTCGTTCGCGCGGATCCACAGCACCTTCGGGCCCGCGTGAAAGGCCTCGGCCACGTGCCCGGTCCTGCGATGCATCTCGTCGGCACCGATCCGCTCGCGCATCGCGCGTGCCTGCTCGACGGCGCGGTTGTCGCGGTAGAGCATCCCTGGCCGCAGCGGCCTGCCGTGCTCGTCGGCCGGCACCACCGTGGGGCACTGCCCGGTCAGTCCGATCGCGCGGATCCGCCCTGCCCGGCCGGCCCGCGCGGCAAGCCCGGCGAGGGCCGAGGCCGCGCACTCGGCCCAGTCTCCCGCGTCCTGCTCGGCCCAGCCGGGCCTGGGCGCGGAAATCCGGTACGGCCTGCGCACCTCGGCGACCAGGCTGCCGTCCAGCCGGTAGGCGACCGCTCGGGCGCCGGTCGTGCCCGCGTCCACGGCCGCGAGCAGGGGCGCGTCGCGCGCGGTCATCAGCCCCGTGCCGACCGCGCCGCGTCCATCAGCCGCCTCGCCCGCGTCGGGTCGACCTGGTTCCAGATGACGCCGTCCACCTTCAGGCTGGTGCCGACGATGACCGCGTCGGCGACAGCGAAGACGTCGGCGATGGACTCCGCACGGACTCCGGTGTTGGCGACCACGGGGGTGCCGGGCACGGCCTCCTTCGCGGCTACCAGGTCGCTCATCGCGAAGGGGACGCCGGCCGCCGGTCCGCTGATCAGGATCGCGTCGGCGCCGAGGAACGCGGCACCGCGGGCGCGGTCCGCGATCCCGCGCGACCCGATGGCGCTGGCGAACTCCGGCGAGATGTTGTCGAAGAGGGCCACGTCGCCAGCCCCGATGGCGGCCCGGTAGGCCGCCAGGTCGCCGATCGACGGCGCCATCACGCCGAGGTCGCTCTCGTAGACCCCGGTCAGCACCTCGCGGATGAAGGCCGCGCCCGTGGCCCTGGCCGCGGCGAGGCTGGCCCGCGCGTCCCACAGGACGTTCACGCCGAACGGCACCGTGATGGCCGGGCGCAGCTCCCCGATGATCGCGGACATGGCGGCCGGGATCTCCGGACCGACCTGGAGCTGATAGGGGACGTCGGCTTCGTTGCAGAACAGCACGCTGTCGACGCCGGCGTCCTGCAGCACGCCCAGGTCGCGCCCGATGACGTCGACCAGGTGCTGCCGGCCGCCGGCCACGTCGTGCCATGGTCGGCCGGGTAGGCCGGGAAAGTGCAGCATCGCGATCACGGGCTTGGCCGTGCCGAAAGTGGCGGTCAGCGAGAAAGCCACCGGATCCTCCCTCTGGTTCAGCCGGGTTCGCCTGGCAGCGCGGCCGGGGCGCGGTGCGCTGTGATGAAGTCGATGACGGCGCGGTTCCAGGCTTGCGGGTCTTCCAGGAACGCGGCGTGCCCGCCGGGCAGCAGCGCCCACTGCGCGTCGGGTAGCGCCTCGAAGAGCGCGCGAGACAGCGCCGGCTTGATGACGATGTCGTCCTGCGACGCCAGCACCAGGGCGGGCGCCGTGATTGCGGCGAGCCGCGCGATGCAGTCGTGGCTCAGCAGCGCGCCGATCTGGGCGGCGAAGCCCGCCGCCGGCTGGGGTGTGCGTTCCATCTCAGCCAGGAAGCCAGCGAGGCGCTCAGGCTGGCTGGCGTAGAAGTCGGTGCCGAACACCCAGGGTGCCTGCTGCCGCATCATCACCGGCATGCCCGCGGCCTCGGCGATCAGCGCCCACGCCTCGAACGCCGCGCAGGTCAGCGGATCGGGTTTCGCGTACGTGCTCGCCAGCACCACTGAGAGCAGGTCATCGGGCCAGGCCGCGGCGTACTCCTGGGCGATCACGCCGCCCATCGAGACGCCGGCCAGGTGGAATGGCGCCAGACCGAGCGCGTCCGCGAGGCCCTTGGCGTCCCTCGCCATCCCGATGCTCGTGTAGGGGCCTGGCGGCTGGCCGGAACGGCCGCAGCCCCTGTTATCGAACGTCACGACCCGCAGCCCGGCTGCGGCGAAATCGTCGCGCTGGAACGCCCATCCCTCGAGGTCATCGCCCACGCCGTTGATCAGCAGCACGGTCTCGTCGCCGGCGCCGTCGACGCGATAGTGCAGGTCGATGCCGTTGACGTGAACATCAGGCATAACGCAACGCCCTCCCGCGGCGGAGGCAACACGGTCCATGACGCTGCGCCGCCAGTCACAAACGTCCTGCTCGCCTCATGTTGGCACAAAACGGGCTGCCAGCCGCCTTACCCCCTGACAAGCTGGTGGCCCTTGATCTTGTCCCTGTCCAGGGTGAGCAGCGCGCCGTTGAGCGCGCCGGTTGAGTAGTCGCTGCCCGGGTTGAGGATCATCGTCCGGCCGAGGCGGCGGATGCCGGACGACTCGTGGATGTGGCCGTGCAGGCCGAGGAGCGGCTGTCGCTCCTGCTCGAGCTGCCTGACCGCGGTGCTGCCGACGGCGGCGAACTGCACCTGCCCCAGAGTCGCCTGCACGACCATGTTCTCGTCCAGCCTCGGTGCGTCATCGAGCTGCGTTCCATACGGCGGCACGTGCAGGTTGAAGATGGCCGTCTCCGGCTTGGTCAGCCGGTCGGCGATGGCGCTCACCGAGCTCGCGAGCGCGTCCTCGTCCTGCTCGCGGTAGGTGTGCCAGGGAGTGACGTTCGAGTAGCCCCAGCTGATCATCTCGTGCTGGTCATCGATCCAGATCACTTTGCCCTCGCAGTGGGTGCCCCACGGGGCCTCGTCGAGCATGTCCGCGAGTTCGGGCGGGTCATCGTTGCCGAGCATGAAGTAGACCGGCGTGCCGCGCGGGCGCAGCCGCTCGTCGGCGATCTGCAGCCACTCCGCGAGCCGCTGGCGCATCAGCCGCAGGAAAAGCTCGTCAAGCGTGCCAGCCTCCCGCAGCGCCTCGAGTTCACCGGGCTCCGCCCGGTACGGATAGTAGCCGTGGTCGGCGACCAGCTTCTCCAGCCTCGCCAGCTCCGGGCCGTCGTCGACCAGGTACTCGGTTCCGATGAACCCGGATTGCCAGCGATCACCCGGCTGGTGCACGATCTGCTGGATCGCCTTGCCCGCGACGTCACCGCCGAGGATCATCACGTCGGCGCCGTAGATCGGGGCGGCGTTGATGAACTTGCGGAAGCACAGGCTGGATCCGTGCAGGTCGGTGACGAAGTAGATCCTCGTCTTCCTGGCCATCCGCGCCTCCGTGCCCGGCCGGCGTTCTGATCCTGGCCGCAATCGCACCAATGGGCGACCAGCCGCCACATGCGGCATAATAAGCCAGCACATCACAGGGGCCAATGTTCCTCGTGATCAGCTTCGATTATTGACATTCCCGGCACGGGGGTGTTTCCTCCGAAGTAGGGGCTCGATCGGTCACGAGTGAAGGCCGGTGCTGCTGTGGCGACTGGTACTCAGGCTGGCAATCTCTTCGTCAGGAACAGCACGGGATTGGTGCGCGAGGCTTCGGCCGTCGACGCGACGATCTTCAACGCGGTGATTTCGGCGCCCATCGGCTCGACCATCGCCTACTCCATCTTCTTCACGCTGGTCGCCTTTCCCGGCGCCGACGTCGCGGGCGTCCTTGGCATCACGCTGATCATCAACGTCCCTGTGCTAGTCATGTTCGCGCTGCTCGCGGCCAGCATGCCCAGGGTCGGCGGCGACTACGTCTGGGTCAGCCGGGTGCTCTCGCCACCGATGGCGCTGATCTCGAACGTCGCGATGATCTTCGGCGGGCTGTTCGGCGCGGCCTTCTTCGCCAAGTTCTTCGCGCTGTTCGCGCTCGGCCCCGCGCTTGTCGCGCTCGGCACGCTGACGAACAATCACACGTTCGTCAGCTGGGGCACGTCCTTCCAGACCGACAAGACCTGGATCCTCATCGCCTCGCTAGCGATGGTGGCGCTGCAGACGCTGATCCTCATCCGCGGGACCAAAGCGACGTTCCGGTGGCAGAACATCGCGTTCATCGTCGCCATGCTCGGCACGCTGCTCGCCTTCGTGGTGCTGGCGATCGGCTCGAAGAGCGGCTTCATCGGGCACTTCGACACCGTCAACGCCAAGTTCGGCGGCGGCACTTTCCAGGCCGTGATCAGCAAGGCCCACGCGCAGAACGCCGCGCCGCATCTGAGCAACCTGAACGCCACGCTGCCGACGCTGTTCTCGATCCAGGGGTTCATGATGTGGAACTTCTGGTCGGTCTACATGTCGGGCGAGCTCAAGAGCGCCTCGAACCGGCGCCGTCAGCTGAGCATCATGTTCGGCGCGCTGATCTGGGACTGCGCGCTGCTCATCCTCGGCTCTGAGCTGCTCTTCCAGCTCCTCGGCTACAACTTCATCTACGCGCTGAACACGCCGAGCCCGGCGTACGCGATCCCGTCGGGGCCGTTCTACCAGTTCCTTGCGGCACTGGTCTTCAACACACCGGTCCTGACGGTGCTGCTGCTCGGGTCGTTCCTGTTCTGGTCGCTGCCCTCGATGATCGCGAACACCTACATGCCGATCAGGTCCTTCTTCGCCTGGTCGTTCGACCGGCTCATGCCCGAACGGCTGGCCGCCGTCAACGAGCGGACGCACTCGCCCGTACCTGCGATCCTCGTGGCCAACGGCATCATCACGGCGGTCGTGATATGGAGCGTCTACTCCAGTGCCTTCCAGCTCGTGCTCGGGCTGATCGTGCTGGCAGGAGCCCTCGCCGTGATCATAGTGGCGCTGGCCGCCATCGCGCTGCCGCGGCGGCGGCCTGACCTGTACCAGGCCTCACCGGCCAACGTGAACCTGTTCGGCGTGCCAGTGCTCTACATCACCGGCGCGCTGTCCATCGTCGAGTTCGGCATCCTGATCTGGGTCTCGTTCAAGTACCCGGCCCTGGTCATGAGCGGTGACCCGAGCCACGTGTGGTGGATTCCCACCTTCCTCGCGTCGCTGATCGCGATCGGCCTGATCATCTACTACCTGCCGCGCTACCTGCGCCGGCGGCAGGGCGTCAACATCGACTTCGTCTACCAGGAGCTGCCGCCTGAATGACCGGCGGCGCGGTCCTGGTCCAGTGCGCCGCTGACCTGGGTGGCCCGAGTTTGGCCGGGACATTCCAGGGCAGCTGCGCCGGGTGAGCCTGCCCGTGTACCAGCAGTCCCTCCTGAACGGCATAGATCGCGCCCTGAAGACGCGTGATCCCCGACTCGCCTCGATGTTCGCGATCTTCACGCAGCTGACCAAGGACGACGGCCCGCCGCGGGCCGAGCGGCTTGAGCCTGGTCCGAGCCTGCGGCACCGGCTGCTCGACACGGGGATGGCCTGGGCGAAGGCATCGGCGACCATCCCGATCGTCCTGGTGGCCGGGCTCATGGCGGCGATCATCGCGCTGGGCATCGCGACGTCGAGCGGCACCGTGTGCCCGGCGGCCACGGCGCGTCAGGACCGACAGATCAGTGCGGCTGCGTGCGAGTCGTCTGCCCACGCGCTGAACAAATAGGGCAGCGCTCCGCCCACGTGCGCTCAGCTAAGCCGGGCGATAAGCCTCGGCACAGTCCGAGGTGGCGCTCAGCGGGCTTTCAGTCTTCCTTCAGGTCAATGTTTCACTATGGCGGCAGAACGAGCCGAGCACTGCGTGCTGAGGGAGCCGATCGCATGACAGGCATCTACGATCCGCCAGCCGGATCCAGGCCACCGTGGGCGCCGCCCGACACGCCGGGTCCCTACGGCGGCCAGCCATCTGGCCAGCCCATCTACGGCCAGCCCCCCTACGGCAGCACTCCGTACGGATGGCCGGGACCTGGCGGACCTGGCGGGCCGTACGGCCCCTACGGCTACGGTGGCGGCGGACCCAACGGGCCGTTCCGGCGGCTGCGGCGCCAGCTTCTGGCCTTGATCGCCGTGGTGGTCATCGCGGTGGCCACCTTCTGGGGGCTGGAGTCGGCGCGCAGTCATCAGCCAAGCGCGGCGCGGTCGACCAGCACGATCGCGGCGAAGGTGGACGGCGGCGTCGTGGACATCGTCACGACGCTCGGCTTCCAGCACGCCCGGGCGGCCGGCACGGGGATCGTCCTGACGTCGTCGGGCGAGATCCTGACCAACAATCATGTGATCGAAGGCGCTACCTCGATCCGCGCCACCGACGTGGGTAACGGGCAGAGCTACCGCGCGAGGGTGGTCGGCTACGACCGCAGCCACGACGTCGCCGTGCTGAAGCTGCAGGGCGCATCGGGCCTGGAAACGGTGACGACCGGCAACTCCGCCAGGGCCGCCGTGGGCCAGAAGGTGGTCGCTCTCGGCAACGCTGGCGGCAAGGGCGGTGCTCCTTCGGTGGTGGCCGGGCGGATCATCGGGCTCGGCGTGTCGGTCACCGCGACAGACAGCTCGGCAGGCACGTCCGAGCGGCTGCACGGGCTGATCGGCCACAACGCCCCCATCAGGCCAGGCGACTCCGGCGGCCCGCTGGTCAATCAGGCCGGCAACGTGATCGGCATTAACACGGCGGCCTCCGCCGGGTCCGGCGGCTTCCAGCTTCAGGGCAAGACGCAGGCCTTCGCGATCCCGATCAGCCGGGCGCTCTCGATCGCCACGCAGATCGAGTCAGCGAACGGCTCAGCGACCGTGCACATCGGCGCGACGGGGTTCCTCGGCGTCGCCGTCACGTCGACCGCGCAGGCGCAGGCCCAGGGCGTGGCGGCCGGCAGTGGCGCGCTGATCGCCGGGGTCTTCCCCGGCACCGCGGCCAGCGCGGCAGGGTTGCGGGCAGGTGACCTGATCGTCGCCGTCGGCGGCCACCGGGTCGGCTCGCCGCTCGCCCTCCAGTCCGTGCTCGGCCGGCACCATCCAGGCGACCGGCTCAGCATCAGCTGGCTTGACCAGAGCGGGCTCCGCCACTCGGCGGCCATCACGCTCAAGGCAGGTCCCGCGGGATGACGTGACGTTGTCATCGGGTGCGGCCCGGCACCGGCAGGTGCCGGGCCGCCCGTGCGACGTAGGCTGCAATCGGGTGAGAAGGGAGCCGTCATGGACTTCGAGCACATCCTGGTCGACTGGTCCGGCGAGTTCGCGACCGTGACGATGAACCGCCCGCGGCGGCGCAATGCGCTCTCCCTCGCGCACATGCGCGAGCTGATCGGCGCTTTCTCGCAGATCGGCGCCAGCGACGCGCTGGGAATCGTGCTCGCCGGCAACGGCCCGGTGTTCAGCGCCGGGCATGACTTCGCCGACGTCGCCGACGCGGACTTGCAGCAGGTGCGGTCACTGCTCGTGACCTGCACGGAGCTGATGACCCTCATGCAGCAGGTGCCTCAGCCGGTGGTTGCCCGCGTTCACGGGCTCGCCACCGCCGCTGGCTGCCAGCTCGTCGCCTCCGCCGACCTGGCCGTGGCGAGCGAGGAGGCCGGCTTCGCGGCTCCTGGCGGCAAGGGCGGCTGGTTCTGCCACACGCCGATGGTCGCCATCGCCAGGAACGTCGGCCGCAAGCGGGCCGCCGAGCTCGCACTGTCGGGCGACGTGATCGACGCGCGGACGGCGCTCGCCTGGGGCCTGGTCAACCAGGTCGTGCCGGCCGACCAGCTCGACTCGGCCACCTTCGACCTGCTCAAGCGTGTCACCAGGGGATCGGCGCAGAGCAAGGGAATCGGCAAGCAAGCGCTCTACGCGCAGATCGACCTCGACCAGCAGAAGGCCTACGCGTACGCGATCGAGGTGATGGCCGCCACCAGCCAGCTGCCTGACGCGCGCGAGAACATGCGGGCGTTCCTGGAGAAGCGCCAGCCGCAGTGGCAGCAGCCTGACTAGCCGCTGGATGTTACGCGGACCTGGCAGCGACGGCGGTCACTGGCCCGCAAGCCGCTCACTCGACGGGCAGCCGGTAGCTGCCGATCACGGTAGCGTCGGCCGCCAGCGGGCCCTGGGCACAGCGCTCCCCGATGCCCGACTGGAACTGGCCGAACGCCGCCGAGCTCGTGAGCGGGTTCTGCTCGCCCTCGAGCACCGCGACGTGCACGAAGCTCACCCCGTCGTCGAGGCGGAAGGCCGCGTAGCGGACGCCGGCCGGTTCGGTCTCGGCCAGCTCGGCGAAGACCTTGCGGATGAGCCGCTCGTTCTCCTCGGCGTGCTCGGGCTTCGTGGTGTACCTGACGACCTTCGCTACAGACATGGTTCCCCTCCTATCCGATCGCGCGCATGCTGTTGTTGCGCGCGTCATGCGTGACCTGTTTAGTTCCCACGGATCCTCCTTTGTCCCGGCGGCCATCAGCCGTCTCCCTCCTCGATCGCGGATTTTTCTGCGGCTGCCTGGAAGTGCGGCAGCAAACCCTGCCAGCCGGCCACGTTGCGTTCCCTCCAGACGCCAGCCGCCTCGCCCAGCCGCTCCCAGCCGCGGTGCTCGATCTCGATCCTCGTCGCAGCCTCGCCCCTGGCGACGAAGCGGATGTCGACCTCGGTGGCGCTGGCTCGGTCAAGCCCGAGGTGCCACAGGTACGCGAGCCTGAACGGCGGCTGCCACACCGTGACCTCGCCCCAGTCATGCTCGGCGCCGTCCGCGGTCTGCTCGTAGATGCGGCCGCCGACATCGCCCTGCAGGACCACCTGCTCGGCGTGACCCGTCACGGTGTGATCGGGCGGCCACCAGGTTCCGATCCTTGACGTCCACACCCGGAACGCGTGCTCGGGCGAGCACGCGACGTCGAACGAGAGCCGCAGCGGCCGTGCGGACCCGGACCCGGGAACCCCCCACGGCCCGGTCACGGCCGCTGCTCCTCGCCGGTATTCTCGGCGAGCAGCCTGAACCTGGCTGCGGCGTTGCCCCAGACGCCCTCCAGGTAGACCTGGATGGCGTGCAGCCCCTCCTCGCGCAGGTAGTAGATCCGCCTGGTGCCATGCGCTTGCTCGGCGACCAGGCCAGCCTCCTTCAGCAGGCGCAGGTGGCGGGAGACTGCCGGCCGGCTGATCGGCAGGGCGGCCGCGATCTCGACCACTGGCTTGTCGCCGGCCGCCAGCAGCCGCAGTATCTCGCGCCGGTTCGGGTCCCCGAGGGCCTCGAACGGGTCACCAGCGGCCTGTGCCTTGGCCATCGGCCGGACCTCCCTTCGGTAACCGCAAAGCTACCGTAACACACAGGTTACCGATGCCGCGGTAGCCCGGGCACGCAAGGCCGGGGCGGGGTCCGGTCAGGCCGGCCTGGAGTCATCGTTGAAGCTTCAACTTGTTCGGGTAAACTGCGGGCTGGCGAACGGGCAGAGGAGCGGACCAGACGACATGACGGACTACGGTCACGACCTGCTGTTCGGCAGCTTCATCACGCCGGCGGCGAGCGACCCAGACCAGGTCGTGGCGCTGGCGCAGCTCTCCGAGCAGGCGGGGCTCGACCTGGTCACCGTGCAGGATCACCCCTATCTGCCGGTCTTTCTGGACGCCTGGACGCTACTGTCCTACCTCGCGGCCGCGACCACGCGGATCCGGCTGACCCCGAACGTGATCAACCTGCCGCTACGGGAGCCGGCCGTGCTCGCGCGCAGCGCCGCGAGCCTGGACCTGCTCAGCGGCGGCCGGGTGGAGCTCGGTCTCGGCGCTGGCGCGTTCTGGGACGCGATCGAGGCCAACGGCGGACGGCGGCTCGCGCCCGGGCACGCGGTCGCCGCGCTCGGCGAGGCGATGGAGATCATCCGGCAGGTGTGGGACACCAGCCAGCGCGGCGGCGTCCGCGTGAACGGCGACCGTTACCGCGTCGCCGGTGCCAAGCGCGGTCCCGCGCCAGCCCACGACATCGGGATCTGGGTCGGCGGCTACAAACCGCGCATGCTCGAGCTGATCGGCCGCAGCGCTGACGGCTGGCTGCCGAGCCTGTCGTACCTGAAGGGCGGGATCGCGCAGCTTGCTGACTTCAACGCGGTGATCGATGAGGCGGCGGCCGCGGGCGGGCGTGACCCGCGGTCAGTGCGGCGCCTGCTGAACATCTCGGGAGAGTTCGCCAGGACCGGTTCCGGGCTGCTGACGGGTCCGGTCGCGCAGTGGGTCGAGGAACTGGCAGGACTCGCCATTGACTGCGGGATTTCCGGCTTCATCATGACGGGCGACGACCCGGCGGCGGTCCAGCGGTTCGGCGCCGAGGTCGCGCCCGCGGTCCGTGACCTCGTCGCAGCGGAGCGCGCCGAGCCGGGGCGCCAGGCACAAGGCCGACCAGCATGATGGCGGCGAAGGGTTCCGCGGCAGCACGCCGGCCGGCCAGGCAGCGCCA
>WNGJ01003278.1_pt1 | contig 16623 bp, 14 predicted proteins | sample 5400611 | NCBI WGS metagenome assembly WNGJ01 (sample SAMN13153375, study PRJNA577476) | soil metagenome | isolation source: 40 cm soil or saprolite under Garry oak tree replicate 1 | place: USA:California | collected 2016-06-15 | reverse complement strand
TCACCGCCCAAACAATTTCAGGAGAAAAGACAATGAAGAAACAGGCGTTTGTTCTATCACTCGGAGTGGTTCTGTTTTCGATAATGGTGTCAATGGGGATGCTGATCAGCGCCCAGGCTCGCAAGTCATCGGCGGTGCGAGGAGTGAAGCCGGTGCAGGGAGAAAGGACCCAGGCCGGCGATTACCACTTATCCGGTCCCTACACCTACAAGAATCTAACCATCTTTCTGGTTCACGGAAAGAATCTGATTAAAGGCAACTCATTTCTAACGTTGCAGGAAGCGCTGCTGCAAAAGAAGGTCGTGGTTTATGAGACAAGGAGCGTCAACGAACTATCTATTCAGAATTTCTCCGACGAGGACGTCTATGTCCAATCCGGCGACATCGTCAAAGGCGGACAGCAGGATCGCATGATAGGAGTCGATCTGATAGTGCCGCCAAAATCGGGTCGGATGCCTATATCTGCTTTCTGTGTGGAGCACGGAAGGTGGAGCGGTCGCGGTAATGAAAGGTCAGCGGTCTTCAGCAGTTCTTCTGACGCTGTGGCCACTAAAGAAATCAAGCTTGCGGCGAAACGCGAGAATTCTCAGGGTGGCGTATGGGAGAGTGTAACGGTGGCCCAGAACAAGCTGAGTCGAACCGTAGGCACGCGGGTTAATTCGCCAGTCTCCGCATCGAGCCTTCAGCTGGCTGTTGAAAATGACAAAGTTCAGGAAACCGCCGACAGTTACCTCAAAGCACTTTCCAGCATCGCCAACCGCAGCGACGACGTTATCGGTTATGTATTCGCGATCAATGGAAAGGTGAACAGCGCCGATATTTATGGCTCCAACGTGCTCTTCAGAAAACTTTGGCCAAAGCTGCTCAAGGCAAACGCGGTCGAAGCCATCGCCGAATTGCAAAAAGATAAATTCAAGCCGGCATCGCCGGAAAGTGTGAAGAGTTTTCTTTCCGAAGCGGAGAAGGCGAAGGGCTCAGACAAGGATGTCAACGCTCGCGTAAACCTTATGACTCGTGAGGATGATGAAAACATCCTCTTTGAAACTCGGGATCGCGCGCAGCCTAAGGCTTGGATTCATCGAAACTACATTAAGAAGAACTAGGGCGAACGGAGGGTCAAGGGGAAGGGGTCACGGGGAAAACGGAAAGCGAGATCCCTTTACCCCTTCCCCTTTGCCCCTTCCCCTTTGCCCCTTCCCTACGTTTCAGTGGACAATTTTCGTTGAATACATAACCCCGTACATCTCATCCTGATGTTTGGGGAACCCTTTTCCGTTGGTCGACAGCATCAGGTTCACGAGTTGTACCTGGCCCGCATACTTGCGATAAGCCATCCACTGCAAGCGCCTGAAATCGTCCGGCTTCTCCGGGTTCGCTTCGCGAAACTCAACGCCTTTCAGGCCGTCGATCTCGAGCCACTTCACTTCATCGACTTCGCCATTCTTGGCGCGCGTTTTGGCGCCATCGTAAAACGCCTTGATGCTGATGTCGGTGGGAAAACTTTCATCCATCGGTGAGATGTTTACGATCAAGTTGGCTGCTTCCGATCCGCCGGGGGAGCGCCAGACCAGCATCTTCGATTCGTTTGAAGCCTGGGTCCAGCCGGACGGAACGGTCCAGGACATACCCTGCTGGTCCCATTTTACGGTCTGGCCGCCGGCCAACGCTTGTATCTGCGCGGCAGTCGGAGTGGCATGCTCCACGTCGCCGCTCTTATCACCCGATGCAGACTTACCTGGACCACTCGAGTTCGTCGACGTTTTTAGTCTATTACTCAAGTTGCAAAGCGAGAGCGCAAATCCGAGGACAAGCAAGACAGGAATTTGTTTCATGGCCACACTCACAAGAAGGAACTGGAAGAGCAGTGCGCTTCTATTCCAAATCGGGCCTGGAAGTCAATGATCGACGGCGGCCTGGGACCGCTGGCGCCCTGCTCGCCAATGAACGGCGGACGCGTGATACCAGAGAATCACTCAACATTTTCTTCATTGCGACTCGCGAGTGGTTGCGGGCGAGGGCCATCAAGAAGTTGCGCCCAAAATATCAAACTGCCAGTTTGCGTTACAAACTTCCGGGGCACGTGGTATCCTAAGTTTCCCTCCAAACCCCCCTTTTACTGGACCGAGCCCTGGCGCTCAAATGCTTCGGAGACGTTATGAAAACCACTGTCTTGACTCCACTGCAATGGATATCTCTCTTGTTGATTAGCCTGCTGGGCTTAGTTGGAAGCGCCTGTCAGAGGGCCGATACAAATGCAAATACCAACAGCAATCTGACGGCTAATGCCAACACATCGACTACAAATGCGAATGCCAATCTCTCGCCTGAGTCTACATCGGTAACTACGGCGCGCGAGCCGGAAAAATATCGAGCCGTACTTGTGTTTAGTGCTGAAACGGAAGGAGGACAAAAGACCATCGGTATCCCCACGTTGTCTGCCGAAGTGGCGCGCAATGGCGCTGATCGTCGGGTTGCCTTCAAGTTGCCTGACGGCTCCGATCTGATCTACCTCGAGCAGGGCGACAAGCACATTGTTATCATGCCCGGCCGCAAGCAGTATGCGGAATTAACTCCCGAAGCGACGGGTTTCCAACTACAAAAATTAATGACGCCAGGTCAAATCGTCTCGTATCTGGAAAGACTGAAAGGTGTAGAACGAGTTGGCGATGACACCATGAACGGTCGTCCGGCAGATAAGTATCGTTACGCAGCCACGGCGAACACATCAACATCGGCGGGCCAGGTAAATACCGAAGCGTTTTTCTATGTCGATAAAGATACCGGCTTACCGCTTAGGGTTGATTTGTCGTCGGAAGCAACAGGAGATGTTAAGGGAGTCAAAGGTGCGAGGATTGTCGCGGAGATGCGCGATATCACTACCAACATCGACGATGCTTTGTTTCAAGTCCCTGATGGGCTTAACAAAGTACCACCCGAGCAAATACGCGCACAGATTGACGCGTTCACCAACACCGTGGCCGCGTTGGTGAAAGCGCTACTGAGCAATATGAACGCGGCGGGTTCAACCACAGGCGCATCGCCGGCGATTACCATGTCACCGTCAGCATCGCCTGCGCGATCAACTTACTGAGAACGCCGATGAAATACATACTGCTGCTGCTTGTGGGTCTTGTTATCGGCGCCGCTGCCGCTATCTTTTTTCTCGGCGTGCCGAGTGCAAAGGCGATTCCCGGCACCGTTGTGCAGGCACCACCAGCGGAGGGCGATCCGCCGGCGACCGTGGTGGTTTCGATCGGCGATAGTTTTTTTGATCAATTCCTGGGAACAGTTTTTCGGGATCTGGGACCACCGACATTCAATCTGTCGGAAATGAATAGCCGGGATAGTCGTACTGTGATCGAATCGGCTGCGTTTCAAGGCGGGTGCGCAAACAGTGTTACGTTGGCGCCGGAAGGAAGCAATATTAAGACGCGCGTGCAGTTTGCCGGGGGCAAAATCTCAGCGCCCCTTGCTTTCAGCGGCAAATACAAACTGCTGGGAAACTGCTTCGAGTTTAAAGGTTGGGCTGACACCACAATTCAATTCTCGTTTGATCAGCCCAGCCAAACGCTCTACGGCCGGCTGAACGTTGAGGGTGTTAACCTGGAACAGGTTAATCCCGTGGTTAATAACTTTGCCACTGTATTTGTTCGCACCGCTATTGACAGCCGCGTGAATCCGATCAAGTTCCTGCGTCCACAGCAATTGCAGTTGCTGCTGCCCGTGCAGGCAAGCAATGGCTCGGTTAAGGCGCAAGTGAAAGACGTACGGTCCGAAGTGCAGGACGGCTCACTACGTTTGCATATTACTTACGACTTCAGCGGCGCGAAAGGTCAGCAGCCGCTAGGATGAACAGACCACAGCTGCCGGCGGCGATCCGATTTCTTCATTCCGGATTGTACGCGCCGACGCCGCAGACGTCGTCGCCAACCTTTTGCACAAATGCTATTTTCGGCTCCATCCCGTGGGAGACAGGATTGATCCAATGATACTTGAGCGAGCCGTCTGCGGAGTTCTTCGCCGCATCCAGGATTGCCTGTCCAAGCGGTTTGCCGTCTGCGTCTTTCCAGGCGTCATTCGAAGTGCCTACGTATTGGGGGAAACCTCCGTTCGCCAGGATCATGCGATTTTGATCAATACAAAAGACGTAAAGATCGCGATCAACGAATGGTGGCTTCTTTGAATTGAAGTCTGCGAGTGCCTGCTTTCGACCAACTGAGTTGTAATGCTCGATGGCCTTCTCAAGCATCGCTTTTGCTTCGGCGGGTGTACCACGCGGGCCCGAAGACTTTGCGGTAGCAGACCTTTCGACTGCCGCAAAAGGTGATGATTGGGCCGTCGCCGGATTATTCTGCGGAGGGTTTTGGGAACGTTGGCCCAGTTGCGAACAGCCGATCACACAACCCAAGAGAAGAACGATAGCGACTGGAAATCCTAATTTCATGAATCCTCCTACGGTTTCTCAAAGACAAAGGCCAGCGGATCTCAAGTAAGGGCTGGGAATAATAAGCTTGATTGGTTCAGGCCCGGTCTCGACTGAAACATTCACGCCATTACTTTGAATGTATCTATCTTTTGAGATCCGATTAAGCTACCTGCGAAGCGCAGCTATCGAATCTACGACCGATTCGCTTCCGGGCGATGCGATCGCTCCAGCTTCAGCAAGACTGCGTTGCCGTTCAAAGTGATCCACGATCTCCTGCGCAGTTTTCTTTCCGACGAAGGGCGTCAACTCCGAAACTGCAGCCGCGGCGACTCGCTGAATGGAACCAAAGTGGCGCAGCAAACGCCCTTTGCGTTTTTCGCCAACGCCGGGAATGGCAGAAAGCTCGGAAGTAAAGTCGCGCAGCTCGCGCCGCTTGCGATGATAGCTCAACGCGTAGCGATGCGTTTCGTCGCGAATCATCTGCAGCAGGCGCAGGATCAGCGAATGTGGATCAAGATAAATAGGCTCATGCTCGCGTCCTTTAACCAGCAAATACGAAACCTGATTGTGTTTTAATGGCGGCTTCACCACGCCCACCATCGGCACGGCTTCGAGATCAAGTTCGCGCATGGCATCTGCCGCGGCATTGAGTTGCCCCTTGCCGCCGTCAATCATGATCAGATCAGGCAAAGGCTTTCCCTCATCCAGCAGCCGGCGATAACGACGCAGCACCGCTTCGCGCATTGACGCCACATCGTTGGCGCCGGCAACAGTCTTGATGCGAAACTTGCGATACTCCGAACGATTCATCTTTCCGTTGTCGCTCACCACCATACCGGCGACATTCTCAGCGCCCTGAATATGCGAAATATCAAACGACTCGATGCGCGCCGGAAAGCGCGGCAGTTCGAGCGTTTCCTGCAGCTCCTCGAGCACCAGTTTCATGTCGGGCTTCAAAATCCGGAAGCGTTGCTCAAAAGCAAGTTTCGCATTTTTCTCCCCGAGGTCGATCAGATCGCGCTTCTCGCCACGCTGGCTATATTGAATCTTTACGCGCCGCCCTTTGCGCGCGCTTAGGGCTTTCTCCAGGAGCTCGCGATCCTCGAAATCTACCGGCACATGGATCTCCTTTGGCACGTAGTCAGTCGCGTAGTACTGCGCCAGGATTTCACCCAGAAACGACGCGGGATCGAAATCGTCTTCCGACAAATCTTCCCAAAAGAATTCACGCCGGCCGACGATGTGTCCTTCGCGCATGGTGAATAGCTGCAGGGCGAGCCGCGATCCTTCCCGGTAGTAAGCGAAGATGTCAACATCACGATCAGGCGAAGTCGCCATCTTCTGTTGTTCCGAGAGTTTGATAACGGTCTTGCGCAAATCGCGATACTTCGCAGCCATTTCGTAACGCATCTCAACCGACGCCTGTTGCATACGTTCCTCAAGCGTGTCTGCCAGTTCAGTATTTCGACCTTCGAGCAAAAGCCGAACGTCGCGCACAGCTTCCTGGTATTGTTCGGGTGTACAGAGTCCCCTAACACAGGGACCGAGACAGCGCTTGATGTGATACTCCAGACATGGGCGTGGCGCCTTGCCATCGATTTCGATATCGCACGTCCGAAGTTGAAAGGTCCTGTTAATTACATCGATCGTTTTGCGCGCCAGGCTGGCAGGAAGAAACGGACCAAAGTAGAGTGCGCCATCCTTTTGAATGCGGCGCGTGATAACAGCTTTTGGAAACGGCTCATTGATCGTTAGTTTGAGATGTGGATACGACTTGTCGTCTTTTAGATTGACGTTATACCGGGGCTTATGCTTTTTGGTGAGCGTTGCTTCCAGGATTAAAGCTTCGACCTCGTTGTCGGTAACGATGACTTCGACGTCGGCAATCTGTTTGACGAGCGCATCAGTCTTGCGATCGAAAGGTCGTGCCTGAAAGTAGGAGCGCACACGGCTGCGCAGACGCTTGGCCTTGCCGATATAGATGATTTTGCCGGCGCTGTCCTTATAGAGGTAAACGCCGGCGGAAACTGGAATTTCCTTGAGCTTTTCGGCTAATGTCACTGGCTTAATGCTACCGCGAACGAAACTGTATAGTTACATTCTAGCGCACCAATGTTACGAAGAGCACGAGGCCACACCGGAGGCAGAACTCAACTCAGGCAATCTCGAGATTTCAATTCGGATGAATTATGCAGTTTCCGTTTATTCTACCTGACAACAAACAGTTTGATGCCGTCGGGTTCGGTCTCAACGCGGTCGACCATCTGATCGTTGTCCCGGAGTATCCCGCCTTTGACACGAAGATTCGGCTGCTGGAACACAAACAAGCGACGGGTGGGCAAGCGGCTACAACTATGGTGGCGCTGAAGCGACTGGGCTTTAATACAGCTTACGCTGGAAGACTCGGTTCAGACGCTGAAGGACAGTTTGGTTTACAGTCGCTTAAATCGGAGAACGTCAATCTCGAGTTCGCCGAAGTGGTCGAAGGCGCGCGCAATCAGATTGCCTTCATCATTATCGACAAGCGCACTGGTGAGCGCACAATCATCTGGGACAGAGATGAAAGATTGAGTTACGCCGCAGCAGAAGCGCCCGTCGCACTGGCATCTCGCGGTCGCATCCTCCATCTCGACGCACATGATCCTCCAGCATGTGCCGTCATGGCGCAAGCCGCTCGTGTGGGAGGCACAATTGTTACCGCCGATATCGACAACATCTACGAAGCACTTCCCGAGCTTCTGCCAGAAATTGATGTGCTGATCGGATCGCGAGAGTTTCCTCACCGACTAACTGGCATCATTGATGAGCGCGCCTCGTTAGTTGAATTGAAGAGTCGCTACGGTTGTCGAATTGTTGGCATGACGAAGGGTCGAGATGGCGCGATTGTTTATTGCGAAGGACAGTTCATCGAATCGCCTGCCTACGATGTTCTCGGCGGTTGTCGCGATACGACGGGAGCGGGCGATGCGTTTCACGGTGGCTTTCTTTACGGCTTATTGAAAGGAGAGGATGTCGAGACCAGCTTGAGTCTGGCGAACGCTGTGGCTGCGCTGAAGTGTCGACTACTCGGTGCGCGCAGTGCGCTGCCCTCAGCAAACGAATTGAACGAATTTCTGGAGTCCGGACCAGGAACGCTATGAGTCGGAACATTGTTATGGAAGCTAAATTTCAACCCGCGATAGCGGCGATCAAATCGGGCGATCTTGGCGGGCTCAAAGCGCTATTGATTGCGGACCACTCGTTAGCGACGGCCCGCTCATCCAGAAGCCACCCTACGCTGCTCCAATGTTTGACCCTTGATGCCGTAGATGTGCCGAACAAAGTCGCCATGGCGCAAGCCCTGATCGATGCCGGCGCCGAGATCAATGGGCCGCTCGTTGCCGCAGCAAGTATAGATAACGTTGAGATTGCGACGCTGCTGCTTGACCGCGGCGCCGCCATTAACGGCGCCGGTAAATGGTCGCCATTGGAGGAAGCGTTATATTGGGCAAACCAGCGCGTGATCGATCTATTGCTCGAGCGCGGAGCGTCCGTGCATAACCTGCGTATCGCTTCCGGCCTGGGTCGCACTGATTTGATTGAAGACTTCTTTAACAGCGATGGCAGCCTGAAGCCCGAGGCCGGCGAGATCGAATGGCCCTTTGTGGAGCCGGAAAAATCAAATCTACCCGGGAAAATCAAGGAAGAGTTACTGGCTAAGATTGCTCAATGGGACGACGACCGCCAAGGCATTATCAACAATGCCTTCGTATATGCCTGCATGCACAACCATGTCGAGGCCGCGCGATTGTTGTTGCAGAAAGGCGCCCAGGTTAACGCTATTCCACCGGGTTTTGATTATTCGGGAACGGCCTTGCACTACGCGGCTGTCAACGGCCATCGAGCGATGGCTGAGTTTCTAATTGAGCAGGGCGCAAATACGAACATCAGGGATACCAAAGTTGGCGGCACACCGGCCGGCTGGGCCGAGTACGGCGGTCATATCGAACTCAAGAGTTACCTTGATCAAATCACCAAAGCAGATAGTGATTAGATCCTATGCGACGGATTAACTTGTTGCTATGGTTCTTTCTCGTTCCCCTGACGATCTCGGCTCAGCGAGCCTTGACGCAGTATGTCGACCCTTTCATCGGCACCGGCGCGCACGGCCACACATTTCCCGGCGCGACGCTGCCGTGTGGCATCTTCGGGAGTTGATATCCGAAGCAACATTTCGGAGTAACACAATGGACAAACTACTTCTTCCAATCTTACTGGGGACCAATCGAAAAAACCGAAACAGCGCACACGCCGCAAAATGGTTGGTAGCAGAGATGGAGAAGCGGCCTGAGATTGAAACGAGGCTGTTCGACGCGGTCGATTTTGCGTTGCCGTATGATGACTACGGTCAGGCAATCAAAGGCCATTTTCCCGAATGGCGAGATACGATTACTAAGGCAGACGGGTTGGTAATCGTGACTCCGGAATACAATCATGGTTACCCGGGAGTCTTGAAAGCCGTGCTGGATTTGTTGCTCAGGGAGTACGTACACAAGGCGGTGGCTTTTGTCGGTGTTTCGGCTGGTCCATGGGGCGGCACCCGGGTGATCGAAGCACTCGTGCCGGTCGTTCGCGAGCTCGGGCTGGCTGTGACTTTTACGGATCTCAACTTCCCGCACGCAGAAAGGCTGTTCGACGCTGAAGGAAAACTGCTGGATCCTGCCTACGACAAACGCGTGAAGGATTTTCTGGATGAACTTCTTTGGATGAGCCGTACGTTAAAGTGGGGCCGCGAAAACGTGCCCTCCAAATTTCATCAGATTCAACCATCGTAAAAGGCGCAGGTCATCAATGGCTGCTGGAAGTTAGGCGCTGGTCGGCACTCCAATAGCCAGGTGTTTTCTGAAAAGATCCAGCACTCTTCGCCACGCGTCGGCTGCGGCCTCAGGATTGTAAACTTCGGGCCGTGTGTTGTTGAAAAAGGCGTGGTCGGCATCGTAAGTGACAACCTCCACCGGCAAATCGTATTTACGTGCCGCTTCGATTAGTTGATTCACTTTCGCAGGATTGATCCAGGCGTCACGCTTGCCGGCAATAAAGAGCGTCGGCGTCTTCAACTTTTTCAAGACATCCTCTTCGGGAATGTCGCCATAAAACGGCGCCGCCGCGGCCAGCTCCATTAACTCGCAAGCAGCACGCAAGGCAAACGTGCCGCCCATGCAGTATCCGGTAATGCCAACCTTCTGCATGCTATAGACGCGCTCCGCTTCGACGATGGCTTGCTGAATCATTGCCAGTCCATCTTCAATCGCCAGGTCGCGCATCAACTTCGATGCTTCTTCGGTGGTCTTTGCGACGCGGCCGCGAAATAGATCGGGAGCGATGCAAAGGTAACCTGCCTTCGCGTAGCGCCCGGCAAGGTCGCGGATATGATCGTTAATGCCCCAATACTCCTGAATGAGTATGACAGCCGCCTTTGTATCGCTATCAGGCCGGGCTACGTACGCTGTTGTGGGCTCGCCTGAAGAGTTCAAATTAAGTGTCTCTGTTTTCATGGTCAGCCAACCTCATCAGATCCGAATAATAGGATAGTCCTGGAAATGCGAATTATACGTGAACTGGCGAAATCATCACACGCCCTGTTCCTTTGAATCAAATCAGTGATATAAAACTGACGCTCTACGAACAAATCCGCCACGCTAGTTGCTCATAAACAATATGAAAGCCTTCGCCATAGTTCTCGTCGCAATTATCTTCGCCTTTGAGCTTTCGCGGGCCACCACAAGAGTTCCGCCGGCGGATCTCGTTTTCAAAAACGGCAACATCTACACCGTCAACGAAGCCCGGCCAAAAGCAGAAGCAGTAGCCATCAAGGATGATCGCATTGTTTTCTTCGGATCAAATCACGAGGCGCAGCAGTATGTCGGCAAGCAGACACGCGTTATAGATCTGAATGGCAAGACAATGGTGCCGGGAATGACTGATGCCCATCATCATCTTTCCGGAGTCGGGTTCCGCGAGATGACGCTAAACCTTGAAGGCGTTACCAGCCTCCAGGAGTTTTTGGCGCGGGTTAAGGAGCGTGTCGATCAGAAGAAGCCCAGCGAATGGATCAGCGGGCGCGGTTGGATCGAAACCTTCTGGACGCCGCCGGTGTTTCCCACGCGTTGGGACCTGGATAGAGTCGCACTAAACAATCCGGTGATACTCACGCGCGCGGACGGTCACGGCACCGTCGTCAACAGCGCTGCCTTGAAGATTGCCGGAATCGGCAAAAATACTCCCAGCCCTTTCGGCGGTGAAATCTCAAGAGACAAGGGAAGCGGCGAGCCAAACGGCATGTTGCTTGATGCTGCCCAGGATCTCGTGCGGCGCCATCTTCCGCCCACCTCCGCGGCCGATGAGGAACAGGCGATCATGCTTGCAGTGAAGCGCGACATTTCACTCGGTTGGACGCAGATCCAGGACCCGGGCGGCAGCTACGACGAAGTCGCTCTTGACTCCAGGCTCTACAGCGAAGGGAAGATCAAGCTGCGAATTTACAAAGCAGTCTCCGCTCCCGGCAAAGAGGCGCAGCGCCTCTTCCACGATGGACCAATCATGGGCGCATACGGCAATCGCTTCACCGTGCGCACGCTCAAACTCTACGCCGACGGCTCACTTGGCTCGCGCAGCGCCGCGCTGCTTCAGCCTTATTCTGACATGCCAGATACTTCCGGCTTCTTAACGATCAAGGAAGAGGAATTGCAGCCCGTGCTGCAAGAAGCACTGCGAAAGGGTATTCAAATCCAGACGCACGCAATCGGCGACCGCGGTAATCGCTTCATCCTTGATCAATATGAGAAGGCTATGAATGCTGTGCCCAAAGCAGAATGGAAAATTAAGGAGCCGCGTTGGCGTGTCGAGCATTCGCAAATTGTAAGCCTTATAGATCTACCGCGTTTTGCCAAGCTCGGTATCATTCCTTCAATGCAGCCATCGCATGCGATCGGCGATCTTCACTTTGCTCCAGCACGTTTGGGATTTGCGCGTCTGGCCGGAGCTTATGCGTGGCAGAGTTTTATCAAAGCGGGGTCCATTGTTCCCGGCGGTTCTGATGCGCCGGTCGAGCGTGGCGAGCCAATGATTGAATTCTATGCCGCAGTGGCTCGCAAGGACTTGAAGGGTTTCTCGGGTGAAGGCTGGCACCCGGAAGAAGCCGTCTCGCGCGAACAGGCGCTCCGGATGTTTACCATCTGGCCAGCCTACGCTGCCTTTGAAGAAAATCTACGTGGTTCAATTGAACTCGGCAAGCTTGCCGACTTCACCGTTCTCTCCGCCGACATCATGAAGATTCCGGAAGCTGAAATCCTGAAGACCCATTGTGTGATGACGGTGATTGGCGGCGAGATTGTTTACGAGGGGAAGTGAGGAAGCCACAACATGAAACTGCCTATGTATCCCCGTCGCAATTTTCTCTCGCTCGCCGGCAAGGGCCTCGGGCTCGCCACACTTGCATATGCCAATGTGGCATCGCTGTTAAAGGAAGTTCAAGCAGCGACAAAGAGCGTGGCTCACCTCACGCCTGAGCAGGTCGCGATGGATGAAGACTACTGGGCGGTTATTGAGAATTCCTTTTCAGTAACTCGCGGAATTATCAACCTGAATAATGGCGGCGTGTCACCCAGCCCGCGCATTGTGACAGAAGCGCTGGTGCGGTACATCTGGCAACAGGAAGACGCCACAGCCTACACGATGTGGCAAATACTCGAGCCGCAGTCGGAGACTATTCGAACTGGTCTCGCCGAAATGTTTGGTTGCGATCGCGAGGAGATTGCTATCACGCGTAATGCTTCTGAGTCGCTTGAAATTTTGCTGATGGGTATCGACTTCAAGCCAGGTGACGAAATTCTCACGACCACGCAGGATTATCCCCGGATGTTGACAACTTTGCTGCAGCGCGAGAAACGCGAGGGCCTCGCACTAAAGTTGATTAAGATCCCGATACCGCCAAAACATCTGAGCGAAATCGTTGGCGCATTTGAGCATGGCATTACGAATCGGACGCGTCTTATTCTGATCTCCCATCAGATAAATATCACCGGCCAGATTACGCCAGTGAAGGCGGTTTGCGACATGGCTCGTGTCCGGGGCATTGAGACGGTTGTTGATGGCGCGCATTCGTTTGGCCAGTTTGATTTTAAGCAGCAGGACCTTGGTTGCGATTACTTCGGCACGAGCCTGCATAAATGGCTCTACGCGCCCAAGGGCACAGGTTTGCTCTACGTTAAGCGAGACAAAATCGCCCACCTCTGGCCACTAATGGCGGCTGAATCAAAACAGGCGAGCGACATTCGCAAGTTTGAGGAGATTGGTACTCATTCCGCCGCGCCTAAGCTAGCCATTGGCGAAGCCATGCTGTTTCACAGCGGCATTGGCGGGAAACGAAAAGAAGCACGGCTGCGCTATCTGTCCCGTTATTGGATGAACCGCCTCAAAGACTTGCCGAAGGTGAGATTCAATACCTCCTTCGATCCTGAACAGTCCTGCGCGATAGCCAACATCAACATCGAAGGCATCAATCCCAGAGCAATCGGCAGTTATCTGTTTGATCAGCATCACATCTTTACCACGCCTATCATTCATGAAGAGTTTCAGGGCCTGCGCATAACTCCAAACGTTTACACCACGCTCAGCGAACTGGATAGATTCTGCAATGTGATGGAGACTATCGCGCGAAAAGGATTGCCTGCATGAGTGCAAACATCACCAGACGGGCACTAATCACCGGCGGAATCAAGGCCGGAGCGGGTTTTGCCATCGTCTATCAAATGCCAGGAATGGTCCGGCCGGTCTTCGCTTTTTCTGCGAACTCGCAAAATGCTTCTGCGGATCGTTTGCAGCCCGCCTACAAGGGTCTCGATGAATACGTCGCGCGACACATGAGTGAAGTCGGCGCTCCCGGAATGACCCTTGCGCTCGCCGATCGCAATGGCCTTCTGCGCAGTTCGCAATATGGATTTGCCGACATGAAAGCTGGTATTAAAGTCGCTCCGGAAACACTATTTGAAATTGGCTCGATTTCGAAGTCGTTTGTGGCAATGGCGGTTCTCCAACTTGCCGAAGAAGGCAAACTCGATCTTCAGAAGCCCGTGATCAATTATCTACCGTGGCTCAAAATCGAATCGAAGTATTCACCTTTTACGACTCATCACTTGCTCAGTCACACTTCCGGTCTTTCAGGCTTGCCGCTGTTGATGCGCGTGGCCGCAACCACTCTGCGCGTCGGCTTTGAACCAGGCTCGCGCTGGGTTTATTCAAACATTGGTTACGTCTTGCTCGGGTTTCTGCTCGAAGCAATTGACCAGAAACCGTTTGCCGAGGTCATGCGCCGGCGCGTTTTCAACCTGCTGGCGATGAATTCCAGTGCTCCTGTTATCTCAAACGAAATCCGCGAGCGTGTTGCTATTGGCTATGGCCCCCTGCAATCGGATCGGCCTTTCCCAGTAAAAGGAAAACTTGGCGAAGCGCCATGGCTTGAGGTACCTGAAGCTGCGGGCAGCATCGCCGCGACGGCAAGCGACATGGGCAACTATTTGCAAATGCTTCTAAATCACGGGACGGGAGCCAAGGGCCGAGTGCTATCGGAGAAAAGTTTTGAATTGTTGACTCAGCCTGTCATTAAGTCAGCGTTTCGCGGTGAGGATGCCAGCTATGCATACGGGCTTTGGGTAAGCGATGCGAATGGCCATACGCTCTTGCGACATACCGGCGGCATGGTTGCTTTCAGTTCTGCGATGTATGCAGATATCACCGAGGGATTCGCGGCATTTGCATCCGTCAATGTCGCCAGGTTGCCCGGTGGTTACAGACCGATTGCCGTCGTCAAGTATGCGCTCGCCCTGTTGAGTGCGGCTTCGCGTGGCCAGGATCTGCCCGCACCACCGCCGGCTCCGCCTTTGCCGTTAGTAATCAAGAACGCTTCTGATTACGCAGGGACCTTTACATCGCCAGATGGCAAGAAGCTGATGCTCGTTAACGAGGGCGAGCAACTGATCCTGCAACATGCGGGCTCGCGGATTGTGCTGGAACAGGCGGGTAGGGATACTTTCCTCGTAAAACATCCGGACTTTGAATTATTCACGTTGGGCTTTAGACGCGACAAAGACCAGGTCGTAGAAGCCTTCCATGGTGGCAGTTGGTGGACGAATGAACGCTATTCAGGTCCGAAGAAGTTTGACTATCCGAAAGAGTGGGAGGCTTACATTGGCCACTTTCATTCCGACAGTCCCTGGTATGGGGACGTACGCATAGTTATCCGCAAGGGAGAACTGCTCGTAGACGGAGATCAACCCCTGGCGCCGGTTGAGCCGCATGTCTTTCGTCCGGCAGACGATCCAAGCGACGCTGATCGAGTCACGTTCGACAACATTATAGACCGCAAGGCGATGCGCATGAACTTTTCAGGCATCGAGTTTTTCCGAATGTTTACGCCTTAGAGGTTTATTTACGCCTTAGAGATTTACAAGAGCGGCGCGCCGCCGCACGGTTTTGTTTAGAAAGCGCACTTGTGCGCCAAAAGCGCCGGGTGACGACGTTAAGAGTGGTTGCCCGCGCTGGGGCCGACAAGTCCGCTATCTAAACGTGGTATTAGTTATTAAAACAAAGCCTAAAGGAGCATTGATTATGTCCAGTCCTTCGGCACAACAGCCGTCACCGCAATTATTTTTTCAAACCATCAACGCCTATCAGCGAACAGAGGCATTAAAAGCAGCAATCGAGCTGGAGGCCTTCACTGCCATCGGCGAGGGAAACGAGACCGCTGCCGACATTGCTAAAAGATGCGGAACGCCGGAACGCAGTATGCGCATTCTCTGCGACTTTTTGACCATCATGGGCTTTCTTCACAAAGATGGAAGTCGCTACGGGCTGACTGCCGACTCTGCTATGTTCCTCGACAAGCGTTCACCCGCATATCTTGGCGGAGGTATAGAATTTATTTCGTCGCCGCTGCTGACCGAAGCGTTCAAAAACTTCGCAGAAGCTGTTCGCAAGGGCGGCACAACCATGACTGACGGAGGGACGATCGCGCCCGAGAATCCCATCTGGGTGAAGTTTGCGCGCGGCATGGCCCCGATGATGGCGTTGCCGGCGCAGTTACTGGCGAAGCTGGTTGATCCTGCGGCAGATCGGAAACTAAAGATTCTGGATATCGCCGCGGGTCATGGACTCTACGGACTGGCTTTTGCAAAGAATAACCCTCAAGCCAGCATAGTTGCGCTTGACTGGCCAAACGTGCTCGAAGTTGCAAAGGAGAATGCGCGTGCAGCCGGAGTCGCTAACAGGTACTCCACGATCGAGGGCAGCGCTTTCGACGTCGATTACGGCACAGACTATGATCTGATTCTATTGACAAACTTTCTGCATCACTTCGATCCGCCAACAAACGAAATACTGCTGCGGAAGGTTCATGCAGCCCTGGGTGAAAATGGACGAGCCGTTCTGGTGGAGTTTGTGCCAAATGAAGATCGCATCTCGCCGCCGGACGCTGCTGCCTTCAGCGTGGTGATGTTGGGCAGCACGCCAGCCGGCGATGCCTACACATTTCCTGAACTGGAACGAATGTTTGCGAACGCAGGTTTTGCACGCAGCGAACTGCACCAATTGCCGCCATCGATCGAGCAGGCAGTAATTTCTCAGAAGTAACGAATGCAGAAAGCGAAGCACCGAGGCTGAGAATTTCAATCAGAATGCGAGACCAATAACGTAATGTCACACAGCGATCTGCTTCGTGAGCAGCTCATCAAACTTCTCGGCTGGCACGACGCACACGTCAATTTCGAGGCTGCTGTCGAAGGCGTCCCTGCGCGGCTGCATGGGGTGCGGCCAGACGGGCTGCCCTATTCGCCGTGGCAGTTGTTGGAGCACTTGCGGCTGACGCAGCGCGACATTCTCGACTTCTGTCGTGACCCCAGCTACGAGGCGCCGGCCTGGCCCGATGATTACTGGCCGAAGAGCCCGGTTCCGCCCATGCCGCAGTCCTGGCAGGAGAGTGTGGGAGCGTTTCTCGTGGACCGAGAATCGTTGGTGAAGCTAATTGCCGATCCGGGCCTCGACTTATACGCGAAAATTCCGCAAGGCGAAGGACAAACGTATTTACGCGAGGTGCTGCTGGTTGCGGATCACAGTGCCTATCATGTAGGTGAGTTAGTGGCAGTGCGGAGACTTCTGGGAGTTTG
>WNGJ01003576.1_pt1 | contig 16624 bp, 14 predicted proteins | sample 5400611 | NCBI WGS metagenome assembly WNGJ01 (sample SAMN13153375, study PRJNA577476) | soil metagenome | isolation source: 40 cm soil or saprolite under Garry oak tree replicate 1 | place: USA:California | collected 2016-06-15 | reverse complement strand
ATCCCGATGTCGAGCCATCTGTTCGCCGAAGCCAGCGCGCACATGCTGGCGGTCGCGCCGACCGCGCATTGGTTGGAGGTTCTCGATCTCGGCCGCGCCATCCTTGCCGAGCCGATCGAGATCGTCGACGGCGCCATCACGGCGCGCGGACCCGGCCTCGGATTGTGCTGGAACGAAGCGGCGGTCGCAAAATATTTGGTATGACCGGATGGCGGCCGCTTTCATCGTCCGAGGACGATCCAGTAACCCTCAAAGCCAGAGATTAAAATAAGCCGCGCGGAGTACTGGATGCTCCGCCTATGCGAGGGCACGACGGGCTTTTTTCCATATCAGTAGTCGATGCCGAACTCGTCATAGAGCCGCCGGAACACCGCGGGCAGCACTTCCGGCAGATCTTCCGCGATCAGGCCGGGGCCCGCCTCGCGCGCGGCCTCGCCGTGCATCCAGGCGCCGATGCTGGCGGCCTCGAACGCGCTCACACCCTGCGCCAGCAAACCGGCAATCATTCCCGCGAGCACGTCGCCCGCACCGGCGGTGGCGAGCCAGGGCGGCGCGTTGGTGGCGATGGTCGCGCGCCCGTCCGGTGACGCCACCACAGTATCCGGCCCCTTGAGCAGAACGATCGCGCCAGAACGCACTGCGGCGGCCCTGACCCGTTCGAGTTTCGAACGATAGGGATGCTTGTTGCTGATGTCGCTGAACAGCCGCGGAAATTCGCCTTCATGCGGCGTGAGCACCACCCGAAGATCCGCTGCCGCCTTGATCGCTTCGAACAGACGATCCGGGGCTTCCGCAAAGCTCGTCAGCGCGTCTGCGTCCAGCACGAGATCCCGCTTTGCCGATAGCGCCGTGAGAACGAAATCGCGGGCGCGCTCGCCAACGCCGACCCCCGGGCCGATCACGCACGCATTGAGGCGCTTGTCGGTCAGCATCTCAGCAAATTCGATCACCGTATCGATCGCACGAACCATCACGGCCGTCAGCGCCGCCGCGTTGACGGCGAGCGCATCTCGCGGCGACGCCAGCGTGACCAGGCCTGCGCCCGCCCGCAGCGCGCCCCGCGCCGACAGCCGGGCGGCACCTGTGGCGGCGACGTCGCCGGAGACCACGATCGCGTGGCCACGCGCGTATTTATGGCCGTCGATCCGCGGCACCGGAAACGACTTGCGCCAAAACTGCGGGGTGTTCTCGAAGGCCTGCGGGCGAATTTCCTCGAGCACACGCGCATTGATGCCGATATCGGCCACGCGCACGCGGCCGCAATGTATCCGGCCCGGCAGCAGCAGATGCGCCGGCTTGCGCCGAAAGAACGTGACGGTCTCGGTGGCGCGGACCGCGATGCCCATCACGGCCCCGGTGGAGCCGTTAACGCCACTCGGCAGGTCGACGCTGAGAATGGGCGCCCCGTTGGCGTTGATCGCCTCGATCATCTCGAACGGATCGCCCTTCACAGGCCGATTGAGTCCGGCACCGAACAATGCATCGATGATCAGCGCCGGCCGGCCGATCGCCTGCGGATTGCACGGCAGCACCGGATATTTCCATCCCCGCGCCGCAGACGCCGCGTCGCCCTGCAAGCTGTCCCGTTCGCACAGCAGGATGACTGAGACCTCGCGGCCGCGCGCCGCCAGCTCCGCCGCCGCCACGAACCCATCGCCGCCATTGTTGCCGCGGCCGGCGACCACCAGGATCGGTCCCTCCTCCACCAAGTCGTTCGCAGCCTCGGCAACGGCCTGACCCGCGCTCAGCATCAGCGCGAAGCCGGGAGTACCCGCGGCAATGGCTAGCCGATCGGCACGCTCCATCTCAGCGGTATCAAGAACTTCCATGCCGATTTTCCGATCCCAGCGCCCGATCCTAAGGCAATTGCCACCTGCCGCTAAGTCCAATCCCGAATGATTGCATAACGATTGACCTATTTGCCTATTTCATAGGCTACCGTATTGTGACCTGCTTGAGCTCACCCCACGCGAATACCTGATAAAAGTCTGATAACGTTCCGAAATCAGGTGCTCTAACAACTTGGCATAGACCCTGCTTTTGAGGAAGCCCATGAGAAGGCCGGCTCCGGATGATCATGCGGAACGGCGTTTTATTGCGTGTCCCCGGCTATTCGCCAGGACGCACGGTCGAACAACCTGCGCTTGACGCGCAATGTCGAAACCAAACCTGCAGTCTTGAAATTTGGACGTGCCCGGGAGGCGATCAGTGAAAAAAATCGAAGCCATCATCAAGCCATTCAAGCTCGACGAGGTGAAGGAGGCGCTTCAGGAGGTCGGACTGCAAGGCATCACCGTCACCGAAGCCAAGGGTTTCGGACGACAGAAGGGGCACGCCGAGCTTTATCGCGGCGCCGAATACATTGTGGATTTCCTGCCCAAGGTCAAAATCGAGATCGTGATCGGGGATGACCTAGTCGAGAAGGCAATCGACGCGATCAGGCGCGCGGCCCAGACCGGGCGGATCGGCGACGGCAAGATCTTCGTGTCCAACATCGAGGAAGCCATTCGGATCAGGACCGGCGAATCCGGGCTGGACGCGATCTGAATCCGGCTTGTGACGGGACTTGGCGGCACTCTGATATTGTATTGAGCTTCCCCCAATTGTAATGAGCATGACCCAAGGTCGCTGCCCGCGGCCGGATCACCTGTAAGCCAAAAGGGGTATTCATGAAGACCGCCAAAGACGTCCTGAAATCAATCAAGGACAACGACGTGAAATACGTCGATCTGCGTTTCACCGATCCGCGCGGCAAGTGGCAGCATGTGACCTTCGACGTCGGCATGATCGACGACGATGTTTTTGCCGAGGGCTTGATGTTCGACGGCTCGTCGATCGCCGGCTGGAAGGCGATCAACGAATCCGACATGTGCCTGATGCCCGATCCTGTTACCGCGACGATCGATCCGTTCTTCGCAGAAACCACCATGGTCATCACCTGCGACGTGCTGGAACCGACGACCGGCGAGCCCTACAACCGCGACCCGCGCGGAATGGCCAAGAAGGCCGAGGCCATGGTCAAGTCGATGGGCGTCGGCGATACGGTCTTCTTCGGGCCCGAGGCGGAGTTCTTCGTGTTCGACGACGTCCGCTTCCAGACCACCCCCTACAATACCGGCTTCAAGCTGGACTCGTCGGAACTGCCGATCAACTCCGACACCGAATATGAAGGCGGCAACCTCGGTCACCGCATCCGCACCAAGGCCGGCTACTTTCCGGTTCCGCCGCAGGATTCGGTCCAGGACATGCGCTCGGAAATGCTCGGCGCGATGGCCAAGATGGGCGTCAAGGTCGAGAAGCATCACCACGAAGTCGCATCCGCCCAGCACGAACTCGGAATGAAGTTCGACACGCTGACGCTGATGGCCGACCAGATGCAGATCTACAAATACTGTATCCATCAGGTCGCGCACATCTACGGCAAGACCGCCACCTTCATGCCGAAGCCGGTCTATGGCGACAACGGCTCGGGCATGCACTGCCACCAATCGATCTGGAAAGAGGGCAAGCCGGTGTTCGCCGGCAACAAATACGCCGACCTCTCGGAAACCTGCCTCTCCTATATCGCCGGCATCATCAAGCATGCCAAGGCGATCAACGCCTTCACCAACCCCTCGACCAACTCCTACAAGCGCCTGGTTCCAGGCTATGAAGCGCCGGTGCTGCTGGCCTATTCCGCGCGCAACCGCTCGGCCTCGTGCCGCATTCCCTACACCTCAAACCCGAAGGCCAAGCGTGTCGAGGTGCGTTTCCCCGATCCGATGGCCAATCCGTATCTCGGCTTCGCGGCGATGCTGATGGCCGGCCTCGACGGCGTCAAGAACAAGCTCGATCCGGGCCCGGCGATGGACAAGGACCTCTACGATTTGCCGAAGGAAGAGCTCAAGGCGATCCCGACGGTGTGCGGCTCGCTGCGCGAGGCGCTGGAATGCCTCGACAAGGATCGCGCGTTCCTCAAGAATGGCGGCGTATTCGACGACGACTTCATCGACAGCTATATCGAACTGAAGATGACCGAAGTCGCGCGCTTCGAGATGACCCCGCATCCGGTCGAATTCGAAATGTACTATTCGCTGTGATGCGATTGGCGGGGCGCGGCTTGCCCCGCTGACGTCAAGGCCTGAAAATGCAAAAAGGCGCTTCCGGTGGAGCGCCTTTTCTGTTTTGCGGCGGCTGATCCCGCGTCGACAGGCCAAGCCGCGTCCACGGTCAAACCCCGAAAACCTTGGTGTAGCGCGCCTTGATTTCTTCGCTCTGCGCCTGCACGGCGGCTGGATCGGCCTTGAGCAACTTGAGTGCAGATAGCGGCATGTGGCCGGCCTTTTCCTTGATCTGCGCATGAAACGAACGATGGGCGAAACCGTCCACCAGCAATTGCTGGGCTTCCGCACTGAAGAAGAAACTCTGGAACAGCCGCGCGGCGTTCGGGTTGGGTGCGCTTTGAAAGATACCTGACGGCACGATGATCAGCGGCGAGCCTTCGGCCGGATATACCACCTCGACCGGCTTACCTTGATCCTTGAGCAACACCAGATTGTAATCGTTACCGTCAGCCATGATCGCGCGCTCGCCGAGCAGGATCTTCTTCGGTGGATCGGCGGCCGATTGCACCTGCATCACCTTCTGCTGCGCGAGCTTTTCGAGGTAGGGCCAGCCCAGATCGCGCGCCAGCACGAAGGTCGCGGTCAAGATCGCGCCGCTGTAACCGGGATGGCCCTTGACGATCTTACCCTGCCACTTCGGATCGAGCAGGTCGGCGTAGCTCTTCGGCGCCTCCTCGCCCTTGATCAGGTTGGTATTGTAGCCGATCGCCTCGGTCCATGCGCAGGAGGTGGCATGCATTCCGTCCGCGTCGATCTGATCGGCGGGAAAATATCTCGCCACCTCATCGGGAACGTATGGCGCGAGCCAGCCGTTGTTTTTCCAGTCGAGATAGTGCGCCGGGTCGGTGCTGTTGGCGACGTCGACCGCCTTGATGCCGCTGCCCTGCTCCTGGGAGATACGCTGGAAAATCCGCTCCGCGCCCGAACGCTCGACCCGCACAGCAATGCCGGGATATTTGACTTCGAACATCCGGCTCACACGCTCGGCGGTGTTGAGTTCCAGCGCGGTATAGAACGACACCTTGCCTTCCTTGCGCGCGGCGTCGATCAGAGCGGATGTGACCTCCGTCGGCGGTGGAGCGGCGGCTCTCAGCGGCTCGGCGAATAAGGCGCCTGCGGCCGATGCCGCCGACGCCTTGAGTACATCGCGCCTCGACCAACGGTCTTGCACGGCATCCCCTCCCCTTGGCTGCGCAGCCGTTTGCCAGCCGCCATTAGATGATCGGATGCAGCATAACAGATGCCGATGGTTTCCGCGCGTGCCTTCAGCGGGAGCGTTCAGTAAGTCGGATCCCGTTCATCCGGAACGCCGTCCGAAACGAGAAAAAGAAAACCCGTAATCGCGGCGCCGAAAGCGCAATACAGCATCGCACCGGCACAGAAGATGACCAGGGTCGTCACGGGGAAAGCCGTGCCGGCGATCATCGCTTCAATGCGGCTTACGTCGGTCAGGACTATCAAGCCGACCAAAACGGCGCCCATCGTCGCGCCCATCAGAAATTGGGCAATCACCCCACGCAGCAAACGTTGATCTGACTGCATTCGTCACTCACCGAAACCTGCCGGGGGGAAAACGCCAACGGAGAACGGTGGTTCCATTGTTGCGAAGGACCGTCTAATCGGCGAGCGCTCCGAACGAGGCGCTTTTGCATTGCGGCGATTTATAAGTTCCTGGACTGCGACGGCACGACGGGCGCATCGAGGCAGCGGCGCAGCATCCGGGCGAGCTGCGGCCTCCGGTATGGCTTCGGCAGGAAAAAGAAGTCCGGCACAAGTCGGCCGTCCCGGATGATCGTATGGTCCGTGTAGCCCGAGGTAAGCAGGACCTTCAATGCCGGCCAGCGCAGTCTCATTCTTTCGGCGAGCTGCTTGCCGTTCATTTTTCCCGGCATCACGATATCTGTGAACAGAAGATCGAACTCGGCACCTCCGTCGGCAATAGCCAGAGCCTCAGCCGCATTCGAGGCCATAATCGCCGCATAGCCGAGGCTCTCGAGCTGGGTGACGACATTGGACCGGACGCTGGCATCGTCCTCGACGCACAGGATCGTCTCGGTTCCACCCATCAATTGCAAATTGTCTTCCAACGGAAGTTGCGAGGCGTCAGCGTCCGCCTTTGGCAAATAAAGCCTGAAGCTCGTGCCCCGTCCTTCCTCGCTGTCCACTTCGATATTTCCACCGGACTGCTTGGCGAAGCCGAAGACCATGCTAAGGCCAAGCCCGGTGCCCTGGCCGGTTTCCTTGGTCGAAAAAAACGGGTCAAATATCTTGTCGCGGATCGCTTCCGGAATGCCGGTGCCAGTATCGGTCACCTCGACGACGACAAAGGAGTCCTGACGGTCGACGCCGCTTGCCTCGTCACGCCCGTTCAATGTGATATTGCTGGTCGCAAACGCCAACGTTCCGCCGTCTGGCATTGCATCGCGGGCGTTGATCGCGAGATTGACAAGCGCGGAACTGAGCTGACCAGGGTCGACAAGAGCGGGCCACAGGTCGTCACCCAAAGCCATCCTGATCTCAATCTGCCGGCCGAGCGTCGGCGACAGCAATCTGCTTACTTCGTTCACAAGCGTATTCACATCGATCTCTACCGGCTGCAAGGGTTGCTTCCTCGCAAATGCCAGCAGATTTGTGGTGAGCTCGGTACCCCGGTCGGCCGCTTCGCTGATCAACGTCACGATGCGCGCAAGATGAGGGTCATTCTTGACGGCCTCCGCCAAGATCTCGATCGTACCGGTGATAACGGTGAGCATGTTGTTGAAGTCATGCGCAATGCCACCCGTCAGCTGGCCCACCGACTCCATCTTCTGTGCCTGAATCAGTTGCTCCTCGGCCGCACGCTTCTGGGTGATATCCCTGATAAACGCATTGATGATGTGGCCTTCGCCGCGACGAAGCTCGGTCAGCGACATCTCGGTGAAAATCTCGCTGCCGTCGCGACGCAGCAACGGCGCCTCAAATCGCCAGCCCTTTGCTCCACTGCCGACGTCGTACAGGAATTTGCTGACCCAGTGATTATTCGCGTCGCGTTGTAACTCCGGGACGATCAGATCATCGGCGCTGGCGCCTACGGCCTCCGCCCGGGTCCATCCGAGCATCGCTTCGGCGTGCGGGCTCCACTCCAGGATGACGCCTGATTCGTCCAGCTGGATAAACGCGTCGATTGCGGTGTTGATAATGGCCTGCGCCATCTGCTCGCTGTCGACCAGGGACTGATGCGCCCGCTTTTGTTCGGTAATATTGCGAAGAACCGTTACCGCCCCACGCAGAGCCCCGGATTCATCCTTCAGCGGCCGTGCATTCGCCATGATATTGGCTGCAACGCAGGGAGCCTCCGGCACCACGATATATTCCTGATCGTCGACGCTTTCGCCGTTCAGTGCGCGCACCAGCGCCAAATTCGAAGCCGGCATCGGCGTCACGCCGTCAGGATAGAAATAGCTGAACTTTCTCGTCATGCCGGCACCGGGAACGATATCGAGCAGTCGCTTGGCGGCGGCATTGGTGACGACGATTTGTCCGCGTTCGTCGGCCACCAGGACCGAGTCGCCGATACTTTCGATGGTTTTCTCGAGCAGCGCCTGCTTCGTTCTTATTTGCGTTGCCATCTCGGCGAATGTCGCGGACAGGGCGCTGATTTCCAGACCGCCGTCCGACGGCATCGCCATTAATTCGCCCCGCGACAAGCCTTCGGCCGCGCGGGTTATTTGCACCAGCGGTTTGGACAACGACCTCGCGATCGCAATCGCGAGCACGATCGCCAACAGAACGGCAACCGCGCCCCCGGTCAGCGCTGAACTGTTGACGGCCGCGCGACCGACAGTGAGTTTCGAATAGGTGGTGGCCACTAGGATCGTTAGTCCGGCCCCGCCGGTCAATCGCACCGCCGCCCAACCCACCCCGAACGGCACGCCGTTTCGATCTTTCCAGATTCCGCCGTCGTTGCTGGCTCCGCTGGCCAACGCCTCATTGTATCCCGGAAAATCATCTTGAATGCGCACCGGGGCCCCGGTCTCAAATCCGAATTCGCGACTTCGATCCGGGTGGAGCAGATAGTCTCCGGTTTCGTTCACAATAAAGATTTGCCCCTCACGAGTTCCCTCGGCGCGAATGCGCTCGAACTTCGCTCCCAAATCGAAATCGATCACGCTGATCGCGAAGGGTTGCCCGTTGGGCGTCCAGAGTGGAATTGCGACATGAAGCATCGGAGCCGGGGGACTCTCGGTACCGGTGTCCTTTTGCAATTCGACCGGCGACACGTAAACGTCGGATTTCGGCTGACCGATCGCGCGCTTGAAATAGTCGCGATCGCCCAACTGATTAAACTCTGCCTCGGGGACGGTGCGTGGTGTGCCGCCAGGTCCCCTGCGATCGACGCGCACCAGTTCGCGCCCGCCATCGGCGACGCCGATAATGCGGAATTGGGAGTATTCCGGCTTCGCCGACAATGCCGCCAAAAACCGCGCAGCGATGCTTTCTCGCAACGACGTATCCGACACTTCCTCATACGGGTTTGCAGCCCGTGCCACACCCATTTGGATCACGCCGGTCATGCCTTGAATGACCGAGACGTCCTGGCGCGCGACGTTGAACGCCGTCTCCAGTTTGGCCGCATTCAACATGGCCTTGGTGCCAAGCCGGTCGAGCGCCCTTGGAATTGCAGCCTCGGTCACGGAGCGGTAGGTGAAGAAACTGAGTACGGCCGTCGTCACCACGACCAGCGACACCATTGCCAGCGCCAGCCGGGTGGAAAGCCTGATGCCGGTGGCTGGCGGTTTTACCCCAGTCTCGATGTTCTGCGCCGGGTGACTGAAGGACAGTGTCATCAGAATCCAAATCTTCATCCCGGTATTGAGTGTTGCGTTGCACTCAAACCAGCGCAGTCAGCATAACTTATCGGCCCCGTTGAATTGCGGCGGTTGGCGCTCGCTCGCCCAAGAATCGTGTGCAAAAATATCCGCCAAGGCCGGATCGGAACTCTGTCCGGTCGAAAAGCGCAGGCGACTAAGAGCGGTGCGTGCGTACCGATAACGCCTCGCCGAACGCCCGAAACAAGGCGCGGTTGATGGGATTGCGCTGCGGATCGTATTCCGCATGCCACTGTACACCGAGCGCAAAGCCCGGCGCGCCAGCGATCCGGATGGCTTCGATGGTGCCGTCCTCCGCCACGCCCTCGACGATGACCCGCTCGCCCGGTTCCAGGATGCCCTGACCGTGCAGCGAATTGACGCGGATGGTCTCGCAGCCGAGCAACTTCGCGAAGGCGCCGCCTGGCGTGAGGTTCACGTCGTGACGATCGGCGAAGATAACGGTGGGATCGGGATGGATTTCGCCGTTCTCGAGCCGCGGCATCCGATGATTCATGCGCCCGGGCAATTCGCGGATTTCCGGATGCAGCGAACCGCCAAACGCGACGTTCATCTCCTGCAGGCCGCGGCAGATCCCGAACAAGGGTATGCCTCGGACAACGCACGCTTCCGACAACGCTAGAGCGACGTCATCGCGATGGAGGTCATAGGGTTCATGTTTGGCATGCGGCTCGGTGCGAAAGCGTGTCGGGTGGACGTTGGCGCGGGCGCCGGTCAGCACAACGCCATCCACTGCATCAAGCAATGCGCCGATATCGGTGATGTCGGGCGCGCCGGCGAACATCAGTGGCAATGCGCCCGAGACTTCGGCGACCGCCCGCAGATTTCGCTCTCCGACCATCTGTGTCGCAAATCGATTTTCAATGCGATAGGCGTTTCCGATCACGCCGACCACGGGCCTCCTCATTGCATGCTATCCAATCTCACGTCGCAAATATCGGCCGGATCATGCCTTGCGGCCGACCGCAGATCAACCTGTTACGCCCCCTTCTCTCACTCGTCAGCTCTGCAAGAACCTCAGTCCAGCGCAGCCAGCTTGGCGTCCAGATAGGCGCAGAGCACTAGCTTTAGTTCGTCGAGCAGCTTTCCGCGTTCGCCGGGCTTGCTGCGATCGAGATTGGAGATCATCGCGCCGGTGATGTCAGACCATGCGGCAAGCATGCGGTTACGATCGTCCTTTGGCAGCCGTGGAAACGCTTCGGCGAAAACATACTCCAAATGGCGGATAAGCGTGCGGCGAAGATTCCGCGCCAGGCTATCGAACCGCGGATGCGACTGGCTGCCGGAAAACACGCAGACGAAGGCCGATGCCTCCGCCTGGATCCGGGCGATTCCGTCGACCAGCCCGGCGATGAAGGCCTTGCGGTCTTCTCTGGCGCCGACCGCATCGAGCCGTTCGCTCGCAAGCCTGCGGATGCGGTCCTGAAACTGCTCGACCAGCGCCGCGACGATATCATCCTTGCCCTCGAAGAACTGGTAGATCGAGCCGACAGGGACATCGGCGCGTTCCGCGACCAGATTGGTTGAAAGGCCGTCGTATCCGAGCTCGCCCAAGAGTTCTCCGGCCGCCTTGAGGATGCTGGCCACGCGCGCCCGGCTGCGTGCCTGGGTGGGCAGCTTGCGCAGCCCGGTCTGTTTGTTGGTCGCTGGCTTTGCCATTCGCCGCCCACCATGCCCGGTTGACAACATGAATACAAGCTCATATTGTGAGCATCGTGAATACTTACTCATATTCATATTATCGCGACCGATGCTGCTCTATCGGGGAGTCTTGCAATGGGCGTTCTCAGCAGGCTTGGACTGTGGCGGCCGGGGCCGCCGACGCTCTCGGCGGATGGTCGATTCCAGTTGGCCGCGGTCACCGTCATCAACCCGATGCGGGATCGGCGAGCGGGCGCGACCATTGAAATCGCCGGCGGTTCGATTGCGGGAATTTCCGAAGCCCAGGTCGCGCCGCCGTCGGAGTTTGCCGGCTGTTTCGCCCTGCCGGGGCTGGTCGACATGCACGTCCATTTGCCGCCCGACAACGCCTTGAAGCTCACGCAGGGGGCGGCGCTGCTTTACCTGCTGCATGGCGTCACCAGCATCCGCGAAGCCGGCGATCTCGATGGGACGGCGGTCGCCGCGGCGCAGAGACTAAGCCGCGACGGCGCGCATCCGATACCGCGGGTGTTCTACTGCGGACCTTTTGTCGGCGCCGGCAAGGCGACGTTCAAGAACACGATCGTGCTGGCCGACGCGAGCGAGGTGGCGGCCGATGCGGCCGCGCTTCGCGTCAAAGCGACCGGCGCAAGCTTCATGAAATTCCACGAAGGATTGACCGAGCCAATGATCCGGTTGCTGCAGCAGGCATGTGCGAAGCACGGCCTGAAGATGATGGGTCATGTCCCCGCCGGGATGACTTATGAAGACGCGCGCATTGCCGAGGTGCAGCATTTCTTTGGTGTTCCGGAGCCACGGACGCTGGAGCGCGACACGCTGGTCAATCGCTCGTGCGACTGGCACGCGGTCGACGAGCGGCGGATGGATGCAATCGTCGATACAACCATGAAGCATGGCATCGCCAACACGCCGACCATCGTCACCAATCAAAAGATGCTTTGCTATCGGGATTTCGGAGCGTCGCGCCGGCAATCCGAGCGGCAGGGAATCCCCCCGTTCTATCTCGACGTGATCTGGCATCCCGAGCGTGGCCGCCTGAGTAACCGCATGCAGCGAGACTATCTGGAGCGGCAGGTGCTGCCTGCGATCGCCAAAAAACAGCAACTAACAAAGAAGCTGTTCGACGCCGGCGCGCAACTTTATCTCGGAACCGATGTCGCGCAGCCCTTCGTCATCCCCGGCGCCAGCCTGCTTGAGGAAATGGCGCTGTTTGTCGATGCCGGGATCGGCCTCGAGCAGGTCTGGAAGCTCGCGACATCAGATGCAGCCGACCGGCTCGGCATAAGCGGCCTGGGCCGCGTCGAAGCCGATGCGCCGGCCGATATCTTATTGTTTCGGCGCGATCCGACCAACGTGATCGCCAACCTTTCGAGCCTTGAAGCCGTGGTCGCGGCAGGCAGGCTTTATCGCATCGCCGATCTCAATCGCGCGCTTCGTTCAAGCCATGCGTATTTCAACTCGCCGCTGATCAAGCCGCTGGCACGGCGCGGCGCCGAGCGCGCGCTGGCGCGGGCGTTCGGCCGCAGCCCGGGATAGTCCAGCGATTATTGCTTCCGCGTGAACAGCTCTTTTGCATCGATCGCACCGACCGCCGGCAATTCCGCCGCGGCAAGCGCCTTCCCTGCGGAATTGTCGGCGCCGTTCAACCATGGCAATCTCGCCTCGATGCCGCGTGTCACGGGCTCGCCGAGCGGCCCGCCGAAATCGAGCGGCCACAAACCGTTCGGCACCACCTCGACTGAGACCGAGCGAAGATGAACCCCCTTCCCAAGCCTGGTCTCCAGTCCATCCGGCGGCACCGTGCGTGCCGTTCCGGGATCGCCGGGATCGGTGAAGGTCGCGAGCACGGGGATCAAGGCGTCGTTCACGGGCACAGCGCCGGTCACCCGGCTCATCTCGTTGAATGACACCTTGCGGCCCGCCGCATTGTAGGCGCGCAACGCCACATAGTTCATGCCGTCGAGATCGACTGATTGGTTGTCGATATGCGCCAGCAGGATGACAAGGTTCTTGCCGCCGCCGAGATCGACCAACACCGCATCGCCCTTGGTGCGGGTATGCCCGCCCCGGCTGTAACTTCTGTCGGGGTGCACCGCCATGACACCGGAGGCCGATTTGACCCCGTCGGGCGTTTCGACCTCCACGGTCAGACGGTATTTGTGACCGGGCCGGTTGATACGAATTTGATCGCCGATCACAAGGGCTGCCAACAATACAACCGGCCCGACCCATTTGAAATTCATTGCACCCGCCCTCGCCGATTGCGCGATCCCGTCGCAGCCACCGCTTGGCACAACGACCGCGCCAGGGTCAAACCGGCGTGCCCTCCCGGCTTGATCCCGGGCGCGTTTTGACGAAAGAGTGGTGTCAGGTCCGGCTTGAAAAGGAATCAATGTGACAGTCTCGGCTGAGGATCGTGTTGCGGCCCGCAACGATCTGGCGTGGGCGATATCGGTTGGCGGCATCGGCGTCGTCGCATTCGCCGCCTTGTTGATCTTCACCTGGTACTTTGCCGCAACGCTATTTCTGATCTTCACCGGAATGCTGCTCGGTGTCGCGCTCAACGCCATGACCAAACTGCTCGGCCGCGTTGTCAACCTGCAGCACTCGCTGCGGCTGACGATTGTATGCCTGGCGCTTGCGGGACTGTTGTCCGGGGTGGTTTTCCTCGGCGGCGCCACCATCGCGCAGCAGGCAACCGTGCTGAGCGATACGATCAAATCGCAACTGGTAAACGTCAAAGCCTTCCTTGAGAAGAACGGCATCGATACCAGCTATTTCGACTTCGGCAATGCTGCCGCGCCGGCTCCCGCATCATCGACGCCCGCAACACCCGCTGCCCCAGCGACGCACAATCTCCCCAGCGCCGGCGCGATTGCCTCAGGTGGTGGCGCGATCGTCAGTCAGACACTCAAATTGCTGCTGGGCACGGTGAACGCGGTCGGCAATTTCTTCATTGTCCTGTTTCTGGGGTTGGCGTTCGCGGCGCAGCCGGGCGTCTATCACACCGGTTTGTTGTTCATGGCTCCCGCGCGTCATCGTGCCAACGCAACCATTATCGTCGATCGCATCGGCGATACGCTGGAACGCTGGCTGATCGCGCAGATCACCACGATGTTCGCGGTCTTCATGGTGACGTGGATCGGCCTGGAGATCATCGGTATCCAGAGCTCGTTCATTTTGGGCATCCAGGCCGGCCTGCTTGCCTTCATCCCGACGGTGGGTGCGATACTCGGCGGATTGATTGTGGTGATTGCGAGCCTTGCGTCAGGCTGGGTCGCCGGCGCAAGCGCCTTCGTGTTGTTCCTCGGCGTTCACGCGCTGGAAAGCTACGTTCTCACGCCGATCCTGCAGCGTCAGGCGCTCGACATTCCACCCGCCACGTTATTCGCGTTCCAGATCCTGCTCGGCGTGGTGTTCGGCATCTGGGGTTTGGCGCTGGCGCTGCCCTTGATGGCGATCGTGAAGGTCATGATCGATCATTTCAAGGCCGGCGACGCCGCGGCCGATCCGGTGCCGGCCTGAGGCGACGCGGTGTTCGGCGTCGTCCTCAGGCCGCCGACGTCACCACTTTCTTGGTGTGTTCGACCTCGGGCGGCGAGGCAAAATATTGCCCGACCAGGCCGCGCCACTCGGTGAAATTCTCCGAGTTGCGGAAATCGACGGTGTGGTTTTCAAGGGTTTCCCATTTCACCATCAGACGATAACGCTGAGGCTTCTCGACCGAACGATGCAGCTCGAAGCCTTGAAAACCCTTGGAGCGGCCGAAGGCGGCCCGCGCCTTGGCGACTGCGGCTTCAAAATCCTGTTCGGAGCCGGGCTTGACGTCGATTTGTGCGATTTCGGTGACCATCGGTTACGGCCTCTCGTTGAGCATTCCCGTCTCTAGCCCACCCCGGCAAATTATTGAAGCGTCACCGATGCCTCAAAAAGAAAAAGGCGCCTCGCGGCGCCCCCTGCAGATCCTGCCCTGCCCGAAAGCTCAGTTCAACAGCAACATCGTGCCGACCATCATCAGCGTGCAGCCGACGAACATGACGGCCGGCCAGGGGCTTCGTCGCCGGTCATAGCGGCCCAGCGCACGCCGCTCCGTGATCAGCGCGGTCTCGTATTCGTCGGATGTCGAGAACATGCAGGCAAATCCCCCACGCGCCGATGCTGCCGCGGCTTCGAGCGACGTCAGGGCAGCCTGGGAGCTTTGGTGGCGCGTCGTATCCATGTCCCAGATGATATGGAGCGAATGGTAAATGCGAGGTTACGCCCGCCCCCACGCCGCTATGCCGGACGGACAAAGGCAGCGCGCGATGATGGGGAGGCGGCGTGGCCCGCGGTCTTGCGCCGCCACTTTTCCAGCGACAGTGGCAGCTCCTCGGCCGCCTCGACGCGGTTGCGGCCAGTGCGCTTGGCCTGATAGAGCGCGGCGTCGGCCGCCGCCAGCAACACTTCCAGTTCGGTGCCTGCCGGCCCGCCGGCCACACCGATGCTGACGGTGGTATCGACCGGCCCTTCCTCGACCACAATTCCGGAGCTCTCGAATGTCTCGCGCACGCGTTCGGCGGCGATCACGGCTTCTTCCAACGAACAAGGCAGAAAGGCGGCAAACTCCTCGCCGCCGATTCGTCCGGAGAGATCGGTGATCCGCAACGTGTTGAGCACGATCGTGGCAAAGAGCCTGAGGACCTCGTCACCCGCCGGATGGCCGAAGCGGTCGTTGACCGACTTGAAATGGTCGATGTCGAAGATCAGTACGGTCGCCGGACGGCCAGCATTGGCTTCGCGCTCGATCGCCCGCGACGTCGCTTCCGCAAAGCCACGGCGGTTGAGCATGCCGGTCAGCGGATCCATCGACGCCGCCGTCTTGTGCGCGGTGACGGTGCGCTCCGACACCAGCATGAAGATCACGAATACGGTGCCGACCGCATAGAGCACAAGCTCGACGGAGAATACGGTCACCCAGATGCTGCTGGAGAAGCCGTCGTCGTGCGAGTGCAACAGGTCGCCAAGCAGGATCGGCAGCATCAGCACGAAACCGTGCAGCACCGGCACCGCGACCGCCGGCCAGCGTTTCTGCAGTGTCTTGCGGCGCTCCGACCACAGTTCGGCGGCCGTCAGCGCGGCATAGACCGCGACGATGCCGGCGCCGATCGTCAGGCGTATCGCCGACGCCTGCGGCGCCAGCGTCATCACGGCAGCTATGCCGGCGAGCCTGGAGCTGGCGAGCGTCCAGAGCGCGACCGAGGCGGCGCCGAGCAGATAGGCGGCGCCCCACCAGATCAGCGCCGGAATGTTCTCCTGCCTGCCGAAGAACAGCAGCATGGCGCCGAGCATTGCGGCAACCATGGCGGCAACGAGATAAAGCGTCGAGGTGTCGAGCAACATGGATCACCCGGGAGATTGTGATGCAGCTAGTCCGGCGCGGCTGCAGCGAAGCCGACGCCTTGGTGCCGGTAAGTTTCTTCAGTGCCGGTAAATCTACGTTGACCGCGTTCGAAATCTGTTTGCGCGCACCGGCAAGTTTTCAGGAAAAACTGCGTCAACTGCTCGGCAAATCATCAGTAAAAAGGGCGCCCGCGAAACCGCCGGGCGCCCTTTTTCAAAGTTCCATATCCGCCGCATTCGCGGCAGATTTTAACGAAGCAGTTTACCGCTTCGAGAACTGGAACGACTTGCGCGCCTTGGCGCGGCCGTATTTCTTGCGCTCGACGGTGCGCGAGTCGCGGGTGAGGAAACCGCCCTTTTTCAGAATGCCGCGCAGGTCCGGCTCGAAATAGGTCAGCGCCTTGGAGATGCCGTGACGCACGGCGCCCGCCTGGCCCGACAGGCCGCCGCCGGCAACGGTGCAGATCACGTCGTACTGGCCGGCGGTCGCGGTGCCGGTGCTGCACGGTTTCGTGCTGATGCTGCCGATCCTGCTTGGCGACCTGTTGCACTCGCACGACGACGGCTTCTCCAGCAGCATCTGGGTGACCGTATTCTCCGTCGAGCTTGTGC
>WNGJ01003274.1_pt1 | contig 16626 bp, 11 predicted proteins | sample 5400611 | NCBI WGS metagenome assembly WNGJ01 (sample SAMN13153375, study PRJNA577476) | soil metagenome | isolation source: 40 cm soil or saprolite under Garry oak tree replicate 1 | place: USA:California | collected 2016-06-15 | reverse complement strand
AGCATCCGGTCGCCGAACCCCTTGGACAGCATGTCGACGTCGACGACCAGCGAGCCGAGCCGAGGGCCCGGCGGGATCTGGATCTCCTCGAAGTCGAGCTTGCGGTTCTGGTCGGCCTCGGCCGCCATCTCCTCATACCGCGCCAGCCTGGACCGGCTCTTCGCCTGGCGGGCCCGCGGGCTCGACCTGACCCACTCGAGCTCCTCCTCCAGCCGCTTTCGCCGCTTCACGTCCTTCTGGCCTTCGACCTTGATCCTTGCGGCCTTGGTCTCCAGGTACGTCGAGTAGTTGCCCTCGTACGGGTACGCGTGCCCGCGGTCGAGCTCGAGGATCCAGCCCGCGACGTTGTCCAGGAAATACCTGTCGTGCGTCACGGCAACCACGGTGCCCGGGTACTTCTCCAGGTGCTGCTCGAGCCACTGCACGCTCTCGGCGTCCAGATGGTTGGTCGGTTCGTCGAGCAGCAGCAGGTCAGGCTGTGACAGCAGCAGCTGGCACAGCGCCACCCGGCGCTTCTCGCCACCGGACAGCACGCTCACCTCGGCGTCGGGCGGCGGGCAGCGCAGGGCGTCCATCGCCTGGTCTAGCTGGCTCTCCAGATCCCACGCGTTCTGGTGGTCGAGCTGTTCCTGAAGCTTGCCCATCTCCTCGAGCAGCTCATCGGAGTAGTCCGTCGCCATCTGTTCGGCGATCTGGTTGTACCGGTCGAGCAGCGACTTGGTCTCCGCGACGCCTTCCTCGACGTTCCCGAGCACCGTCTTGGTCTCGTCGAGCTGCGGTTCCTGCTCGAGGATCCCGACGGAGAACCCCGGCATCAGGCGCGCCTCTCCGTTGGATGGCTGCTCGGTACCGGCCATCATCCTTAGCAGCGTCGACTTGCCGGTCCCGTTGGGGCCGACCACGCCGATCTTCGCCCCTGGCAGGAACGCGAGCGTGACGTTGTCGAGGATGACCTTGTCGCCGTGCGCCTTTCGCACGGCCTGCATCTGATAGATGAACTCGGGCATGTCATCAAGGGTAGGTGCAACGAGAGCGCACTTCGCACTGCGGAAGCTGAGGTCTCCCCTGACCCGGCGCCGACGTCGGTGACACCGGGTATGGATGGCCATCCATCACCTCATTGCGCGATGGATGTCCGATCCATACACCGCCAGCAGGCCGAGGAGGCGACGCCGGCCGCCGGGCCGGGGCGTTTACGCGGCGGCCGCGGCCTCCTCGGGCTCGGTCCCCGCACTGATCGCCGACTCGTCGAAGAACGACGCGGGCTCGTCCGGCACCTGCCGGCCGCCCTCTCCGGATCCGGCGAAGGCCAGCCCCCGGTCCTCGCTGCCGAACCCGCCGCCGATGCTCGCGGCGCCGTCGCCCGCCTGGCCATTGCTGCCGGCACCGTCAGACCCCTCGCCTCCGCTGGCCGCATTCTGAGCAGCCGCGAACTCCGAGGCCGTCATCCCGGTCTGCGGCCTGATGCGCTGGAACGTGGCAACGCCGCGGTTCAGGTCGTGCCCGACCGAGGTCGCGTCGACCTCGACGGAGGTCCTCGGCCTGCCTTCCTTGTCGTCGTAGCTGCGGACCGACAGCCGGCCCTTGATCATGACGGGATCGCCCTTGCGCAGGCAGATGGCCACGTTGGTGGCCAGTTTGCGCCAGCAGATCACCGTTGCGTAGGACGTGTTGCCGTCCACCCACTCCCCCGTCGCCCGGTCCTGCCGGCGCGGGGTCCAGGCCACCCGCATCGATACGTTCGTGACGCCCTCTTTTACCAGCCTGGTGACCGGCTGGGTAGCGACATAACCGGTCAGGCTGATCTGAGCCTCGTTCAGCATCGCCATCCTCCTCCGCTGCGCGGCAGCAGCGCGCCTCTCGCACAGGGACCGCCGCGCCGGCGGCCTACCGCCGCCTTCACGGCACCCACGATCGCGGCTGCGGCACGCGCGCGGGAGCAGGCATGTTCCAGCTGTGGACACTCCCCGGCGCGGCGCGGAGGGCTGTGGACGATGGCTACGCGGATCGCCGGTCGCATGCCATCATGAACGGTTCTCCGGCGGGCGGAGGAGAGCGAGTCAACGCGCAGGGTTCACTGCCGCGCTTTCTCTGGCCCTTGCCGCGAACCCTTCCGGTTGTCAGCGCGGTCTCGGCTTCATCAGGCGCTGGGAGCGGCGGCTGACCTCCCTGTCGAGGCCGGCTGGATGCCGCGCGCGGCGATCCTGGCTTCCTCGCGGTATCGCTCGAGCTCGGCCAGCTCCTGCTCGGCTGGCGTGATCACCATGTCTGCGGCCACGCCGGCTACGCGCTCCCGCATCGCGGCTGTGACCTGAGTGTTCTCGCGCTCGGCAGTCGAGATGACCACCTTCATGCAGACCGAGGCGGTCGCCGCACCCACGGCGAGGGCACCGACTGCGAGCGCCACGATCCAGGGCAACGCGCCGCTGTTGCTCAGCAGAGTCGGCGAGCCTGAGGCAGCGTGGAAGACGCCGAACGCGAGGATCAGCGCGATCCAGGCGATCGCGACCGCCGCGGCTCCGAGCAGCAGTCCCTGCCAGACGCCGGCGAAACGCCACCACCAGACGACGCCGTCCTCGTCCGGCAGGGCCTCGCCGATCGCGGCTCCCAGCGCCGCGGGGACCTGCTCGGCGTGGGACCTGGTGGCTGCCCTGACGGTATGCGACCACGGTGCCGGCAGCGGCTCGGCCAGCTCGTCGCCGAGGTCGGTCAGGGCGTTGTCGACCTCGGCCTGCTGAGCGCCGGCCGGGCCGGCGGTCACCGAGCGCAGGTCGTTCCAGAGCATGCCGAGCCTGACCTTGCGGAGCGGATTCCGGCCGCTGAGGCGGTGAGCGAACCATGCCACCGGCCAGCCGACGAAGTCCGCGGCGCGCAGCTCCCTAGCGCTGCGGAGCGCGTCGCCGACCGCGGCGATACCGGCTGCCGCCGCGAATCTGTCCGCCAGGCGCGACTTACTCGTCACGGGGACCCGGCCGACTGGGGCGTCGACATCGCCGGCGTATGGCGCGAACCTGGCGACCACGCCGTCTAGGTCCGCGGAGATCCTGACCGCCGCGGCGCGCCTCGCCGCGACCCCCTGGCCGAGCAGCCTGCGCAGATCATCGAGACCGCCGCCGCTCAGGGCCGACGTCACGATGATCGAGACGTCTGGCAGGTTCTCCGAGTCGAGCAGTCTGCGCAGGTCAGCGACGCAATCATCGATCTGCTCTGGCTCAAGCAGGTCGGCCTGGTTCAGGACCACCGCGAGCACGTCAGAGTGGCCGGCCATCGGCACGAGGAACCGGCGGTGCACAGCGGCGTCCGCGTACTTCTGCGGGTCGAGCACCCAGATCATGACGTCGGCCATGCTGACCAGCCGGTCGACCAGTGTTCCCGCGTGATTCATGACCGAGTCGTGGTCAGGCAGGTCGAGCAGGACGAGCCCGGCGAGGTCATCCTCGCCGCTGTCGAGCGCGCTTGCCCGCGAGTACCGGTTCCGCCCGGGAATCTCCAGCCAGTCCATAATCGCGCCGGAGCCCGCGTCGCCCCAAACACAGGCGTGCGCGTCAACCGTCACCGGCCTGGTCACGCCGATGGTGGAGAAGTCAGCGCCCGCGATCTTGTTGAACAGCGAGGACTTGCCACTGCCCGTGCCGCCGGCCAGCGCGACCACCGTATGGCTCGATGACAGCCGCATCCTGTCGCCCGCCCGGGCTAGGACCTCCTCGGCATCGGTCAGCAGCTTCTCGCCGAAGCCATCCCGTCCGCTCCTGGCCGACCCGATCTGGATCATCCGCGCCAGCGCCATCAGCCTGGCGGAAAGCCCGGAGATCGATTCCTGCGGCGGTGGTGGCGCCGGCGGCCGCGGCGGCTTCCTGACAGGAACGGCCGGCCCGACGGGAGCCGGAGTGTTCTGGGCAAACCGGGAGTCCGTGGCGGGCCGGGTGTCCTCCGCCGGGCGAGTGTCTCTGGCGGGCCGGCCGGGCCGCACAGCCGGCCGGCCCGGAGCGCGTGCCGGGGCTTGCGGGCTGGCTGGCGTCCGCACCGGCAGCCGCCTCCTGCCGATCCTGGCCGGGCCAGCGCCGGTAAGCCCCTGAGCATCAGCCGCGGCGGCGGCACCTCCGGTCCGCGTCGCCGCGGTCCCCGCGGCCGCCGCATTCGCTGCCGCCGTGTTTGATAGCGCCGTGCCCGAAGGCGCCGTGCCCGAAGGCGCCGTGTCCGAAGGCGCCGTGTCCGATGGCGCCGTGTCCGATGGCGTCGTCGCGGCGGCCGCGGGTGGCGCAGCGGCAGGAGTGCCGCGCCCCACCGATGCCGCGGCCGCCCGGGCCCCGCGCGCCGCGATCCTGGCGGGGTTCGCCGGTGACCGCCAGGTGCCCGCCGCGGAGCCTGTGGTCCCAGACCTCCCGGCCCCGGTGCTGCCCGCCCCGGTACTGTCCTCCCCGGCCACCTCGGCCCCGGCCACGCCGCCGGCCCCGGCCACGCCGGCGGCCCCGGCCACGCCGGCGGCCCCGGTCACGCTGGCCGCCCCAGGCACGCCGCCGGCGCCTGCAGGCGCGGCGTCCTCTCCTGCCTGCCCGGCATTCTCGCGCGCCTGGTCATCATCGGCGCCGCTCGCGCCTTGGCGGCGCACCTTTGTGCGGCGCTCTCGGTCGGCTGTTGCCTGCCGTCGCGGGTTCATCGCGCAGACTCCAAGGAATAACTGGCCTGGTAGAGATCGCCGGGCGCCGCCTCGTCAGGAGCGCCGACGGCCCCGATCAGCGCGGTGAACCGCAGTGCCTCTTCCGCGAACAGCAGGCCGATCCTCTCGTGCAGGTCCTGCCGGGCCTGGCCGCCGATGTCGCGGAGCAGCCCGGCACCGAACAGCGAGGTGAGCAGGCGCTGCGGGCCGGCGCTGGCACCGTCGCTGACCAGGACATCTCCTGCACCATAGCCGAGCACGCCGATGGTCATGACCAGCGCGAGCGATTCGGGATCGAACGAGGCAAGCCTGGCGATCGACCGCCTTGTGACGTTCTCGGTCTGCACGAGGTGCAGCAGGTAGTCCTGCCACGCCGAGACCGCCTGCGCGCCCCGGCGCGGCAAGTCGGCCGATGACCGGCGGAGCGCGTCCACGCCGCCCTGCGGCAGGCTCGCCGCGAGCTCGCTCTGCACTCCGGGAAAGCCCCACTGCAGCTCGCCCTCCCACTTGCGCAGCGACGCATAGGTGAGGTCAGAGCTCAGCGGCAACTGCTGCGCCTCGCGGGCCTCGGCGAGCAGGCCGGCGCCGGCCGGACTGGACTCCCAGCGCCCCATCGCGTCCTCGGCGGCCCGGTCAGCGAGCGATGTGGTCAGCGCCTCCACGCTCCGCCGCAGCGCCGCCTTGAGCGCCTGCGCCCTGACCGGGAGGCCGCCGTGCCGCTTCGACCGCTGGGCCCGCTTGCTCTTGCGCATCTCAAGCGTGCGCATGAGGTCCCCGGTCCCGGCGAAGTCCTGCCACCTGGCGACGACCTCGCCGCGGAGCAGCGAGCCGCTCCTGATCGCCTCGTCGTGCTCGGCGAGCGCGGCCGTGTACGCCGCGTCTGCCGCCGACCGCAGTTCCGCGCCGAGCGCGAGCTGGGTCTGCGCCAGGGCCGCTAGAGCGGGAACCCTCGCTTCGAAGGAATCGAGCACGCCGGACATGGTCTGGGTCAGGATCGCGATCCTGCGGTCGTCGCGCTTGGAGGTGTCCTCCAGCCAGGTCCGCACCGGAGCGGAGACCTCTGGCGGCAGCTGCGCGTCGGTGACGACCGTTTCCGGAATCACGAAGCGCGGCACGTCGCCGAGCCCGTTGGCGTCGAGCATCGCGCCGAAGTGCCCGGTGAGCTGCTGGATCGACGCTGGCGGCACCCTGGACAGCACGATGCCGAGCGAGGCGCCCCGGTCGCGTGCGTCCTTGAGCAGCTCCCAGACGACCGCGTCGGCGTACCGCCTGGCGGTGGTCACGAACAGCCAGAGGTCGGAGGCATCAAGGAACTGCCTGGCGAACTGCCGGTGCGCCGCCACCACCGAGTCGATGTCGGGCGTATCGAGCAGCGCGATGCCGCGCGGCATCCCCGCGCTGGTGGCCAGCACGAGCAGACCGTCCCTGCCCGGCATGGCGAGGCCCTGCTGGCGTACCCGCGGCAGCGTCGGCAAGAAGACGTTCTCGGCGAACCAGCCGACCTCATCGGGGTGACAGGCGAGGACCGGGCTGTTGGTGGTCGGGCGGCGGATACCGGTCGCGCTGACCTGGCGTCCCGCGATGCTGTTCAGCAGCGTCGACTTGCCGGCTCCGGTCGAGCCGGCCATGGAGATCAGGATCGGAGCACCCGACTGGCGCAGCCTCGGCAGCAGGTAGTCCTCGACCTGGCTGATCAGCTGCTGCCGCTCAGACCTGGCCGCCTCGATGCCGGGAAAATCGAGCAGCAGGTGCGTCCTGGTGACCGCGTCGCGGAGCTCGATGAGGGCGGATTCAAGCTTGCGGGCATCGATCCGGACGTGCGGCTCTGCCTCGTTGCCGGCAGCCACGGGCGGCGGCGCGGGCGGGGCCGGCGGGGTTTTGGCAGGGCGTGCGGGGGCCTCGGCGCCACCCCAGGGCACCGATGCGGGAACCGCGCCCTGTCCCTCTGTCATGCCTCCGGGCCTCCGCTATCCAAGCTGCCGGTCGAAGCACCCATCCAACCAGGGTCACCGGCTCCTCTAGCCAAGCCGCGGCAGATGCCGCCACAGCCGCAAACAACGCGCTATGGGCTAATTGTGCGCCGCAGACGCAGGCTGCCGCCGAGATTGTGCAAAACGAGCCGCGGGCGATTCGCCAGAGTTGTCGGTATCAGCAGCCTACCCTGGGCAGACCCCGCCAGGGCGTCCTGTTTCGCCCGGTCACCGTGACCGGTGCCCGGCCGACTCGGCGGCAGACGGCTCAGGGGCCGGGCGGGATGCGGCGAGCAGCACCCGGCAAGCGGCGGCAGCCGCCACCGGGCCGCCCTTCTCCCCGGCGTTGGTCAGGGCGGGCAGCCCGCTCTCCCTGAGCGTCCGCTTCGCCGCCACCGCGGCCACGAAACCCGCGGGCATCCCGATCACGAGGGCTGGCTGAACGTTCCTGGCGATGATCTCGTAGATCGCGACCGGCTCCTCACCCACGACCCAGATCGCGCCGGGCCCGGCCTCCCCGAAAGCGAGCCGCACAGCGGCCGCGGCCTTCGGGATCCCCGCGGTACGCGCCAGCCGCTCGGTCAGCGACTCCCCTGCCTTGCAGATCGTCACCTCGCTCGCGATGCCGACGGTGACCATCGGCCCGTCCGCGACCACGGGCGCTCCGCCGGCCAGCGCGCCCGCCGCGGCTTCGAGCCACGGTTCGGAGCAGACAAGATCATTGGCATAACTGAACTCAGCAGTACTGCCGATCACGTGCTCGGCGACCGCCCTGGTGAGCGGAGGGAGCCCGTCCAGGTCGATCCGCGAGCGCAGCGCGCTCAGCTCGGGGTCGGCACCGTCCGCGCTCGCCGCACCGTTCTCATCCGGGCCACCTCGCCAGGTCACAGTCGCCTCGCATCCGTCTCGAGCCGACATCAGCATGGCACAGCGACCGGCCCGCCGCGCGGCATCTGACCAGGCAGGTTGTCGCGGCTGGTGCCGGCATCTGGGCGTCGGCCGCGCTGCCGCCCGATATGCTGGCCAGGCATCCGTGCCGTCAGTGCGGCCGTTCTCGGCGGCCTCAGGACCGGCTACGGGGCAGCCGCGGTGGGCACAGTCACCTTGCGGGCACGATCCAGCCGACCGGTTCGTTCACCCTCAGAATTAATCGCCGGGAACGTGGCCGACCGGCGCATTGGCGCATTCACGCGAGGAGCGTTCATGGCGGACGGGAACCCGTCCCGGGTGCTGGTGACCGGCGGTGCCGGGTTCATCGGCCGCCATGTGGTCAGGGCCCTGCTCGACCAGGGCCACGACGTCACCTCGGCGGACCGGCACGCGTGCACCGACGAGCGGGCCAGCTCGGTGGTCGGTGACCTGCGGGACCCGGCCGTCATCGCGGATGCCCTCAGGCCAGGCACCGACGTCGTCCTCCACCTCGCGGCCGTGACCTCCGTGCTCAGATCGGTGCAAGATCCCGCCGGTACCTGCAAGCTGAACGTCGAAGCAACGGCTGGCCTGCTCGACCTCGCGCGGCAGCGCGGCGTGGGCACGTTCCTGCTCGCGTCGACAAACGCCGTCACCGGGGATGTCGGCCGGACCACGATCTCCGAGCAGACGCCGCTTCGCCCGCTGACTCCCTACGGCGCGACGAAAGCGGCTGGCGAGATGCTGCTCGCTGCCTACTCGGCCAGCTACGGCCTGACCGCGGCGGCGCTTCGGTTCTCCAATGTCTACGGTCCGGGCATGGAGGCGAAGGACAGCTTCGTGCCGCCCAGGGCACAATGGCCCGTTGATCCTGGGTTCGGGAGAGTCGGTGACGGTGAGCGATATCGTAGAGGCCGCGCGATCAGTAACAGGCGCGGAACTACCGGCCGAGCATGTCCCGCCCAAACCTGGGGACGTGCCGGCTGTGATCATCGATATCTCGGCCGCGAGGGCCCTGGGGTACGCACCCAGGTTCGATCTCAAGGCAGGCATCGCCACCGTGTGGCCAGAATTCTCGGAGACAGCCAGGTGACATCCCAGTGAGCCGCGTCAACAGCGAGGTTATCGACCACGAAGCCATCGACGCCGCGGCGATCGAGGCGTTCTCCAGTCAGTACGGCCCACGCGCCACGGCGCTGCCGCCTCTGGCCATCGTGATCGCCGCCTACAACGAGGAGGGCGCGATCGGCCCGGTCATCGAGGGCCTGCCCAAGGAACTGTCCGGGCTCGCGGTCGCCAAGATCGTCGTGTCGGACGGGTCGGCGGACGCGACCGTCAAGGAGGCGGACGCGGCCGGCGCGCTAGTCTGCGACGTCCCGGTGAACCGGGGCCAGGGCGCGGCCCTGCGGCTCGGCTACCGGCTGGCGCGCGAGGGCGGCGCCGAGTACATCGTCACGACCGACGCCGACGGCCAGTACAACCCCGCGGAGATCCCGGGGCTGCTGGCGCCGATCCTGGCGGGCAAGGCCGACTTCGTCTCAGGCTCACGGACACAGGGCAGCGAGGAGACGAAGGATCCGGTCCGCAAGCTAGGCGTCCGGGTGTTCGCGCTGACGATCAGCCTGCTGACCGGCCAGCGGATCACCGACCCCTCCTTCGGGCTGCGCGCGATGCGCGCCGAGGTCACTGGCGCCGTGCTTCTCGAGCAGCCGCAGTACCAGGCGTCGGAGTTGCTGATTGGCGTGCTCGCTCACGGCTACCGGGTGGTTGAGGTTCCGGCGACGATCCACAAGCGCAAGGTCGGGCAGAGCAAGAAGGGCCACAACGCGCTCTACGGCCTGTACTTCGCCAGGGTCATCGGCGGCACCTGGTGGCGCGAGCGGCGCAGGACCCGCGCCGCGAAGTAAGGCATAGGCAAAGGACCGCGCGGGGTCCTCCTCATGTTCCGGCGTTCTACTGCCGCCGCTCGTGCTCGTCGCCAGGCACCAGGGCCGCGATCGGCGACAGCGCCTCGGCCTCTGGCGAGTCAGCCGATCCTGCCTTAGCGCTGCGGTCGGCGAAGAGCACGTAATGGAAGATCAAAAACCTGGTCACGAACGTCACGAAGTTCGCGACCAGATAGGCGAGGGCGACGACGACGACCGCCTCATGCTTGGGCATGCCCTGGTGCTTCGCCCAGCTGGCCGAGAAATGCGAGGTCAGCGTCAGCACTGCCGCGGTGCCGATCGAGATGGCCCAGAACGGCAGCGTCTCCTTCAGCAGGTGCGGGCGGCCTTTGCGCTGCCATGCCCAGCGGCTCAGGATGTAACTCGTTGCCGCGCCGACCAGCCACCCGCACAAGCCAGCGACGCCGCCGGTCGCGCCCGCCAGGTACGCGATGCTCAGCGTGAGCTCGCTGGCGCCCAGCGAGACGAGCGCGACCAGCGCGAACCTGCTGAATTGCCGCACGAAACCAGACCTCAGCCGCGCCGCGAGCGAAGCAGGCAACTTGTCCATGAGCTTTGGCATTGATGTCCTTGCTGAGCGAAGACATGCTGGTCAACGGACACGTATACAGTACGGGAACCGGCTAGGCCGGAAGCGGGAACGCACCCGAAGGGCGCGCTGACCTGGCGAGACCCGCTCAGCTTGCTGGTTGCCTGGCCCTGGTTATTACCCCGTGTGCGATGGTTGATGCAGTGCGCGACGCAGCAGCAGGAGCAACAGTGAAGATCTTGATTCTCGGCGGCGACGGCTACCTCGGGTGGCCGACTGCGCTGCACCTGTCCGAGGTTGGACATCACGTCGCCGTGCTCGATAACTTCGCCCGCCGCGGCTACGACTTCGAGATGGGCGTCGACAGCCTCGTGCCGATCGAGTCCCTGCAGACCAGGATCCGGGTCTGGCACGAGCTGAGCGGGCAGGAGATCGGCTGTTACGTCGGAGACCTGACCGACGCCGACTTCACCTACCACGTGGTACGCGAATTCCGGCCGGACACGATCGTGCACTTCGCGGAGCAGCGCGCGGCGCCGTACTCGATGGTGGACCGCAAGCACGCGGTCTACACCCAGGTCAACAATGTCGTCGGCACCATGAACGTGCTGTACGCCATCGCGGAGATCGATCCGGACATCCACCTGGTCAAGCTCGGGACCATGGGCGCCTACGGCACGCCGAACATCGACATCGAGGAGGGCTGGATCGAGATCGAGCACAAGGGCCGCAAGGACCGCGTGCTCTATCCCAAGCGCCCCGGCTCCTACTACCACCTGTCGAAGGTGCACGACAGTCACAACATCGAGTTCGCGTGCCGCATCTGGGGATTGCGGGCCACCGACCTCAATCAGGGAGTGGTGTACGGGCAGCAGACGCCGGAGACGGCCAGGGACGACCGCCTCGCGACCAGGTACGACTACGACGCGGTCTTCGGCACGGTGCTGAACAGGTTCGTGATCCAGTCGGTCATCGGCGAGCCGCTGACCGTCTACGGCAACGGCAGCCAGGTCCGCGGCATCATCGAGATCAGGGACACCGTCCACTGCCTCCAGCTGGCCTGCGAGAACCCAGCCGAGCGCGGCGAGTTCCGGGTCTTCAACCAGATGACCCAGTCAATGTCGATCACCCAGATGGCAGAGACCATTGCCCGGGTGAGCCCGGAGAAGGTGACGGTCGACCACCTGGCCAATCCCCGGGTCGAGGAGGAGAGCCACCACTACAACGTCGTGCATTCCGGCCTGGTCGAACTCGGCCTGGAGCCGCACCTGCTCTCTGACACCCTGATCGAGTCGCTGTTCGGGATCACCAAGCGCTTCGCGCACCGGGTCAGGCCGGAGGCGATGATCCCGACGATCGACTGGCGCAGGACCGCCAGCCAGATCGGGCTGTAGGCGCGCCAGCCGCGATCGTTAGGGGGTGTCCCCTAGCGATCCAGCCTGGTCGGCCGGCTCCAGCCGCCCTTCCAGAGATCGGCAGTCCACAGCTTGCCGTGCCGGCCTCGCCAGAAGACGTGCAGGTCAGCGCCGGGGCTTCCGACGGCGGCGAACGGGGCCGAGCCCAGCCAGCCGAGCTTCAGCGGCACCGGCCCGCTCCATTCGACGGCGTTCCACTTCGCCGCCAGCCGGTGCCTGATATACGTGAGCCGGTGCGCGGGGCCTCGCCACAGGACGCGGACGGTGCCCGCCGCTGTCGCCGGCCAGGGCACGGAGCGGACCTTGCCGCCGAGGTCACGCGGGCCGAGCCAGCCCGTCCCCGGCCGGTAGAACGCCTCCCAGATGAAGGAGTTACCCGAGCCGCGCCAGTACACCTGGATGCCGCCGTCAGGCTGCGCGGTCGCCTGAGGCTGACCGCCCAGCGGGCCCATGCCAAGGCGCCGCGGCGGCGACCAGGTGCCGAGCAGGCCGCGGGTCACCCACCATAGGCTCGCGTCCTTCCCCTTCCACACCACGGTGGTCGACCCCGGCGCCGATACCACCGGTGACGGACTCGACGCGAGGTCACCGCCCAGACCTTGCGGACCTGTCCACCCCGCACCGGGGACGTACTGGCCGTGCCACAGGTGGTCGTCGGCCGATCCGTGCCAGAAGACGTCGATGACCCCGTCCGGCTGGGCAACGGCTCGCGGCCCTGACCCGAGTACTCCCATCATCGTCAGGCGGTGCCTGCCTTGGAGCTTGCCGTCCGGCCGGTACGAGTCGTCCCAGAGGTAGCCGTGGCTGTCTTTGTAGAACACGTGCACGGAGGCGCCCGCGTAGACGACGGACGGAACGGATGACGCCGTGCCGCTGACCCGGACCGGCCGTGCCCAGCCGCGGCGCAGGGTCCGGTCGAACCAGATCTGGCCGCCGCGCGCCCGGTAGAACAGATCGGTCGACCGGCCGGGCAGGGTCACGGCCGAGGTCGCCTGGGCCGTGGAGAACCGCCGCCGCAGCCGCACGTCGAGGAAGTCCTTGTCGATGTTGATCACATGCCCGCCGTAGCGCCGCGTGACGTTGCCGCTGAACTGATGGATGCGATGGTGATGCCACTGGCCCTTGCCCAGGTTCCGGTCCCTGGTGCCGGCGGCGCCGTTCCACAGCGCGTCATAGATCACGTTGGGAATCGCGTACCTGCCCCTGTGGTACTGCCGGGAGAGATACGCGATGCCGGAGTCCGAGCTGCTGTATACCCCAGAGGAATAATGCAGGCGGTGCACCCGCGCGGTCCAGGCCGACAGGAACCGCAGCACCGCGAGCCGCGAGCCCGGCAGGAAGGCCTCCATGTCGTAGTAGATCGGCGTCTTGCGGCCGAAGCCGAGGCGGCGTGCCTGCGCGACCGCGTCCCTGGCCGCGGCCCTGCCCTGCCGGACCGGAGCGTGCAGCTCACCGAACGCCGCCTGCGGGCCCGCGTAGAGCGGGATGAACCGCCAGCCAGCGCGAGCCTCCGCGCGGACCCAGGCCTGGCTGAGATGGGGCTGCGCGCAGGCACGGTCCGCGCCGCCGATGTAGATGCCGATGGCGCGATAGGGCGAATGCCGCCGCCAGGCCCGCATTGTTGCCCGGCTCGGCGCGGTGCAAGCGTCGAACCCGAGACCCCGGTACCTGGCCACGGCGTTGGGCAGCGGCGGCCGTGGCGTCCGGCGGTGCTTGAGCGCGGCGCGGCGCGCGGCCGGCCCTGAGGTAGCCCCGGCCGCCTCGGCACTGCCCAGGCCCGCAGCCGCTGCTGGCTGGTCAGGGGTGGGCGTGGTGATCACCGGCGGCGCCAGCGCCGCGCTGGCGAGTATCCGGTAGATCACCGTGGGATCGGTTCCGAATGTCGCGGTGATCGAAATGCCGGGAGCGTGCGAGGTGATCTGCCGTGCGACCGGGTTCTCTGCCGAGGATCGCGCGGCATGCGCCGGGCCCTGCTGGATCAGGATCGACTCGGTGGTGCCCAGCAGCCAGCTCGGGCAGAACTCATCGCCGCGGACGGCGCCCAGGTAGACAGCGTGCTGGTCGAACCGGACGCAGCCGCGGGACTGCCGGGAATCGTCGATGACGGGCCATGACCTGGGCACCCGGAAGCTGTAGCCGCGGTACCGCACGGTCTTCAGGTGCACCGCCGCGGAGAGCGTCGCGCTGACGGTCGCCGGCGCGGTGGCGGCCTGCCTGGGGGCCGGGTGGCTCGCGCTCACCGGCAGCAGCGCGCACAGAGCCGCGGCAGCCATTTTCCCGCCAGCCATGACGTATGACGTCCTCCCCCGTGCAGCCGCAGCCCGCGTCCGGTCCCGGACTCCCCGCCGATGCTCGCGGCTTGAGCGTCATTTGCAGCATCGCGATTAGGTGATATTGCAAATGCATTGCGAATTGCTAAACCCGTCTTTGCAATTCCGCTAATCTGCGAAAAAGATTAGTAGCAAAGCCGAATCTGGCTAGCCCGACGCGCCGCGCGATTCTCGCCGCGCATCGGCGAGACCTGCGGCCGGAGGGAATTCCTGACCGCGCCGCGGACGCCGGAGCCAGTCAGGGTTGGTGTCGGCGCCGGCCTGCGACGCGAAGACCACGAGCCGGCCGCCGTCGGCACGGTACATCACGGGGTTGACGCGTACCTGGCCCGTCTGCTCCGGCAACCGCAATAACACCGGGACAACGGCTTCAGGGCTCGGCCGCTGACCGCGGCTACCGCCCGTTCCTCGTCAGCTGCCAGCGGCTGGTCGCCGGGTCCTGACACAACCGGTAGATGTTCGCCGGTACATTGCGCCCCGCTGAGGCGGTCACCTTCCAGCAGCGCCATGCGATCGGCCCGCCTTCCCGTTCGCGCTCCTCCTCGTGGCCGTCCTGCTCGTGCACGTCCTGGTGCGCCGGCGGGCGCTCCAGTATCGACAGCACCGTGTACAGCCGCTCCCGCCAGACGAACCTGGCTGGCCTGCCGTCAATCAGCCACACATCGACCGGTTCCGATCGGACCCCGCTCACCTGCTCACCTGCCTGCGCGTCCGTGCGGTCCGGGCGAGCATCGGTCCCCTGCTCGGGCCGAGGCCGGCCCGCACCGGGCGCCGGAAGGCGCCCCTGAGGACCCCTCGCTCCGTCGGCTACCCAGGGGAAGACAGGCAGCTGCGCTTAGTTCGAAAATATATTCGATCTAGGCTAATGGCAAGAGCTAGTCAGGGAAATGGCTTTCGTTAATGGCCGGTCTAAGTGCTTCGCGAAGCTCTCAGGGCTGTGCGGCGAAGCCCGGCATCGGGAAGGCAGCGAGCAAGTCGCGTACCTGTCCGGCGATCCGCCCGATGACCGTCTCGTCCTGCTTGCTCGCGGCCCTGATCGCCTCGTCCATCCACGCGGCGACCTGCGGCATGTGCTCCTCGGTGAGCCCGCGGGTGGTGATCGACGAGGTACCGATGCGCAGTCCTGACGGGTCGAATGGCCGGCGCGTGTCGAACGGGACGGTGTTGTAGTTCACCTCGATGCCGGCCAGGTCCAGCGCCCGCGCGGCCGGCTTGCCGCCGATCTCCTGGGGCGTCAGGTCGATCAGGATCAGGTGATTGTCGGTGCCGCCTGAGACCAGGCTGTAGCCGCGCTCGGTCAGCGCGGCCGCGAGCGCCCTGGCGTTCGCGACGATCTGGTGCGCGTAGGTGCGGAACTCCGGCGCGGCCGCTTCCTTGAGCGCCACGGCGATCGCGGCGGTGGTGTGGTCGTGCGGCCCGCCCTGCAGTCCTGGGAACACGGCCTTGTCGATCGCCGGCGCGTGCTCGGCGACACTCATGATCATCGCGCCGCGCGGGCCGCGCAGGGTCTTGTGCGTGGTGGTGGTGATGACGCTCGCGTGACCGACCGGCGACGGATGCGCGCCCCCTGCTATCAGGCCCGCGATGTGGGCGATGTCGGCGACGAGTACGGCGCCGATCTCCGCGGCGATCTCAGCGAAAGCGGGGAAGTCGATGGTGCGCGGAATCGCCGTACCGCCGCAGAAGATGATCTTCGGCCGCTCCCTGCGGGCGAGGTCACGCACCTCGTCGACGTCGATCCGCCCGGTGTCGGCCCGCACGCCGTACTGGACCGAGCGGAACCACTTGCCGGTGACCGAGACGGCCAGCCGTGGGTCAGGTGGCCGCCCATCGGCAGCGACATGCCCATGACGGTGTCGCCCGGCTGCAGGAACGCCAGGTAGACGGCGAGGTTCGCGGGCGAGCCAGAGTACGGCTGGACGTTGGCGTGATCGACCCCGAACAGGTCCTTGGCGCGCTGCACCGCGATCGTCTCGATCGGGTCGATGTTCTGCTGGCCCTCGTAGTAGCGCTTGCCCGGGTAGCCCTCTGAGTACTTGTTGGTCAGCACCGAGCCGCTGGCCTCGAGCACCGCGAGGGAGACGTAGTTCTCGGACGCGATCATCCGCAGCTTCTCGAACTGGCGCCTGGCCTCGGCCTGGATCAGCTCGGCGATCTGCGGGTCGGTGCTCGCGACGTGCGGGACCGGCGGCTGGTGCATGGATACCCTCCCTGGTCACGACCCTGCGCGACGGCAACCAGGCGGGCTGGCCTGGCCGCCGGCGGGCCGGCAGCGCGGAGGCCGGCGCCCCCGCATGCTCCTGTCATTCATGATGCCGGACCGCCCCCGCGCCCGTACACCCGCCCGCTCGGCCGCTGCCGCGTCCTCAGATAGAACACCGATGGCCCAGCGGGTGTCCTGTTAGAACCCCGCTGGGCCATCGGTGTTCTACTTCCTCTGGCCAGGTGGGACGATCGATGATCGCGAAGGCCGGGGGTTGTCATGTGATGCCCGGTTTCTCCGCTCCTGAGGCCGACAGTTACCCTGGCTAACGAAACCCGCGGCCGGATCCTGCCGCCAGGGTGCGGCACACGGACGGAGCAGGATGCGGATCGGCCAGATCGCCATCGATATCGGGCCGCTGCGCGAAGGCAGGGACTTCCGGCTGCTCTTCACCGGCCGGTTCGTGTCGATGGCCGGCAACGCGGTCGCCGCGACCGCCGCCAACTGGCAGGTGTACGCCCTGACCAAGTCCTCGCTCGCGGTCGGCGCGCTGACGCTGGCGGACAGCATCGGCATGTTCGCGGGACTGATGGCGGGCGGGATGCTCGCCGACCGGTACGACCGGCGGCTGCTGATGGCCGGGACGCGGGCGCCGCTCGCGGTGCTC
>WNGJ01005805.1_pt1 | contig 16627 bp, 17 predicted proteins | sample 5400611 | NCBI WGS metagenome assembly WNGJ01 (sample SAMN13153375, study PRJNA577476) | soil metagenome | isolation source: 40 cm soil or saprolite under Garry oak tree replicate 1 | place: USA:California | collected 2016-06-15 | reverse complement strand
ACTGGGTGCATTACTGGGACCCCGTCTGGCAACGCATTATCTATCGCTATCTTGATGCCATAATTGCAGCGGGTTTTGATGGCGTCTATCTTGACCGCATCGACGCGTATCAAGAGAGCTATGCTGCTGGTCATGAAGAGGACATGGTGCAGTTCGTCGCCGCTATTGCCCGCTATGCGCGTTCGCATTCATCTCTAGGCGACGATTTCGGTATCATCGTGCAGAACGCAGAAGAACTGGCAGCGCATCATGCTGACTACGTGCGTCTCGTCACCGGAATTGGCCGCGAAGAAGTGTATGTCCAAGCGACGAATAGGCCAACCTCGCCACAGGAACGCACCACCGCCGAGAGGTATCTTGACCTCTTCCGTCAAGAAAGCCGCGGCAAACTCGTTCTGACGGTCGATTATGCCAATCGTGCAGATTTGGTGCGCAGTGCGTATGAACGGGCGCAGGCCAAAGGGTATATACCCTACGTGACTGGTGTCGACCTCGACCACCTTCAGATAAATCCTGGCTATGAACCAAAATGTCATCCAGTACCGTGGAAGTGACAGCAAGGGACCTTCGGTTTATCTCCCGATCCTCCTCACCAACCCCGCCACCAGCGCCACCCGCGCCGGCACATAATCGAGCTCGATAAACTCCCCTGGGTTATGCGCCAACCCCCCACCAGCGCCCAGGCCATCCAGCGTAGGTACGCCCAGCGCCGAGGTGGTGTTGGCGTCGGATGCGCCTCCGCTGCCCACGTCTTGTATCTGTAAGCCGAGTTCGCTCCCGGCTGCTTTTGCCAGTTCGACGAGCTGAGCGTTGCGTTTGTTATGTTCAAAGGGCTGGCAGAGCATGCTGCCGCTGAGCGTGATGCGCGTTCCGCGCAGCTTGTTTTGAGAGGTAACCTGGTGCATAGCTGTTTCCAGTGCTTTGAAGCTGGTCTGATCGGCTGTGCGCACGTCCATGTCGAAGTAGGCGTAGTCGGGCACGACATTGGTGCGGTCACCGCCCCGGATAATGCCGACGCTGAGCGTTGCTCCGGGAATGGTGCCGTTGAGCGCCTGCATCTTCTGCACCTGGTAAGAAAGTTCAAGGATGGCGTTGTGACCGCGATCAGGCTCAACACCCGCGTGGGCCGATAGGCCGTGGACCTCGACGCGATATTGACCGCAGCCTTTACGCGAGGAGACGATGGTATCCTGCGCGCGGCCAGGTTCCAGGACTAAAACGGCGTCGGCTTGCTGCGCTAATTCCTGAATCAGTGGCCTGCTGCTGGGAGAACCTATCTCTTCGTCGCTGTTACAGATAAATGTCACGTTCGAGTAGTTCGCCTCCTGACGCTCGATCAACAGGCGCAGCGCATACATGCCGATCAGCACGCCTGATTTCATATCCAGAATACCGGGACCTGTAGCAATGCGCATGCCATTGCGCCGACTGATGGTAAATGGGCGGCGCTCTGCCTCACCTTCGGGCAGTACCGTGTCTATATGCCCAATCAGCAGTATGCGAGGACCACGCGGTGTCGTGCCAGTATGCGCGGCGACGAGGTGATCGCCATACTGTTCTTGCCTGTCGAAGTGGGTGGAGAAACCGAGCGCTTGAAAACGTTCTTGCAAATACGCGCCGACGCGATCGACGCCCGCCTTGGTAAAGGTGCCGGAGTCGATATTGACGATGGTTTTCAGGTCTTCAAGGTAGGGGTCCATGAACTGTTCAGCGCGTTCGATATCGCGGTGTTTCCTCATCAAATCACACCCCCTGCTTTGAATTGCTCGATCTCCGCGTCGCTATAGCCAATGTGGTGCAGTAATTCGCTGGTTTGTTCACCCAGGCCGGGGGGAGCATAGCGTTGTTCGCTCTCGACACCGGATATGCGCGGGAAACTTGGCAGCGTGCGGTACGATGCGCCTGTTTCGCCTGGCGGGACAGCGGTGACACTCACACCACGCGCTTGCGCATGCTGATCGTTCAGCGCCTCGTCGATACTGTAGACCGGCCCGACACAGGCATCGATTTCGGCCAGTTCAGCAATCCATTCGTCGCGTGTCCTGGTCTTGAAGATAGCGCGCAGCATGGCTATGGCCTGTTCGCGTTCGCCTGGCCCAACCGGTGTATGGAATGGCAGCAATTCAAGATGCCCGATGCGCGTGCAGAAGGTATGCCAGAATTTGTATTCAAGCGCGGCCAGTGTGATGTGCCTGCCGTCCAGCGTTTCGTACATATTGTAGCAGGGAAGTCCCCCGTCGAGCGCGGATCGTCCAGGTTGCGGCGGCTCGCCCGTATTCAAATAAGCGGTGGCGATAAGAGGCAGGAGTGACATGACTCCTTCCGTCATTGAAACATCGATCATACGCCCCTCGCCCGCCTGGGTGCGCCCAAACAGCGCCGTCAGGATGCCGATTACCGCCATAAAGCTGCCACCTGCCACGTCACCGAACTGGGTTGCGGGCATCGCGGGTTCGCCGTGTGGCCCGCGATTGTAGTGGAGCATTCCCGCGTAGCCTGCATAGTTCAGGTCATGCCCGGCACGCAGCCGGTAAGGCCCATCCTGTCCATATCCACTGATGGCGCAGTAGACCAGCCCCGGGTGTATATCTTTGAGTTGCTCATAACCTAAACCCAGGCGTTCCATGACCCCCGGACGAAAGCTTTCCAGCACCACGTCAGCCTGCCGCAGCATGCGCAGGAAGATCTCACGCCCTTGGGGCGATTTGAGGTTCAGCGTCATACTGTGCTTGTTGCGATTCAGCGCCAGGAAGTACAGGCTCATCCCTCCGACTCCATGCGGGGGCATAAAACGCCCGTAGTCGCCGCTCCCTGGCTCTTCGATTTTGATGACATCAGCGCCAAAATCGGCTAACATCTGTGAGGCGTAAGCGCCTGGGAGCAATCGAGAGAGGTCAAGTACACGTATGCCACTAAGAGGCTGAGTCATGGATGTCTCCTTCAACGTGAGGATAAACAATTTTCGTTCTATTCAAAAGGGTAACAGGGACAGGAGGCGATTGTCAATGTCAGGTTGTTCCTGTATGGGCGTCAACCGCCACCTTCGTGATACAATGCTCACAAACTATACAAGAGGAGATGATAGACATGCCAACAGCCATTATCGTCCATGGAGGTGCGGGCATTGTTACCCCCGAACGTTTTAAAGGCGTCCAGGAGGGTTGTAAAGAGGCAACGCTTGTAGGGTGGCGTATCTTGCAAGCTGGTGGCTCCGCGCTGGATGCAGTCGAAGCGGCGGTACGTTCGCTTGAGGATAATCCGATGTTTAATGCGGGTACCGGAGCCTGCCTGACCGCCGATGGAAATATTGAACTCGATGCTGGCATTATGGAGGGGCATACACTCCAGATCGGGGCCGTGGCCGGTGTCGAACTCATCAAAAATCCAATCTCGCTCGCACGGAAAGTTTTGGAGAGTCGGCACGTTCTGCTCGTGGGTAAAGGAGCGCAGGAGTTTGCGCAAGAACAAGGCATTCCCCTGTGCGCTTTTGAAGACCTGCTGACAGAGCGACAATATCGAATCTGGCTTGATAACAAGGCTCAGGTAAACGGCGAATCTGCTGGGGAGCCGCGTCATCATCGACGTGAGGTGGCCTCTATAGAAGCGCGTAAGGAGAAACATTGTTTCCTGCACAGGTTACGGAGAAGATTTCATTCGTCTGCTTATTGCCAGACGCGCTGCCGATTTTGTGGCGCGTGGAGAGACTGCCCGCGAGGCGGCAGAGGCAGCAATTGCCTTGCTTAGCGCCAAAGCTACAGGCACCGGCGGGCTGATCATCGTAGATCGAAAAGGGAATACCGGTTTTGCCTGGAACAGCCAGAACATGAAGCATGCCTACATCGCTGAGGGAATGGATGAGCCTGTAGCTGGAATTTAGGAGCGATTGATGCATACACTGAATGACCTGCAACGAGAGGTTGACCAGCTTATCAAGGAGGAGTGGCACAGCACTTACTGGTCTCCCCTTTCTAGCCTGGCACGGCTTACTGAGGAGGTAGGGGAGCTGGCGCGTGAGATCAACCATAGCTATGGCGAGAAGCCAAAGAAAACCAGCGAGAGCGCAGGCAGCATTGTCGCCGAAATGGGGGATATCCTCTTCATCCTGGCTTCTCTAGCGAACTCTATCGACGTTGACCTGGACACAGCCTTTACAGAGGTGATGACGAAGTACCAGCACCGCGATGCCCGGCGCTGGACACCGGACGATGGCTGAACTTGACGACGTCCGTTCTCAGTGGAAGAAAAATTGCCCGGCGAAGTAGCCGACGATAAATAGCAGGGCGAACACAATCAAACCAATCAGTAGAATGGGAAGGATAGAAGCATGCCTTTCTTTCTTTGCCTCAGGCTCAGGATAGGCTGCCTGGCGTGCTGCTGCTAACTTAAGTGGGACGTCAGCCACGGTGGGAGAGGCGGGAGCGACTTCTTCTAAGGGTAGTTTCACGCTCGGTTCTGGGTGATTGGAAGAGAAACTGTGCCCTGGATGTTCAGTCTCTCTTACAGGCAAGGCAGAAGCAAGCTTTGCCCCGCCGGGTGAGGCCGCCTGACTGATGACAAGTGGCTCTTCTGACTGTTGGTATGTACTGCTAGTAACCGGGATTACGAGAGGAGGTGGTTGTGCCATCGTCTCGCCAAGGGTCTTGAGATCTGTATAAAGCGATTCGGGTGTGCTGATATGTTGCGGGTGCTGACGAACTATGGCGCGAGCAACCGTTTCGCATAATTCAGCGGGAACGTTACGCTGGAAACGCAGGCGCCCGTCGGGTGGCGCCTCAACGACGGTAGCGCCGGGTGATCGTCCGGCGAGTAACTGGTAGAGCAGTAGACCAATAGCGCGGGTATCATCAGAGCGCCGTCCCTCACTCTGCTGACCATAGGGTAGTTCAGTATCAGAGAGAGCTTTGTCATTGCCACCCATTTTGGACCAGCTTTGGAAGTAAAGGAAGTCGCCAGGTAGGGCAAAATTGTTTACACGTACCAGCCCGTGAGGGTCACGTATGATAGAAGTGGGTGTCAGATCCCCATGGCACACGTTGGGTGAAGCATCGCCGGCATATGTTAAAGCCTGGCAAATTTGCATGCCTATATCAACAACCTCATAGTATGGCAGTGGCGCTTGTTGCAGCGTGGAAAAATTAACTCCTTCGATGTACTCTTGCACAATGTAAAGCATCTCAGGTTCGATAACAAGATCATAGATGCCCACAATGTTAGGATGAGAAAAATGGGCCGTCATCTTTATGGCCGCTCTATATGCTGGGATATCAGGAGCAGGGACAGCTTTGATTGCAACTGCGCGCTGCAACACCTGGTCCGTTCCTTGATAGATAGCGCAAACCTGTCCATGTTTAATTAAGCGTTGCAACAGATAGCGCTTGTTTATTAGCCGCCCTGTTTCCACAATTTGCCTCGTAGGGGCACCCTTGGTTGTAGATACCCATGTATGATCAAGTGGCTGTCCATCCGGCGAACACGCCAACTCCTCTATTCTATGTCTTGAAGGGCCAGTGTTACCGCCCCTACAATGTTTGCCTCTGATCCAAACGAGCCTGGCGCAATGCGCAGCGACGAATTGGCCGCTGGCAGGCACAGCTCATGTACCCGCGCCTGCAACGGCTTTACCAGTAAGTCTCCTGCTTGCGCAACCTGCCCGCCCAAAATAATTACCCCCGGGTTTATCAGATGAACGATATTGGCCAGGGCGATTCCCAAATAGGTCTGTACATCTTGAACGATGCTCTGGGCGACTTTGTCACCGTCTGCTGCCAATCGGAATACCTGTTCTGCCGTAATACGTTCGGCCCTTGTTCCAGTGACCCGGCGGATGGCAGCTTCAGTCTCAGGGTGCTCTACCGAAAGCCCGATCATTGCGCGCGAGATCGCCTGCGCTGACGCAATAGCTTCGAGGTGCCCGTAGCCACCACATGAACACTTTGGCCCATTCTCTTTGACAAGCATATGTCCAATTTCGCCTGCAATGCATGTCTCTCCATGATAAATCTTGCCGTTGACCACTAAGCCACCGCCAATACCACGCCCCAGGCCGATATAGAGAACGACACGCTCAGCAATGCGCGGACCATGCCTTGTGACAGACACTGTGCCATAGTGTACTTCCGCCAATGCTGCCGCATTTGCATTGTTATCTATTATACAAGGGATATCAAGTCTTTCCGTCAGATAGTCCTGTAGAGGAAAGTCATTCCATCCATGTGCATGACGCAGGGTACGCACTATGCCGTGGGTTGCATCGACAAGCCCGCCTACGGCAACACCTATGCGCAGGACGCGCCCATCGTGAAGTCGCTCAGGGGTCAAAACTTGATCGAGCAAATCCTCAATGAGCTTGAGCACAGTTTTGGTGTCTGGCACGTAGTCTGAAGGACGACGCACCCGGTGCAGTATGTTGCCTTCCAGGTCGGCAAGCGCTACGGACTGGCGCGCGCCACTGCCGCTGATCTCAATCCCCACGACATACCCTTGCGTCGCCAGTAATTTGCCGGTTGTCCTCGTAGTTCCCAAAGGTGACAGGCAACCGGATGATCCACCAGATGCCTCCTCTAGAGAGGACGATTGCGGTTGCCCGAATTGTGCAGACATGGTTGTAATCTCCGTTCTTTCCGGGAGCTATCCTCATCCAGAGCGTTGCTAAGCGGCTCATTGCGCCTACAACTTTCGATGATGCAAATCAGTACAGTGAGATCTTCTCTATGACAGCGGATTCAGTATATCATATTAGCTCACATACGCATAGGAAACCCGTACTACTACGAAAAACAGACGCTATTTTTACATACCTCACTTGAATTGGGAACATTTCGTCATAGCGGCAAAGGAGGCGGTTAAGGTTTCTCAATGCTCGACAGGTACTTTTGTGTCAGCTAATCCTCTCTCAATGAATAGCTCTATCATCTGACGGAGTAGTATCATCTTAGGTCACAACTATTCAAATTCATTCACCGTGTTTCATGACGCGGCACGGTAGTTACCTGCTCAGTTTCTTGCATGGTGTGTGTCCATCGTGCATTACAGATGACCGGTAGTTTCTTTCTTGAAAGGAGGAAGCATTTCTATGCACAAGCGATTCAGATACAGCGTTGTCTCGTCACTGAGGCGGCGCAAACGTTTTTCACCCCTCATGCTGGTTGGCTTGAGCGTGCCAGTTGTACTGGCGCTCATCGCCTCGGCTGTGTTCATCCTGCCGCGCCTGGGCTCTCACGCGGCGGCGGTCGATGGCGATTGTACGTTGATTGTACCTCCCAACCCTCTTTCGGCTCAGGGGCTGGCCACACCTTATCAGCTCGTTGCAACTGATCCGGCGAATGGACCATGCAACGAGTCGAACGCGGCGCAGGCGGCCTTTGTTCAGGGCGCGGTGATCGACCCGGCAACCGGCCAGATCTCCATTTACGATCCGCTCGTTATTGACCAGGGAACCCAACCTGCGATCGCGCCCGTAGTCCCACAGTTGCCACTCAGAGGAATCGTGGCTCTCTGGTTCGGGTCGAACGGCAACACCCTGACCCTCCAGAATATGAACGGCAGCCTGCGCCAGGGCAGGTGTGTGAACGGAGTCAGGGGCTCCATCTTTGGTCAATTCTCATACTGTAATGCCCCGGCCTTCTTCCAGGCAGCCAATCAGGCGATACGGGCAGGCAGAGTCGTTCCTCCCGCGCTCGGTATGGGGCAAGACGGCTTCACCTGCCCCACGACACGCGACTTTTCGATTGTTGATCAAGACCAGAGCGACAATGTGACGACCACCTATCTCATCACGGCTTCCGGCCAGGTCGCACAAAACAACCAGGCCAACGCCGCCGCCCTCGGAGGGCAAGTGCAGAAAAATGGCAGTGATGAACGCTTGCTCACGCTCGTGGACAGCGCGCTGGGCTGCTCTCCCTGGACGGCCCCTGACCTGGCTGACCCGGGCCAGATGTTACCTGCCTTGCCGCTCAACGAACTTCAGGCGTCTGCACAACAGGCGGCTCCCATCGCGCTCGTACCAGCGGGTGATCCTATGGTACTCAACAACAATCAGCCCGCTCTCGACAAGATCAATGCCTATCGCAGGGGCGTCGATCAGCCTACTGCTCGATCAGTAGCAGTTGCCAGTACAAAAGCCTACTGCCGACGCCTGCTCGCGGTCGGGCCAGCACGTATACAGCTTGATATGCCACTGACACAGGGACGGCCTTCGGCCGATCCTGCAGCCGCCAATTCGCTCTTTACCTTTCTCGTGCAACGTTTCGTTGCCAGTTATGGGCCAAATGGGCTGAACTGTGTGGGTTTATTGAACACTCCCGACCCGATAACAGTGACAACCGATGCGAATGGTGTAGCTATCAGCGCAACTTTTGGTACCGGCGCCACAACCGCGCCGGCCACCAGTCCAACGACGAATGCGGGTGCCACCCCTACAGTTGGAGCGACCACTACGCCGACCACACCAACTAGCGGTCCAACCGTTGTTCCAACCACTGGAGCGACTGCTACGCCAACCGTCCCGGCCACCACTCCAACCGCTACGCCGACGACCAATGCAGGAAACTGATGTAGCAGTACATGGTGCCCGAAAGGATTAGAAAGGATACGAAGATGCAAAAAATGATTCTACCCGGTGAATGGGGAAACGATTCTATCCCCCCGCTCCCGAACAGTTCCATTCCCCCGCCCCCGAAGAGCAAGGTCAGGCGTAGGAAGAAGCGTAACCGTTTAGCAGTCATTCCCGCCGTAGCATTGCTTACCTTGATGCTTACGGCCGGGTCGACCTTCGCGTTTTTCAAGCTGAAGAATACATCACTTACCAGCAACGCGATCTACCAGAGCGGCGCGAGCAATCAGTCTAAGGCGAAGAACTACCAGTCCCAGTCCATGGGTGGGGATATGCGAGCTGTTAGCACCATCAACGGATTGAATAGAATCTCAGTCATTGGAAGCACCGCCTTCATTGTGGATGGACACGGAAGAACCATCTCCGCTGATCCCAACCCGTATGGCATTGCTATTGCTCCCACCGGCGCGCCAGTATCTCATACGCCCGGTTCTCTCAGGCCCGGCGATATTGTGGTGACAAACTTTGGCGCCAATCAAACCGGGACCACTCTCGTACGCTTCCCCGCTGGAAAAGGCCCCGGCCTGCTCTTCAACACCATGGCCAATGCGGGCACAAAGGGACCTGCATTCGAGGCTTTCAACACGCTGACCGGGACAGATTGGGTAGCGAACTTTTCCGGCAACAACGTGCAGGTATTCAGACCCAATGGCACGATCCTAGCGACCATCACCAGCCCGCTCTTCAAGATGCCCTGGGCACAGGCATTTAATCATGGGTTGCACAATCCTCTGGATGGGTCAGTCGACTCTTTCTTCACAACGAACGCCGGTGATGCGACAATCGATCGTATTGACGTGATCCCTACCAGGAATGGCACAACCTTCCGCGTCTTCCAGATTGGCCAGCTCACCCAGATGAATGGCGGGACGAAGATCAACGCGGCCTGGGTTCCATCGTTACGAGTAGGCAGCCATCACTACACGGACGTGCTGCTCGCGCTTGACCTGGCAAACAATCGCGTAGCCGCATATCCAAATAGCACCACCCTCAATACGACAACCATGCGCTCGACATCCAAAGGTATTACCGCATTCGCGGGCAAACCGTTGAATATGCCTGGTGGGCTGACCGTCAACCCGCTGAACGGAGACCTCCTGGTGGTCAACCTGAATGACAACAACCTGGTCGAACTGAATCTGTCGCAGGGCAGAGCTGTCGGTGTACGCCTGCTCGACAATGCACCGGTAGATGCCCAATCGGGCAATGGTTCGGCGTTGTTCGGCGTCGCCGCTGCCAGAGATGCCCAGGGCAATCTTGAAGTCTTCTTCACAGACGACAATATGAATACCCTGAACCTGTTGAGTATGTAGCCTGGTTTCTGCTGGTTGGTCAAGTCTGCTCACAATGTGGAGGGCAGCATTTGTGGTTGCCCTCCACTTCTTCTTCCGAAAGCCTCTCCCAAGACGGAAACAAGTCAGCGACATATGACCACTACACATCGCAAAAATACCAATTGCTTGCTTAGCTGCTCTTGCCGCTTAAACACTTCGCCAACGCTATCAAAAAATGAAACGCACTTGCTATTACTACTCCCTCTTGCTAAAATAACCTGTAGAGAAAAGCTACACACGAAATTTGGAGAATTGCTATGGCGTCTTCTGCGGCGGCACAGGGCCAGGTCTTTGTTAGCCCCGGCCTCAGTCCTTTCAAACGCATTGTAACGATAATCGCGGTGCTGGGCATAACCGCCCTGGTATTGTGGATCACTATTCACGAAGGAATTTCAGCAATAGGAAGTACTATAGCCGCTATTGTACTAATCACAGGCTTTGTGATCTATTTGCGCATTATCGCTCCTGTCCCATTTACTATTACGCTGGAGCCGGAAGCGCTGGTTAAGCGTAGCCGCAATGGGGAAGTCATCGAGGTACGCTGGGAAGATTTAACACGTATTAAAGAGGAATTTTTCCCCAATGGGAAGCGTATCAGCGTCACCGTTTATCGCAAACCAGCGACGCCTGAACAAAAAGCCAAGGCCTGGGCGGTTTATCGCGACGATGTAACCGATATCGATGGCCTGGCAGAGACGCTCAAGCAGGCCATCCCTGAGACATGCCGATGGGACAGCGAAACGGTACACGAGTGATAGTTGCCAAAAATCTAGACAATTATGACCTTGCCTACATTCCTGACCTTAACCTACGCCCGTTGACGAACGAACTGGGCGGGCGGTTGGACTACGGCCAACCGTTTTGCTTCTTCCATGCCTGATGCCTGCTCATCAGCAAGGCTTTGACGGCTTTCCTGTCCTTACAGGTGCGTAGTTCGCTATCCCCCCATCGATGCTCGATATTGATGGCCGCATTCAGATCAGCATGTGCCTGATAGCCGCAAACCTGACAGCAAAACGTTTGCTGATCCGGTCGGTTGGCTCTATCGGCGTAATGACAGACACTGCATTCCTGGGAGGTGTAGGCACTCTTCACTCTGGTTGCTCGTATCCCCCGTTTGGCCGCATTCCAGGCGATCTGTTCGGGAATGTGTGCGAGATTAGAAGCACGCATATAGGCATTCATGGCTCTGGCCTTGTGCTTCATCGTCGCAACCGAGAGGTGTTCATAGGCGATCTGCGCGCCCTCATGCTTGGCCAAACACTCGTTGACCGCCTGATTGATCTCCTGACGGACGTGGCGGGTAAGACGTTGCCCGCTTGTGCTGCTGGTAGAAGGAAGTTTCTTGACCCCTTTCTTTTCCAGGCATGTGCGTAGTTTGGCCTTGCGCCGTCTTTTCTCACGATCACGTTTCTGTCGTTCCCGCAACTTGCCATGAAACGTGCCGTAGTGCTCGCCGGTACTGGTGGTCAGAAAGTTGGCAACGCCGACATCCACGCCGATCACCGGAGCTGCTGGGTCGGTCTGCACTCGCACGATCTCATCGTAACTGAGGGTGAGCCACCATTCATTCTCACGCTTGTTGAGCGTCACACTGGTGTTGATAGTCTGGCCCTCAAGTGCCTTACGGTGATAGGTAGCTAGCTTGACTGGCACAAGCAATTGTTTGCGAAATTCGAGCGTGCTGATCTTGAGCCAGTAGTCAAAGGTCGAGTCCTGCGCGGGTTCGAGGACGGCCACGTTGACGTTGGCCTGGATGCAGGTTCGCGAGAGCGTCGGGATGTTCCACTCGCGCCACGTTGGTTCTTTGGCGTCTGCATCCAGGGTGCCTTCCGTCTGCTGCTCGTGATAGTCCAGCAGGTCATCCACATAGTCCTGATACGCCAGTGCGCGGTTGGTGCGCCAGGACTGGGCAATGCCTGCCGCCTGCTGGATGGCCACGCGATGCCAGCGCTCAGAGAGCGGCGAGGCCTCGCAGGGCGCATGAAACCTATCAGGGTGCTCGTCAGTACAAAAGAGGGTGACGTACTGCTGACAGAGCGCCAGGTACACCGGAGCAAGGGCATCCAGAGCGGCAAGTTTGCCCGCATTGATCGCTTCCAGCCGGATATGGGTCACGGCCTTGGTGAGTGTCTGCGGTTCGTTCGGCTCTGCGTGGCGGTGGTTAGGCTGTTTCATGGCCATGCTCCTCCTTCGCTCTATCTCTACATATCTCTTCTTCGCGAGAGGGCAAGATGCGGTAGTCTCCCCCTCTCACTTGGCGGAACTCCACACGAGCTATGAACCCAGGGAGAAGAGGCTACTCATCCTCTGCTTGAATGCGGAGGGCTTCTTGGCTCATTCGCAGGTAATTGTCATAAAACGCTATAAAAATCTATATTTCGCTATATTTTCAGATACTAATTTCTATACGTACACGAATGCGCCTGCTAGGCCAGCATGAGCTGGTCTATATAGCACCAGCGCCAGTCTTCGCCGGGCTGAAATGACTGGACAATAGGATGGTTAGTCGCGTGGAAGTGTTTTGTAGCGTGCTTATTCTTCGAAGAATCGCAGCAGCCAACATGCCCACACTCCAGGCAAAGGCGTAGGTGTACCCATGTATCTCCAATTTTCAAACAATCTTCACAGCCATTCGCGCTGGGCGTGACTTGTCGTATTTGGTCAAGATGTGTACATTGTTTAGCCATTGGTAGCTTCCTTTCTGTCAATTTGTGGCCTTTTGCCTTCTATTAACAACAGCGAACTGAGAGAACTGCAAACAGCCAATGCTGAGGCAATCAGCATGACGACGCGAAAACTTGCGATAAATGATTCTGAGATTGCCTGCTGAATTGCTGCATGCGTCGAATTGCTCAAGCCAGCAGGAATTTCGATTCCAACCAGTTTGTTCTGCTGCGAAATGATCGTGTTTTGTATATCAGCAGGGATTTGCAACCCTGAGAGATAACTGAACAGGCTGTTGCTAAATATTGCCAGGACAATAATGCCAAATACTGCGATTGCGATTAGGCCGGCCGTGCGAGAAACAGCATTGTTGACGCCGGAGGCAGTACCGACGTATTGCGGGTCTACCGCGCCCATTACTGCTGTCGTTAACGGAGCGACGCTTACGGCCATGCCAATGCCTAAAACAACCACTGCCGGGAAAAAGGTTGTCCAGTAACTTCCGCCGATATCTGGTAGAGCAAAAAGCGCGAAACCCGTAGCAGCAATCAGCGGGCCGATGATAAGAGGAAGTTTCGCTCCATAACGGACAACCAGGCCTCCTGACCAGCGCGAGAGGAAGAACATGATCAGAATGAGCGGCAAATTTGCTGCTCCAGCGGCCGTGGGAGTGTAGCCCTGTATGCGAATCAGGTTGAATGGTAAGAAGAACAGACTTGCGCCTAATGCCGAATATAAGAGGAATGTCAACACATTTGCGCCGCTAAACGTTCGCGAGCGAAACATGCTGAGTGGCAGCATCGGCGATTGGCTACGAGCCTCCACCAGGAGAAATACAATCAGCGCGACTATACCAATACCCAGGGAAATAAGCACCAATCCATTGCTTAAACCAAGATTGTTCGATTCGATCAGCCCGAAGGTAATACCTCCCAGTCCAAGAGTTGCCAGCAGCGCTCCCCACCAATCCAGTTTTGCATGTTCGCTCAATTCTTCGTTACGGCTTTCCGGGACACGTAAGAACAGGACGATGAGCACAATTACAGCTAAGGGGATATTGATGAAAAAGACCCAGCGCCAGGAAGCATATTGAACCAAAAAGCCACCCAGGACCGGGCCAACTGCCGAAGTGATCGCGGTGAACCCGGACCATGTGCCAATGGCGCGGCCACGCCGCTTACTATCGAACGAAGCGCTGATGATAGCTAAGCTTCCTGGAACTAAGAGGGCTCCACCAATGCCTTGAAAGGCGCGTGCAAAAATAAGAAAATTGACATTTGGCGCAAAGCCACACAATACAGATGCCACGGTGAAGAGAAAAACACCTATAGCGAAGACACGCCTGCGCCCAAAATGATCGCCCATCGAGCCACCTACAAGAATCAGGGCTGCCAGAAAGAGCGAGTATGCTTCGACGACCCACTGGACATCCGTCGCGGTGGCATTCAGTTCTGTCTGGAGCACAGGTAAGGCTACATTGACGACCGTGCCATCAATGAAAGCCATACTGGATCCGAGGATTGTTGCTACAAGAACCCACCCACCAGTGTGGTTCATAGGAGCCCTCAGAGTTGCTCGTGTAGGCTGTTTTAATGCATGTGTAGCCGGTTCGGGCGCCGCTTGAATCACGGCCTCGTCACACGGCGGTTTCAGAATATGTGACATGTGCTGCTCCCTCACGTGTATGCTCTAGCCTCGGTGGCTTTAAACGTCGCATAAATCATTTTACCATCGTTTAATCGCATACGTCTTGCCGAAGCTTCAGTAATTTCAGCAGTCAGGGGTGGCGCTGAATCATCAACGAGAATACTAACACGGACACGCCCATCGTGCTCGCTGCTATTGCTAAAATTTGCTCCCAGGTGCAATAATTGCACGATTGTACCGTGAAAGACATTGCGCGCAGAGCTATCAGGGAGAGCTTGATACAACGTGATACTACGCGGATCAACTAGCACATAGGCCTCATCGCCTGGAGCTGGCATCTTCTCTGCTTGCATCTGTTCTCCCAACGCTGCACTTAGCTCGATACCGGGTCGGCCATTACTTTGCAGTTGAATTGTGCAAAGCGCGCCTGCTTCACAACGGACAACACGCCCGCGAAAGAAATTCATCCCCACCAGTTCGGCTATATACGAAGAGCGAGGATATTGTAAGAGATCACGTTGACTTCCCTGTTGTATAACCCGGCCTTGCTCGAGGACCAGTATATGATACCCAAAGAGCAAGGCTTCTAAGTACTGATGGGTGACCATCACCGTGGTGATTGCTGCGGCAGAGAGGATATGGCGCAGTTCCTGGCGTACTTCACGACGTGTTTGCACGTCTAATGCAGCCAACGGCTCATCGAGGAGTAAGAGTTGAGGGTGCAGCGCCAATGCTCGCGCAATCGCCACCCGTTGCTGTTGTCCTCCCGATAATTGCGCAGGACGGCGTAAATCATAACCGATCAAATGTACCTGTTCCAGCGCTTCACCGACGCACTGGTGCACAACCCGGCGCGGCAAATGTTGGGCGCGCAGACCAAAGGCGACATTCTCGAAGACGTTCAGATGAGGAAAGAGCAGATAGTCCTGAAAAACATAGCCGAAAGGACGTTCTTGAGGAGGAATAGCAATGTGTCGCTCACTATCAAAATACGTGACTCCTTGCAGTGAAATATGGCCACGCTGCGGATGAAGCAAACCCGCCAGGAGTCGCAACACAGTGCTTTTGCCCGCGCCGCTCTCACCGAGCAGAACGGTCGTTTTACCCGTTTCGGCTGAGAAACTGAGATCAAGGTGAAAGGTGTTGAGGTATGCGTCAAGAGCCGCTGTTAACATACACTCAGTATAAACAAGAGACCTATGCGCTTGCAAGGAATTCTCCAACGTATAGCAGCCAATACTTACTTTTTGATAGTATCGCTACTTGCGTTAGAAGGCAAAACATGGTATACTTTTATGTAATGAATGGAGTAGAATCCTATTCTGGTCATCATTAGACCGGAAAGGCAAGGCGTGAAATGGCAACGAAGCCGACAGAGACAATTACCACAACCCAGGCTTACCAGATGTGTCCGCGTTATGAGCATGCTATTCAGTTGCTTGGAAAACGTTGGACAGGCCTCATATTGGATTCGCTTATGGATGGGCCCCGGCGCTTCTGCGAACTAACCGCAACAGTCGAAGGACTCTCAGATCGTGTTCTGAGTGATCGCCTGCGCGAACTAGAGGCCGAAAGTGTTATTGAGCGCGTTGTCTATCCACAGATCCCTGTGCGCGTTGAGTATCATCTTACCGAGAAGGGCTACGACCTGAAGCCTGTAGTCCAGGCGATCCACGCGTGGGCTGAGCAATGGATAGCTTTGCCACAAATCCTTGCAGAACATCCTGGCGAGGACAAAGAAGCATAGGAAATGCAGGGTTCTACACCCGGCCATACATGATAAGAAAAGGGGGCGCAATACATGCGTCCCCTTCATTTTAACCCCTCACTATTAACGCTTCGTGTACTGTGGAGCCTTGCGAGCACGCTTCAAGCCGGGCTTCTTGCGCTCCTTCATACGTGGATCGCGTGTCAGGAAACCAGCTTTACGTAGAGTGGGCTTCCATTCGGGATTCACACGTACAAGAGCACGAGCCACAGCGTGACGAATAGCGCCTGCCTGGCCGCTGGTGCCACCACCAACGACACGCACCGTCATATTATAATCATTGCCTAGATCGAGCAAGCGCAATGGGGCAGTCATGACAGATATAACGGCATCGCGCTGCCCAAAATACAGGCGGCTACTCTTGCCGTTGACGGTGATACTGCCATCACCATTGGGGTAGAGGCGCACGCGGGCCACAGCCGTCTTGCGCCGTCCCATGCCATAGTAATACTCACCTTTGATGGTATCGGCCAAGGTAGGTACTCCTCTCCTTTAGTTACTCTGCCTGAGCAGCCTGTGTTGGCTGCTGCTTCAACAACGCCTCTGGCCCCGTCCAGGGGATCGGCTTCTGTGCCTGGTGTGGATGAGTGGGGCCAGCAT
>WNGJ01010042.1_pt1 | contig 16628 bp, 17 predicted proteins | sample 5400611 | NCBI WGS metagenome assembly WNGJ01 (sample SAMN13153375, study PRJNA577476) | soil metagenome | isolation source: 40 cm soil or saprolite under Garry oak tree replicate 1 | place: USA:California | collected 2016-06-15 | reverse complement strand
CCAATCAACGGTCGGTGCTATCGGGAGTAAGACCCGGTAGCGGGTAGCGCCCACCAGCCGCCGCCTCGGGACGGGCAACGGACCGAGACATTCCGAAAGGGCTGGATCAAAGGAGCAGAGGTACAGCGACCATTTCCTTTTTTAGGGTGATCGTTTGGGCCCCCGGCGTCTCTACAGACTATTCGGCGCTCCGGTTCGTTCATTATGGTTCCGTTCGGGTGGAGGATACCCAGCCCATGCGTTCGCGAAGGCTGGTGATGTGGGCGATGTGGTGGCGGGCATGCCACGCACAGCCTTGCACCAGGTAGTCCACGGAGACGGTGCCCCACGCTGGGTGCCACAGTTTCCGATCGAAATCCGCGGACGAGATCGCCTGAATCGCCAGAACCCACCGTTGCTGAAGTGCCCGGAAGAGATCCAGCGAAACAGCGATTGGCCCGCGCCGGGAATCCTCCAGCTCGGCCCAGGCCGCTTCATCGGCGACGACCGCTTTATGTTCCTTTTCCGTTAGGGTGAGTTTAAAACGCACGTAGGCGTTCATGTGGCTCTCGGCAAGGTGGTGGACAACCTGGCGGACTGTCCACCCGCCAGGACGGTAGCGCGTATCAAGCTGCGCCTCCGTCAAACCGTCCACCGCAGTCTGCAACATGTCGGGGAAAATCACGTATCCGACGATGAGCCGGTGCCGTTCCTCAGCGGAAATCTGCGGATTGAACTGGAATTGCCCGATGGGATACTGAAGCCCGCTAATGTCGCTCACGCTCATTGGCTCTCCTTTTTCTAAGCGCATTCTAGCCGCTTACGGACGGTAGTTGGCGGCGTATTGATTTCGAAGCGGATTTCGTACCGTTGAATCCAGGAACAAGTGGAGCAGAAAATGTCTCCCGCAACAAAACAACGTAACGATGGTGCGTTTGCGAGAGCCGCGTGGGTTGTGCTCGGTTGCCTGGCGGTCCCATTGTGGCTCACGGTTCTCATCTTGGTCCTGCTGTTGTTTACACTGGAAACAGTTGCGCTTTACGTTCTTGTTTGGCTGTGGTGGATCGGGCCAAGGCAGAGGCGAACTCTGTTCGTCTATTCTGACAGTCCAATATGGAAGGAGTATCTAGAACGAACGATCATTCCACGCTTACCATCGCATTCAGTAGTGTTGAATTGGTCTCGACGCCGTCAGTGGGGAAGGCTCAAACTCTCGTCACTTCTTTTCCGACGTTTCGCTGGTAACTATGAATTCAATCCCATTGCCGTGGTCTTCGAGCGATTCAGGCTGGCGAAAGCGTATCGGTTTTGGCAGCCATTCCGTGATCTGAAGCATGGTAATCCCGAGGCTCTTAGTCATTTGGAAGAAGAATTCTGGCGGCATCTAGCCGGCGGACGCTCATGAGGACTCCTCCAGTCATTGCGATGGAAGTGAATCCTTGGTCGAGACCCTTCGCGCAATGCCCTGGAACATTCATCACTCCGCTCGCAAGTGGTTGGATCACTTTTGTCCGACCACAACCAGTCTCTTCGCCGTGTGATCGTAGGGACGGCCAGCAAGATCGCCATACACTTCGGTGCGGGTCAATCCACATGCTTCCAACAGTGACCGCAACTCGGTTGCGGAATAGAGACGATGCGAGATGCTGTGTTCGATGCGCTTTCCGTCCTTGAAAAGAATCCACCGATTTTCAATCCAACTCCAACCACTGCTGATTTTCCGTTCTTCCAGAACGAGAACACCGTCCTCTTCACGCCAGCTTCGCTCTTGAAAAATGCGGGCCAGCACTTCCTTACCCATCATCTCCATAATGAGAACGCCACCTGGTTTGAGTGAACGCGACATGTTCACTGCGACCTGCTGGTCTTCCTGGGGATCTTCAAAGTAGCCAAACGAAGTGTAAAGATTGATGACGGCGTCGAAGGCATGCGGCCTGCAAAAATTCCGCACGTCCCCGTGGACAAATTCGATTTCCAAACCCTCGCGCTCGGCCTGCGTAGCGGCTTTATCCAGATAATGGCGAGTACGATCAACCCCGGTGACGCGGAATCCTCGGCGGGTCAGTTCCAGTGAATGTCTGCCTGGTCCGCAACACAAGTCCAGAATGCTCGTTCCCGGCTGAAGTCGGAGCAAAGAAATGACGCCGTCAACTTCTGCAGGAGCAGCCGACCAATGCCTTTCTGCAAACAGAGTCGGCCCAAAAGCCTCCCAGAACTCATCCTGTTCGTACCAAGGTTTCATGTTGGTTTCGGCATCCTCCAGTCAGGCAGTGGAACCAGCCCCCGGTTCACGAGAAAGGAACAAAAAATTATGGCTTTCAAACAAGGTGAAGTCTACAAGTGTCCGGACCCGAACTGCGGTTGCGAAATTACCATAACGAAAGGGGCTGCCCCTGTAATTTCTGGCAGAATTCAACTTTTATTCCGACGGCGGGCTGGAGATCCCACCCTTGATCCAGCGCGGTCATGACCGGTGAAGTCGTGGGCCCACCGGCGCCTATCGGCGTTTCGCGTTACAACGTCCGTGTGGTGGGCGATGACATCGAAATCGAAGTCTGAAAAGCGTCACACGTTTCCGGCAGAATCCTGTCCCCAAGCCAGAGTGGACGGCCTTCAGGCTGCTCTTTCGTCGGAATAATGAACATCCATTCCGCCTGACCTGACAAACGCCGCCGCCACTTGTCGCGATTACTGGCATCGTGCAGCTCGACTGAAATCAAAACTCTTCCCTGTCTGACTTCTTCTTCGTAGTGGCGGGCCAGATTCGGCGAGATTCGTGGCCTGCAAAAACCGCCGACCAACGGCTATCTCTTGCGCGCAGGAGACAAAGATCCGGTTTTTCTTCTTACAAGCTATCCGTGTGGCGTAAACTGAAGCATCCTTTCAGCGTCATCCTGGATTTCGAAGGCTGCCGAATTGCGCTCGCCATCTTGATTCTGAACCGATAACGATTTCAGAACTGCGAGGAACATCCTTTTGTAGAACCCCGGATAACGGTGTCACTTGCGACTTCATGCCGCACCGCCTGGATGTTCCTTCTTCTGACCGAAGTGGAGGCGTTCAGGTGAAAGCTAACAAACAAGATCTGCGGTATCTCGGCTTCGAGTGCAACAACGACGGCGGCCGAGAATTCGATTTTTCAATCACGACCCTCGGTCACGTCACGAAAGTCGTTTCCGTCGAAGTCCCTGCATTGTTCTTCGTCGGCGCCGACCGAATCTCGTTCCAAGAAGGTCCAGGCATTTGTTATGCGAAGCTTAAACGAGACACGGACACAGGGCGAGGGGCGGTCCTGGCGGACGTGGTCGGTGGTGAATGGAAAACGATAAGTCGTACTAGACTGGAACCAGCGCCCTGCTTCACCGGGCCGATTACAGCAGGGCAAAAGTGTCACAATTTCAGAAGAGCTGAGGCGGGGCCGAAGTCAGGAGGTAGCCATGAAAGCCAAGGCCGATGTCCCCAATGCTGAACTCAAAGTGTGGTGTGCACAGTGTTGCATTCGCATCGCGCGGAACGAAGAACGAACCGTGTTCAATGGCAAAACCTATCACACACGCTGTTACTCCAAACTCCATCCCACCAGTTCCAAACTGAAAGCCTGATCTAAATGAACCATGCTTGGCCAACTACTCATTGCCGAGATGCGCGATTCGCACAGGCGCTCGCGAGTTGCCAGCACGAGTTCGTTCAAGCGATGGGAGAATTGGGCCGGCCGCAAGCTCAGGCGCGCTACAGGCCGGTGCGCTGAACGGAAGAATGCCGCCGTCGCGCTGCTCGACGAGATTATCCGGCGCGAATCGCGTGGTGGGTCGATGAGGCGCCGGCTGCCGCGGATGTGCAAGCCGAGGATGGAGGTTTTCGAGTAAATCGCCGCTGGCGGGTGGAAGCAGTTTTCCCTCTGCTTCCGCAGATGAATCACTTTTCCGGTGAGCGCGTAATACGTCAACTTGACGGAATCGCACTTCTCAGAAGCCGCTCAGGGGAGTTCGTTTGACAGGCAAAGACGCCCTCATAGCGCTGAGGAGCGTCTTCTTGCCTATGCCAGTTGCGCGCGTTCACCCGCCCTAGCGGGCGGCGGTTGCCTCTGTGTCTGACGAGCGTAGGACTTGAATTTCGACTCGCCGATTCTGCTCGCGGCCTGCAGCCGTCTGGTTGTCGGCGACCGGATCCGCCTCGCCGAGGCCGACGAGTGAGATTCGATAGAGCGGAACGCCCTTGCTCACAAGATAGCGCAGCACCGACTCGACGCGCCGGTCGCTAAGGCCGAGATTGTATTTCTCGCTTCCGATTTTGTCCGTGAAGCCCTGGAGTTCGATGAGGCATCCACTTTGTGCTCCGGAAACGCTGCGGGCGACGTCATCGAGCTTGCTCATGTCTTCTTTGCTAAGCTCATCGGAATTGAAGTTAAAAGTAACCGTGGTCTGATCGGCCATCTTGTATTTGTCCAGATTGGCGATCCGACCCTCGACCTGTTCTGCCAGTGTGTCGATCTGGTTCACGGACCGTCGAGCGTTGAGCTGTGCCGCTTCGGCGCGCCGGTCAGCATCGGCGGCAAGGCGATCCGCCGCAGCCGCCATCTGGTTTGCAGTCTTAGCGGCCATGGCCGCCCTGTTCGCCTCGGCCAATCCTTCCTGCGCGCGCTGACCGGCGACATCCATGCGCTCCTCCTGCTGAGCCTGAGCATTACGCATCGCGGCAATTTGAGCTTGGATTGCTCCAATTTCATCTTTCGTTCTACTAGGAGACGTATAAACGAATTCTTCTCCGGTGGTCTCGCCAGGATAGAACCAGCTCTTGATTGCTTGTGGAGAACCATTCGGACGCTCTTCAAAAGTGATGACAGTCTTTTCCGCCGGGTCCATTCTGTAACCAGGAATCGTCAACCGCGTGGCGTAGACCTGCGTCTCATCCGCGTTGGATATCTGGACCACGTTTGGATCGACGCTGCTGATCCGGCGGAACACGTACGTTCCGGACGGCAACACCATACCGGGTATTTCGACCGGCTGGCCGAACGTGACAATTGTCTTTTTATCCCATTCATCGGCTTTCGCGTTTGCCGGTGATAACGTCATTAACAGCGCAACTGCAATAAATGCGATCGTGATGCGGAATGTTTTCATTGTGTACCTCCAAATTTTGATTTCGCTCTTCTTAGACAACCTGCCACAGGAAAAGCAGTCAAAGGCCAAGACCCGGAGATTACTTACGTAGATCTACGCAGTCGTCGGGCCAATCCGGCAGGCGGCTGCTGTCGGTATTGAAGGCCAGGCCTTCCAGGTATATCTCGCTGGAGGCATTCCAATCGATTCTCAGGAGAAGCACCTATTTTCGCGATCGAGATTACGTAACGCGCCTTAAGTACTTTCCGGAGAGCGCACGCAGGCGCGTTGCTAATATCCGCGAGGTTCTCCCGTCAAATACTCGTTGGATTCAGGAATGTCTGCCGTTGTCTTCAACTCGTTGGTCAAGCGGCCGCGTCCGGTCTCGCTTCGTTATCTGGCCAGCGCTCTAAGCGTTGTTGCCGCGCTGATGCTCACGCTGTCGGCCCGGGCGCTGTTTGCGACCACGGCATACTCGCTGTTCCTGGCCGCAGTGATGGTCAGTTCCTGGTACGGCGGGTTGACACCAGGACTACTCGCGATTCTGTTCTCGCTACTTGCGCTGGATCGCTACTTCGTTTCACCAGAATTGATTGGTGTGCTCAGCCGCAACAAGTTTATCCATCTGAGTATCTTTCTTTTTGCTGCTGGCATTATCAATCATCTGAATCGGGCGAGAATGCGCGCCGAAAGAAGCCTTTTGGAGAGTCATCAAGAGCTTCAATCCGAGGTCAGTAAACGAACCGCTGATCTGCAGCATGCCAACGACACGTTACGCCGGCTTTCGGGGCAATTGATGCGAATCCAAGACGAAGAGCGACGCCGCATGGCGCGCTTACTGCACGAAACAATCGCGCAGACGCTCGCCGTACTGAAAATGGATCTAGCCGTCGTTAAACGGCACGGCAAATGGAACGCGCTCGAAGGACGTGAAGCCCTTCAAGAAGCGGCTAAGCTGGCGGACGAATGCATTCGTGAAGTCCGAACACTTTCTTACCTGCTGCATCCGCCGCTTCTGGACGAAGCTGGCCTTTGTTCAGCACTGCAGTGGTACGCCGCTGGGTTCGAGCAGCGAAGCGGAATTGAGACCAAACTGGACTTACCCGCTGAGCTCGGCCGGCTCCCGGAGAACATTGAGATCGCCGTTTTTCGCCTGGTTCAAGAGTGTCTGACAAATATTCATCGGCACGCCGAAAGTCCCGATGCGCGCATTCGCATAACCAAGACTGAATCCAGTTTAGTTGTGGAGGTGAGCGATAGCGGCCATGGCGCGAGGATACGTGCTCAAATCGGACGCGGATCAGAATCTTATCGCTGCGGTAGAAGCGATGCTTCGGCACAAACCTTTCCTTACATCGGGCGTAACCGATGTGGTTCTGTCCCAGTTCCTGAGCAGCCGAACTGCTCCGCTGGATATGCCTCCCGGCAGGAATGTGACGCCGCGCGAGCGCGAAATCATCCAGTTATTGGCCGAAGGCAAGAGCAATAAAGAAGTGGCATCCGCGTTGAATGTCAGTACAACCCACGATTGAAACACATCGGGCAAACATCATGCATAAACTGGACCTCAATTCATTGAGCGATCTCGTGCGCTACGCGATCCGAAATAAAATCGTTGAGCCGTGAGGTACGTAGTTCCTGGGGACTGATGGCCTCCGATGGAAGGCAGCGCTTAGCTTTTCAAGAACGAACGCGGGTAACCCAACGGGCCGATTTTGCGATGAAGCCTTTGCCGTTACATTACCTCGAACAGGTTTGGAGATGCAGATTAGCCAGTGACACCTGGAGGTTAAGAGTAGAAATGAAGCGGCTGGTCATTTCGGCGTGCTGCTGTTCTACGCAGGGTTCACGTCGCAATGATCTATGAAAACACGTCCTCCTAGGCGGCGCCGGGGACATCTATCGGAGTGAGACTGTCCCCGGTCCGCAGAAAGCCAGGGGACAACTTGTCGGCAGTCCCATAAAATCCCACGATGTCGCCGTGAGAGTTGATCCCCAGGCTTGGGTCCCGATAGCGCTGGGAAAAATCAATGGTGTGAAGTTGGGGCCTCTCCAAGTAAGAAAAACGAATCCACTCGAAAAGAAGCGTGCACTCCAAGCGACAGTCGTCTCCCGGAAGCAATGTTCCACAGAAACCTGTGGATAACTCTGTGGAAAAAGGGCTGGCTTCGGGTGCTAACACCCCTTTAATGCTGAGGCTTATAGCACTTTGCACCGATTTCGGTCGAGTGGTGCGCTGTTGAAAATCGACGCATTTGTGGGACCTTTCCACAGCATTTTGAAGGAAAAGACGGAGGAGTGTTGCGACAATTCGGATCTCAAGCCCCGCAACTGGCCTCAGCCGAGCCATAGCCTGCAAAAGCGCCCCGGCTCACATTTCAGCCGGCCGTGTGGGAAAATGCCAGAACTCACGGATCGCTTACTTCACCGATCCGGAAGGGAATGCGCCGGTTGGGATCAAGCGTGAGAAAGATGGTAAGGTCGTTGATCAGGCGCCATAGACAATCGCAGAAGATGTCTTCGAGAACGCCAGGAGTACGCCCCAAAATAATAATGGTCGCTGTACCTCTGCTTCCTTGACCCGACCCTTTCGGCAAACCCCGAATCGATGCCCAATCCGAGGCAGCAGCCAGAAGGAGCGACCAGTCGTCTAGGTTTTTCTCCCGACGACGCCGACCGACGATTGGTTTCGCCAGTCAACTCCGGCTTCCTACTTGACGAACAAAGCTATTAACCCCATCCGTCATCTTCTGCCGGTGTTCAAAGTTGCACGAACTACAACGACCGACGTGTACTTTGCCAAAGCCTCACAGTGTCGTCAACCAAAATGTTCGCCAGATTTGACGCGGGTTGTGAGCGAGAGCACTTCCAAAAGTCACATCGTTAGTGAGTTCCAGGACTTGATCGCTTCGATTCCTTGTGTGGAGCCGATCGCGTTCTGTTCTCTTCTACGGCTCTTGCGGGGCACACTTCTCCGGTGCTGTTATGGTGCCGTCCAGGTCCAACCAAGTTCTCGGCGGACACGATTCTGGAAGCCGTGTCATTCGCGGCTGCGGCGCCGCTTTAAAGAACGCCGGCCGGGCTTAGAAAATCATTCTTGTCTGTTTTGTGGAGGGCGGTAATACGGTTATGTCGCTGCTGGTCCGGTGTTGCCTTGCGGCTTTGCCTGAAAGAAATTGACAGCTTGAAGATAGTTAATGATTATGTTAACTATATCGGAATAGTGCAACTATATAACTGGAGGGTAATGCAATGAAAAAACCACCGGAAGGCTGGCCGAGGATTACGGCGGCAGTCTTTTACGATGACGCTGCGAAAGCGATCGACTGGTTGTGCGCGGCGTTTGGTTTTGAGGTGCGGCTCAAAGTCGAAGGAGAAGGCGGGCACATCGAACACTCGGAACTCACGTTCGGCGAAGGGGTGATTATGGTTGGCAGCACGGGAGGCAAGTCGGAGCGTCCTCGGCCGCTGCCATGCAAGAGTCCCCGCGCGCTCGGCGGCGCCAACACACAGACGCTGTTCGTCTGGGTGGACGCGATCGATGAACACTGCCAAATGGCGCGAACTGCAGGTGCGAAAATCGTGGAAGAGCCCGCCACGCAGGACTACGGTGAGGAATACCCGAGCCAACGCACCTACCGAGCGGAAGATCCTGAAGGCCACCAATGGGGCTTCATGCAGCGCGTTCGAGATGCGAGGGCCGGCGGTGCGAACTGATCTTGACCAGACTTTGACGGCCCTGGCAGACCCAGCGCGCCGTGCCATTGTCGAACTGCTGCGCACGCGTCCCCTGCGTCCCAGCGAAGTAGCGGATGTGCTCGATATGAGCCGCCCCGCGATGAGCCGCCACTTGCGAGTTTTGCGGACCGCGGGTCTCATCGAAGCCGAGATGGTCCAGGATGATGCGCGATCTCGGCTGTTGCAGCTTCGACGAAAGCCTTTCAAGCAGCTTCGCGACTGGGTGAACGAGATTGAAAATTTCTGGACCGATCAGTTGCGGGCTTTCAAAGCACACGCGGAACGCGCGCCCAAAAGGCGCAGAATATGACCAACGACAACCAGTCGATCCCCGGTGATCAAGCCCGCGTGTCGGTGGTTGTTGGCGTGCCGCCCGAGGTTGCTTTTCGTATCTTCACCGAGGAGATCGATCAGTGGTGGTGCCGGGGCCTGAAATACCGCATCGCGGGCACCCGTCGGGGAATCATCCACATAGAGCCTCGCGTGGGCGGCCGCCTTTTCGAGTCATTCGAGAATGGTTCCGAAACCAAGATTTTTGAGAGTGGGAAAGTTACTGTTTGGGAACCACCATCGCGCCTCGTGTTCGACTGGTGCGCAATGAACTTTTTGCCAGCCGAGAGTACCGAAGTCGAAGTGACCTTCCGGAAGCACTCTGTCGGCACTCTCGTTACCGTCACCCATCTAGGCTGGAGCAGAATCCGACCCGATCACCCGGTACGTCACGGCCTCGATACCGCGTCGTTCATCCGAATGATGGGGCTTTGGTGGGGCGATCTCATGAGCTCGATGCGCGATCACGCTGCTGGAAGGCACCACTCTATAGTTCGGCATCCCGGGGAAGTGCCGCCGCCAGACTGAATGTCCGGGCGTTCGCAATGTCTCTCCTCATTGCCATTTCCATTCAAGATTTCTTTTTCTGTTTTTTGTGCTTCTTTGTGGCGTATAAAATATGCCGCTATGAAAACCCAACAGAGTCGCCGAGAGTTTATAGAGTTTGCAGCGGCGTCGATAGCCGCGCCTTTTTTTCAGCCACAGCCATCGCCAAGCCGAATCGCCACGTTGGCCGGAACAGGAGTTGAGGGATTGGCAGCCAACGGCGACCTCGCCGGCCATTCGACTCTCAACAATCCTTTTGGCCTCGTCATCGGGCCCGATGGCGCACTGTACTGGGTGGAGTATGGCAGTCATCGTCTCCTGCGGCTGGACTTGCGAAGTAAGAAAATCTCAGTGCTAGCGGGCACTGGCACAAAGGGGTATTCCGGCGATGGCGGCCCAGCTACAGCCGCACAGCTCAACACACCGCATGAGTTACGCTTCGACACCAGGGGGAACATATACATAGCTGAACGCGACAATCACACTGTTCGTTTCATCGACATGAAGTCGAAAACGATTTCCACAGTTGCAGGGACCGGCGAACGCGGTTTCACTGGCGATGGCGGACCTTCCAATAAAGCGCAACTTGCGCAGCCGCACAGTATCGCGCTGGATCGAGCAGACAACGTTTACATTTGCGACATCATGAACAATCGCGTCCGCAAAATAGACGCGAAGACTCGAACCATTACGACATTTGCGGGCACCGGGGAACGCGCGAATACTCCCACCGAAGCTTCTCTTGAGGGCACACCACTGGCAGGACCACGCTCCATCGACATCACGCCAGACGGCAAAATGTATCTGGTCTTGCGTGAAGGCAACAGAGTGTTCGCCGTCGATGTCGCCCGACGCCAACTCAAGCTAGTTGCGGGAACAGGTGAAATGGGGTACTCGGGCGACGGCGGCCCCGCAGTATCTGCGAAATTTAATGGACCTAAAGGCATCGCGTATTCCGCAGAAGGCGCGCTTTATATATCCGACACGGAAAACCATGTCATTCGACGGATCGATTTGCGAAATGGAATCATTTCGACGGTGATCGGTACCGGGCAACGCGGCGACGGCCCAGACGGCGATCCGCTTGCCTGCAAACTCGCGAGGCCACACGGCGTCTTCATCCAGGGCCGCACGCTGTACATCGGTGATAGCGAGAATCACCGCATCCGTACGATGCAGCTGCCGGCTTAGGGCTCGCGCTAAAAATAACTTGGCGGAATGCCCGATCGGGATCAGCAATGTTCAATTCCCAATGCTCAATTCTTATCCGAACAGAGTGAGGCCGCGACCTTACCTTGCATCGGGCGAACGACTCGCAATCCGACATCCACTTCGGCTGAGAATTGCGCATTGGGAATTGAACATTGGTCAGATCCTAGGTCTGATTGTATCCCCGGTCGCGTCTGAACTCGGAGTCACCAGAGCCCCAGCACTTTCCACCAGGCGGCGCCAACCGACAGCCAGATGGCGATGTTAACGGCACTGACCACGAGGCCCGTTTTCCACCAGGTTCCCAGCGGCACATGTCCGCTGCCAAAGAGGATGGGAGCGGGCGCGGTGCCGTAGTGGGTCAAGCTGGCGAAGAGACTGCTGAAGAAGCCGAGTACCAGTGCGGCCAGCGCCGGCGGCGCGCCCAGCGCTATTGCAACAGCGAGAAACGGTGCGTACATTGCGCTGACGTGAGCCGTCATGCTGGCAAAGAAATAATGAGTGTAGAAGTATGTGAGGCTGAGACCGAGCATACCGGGAATCCAGCCGATGCCGCTGAATGCGGGCGCCACCTTGTCGCTGAACCATTGGATCAGGCCGAGTTGGCCGAGAAACGTCGCCATCATCACCAGCGTTCCAAACCAGATGAAGGTATCCCATGCTCTGTGTTCGCGGCAGAGATCATCCCACGTGAGGACGCCGGTCAGCAGGAGGGCTGCCGCGGCCAGGAGTGCCGTCGAGGTAGGATCGAGGTTGAGAGCTGTTCCAAGAATCCAGAGCACAATCATAACGATCGATATCATGCCCATCAGTTTCTCACTGCGGCTCATCGGCCCGAGGCCTGCTAAACACGCTTTCGCCATCGCCGGCGCCTCCGGCGTTCGGACAATGCCTGGAGGACAGACGGCGTAAACGACGAGTGGAATGACAAGCACGCTCACCAGACCCGGAACAATCGCGGCAGTAGCCCAGCTCGTCCAGGTGATGGCGATGTTTTGTGCTGCGGCAAGCTGCACCACGAGCGGATTGGCGACCATCGACGTGATGAACATCGCACTTGTGATCACCGTGCCCTGGTATACCGCCAGCACAAGGAATGCAATCGTCTGCCGGCCCTTGACCGGATCCGTTCCAAGCGCGGTCCTCGAAATGGATTGCAGGATGGGGAACACCACGCCGGCCGCGCGAGCCGTATTGCTTGGTGTGGCGGGAGCCAGGATGAGATCGGTCGCGACCAGACTATAGCCCAGGCCCAACGTGCTCCGGCCGAACCATGAAACCAGCAGGTAGGCGATCCGCGCGCCCAGGCCGGTCTTGATAAAACCGGCAGCAAAGAAAAATGCGCATACGACAAGCCACAACGTGACGTTGCTGAATCCGCTGAGCGCCTCCGTTATCGTGAGCGTTCTGGTCACCAGCGCCGCTGCAATCCCTGTGAGAGCCATGGCGCCCATCGGCAACGGTTTCGCGATGATGCCGCCGAGAGTGGCGACAAAGATCGCGAGAAGCCGCCAGGCTCGAGGATCAACGGCTTCTGGACGCGGCAGCGACCAAACCAGGATGCCGATAATGAAGACGAGCGCGAGCCGTGCCTTCATCAGATCACGCCACGCTGCCGCCATGCCGCGAGTGTCGGCGCGTCAAACCCAATCTCGTTCAGGATGAGGTTGGTGTGCTGTCCCAAAGATGGAATGGGACCCATAACTGGCTCCATACCCTCAAGGTCTGCCGGCGGAACCAAGGCAGAAAGCTTTCCAACGGGCGAATCGATGTCGCGCCAGCGCTTCCGGGAAGCGAGCTGAGGATGCTCCAGGAACTCCTGGACGGAATTCATTCGGGCGTTTGCAATCTGCGCTTCTTCAAGCCGCGCGACGATGTCGCTGGCGGTGAGGCGGCAGAAGACTTCTTCAATTGCCAGGTGCAGCTCGCGCCGATTCGCAACCCGTCGAGGCCCCGAATCGAAGCGGGGATCCCTGGCCAATTCACCGCGCTGGAGAACCAGATGGCAGAATCTTTCCCATTCGCGCTTGTTCTGAATGCTCAAGAAAACCCGCTTTTGATCCCCGCTTTGAAAGGGCCCGTAAGGAGCGATCGCGGCGTGAGCGGCGCCTGTCCGCGCCGGCGCCTTGCCGCCATATTTCGTGTAGAATTCCCGCTTTGCTGGGTTCATCCTCAGTGCCGGTGATCGATAACAAACCAGCTTCGCTCTGGATCAGCAGGTCATAGGCTTTCTTGTCCCGATACGGACCGGATGCGCCGTAGCCCGAAAGGTTGCAGACGATCAGTTTGGGATATTTTTGCCGCAGTTCGCCAGCACCGAGCGCCAGGCGTTGCACCGCGCTGGGCGCGAGGTTTTGAACGAAGACATCGGCACGGGAAAGCAAACGAGTGAACACGTCCTTGGCTTCCGCCGCTTTCACATCGAGGGTCAGCGATTCTTTGGAACGATTGAGCCAGACGAAATGGCTGGACATGCCGCGCACTGTCGTGTCGTAACCGCGGGCGAAGTCGCCAGCTCCGGGACGCTCAATCTTGATGACGCGAGCGCCTAGATCGGCGAGGTGGCGTGTGGCAAGCGGCGCGGCGACCGCCTGTTCCAGCGCAATGACGGTGATTCCTTCGAGCGGCTGCATAAATCGGCAGCCATTCTACTGAAATATTGGTGAAATGAGTTAGCGTCCGAGCAGAATCGCTTCGCATTGACGGGCTGCTTCTGCGGCTTTAGTCCGAAGCGTTGTCTCGTTATTATTTGCGATGGGATGTGCGATAACCGCGAAAGGGAACTCTGGCATCCCTGAAACTCTGGAAATGGCGAGGGCAGTTTGGACGAACCCGTCGGTGATGATCGCTGTTGCCGCGATGCCGGCCTTCTCGACGGTGACTGCGTCGTGCAAACTGCACGATGAACAGCTCCCTCAATCGCCGACCCCGGAAATGACCGCATCGCACCGGCTCGCAGCTGCGATCATCTCAGCCGGCGCCGGCCGGCTGGCATCCGGTTTCCTGAAGCGCAGCACGCTTGTCACGCCGTACTGGGAGCGCAGGATCTGCTCCATCTGGGCAAAGAATTCGCGGCCTTTCGGTTTGCCGTTGTCCAACAACCCAATCGAACATCCAGTGAGAGATGTCAGACGGCTCGGCGTGACGACTGTCGAGATGGACTCTTCGAAAGTGGGATCAAGAACGCGTATTGTCATTCGAACTCGTTCCTACAGCGTCGATATCTCAATACCTTTTGTGACGGCGCGTCCCTTGGAGCCTAACCAGGGCGGAATGACGGCGCCAAACCCGCCAGCCGGACCGCCGGCCGCCACGATCAGCAGGTCGCTCGGCTCCTGAATAGCAGTGAACTGCTGCGTTGGTCCACCACTCCGATCAACGATGTTCGTCTTGCCGACTTTCGCCCAGTCGCCGCGGAGAACACGCGCCGAACGGAATATGTATTCCTGAATGTCGCGCTTCTGCCAGCCGGCTGCGGCCAGCAACTCCCGAAGCTGTTTTGGTATGACTAGAAAGTAGTTTCCAGCCCAGATGGAGTACGTCAGCATGTTGTGGCGCATTTCCGCCGCGAACGTCTCAAGGATCTCTTCCGGATCGTCGGTCCACTCGTTCATGATCTGCCGGGGCGCACCAGCCGCCAAGACGGTCACGGCCGATTCTCCTTCGGGTATGTCCCTTTCTTGCGCCAGCGGAGTCCACGGGCTGTCTTCTTCATCCTCAGCAATGCAGAAAGTAAACTTCCCGGGATGCCCAAGTGTCGAGCGGTCCATTTCACCGGGGATCACTCCGAGTAGGTTGATCAACGCCAGGCGGATCGCGCGCCCAATTGTAGCATTCGGCCGGCTGCCGTTAGCGAGGACGTTATGCGTGGCATTCATGCCGATGAGTGTCCGTACTGGACCATTGACAACAATGAACGGCGCTGCTCCACCTGTACTTGCAGAGGTCCCATGGAGGTTGTATTTCTCGTCGCACATCGCTCCGAGAACTGCAACAACAACGGGCATGTAGGCAGGTAAGCAGCCCGCAAGCACAGCATTGATCGCCACCTTCTCCGCAGTCATCGATCTCTGGCGGACGCGTTCGATGCCAATGATGTCGCCGGGCGCAAGACCGGCTACATCTAAACATTCACTGACGCGCTCTTCCGTGGGCGGAACAATAGGAAGGCCGTCCGTCCATCCCTTCGCCTGATAAAACTCGTTTGCCGCGAAAGCGTCGAGTAGATCGTACTTTTTCGATCGGAGCAATTCGCTAGTAGACATTTCAGGACATTTTAAACGCGAGCAGGCACAACCATTCGCTCAACCGCCCGGAACCGTGTATCTTAGGACGAGACTATTTTAACGGAACAATTTTGATCGGGAATTCGTCTAGAAGCTAAAAAATCTAGAAGGAGCACCCTATGAGCTATCGAATCGGTATCTTCGCTGCTCTTACAGCTATTCTGCTGGTGAGCTCCGCATGGGCGCATCACAACATGACGGCCGTCTTCGATTTCAATGATCGAGTCATGTTGAGCGGTACGCTCACCAAAGTCGACTGGCGAAATCCCCACATCGAACTAATCGTCAATGCCAAGAGTGGCGATCAGGTGCAAAGCTGGTCGCTCGAAGGCCCGCCGCCCAGCTTCTTCCGGGCGCGGGATATCAACAGGAGTGATGTCGAGGCTGCTCTCGGAAAGACGGTTACCGCTGAAGCCAGTCGCGCCAGAGACGGCTCTCATTCCGGCCTTCTACGGGTCATGACACTGCCGGACGGGAAGGTTGTGTCGGCGTGTCCGCAGAATTGCTGAGCAAGAAGGGAGATTTCGACGTGAAGAATTCCTACTGCACCTACTGCACTACGATGATTATCACAGCCGTGATATGCGCCGCATTGCTGCTGGCTGCACTTCCCGGATATGCCCAGCTTCCTACGGACCCCGTGGAAAGAGCGAAAGTCGTCGCCCAATTTTTCGAGGCCAACGCCCGACGGCTCACGCTGTTTGACCGCGAAGGAAAACAGGTGACCGTGGTCGGACCGCGCGACGTGTACAACCAGCCGGTGCTCTCTCCCGACCGTACGCGTGTGGCTGTCATCAAGGTTGATCTGGATAAAGAGTACTCGAACCTCTGGGTATTGGATGTCGCCACGGGCAAGGAAATACAAATCACCTCCAGCCAAACACGCGAGCAAGCAAACGGTCCGGCGTGGTCTCCGGATGGAAGCCAGGTCGCCTACGTCGGGTTGCGCGGCGGGTACTTTGGGTTATATCGAAAAGCTTCGAATGGTGAAGGCGCAGAGGAGCTTCTGTACCGCGGCGGCGCTCAGATGACGCTCACCGATTGGTCCATGGATGGACGTTTTTTGAGTTATTTCTCGGCAGACCTTGGCGGCGGCAACGCCTTGTTCGCTTTGCCGCTCAATTCGCCCGGAGAACGCAAACCGATCGAAATCCTGCGCAGCAAGACTCAGGTGCAGGGCGGGCGCTTTTCTCCCGATAGCCGCTTCGTCGCCTACGCGTCGAACGAGTCCGGAAAGATGGAAATCTATGTGCGCCCGTTCGATCCTGCGGCCGCTCCTGGTGCTAAGCCGGCCGCAGGGCCTTGGCAGATTTCGGATCAAGGCGGCCAGGGGATGGCATTTTGGCGGCGAGACGGTAAAGAACTGTATTACTTGGCCGCGGATCGAGGAATCATGGCGGTTTCCGTCACCACGTCGCCGGATTTCGAATTCGGAAAA
>WNGJ01006962.1_pt1 | contig 16632 bp, 12 predicted proteins | sample 5400611 | NCBI WGS metagenome assembly WNGJ01 (sample SAMN13153375, study PRJNA577476) | soil metagenome | isolation source: 40 cm soil or saprolite under Garry oak tree replicate 1 | place: USA:California | collected 2016-06-15 | reverse complement strand
TGAACTGGATCGAGCGTTCAAAAAGGTGGAATCGTCTTATTCCACCTCAGAGAATTGCACAATCCCGCCAGTATTTCAGGCATCGTGGTGGGTGGGCGATTTTTTTAAGCCGTTTTCTCTTCTCAGCATTAGGTGGTATCATTAACTTGCTTTCCGGTTCAGAACTCTATCCTTATCCGTACTTTCTCCTTCTTGACACCCCTGGAGAGGCATTGGGTGCAATTATTCCACTCATGCTTGGTTATGTCTTTGGAGCGAGTTGGGAAGCCGTAGGAGATGTGCTTGGATATTCCTCATTTTTAATTTTGAGTCTCTTGATAGTCATCTTATTAGTGACGCGTTTGATAAAAAATGCGCGAACCTTGAAACGAGTAACTGCAACAAACATCAGCCAGACAGAAGTTACTGAGAGTAGCCTTGAGGGAGTTTCTATTATTGCGACTGCCGAGATTTCAACCAAATCATCTGGCAATTTGCCACTTTTGTAAGACTGAAACGTATTAATTAGTAGGAGTATCGATGTAGGCGCCAGAGACAAAAAGTATGCTATGCTTACTCTCATCGTAGATATGAAGCGCATCCATAGCCGTATCGGTTGATGAAAGGAGGTATTTGCGTTATAATTAGAGTATCGAAGGAATATTTTCTGTTCTTTCTGTGTTTACTCTAGAGGATAGAAAGACAGGATTGTGTGCGTCTATAACTTCCTCCCAACTCGGTACTCAGATACAGTGTCCAAATCTAAGGTTTACTTTCCCTGAGTATAGGATCGAACCGACTGAGGAGATTGCTATCTTGCTGCTTAAGATGCTACTGTTCATGGAGGGCGCAAAATGATTGAATTAGAGAATGCCACGACAAGAACCCCACTTGTTCCGGATAATGCAGACACAGTAAATACCGATCTTACCAAGCAATGCGGCGAAATTGTCGATCGGTTGCTAACAAAAGATCTTGAATATAACGAGGAAGACATAGAGAACGTTGGCAAGGACGAACAGGAGTTTGAAGAAGATATCGCAAATATGGACACAACTCCTCTTGAATTAGAAGAATTGGCAAATACACATGAAGATCCCACTCAATCGCCGACCTCACCAGACCTTGAAAATACCTCTGTACTGGCTTTGCCAAAAATCGTAGCAGATGATGTACCCCCTATCAGGCGTGTTCCAATGCGCCGACGTCGTTCCGAAGATCAAGATGAGAATGCTGTTAATTCGACCGATGTTGGTGAATCAGACGCGGTGATGACGTATCTTCGTGAGATTGGGCGCGTGCCTATGATTACACACGAACGCGAAATCGAGCTTGCGCAACGCATTGAAATGGGTGACCGTGAAGCAATGAAACAGTTCATTCTGGCGAATCTGCGCCTGGTAGTGAGCATTGCCAAGCGCTACGTTGGACGTGGTCTTACCCTGCTCGATCTCATCCAGGAGGGGAATATTGGCTTGATTCGCGCTGTACAGCGCTATGATTGGCGGCGTGGTCATAGGTTCTCCACCCATGCTACGTGGTGGATCCGCCAGGCAATTAGTCGAGCCGTTGCTGATAAAGGTCGAACTATTCGTCTTCCTGTCTATGTAAACACCGCATTAAATCGCATCCGCAGAGAACGTCAGCGCCTTTTGCAGGAGCTTGGTCGTGAACCTACAGAGGAGGAGTTGGCAGAAGCAACTGGCTTGGATCCCATTCGCATGGTTGAATTACAAGCGGCTCCCGGCGCTCCTATCTCGTTAGAGTTACCTGTTGGCGAGGACGAGGAGCAAGAATTGGGAGATGTGCTTGCCGATACAGAGTCTGCATCACCTGAGGATATAGCTACAACTCAGACTTTAAAGGATGAAGTTCAGCGTGTGCTCGAATCCGTATTAACTCCTCGTGAGCGCCTTGTCTTACAGTTACGCTTTGGCCTCGGGAATAGTCAGGCACATCCATTGGAACAAGTGGGGCGTGAACTGGGCATTACACGTGAACGCGTGCGGCAGATTGAGGCAGGAGCACTGGCAAAACTACGCCAGCCCCCCGTCTTAGAGCGACTACGCGGCTAAAAAACGATAATAAATCAGGGCATTTATGCCTCAGGCATAAATGCCCTGATTTATTATCGTTTTTTACTTTTCCCTAAATCGCGTTCGACATGCATTACGCCCTTGACCTTCTCAAGTCGAACGAACACACGCTGCAACTGATCCAGACTGTCGATCTCGAGTGTAGCGCTGATCACTGCAGTCTCCTTGCCCATGCTGACATTTGAACTTACTGAAGCCATGTTAACTCCAATTTCAGAGACGACTGTGGCAATATCACGTATCAACCCTGAACGATCACGCGCCGTAATCATCACAGGAGCAAGGTAATGCTGGTAGCCCATCGTTGTCCAACTCACGTTTACCAGCCGCTCGCGCTCGCGTTCACGATAGCGGCCAATATTTTTACAGTCTGCACGGTGAATAATAGCGCCCTTACCGCGACTAATGAACCCAACAATCTCATCTCCGGGTAATGGGCAACAGCAGTTCGCCAAACTGGTTAACAATCCACTGACACCTGCCACCTGCAAATGAGCCGAAGGCACCTGTTTGCTAATTCCAGGAAGTGTAAGTGGTTCATCTCCCTCTTTTACATCTTTGCCGTCCCTCTGCTCACGTTGTTGCCAGAAATCGATGAGTTTCACCGCAACGGCGTGCTGCCGAATGTCATCCCATCCAATAGCTGCCAATATGTCTTCAAATGACGCTTTGTGGTACTCATGGCTCAACCAGTTTTGTGCTTCTTCAGTAAGCATGTCGACACCACGAACTCCCATCACTTTGAGTTCACGATCCAACCGCTCTCGCCCAATCTGAATATTGATATCCCGCTCATGTATTTTGAGGTAACGTCGAATTTTACTCCTCGCCGCTGCAGTACGGGCAAAATTCAGCCAATCGCGAGTTGGATGTGCTGTACGACTTGTTACGATATCGACAATCTCACCACTTTTCAGCTCGTAGTCCAGGGGGACCATGCGCGTCACAAGCCGCTCATTATCACCGCTACCACTCTCGGTGATTATACGCGCTCCTGCGCACCTATCTCCCACCTTCGTATGGATACGGTAAGCAAAATCAAGCGGTGTCGAACCGACGGGCAAATCCTTGACCTCACCTTTAGGTGTAAACACAAAGATCTGCTCCTGGAAAATTTCATCCCTGACGGCTTCGACAAATTCGGTATCATTGGCAGTGGCAGACCCTAACTCTCGTTGCCAGTCTGTGAGCTGGCGTAACCAGGTGAGCAATTCTTTAGCAGAAGCGGTAGCATGGTCGCCGACATCCTTATAATGCCAGTGCATCGCTACACCATGTTCTGCCATCTCATTCATTGCAAAAGTGCGGATCTGAATTTCTACAAGCTGATCATCCAGGCAGAAAACAGTCGTATGTAATGCCTGATAGCCATTTGGCTTAGGATTTGCAATAAAATCTTTGATACGTCCGTCTTTTGGCTTCCACAAGCTATGTACATGGCCCAGCGCTACATAACAATCAGGCGTCGAATCTACCAGAATACGAAAAGCTATGATATCATGGATCTGGCTAAAATCAGCTGCAGCTTTGAGATCTTCCAACCGTTCAACATCTCCTGCATTGCGCTGTAGTTTCTTATAAAAACTATACAGATGCTTCACTCGCCCAGAGACTACAGCTTGCAAACCAAGCTTCTGCATTTCTTCGCTTAAGACGGCACAGACCCGATCTACATACGAACGCCATTGTTTGCTCTCTGCCTCCACCTCACTGCGCACCCACTCATACTTGTCCGGTTCAAGGATTTCAAACGCCAGGTCCTCCAACTGACTCTCCACAAGCGACATTCCCAGTCGTCCCGCCAGAGGAGCGTAAATTTCGTGCGTCTCCTGGGCCATCATCAACATCTCCTGTTGGCTCATGGAAGACCGATGTGCAGATATCATAAGCATTGCATGCAATCGGTAAGCCAGTTTGAGCAACACCACACGGGGATCCTCTGACATGGCAAAAAACATCTTCCTGACGGTCTCAGCTTGCTGGCGACGCAAGGCTTCGCGTATCCGTTGCTTCTTCTGCTCACGGTTACTTTCGTTCTCACTTGCGGCCGTACTATTAGCCACGCCAGCCTTCTCAGGAGTAATCAATTGAGCACCGACACGCTTTTTTCGCTCCAGTATGTTCATGCGCAACATACTCCCCACTACACGCGCGACAGGAGTTCCTAACGTAGTTTCCACACGTTCGAGCGAAAGAAGATCCGAATCAACTGCTTCAAAGACTAGTCCGGATGCTACACCAACCGCATCTATATGCATTATTTGCGCTAGAATCGTTGCTATAGCCAGGGCGTGCTCTAATGGAGGGATAGCTCTCTCACCTCGAACACCTTCGCAGGTTTCGCGCGCTAGCTGAAGCGCTCGCGAAACCTGTTCGACTTCAGCAGTAGGCATATACTGAACAATTTCGAGTAACTGTTGTGCCTGCTTATTCGTGACCCCATCTGATGAAAATTGTGTATCTAAGTACGAATTTATCATAAAAGTTTCCAATATATCATACATATAAAGTAAGCATCTATCCGGCTCTACGGCCAAGATCGCGGTACCGGCATCAGCAACGACCGTGGCCACATCGCGTAAAAGACCTGCACGATCATGAGCAATAATGATGATCGGTGCCAGGTAATGCTGAGGCTCAATTTGCAACCAGTTGACCTCAATCAAACGCTCTGGCTCGTGTCCCCTGTAACGACGCAACGTTCGGCAGTCATTGCGATGTACTATGATACCTTTAGTTGGATTCAGAAATCCCACAATTGAATCACCAGGGAGAGGACAACAACAATTTGCTAATTTAACAAATGTCTGTGACGTCTCGTTCTCACCAATGCTGCTATGATGAGGTCCATTTATTACAGCTTCTCTCTCTGGCGTAATCTCGCCACGCGTCTGCATAAGTGGTGCAAGATACTCAAGTACTTCTCCTACCGCTATGTCCTCACGACCCAATGCTATATATAGATCATCTGGCGAGTTGTATTTTTTGGTCGAGTTAATTCGTAAGAGATCCTCGTCATGCACTATTCGTAATCCCGATGCTCCAACAGCCTTCAGCGCCAAATCCAACCGTTCGCGGCCCAATTGCAGGTTTACCTCACGCTCGTATGTCTTCAGGTAGCGGCGTATCTTTGCGCGAGCAGTTGCGGTTCGAGCGAATGAGAGCCAATCACGTGTAGGATGTGCCTCTTCACTCACCAATATATCGACAATTTCGCCACCTTTCAGTTCATAGTCGAGCGGGACAATACGTGTCACCAGGCGACCGCCATCATCCAGATTGGTAATGACACGTGCGCCTATACAATGATCGCCAATATCGGTATGTATTCGATACGCCATATCCAGTGGCGTTGAACCCCGTGGCAGATCTTTCACTTCACCCTTAGGAGTAAACACAAAAATCTGCTCTTGAAAGATATCACCTTTGACTGCTTCCACAAACTCATCTGCATTTCGTGGCAATTCACGTTGCCACTCACGCAATTGTTCTATCCATGCAATCATTTCACGGGTTGAGAGTCGCGCTGCCCCACGTTCTTTCAGGTACCAATAACTGGCTATGCCATAATCAGCAATACGCTGCATTTCAACCGTGCGAATCTGTATTTCCGCAAGCTGATTATCCAGACAAAACACAGTCGTATGCAGCGACTGATATCCATTTAACTTGGGTGTAGCGATAAAGTCTTTTATTCTTCCGTCTTTAGGACGCCATAATGCATGGATATGCCCCAGGGCCAGGTAACAATCCTGAACAGTGTCTACAAGGATACGGTAAGAGACAAGATCATGTATCTGGCTGAGTTCATCTCCACTCTGCTCTAATTTACGATTGATACTGGCCAGGTGTTTCTGCCAGGAATGCACCTCCGCGTGAATATCCGCCTTCTGCATTTCTTCTTGTAACGCCTGGCAAATCTGATCGATTGTAGGCTGACGCTTGTGTGTCTCTTCTGCCACTTCATGAGCAAGCCTGGTATATTTTTCAGGTTCCAGGTAGCTGAAAGCCAGATCTTCCAATTCCGCCTGAACTAATGCCATACCGAGACGTCTGGCAAGCGGCGCATAAATCTCTCGTGTCTCGCGGGCTTTGTTTTGCTGCTGTGCCTGATTCATTACACTGAGAGTTCGCATATTGTGTAATCGGTCTGCTAATTTGAGTACTACTACACGCGGATCCTCCGCCATAGCTATCAGCATTTTCCGCACTGTCTCTGAACGTTGGCGTCTTTTCAAGTCACGTGCGAAGCGTTGCTTTTGCTCAAATTGTTCAGATGTACTCGATACCCCAGGATTCACTGATACAGATAGGGGATACGTCTGTGCGCGAGTCACTTCTTTTGCTCCGATTTCGTCAGTTGGCCCAATTGGATTGCCTGCCAGGGTATCGAATTTGGTGACTCCATCGACAATATTTGCAACCGCATCCCCAAATTGTTGCCGCAACTCATCTAAGGTAAAATCGGTATCTTCAACGACATCATGCAGTAAGGCCGCTACTATGCTATCTGCATCAATGCGCATATCGGCAAGTAAGAGCGCAACCTCCAATGGATGTTGAATATAAGGCTCTCCAGAGCGACGTATTGTCCCTAGATGAGCTTGATTCGCAACATAATAGGCACGTTGAATCGCCTCCATGTCATGTGGAGTCAAGTATTGGCGAACCTCCGCCAACAGGTCTTCAAAAGTCACGTGCGAAAATGCAATAGACTCTTCTTCACCTGAGTTCACGGCCATCATTGGAAAACCTCTAAATTATTGATAGTACCTACTACGACAGTCTAGAACACAAACGTTTACAATGCAATAATATGTCAAGTTTCCTCTGTATTGTTTGTTACGGATGACATCTAGACAATGTAACTGGATAGCTGCACGAATAGGGATAAATGTGTTGTATCACGACATGGAGGTACAAACTCTGGTTATGTAATAAGGTCCCTTGTAGTAAAAACGCTCAATTGGACACGAAATAAAAAAAGAAGCAAGGCCACGAATATACCCTGACCTTGTCTCTTTGTTTTGATCGTTCTATCTTCATCCAAGAAACAGCTGGATGGGATGGCAGTCAATAACATTCCGGTACTTGTTCAGTACAGGAAAAACCCAAATAGCGATGAAACGCTTAGTCTCGTGCTACTCGGACCTTGTCATAGCATGTGCTGCAATAAACAGGGCGATCATTCTTGGGTAAGAATGGCACCTGTGTCTCGGTTCCACACTCCGCGCAAATGACAGTGTGCATTTCGCGCGGACCACGATCACGGTTACCTGAACCAGATGAACTACGACGTGCTGCCCGGCATTCAGGACAGCGACCAGGCTGATTCATCAAACCTTTTTGTTGGTAAAACTCTTGTTCACCCGCCGTAAATGTGAAGTCGTTTCCACATTCGCGACATCTAAGGGTTTTGTCTTCGAAACTCAACTAGGGACCTCCTTGTGATATGTTGGTATTCCTCCAGGTCCATATCTTAGCAGATGTCACCAGTTGTCTGTCTCCCCTAGCAGCGTGGGACTAAATGTTCTGGACGAGCACTGTATGCCAGACCAAGATCGGATACCGCATGCAAGCATACACCATAAATATGTGATTTGCAATAGCTTTTTCGCAATATTAGAGATTGTGCCCATTTTTATATATTTGTTATGTGTATTATTCACACGATAAAGCAACTTTTTGTGGGTAGAACGTATGTTATTTCTTCACAAATCGACCGTTCCTTGACGAATATGCGACAATAGACAGCATAAAGCGCGGTGGTCGCGCTCAGAAATGTGATAGAACAGAACCACAGAAAAGCATGTCATCATTTTCATTCACTATCGAAGCAGAATGTTCTGAGTCCTGGGCGCGAGCAGGGACAATTCAAACGGCACATGGCAATATCCAAACACCTATCTTTATGCCTGTTGGTACACAGGCAACCGTGAAAAGTGTCTCGCCCGAAGAGTTGCGAGAGGCAGGCGCAGCGATCATTCTTGCCAACACGTACCACCTGATGCTACGACCCGGTTCTCAACTTATTGCCGATTTTGGGGGACTGCATCAATTTATGCATTGGGATGGCCCGGTCCTCACCGATAGTGGAGGCTTTCAGGTATTCAGTTTAGGACATCTGCGCAAGTTAAGTGAAGAGGGAGTTGCATTCAAATCACATCTTGATGGTTCTGCTCACCTGCTTACGCCTGAAAATGTGATGCAGATCGAATTTGAACTTGGTGCCGATATTATTTTACCACTTGACATTTGTGCTGCTTATCCCTGTACTTACGATGCGGCAAAAGAAGCCATGGGGCGCACACATCGTTGGGCGGAGCGAGCGAGTATTGCAAAAGAGGGCTATCAATCGGCACAAACGCTCTTTGGCATTGTTCAGGGGGCATTTGAGCCAGAATTGCGCCAGCAAAGTGCCCGTTTCATTGGCAGTTTGCCTTTTCCCGGTGTGTCGATTGGAGGTCTTTCGGTTGGTGAACCCAAGCTTGAGATGTGGGATCTCTTGAAGTATGTCACTCCTGAATTGCCAAAAGGCAAACCTCGCCACCTCTTAGGAGTGGGTTCGCCCGAAGATCTTGTGATAGGGGTAGGCTTCGGCATGGATATGTTCGATTGCGCGTTGCCTACACGAGTAGCCCGGCATGGAGGGCTATTCACCAGATATGGGCGTATAAACATCAAATCTGCACGCTATCGCACCGAGCATAGGACCATCGAGGAAGACTGCGATTGCTACACATGCAGAAATTATAGTGCTGCATATGTACACCATCTGGCACGTACTGAAGAGCACCTCTACTATCGATTAGGGACTATTCATAATCTACGTTTTATGTTGCGCCTGGCTGGTCAATTGCGAGCAGCGATCATCGGAGGAATGTATCCAGCTTTTCGCGACAACTTTTTAGCGCTGTATACACCGGCTTCGGAGCAAGTTCGTGAAAATCAACGTGAAAAATGGAAAGCGGCACGCATACGATAACTTCATTATTACAAGGAATCTTTGATGTCTGAACCATATCGTTTCCTCAACACAAATGTACACAATGCCGCTATGAATATGGCCATCGATGAATCTATATTAACTCATCATTTGAAGGGGGAAGTTCCGCCTACGCTGCGTGTTTTCCGCTGGTCTCAACCCTCGATTTCACTAGGACGGTTTCAGAGTATCGAACGAGAAATTGTAAGCGAGCAGTGTCTAGAAAGTGGAGTAGCCCTGGTTCGCCGTCCAACCGGTGGGAGAGCTGTTTACCACCGTGATGAATTTACCTATAGTATCGTTATCAGTAAACGCTTTGGCGTACCATCTGGTGTTATCGCTGCCTATGCTTTTCTGGCACAGGGATTGCTAGCTGCACTCACATTCCTGGGTGTCCAGGCTGAACTAAGTGATGAGCGAGTTAGCAAAAATCCCTCCGCGGCTTGCTTCGCTTCGTCAACTCAAGCAGATCTGACAAGTGGTGGCTTTAAGCTTATTGGCAGTGCACAAGTGTGGAAAGATGACACATTACTGCAACAAGGATCATTACCTCTCGATGATCGCGCTGCCGAATTCTTCACTATGCTGCGTTTTCCAAACGAAGCTGCACGGCAAGAAGCTTTAGCCCTGTATTCTGAAAAAACGACTCCATTGCATACGCTTGCTCCCTACGCAACATGGGATGCTGTGGCAGTTGCATTCAAAAGCGGATTTAATACGGCTTTACAGGTAGATTTTGTGCACGGTACGCTGAGCCACTCGGAATGGGAACTTGCGTACCAACTTGTTGAGGACAAATACAGCAAACTAGAGTGGCGAAAGGAGCGCATCAGTTTCACATGAATACCCCCTTGTGAGTAGTCATGCAATACGATATACTTGCAGCAATAGCAAGTGTGGAATATTGAGCGACTTTTATTAAACGTCGCCAAAAAGGAGCAACCTTTGAGTTTAACGATTGAAGTTGCGCGTAGAATCCTGGAAGCTAGCAAACAACGCGCGCTAGAGTTGCGTAGCCCTGTGAGCATCGCGATTGTAGATGCAGGAGGTCACCTCGTTCTTTTTGAGCGTATGATGGCTCCTTACGGTTGGGCTACAGGCAACATTAGTCTTGCTAAGGCCAGCACAGCAGTGATGTTTAATCAATCGACCGATGCCGTTGCTCAATGGGGCTCGGGTATTCCGGGCTTTGCCTCGAGTATGGCAACAATGACACAGGGTAAATTTATTATGGCTGCTGGTGGATGGCCTATTCGCATGGGTGGCGCAACCATTGGGGGTATTGGAGTAAGCGGGGGAAATGCTCCTGGTCGAGATGATGAAATCGCGCGTGCTGGTCTGGCGGTAGCAGAATCGCTGGCTCCAGCTTCTCCTGCATTGCATATTCCAGACCCGATGCCTCAACCTGCAATGCAGCATTCAATCGTTATGTCCCAACCAGCAGTACTGCCATATTCTCAGCAGCCAACTCCTGCTCACCCATCGATATCACAACCGCAGGTTGCTAGTTCCCTTAACTCACCGACGCCGCAAATAAATCCGGCGAATACTCATCACCTTGCATCTGACCAGGAAATCCCTTATGGTGATGGGCAGGTGTCTTTTGACCAATTCAATGAAGCCCATGGAGATCAATTATGAATCAAGAAACAAATGCAGGAACACAAGACGCACAGCAAGACAAAGCCGCGCAAAATAAACGTAGTAAGAGTACAGGTAAGAACCGTCCCGTATTGGTTACCTCCTCAAACGACCTGACTACAAAGGATCAATCAGTCGAGGCGACAAGTGAGACTATACAGCCGGTCGAAGAAGTTGCTCCTCCAACAACTGTTGAGGATACTCATCCTCGGCGATTTCCGAAATTCTTTTCAAATGTCGGCAAGAACGAAAATGACAGTACTGTGGAGGCCGATCAAGCATCTGCCCGTATTGCCCGCGCAACACGCAATTCGGGAGCATCTTCTGCAAATAATCGCGCAGCTAAAGATAGTAAACCCGCGCAATCTCAATCAAACGCAAACAAGGTTAGCACAAACAAGGTAGCCCCAAAATCAGCTCCTGCAAAGGTCCAGCCAAGGCAAGGTGGTTTTAAGACAAAGTACTTGTACGGAATGATCATCTATGTTGTTGTTGCAATGTTTGTTGGGCAATATGAGAGAGCTTTCTTAGTTTCTAATCACCTGGACAAAGTGCTTTTCCAAATAGGGTCTTTTGCGGTCACAACATCAACCGCTCTTTACCTATTAACATTGATTATCTTGTTGGTTATACTGGCACGCTTCGATCTTATTCCTCGCAGTCTTGGGGCGATGAGCGGGCAGTCAACAGGTCAAAGTGGCAGGTCAAGCCAATCCTCTTCCGGGTCTGAGAATACCAAAGATACACAAACAACTATGAAACAAGGTGTAAAAGGCGCTGATGACGATCTCTACCAGGAGTATCGCGAGCAGCAACGCTATCTTCAGCGGCGCGAACGCAAGAAATAAATGATTCAGCCGTATTCTTATGGTATACTTTGAGTAATGAACAGTATTGAAGTTCTGCCCTGGCTACACAAGCCAGTTTGCTCTCGTTGAGGTAGTCGTTAGGTTGGGTTTGAAATGAAAGGAAGTCGTTATGCCTACACGTATCATAATCGCGGACGACGAAGCCATCCAACGTATGGATCTGAAAGATATTCTCACTAAGCAGGGTTATCTGGTCGTCGGAGAGGCGGGTGATGGTGTAAGCGCCGTTAATCTGGCTCGTGAGGTACGTCCCGATCTCGTGATAATGGATATACGTATGCCCGATATGGACGGTATAGTAGCAGCGGAGACGCTTACACAAGAAAAAATCGCACCTGTCTTACTGCTAACGGCCTTTGGAGATCAACCACTAGTTGAACGTGCCAAAGAGGCAGGGGTTGTCAATTATATCGTCAAGCCACTTCGCGAAAGTGAAGTATCACCTGCGATTGAAGTCGCTCTGGCTCGCTATAACGAATTTCGTGCTCTCGAAGAAAAAACTCGTACGCTCAGTGAACAATTGGAGACACGCAAAATAGTTGAGCGCGCCAAAGGTGTTTTGATGGAAAAACAGGGCCTCAGTGAACAGGAGGCTTTTCGCAAGATTCAAAAGGCAAGTATGAACAATCGCAAATCTATGCGAGAAGTAGCGGAGGCAATCCTACTCGCTAACGATATGTAAATAGAGATTGAGAATAATGTCTGAAACGTCGACCTTAGAAAAAATTGTCACAATCGTCGGCATTCGTTTCCGTCCCGCTGGACGCATTTATTATTTTGACCCTCAAGGGGCATCGTATTCAACGGGGCAGTACGTTATTGTTGAAACAAGTCGGGGAGTAGAAGCAGGACGCGTAGTCATCGCCTCGAAAAAGTTGGCAGAAAGAGAGTTGAGCGATCCTTTAAAGCCTGTGCTGCGTTTGGCAAATGAAGATGAGTTGCGCATGATGCTCTCTTTCAAAACCAAAGAAAAAGAGGCGCTTGTCCAATGTGCTCAGCAAGTTCAACAACACAATTTGCCGATGAAATTAGTCGAGACCGAGTATACCTTTGATGGAAGCCGTTTAACCTTTTATTTCACTGCTGACGAACGTGTCGACTTCCGTGCATTGGTGCGTGATCTGGCAGCCACTTTTCGTACGCGTATTGAACTACGCCAAATTGGAGCGCGCGACCAGGCAAAGCTTCAAGGCGGAGTAGGAATGTGTGGTAAGACGTTATGCTGTAGTTCGTGGATTAGCGATTTTGGTGTTGTCTCGATTAAGATGGCGAAGGAGCAGGATTTACCTCTCAATCCTTCAAAGATCTCAGGTGTATGCGGTCGCCTACTTTGTTGTCTCGCCTATGAAAACGACAATTATATCCAGGCCAAACAAAGTATGCCCCAGGTAGGTACGTTGTTGGATACACCTGGTGGTCAGGGCAAAGTTGTCTCGATCAATGTTCCAAAAGAATCGGTTGAGGTAATGCTTGAAAGTGGCGTTATTATCCAGGTTCCTGTAAATGACCAGGTATCAGGTGGCGTATGTGGGTCATGTGACTCTAAAGGTGGCTGCAGCAGGGGAGGGTGTGGTAGTGGTGGTAGTGGTGGAGGTGGGTGCTCTAAAGGCGGAGGTGGGTGCTCCAAAGGCGGAGGTGGGTGCTCTAAAGGGGGAGGTGGATGCGGATCCTGTGGCATAGGGCAGCAAAAGGTATCAGGTTCAAAAACGCTCCAGGATTGATGATCGAATAGGCCAAAGTGAGAAAGAAAACAATCCGCATGTCTGCTGCGGATAGGGAGGTGCGCGTATGTCATCTGAACAAGGCGATTCGAATGCCATATGGGGAGAAGGTCCTCATGATAGTGAGCAGGATCAGCAACCCGATATTTCTTCCACAACTGTAGCACCTGATAAACACGGACTCGTAATTCCGCCCATCGAGCCTGATGTAGTTGAACCGCCGCAGGACACCCGCTTTTCTGGTAAGGATAGAATTAGCCAAATAATACGCAGGTTCTCTCCTGTGCTTGTGCCTCTACCATTTGCAATTCTGATCTTCCTATTTACTTTGCCATTCACATTGAAAGGCCAGGCGTATTTACCCCCTTTGCCGTTAGCTGTACTGCTAATTGCCCTCGTAATTATGCAAGGAACTCTGCTCTATTATGCAGGCTCAAATGACACATACTGGACCTTATTCGTCATCATCGGTTATGCGCTCTTCTTAGTAGTTGGAACGCTTGCAATCTTTGGTTTCGGTGCCAGTCTGATTTTGCTAATAATCTTCCTTATTTTAGGTACTTTACTGGCTCGTCGTTCAATTCTTCAGGTGCCCGAAGGGTATGTTGACATCGTAATGATGTACGGCAGATATGCGCGTACACTCTATCCAGGCCCCAACTTGAAAATGCCGCTTGAAAAAGTAAGTAGTCGATTGAGCACAAAAGAGATAAGTTGGACGTGTCCTGAACAGGTAGTGAAGATTTCTCGTGATGAGGATGTCAAACTAGTAGCGACAATCTCTTACAAACTATTGCCAGAAGACGCCCACCTTGCATCCCTGCTAGTAGATAATTGGGAAATCTCTTTGCAGAAACTATTCGTGTCAACTATGCAGAGTGTGATCAACGAATTGACTCCATCCGATTTCATGAACTTGCCGCAAGGGGCACATCCGCGAACATTGGTAGATATCAGTTCGATAGATACCGCAACCATAACACGTTGGGATCGTGTCAATGATATATTGGCAAAACGTGTCCAGGATCAGGTAGAAAAATGGGGTGTACAAATTAATTATGTACGCATCCAGGATGTTACATTGATACCCCGCCTGACTTCAAGCGTGAATCCTTCCTGGCGGCAGTCACCTGTTGATGTTGGTATGACACGCGGCGGATATCCAACTGTAGCTCAACCACAGCAAGCGCAGATAGTAGCAAAACCTGTAGAGAACCAGCCGGCTCCTATGGTTATTCAACCCTCCTCTGCTTACCCGCCTGCGCCTGTTTCGGCTGCATCCATTGAAATGCTCAAAGAATCGTATGAGGCAGTGCGAACTGGACGTTTGAGAGATCCTCAGACCATTCGTGATATTGCTGCGCGGTTCGAAGCTCTCGCAAATGACCCCAGCATCGATGTGGATGCCTTTAAAGCAGCACAAATCCTGTATCACCGAGCCTGGATCTATGAGCAGAAAGCCAAAGAGAAAAGTCGTGTAGGAGTAACTCCTGATCCAGTGGTTCAACCAGATATAAATGAGCGTGGTCAGACAAATGACAACATCTTTACCGGTGGTTAGCAAATCAGGGATAACGTATAGCGGTATTGCATGTCGTATCAAATGTGGATGAATGGTGCATTACGCTTTTCTTACTCGTCCTCTAATGATGCCAATGCCTGTGTGAGTTTTTGATAAACGATATCAAGGTGTTCGGGTACCACCTTAATATCAGCAATGACTGGCATGAAGTTTGTATCTCCATTCCATCGTGGGACAATATGGAAATGCATATGCTCGGCGAAACCTGCCCCTGCCACCTTTCCTTCGTTGATGCCCATATTAAAGCCGTCAGGTTTCATGACCACACGCAACGCTCGCAACGCTAACTTTACCAGAGCCATCAATTCGGCAAGTGTTGCAGCATCCAGTTCCTCAACGCTTGCAACATGTTGATAGGGAGCGATCATCAGATGTCCATTATTGTAAGGGTAGAGATTCAACATCATAAAACAGAACGAACCCCGATACAGAATATGATGCTCTTCATCACGATGATCTGCTGGATAGGTGCAAAAAATACATTCTTGCGGTTGTGGTATTTTCGGCTCGATAAAAGCCATACGCCATGGTGCCCATAAGTTTTCCATAGAGCCATTATAGCATAACAGGCAGGGTGAGTCATACTTCACCCTGCCTGTTGTTCATCCCGTATTACGTGTTAGACGTCTTTTCTCTCAGCAGTTTGTTCATCAGAGGAGTGTGGCAACTCTATCCATTGTTGAGCCCACTCGTGGATAGACTGCACTACAGGCCTCAGATCGTGGCCTTTCTCGGTCAGGCGATACTCAACACGCACAGGAATTTGCGGATAGACCATGCGCTCAATAATACCCTCGGATTCAAGTTCGCGTAAGCGATCGCTTAGAACACGATCAGAAAGTCCCTCAACTGTCGCGGTCAGTTCGCAGAACCGTCGTGAGCCATCCATCAACGAATCCAGTATAAGTCCTGTCCAACGTTTTCCCAGTAGCTGAATAGCATGCTCGTAACGTGGACACATCTGGTAAACCTGAGTTGTTGAATTTGTTTCTACTGGCTTCGTTGCCATTTCATGCCTTGCCTTTCCGGTCTGATATTGACCAGAATAGGGTTCTACTTCATTCATTGCATAAAAGTATACCATGCTTTGTCTTCTAACGCAAGTACCGATACTATCAAAAAGTAAGTTATGTAGGAGTGGAGGATTATTGTGCGCCCGCGGGCGCACAATAATCCTCCACTCCTACATAAGCGCGCCGCAGGCGCGTAGCAAACAGCCATACAGTGACGGGTGAGAAGTCCTGAAATATTGACCATTTTTGCTTGCATATGTATTGATATCTTGACTATACTGAGTATATGTTAACAGCAGTTCTTGACACTCACCTCAACTCCTTTCATCTTGACATCAATTTCTCAGCGGGAAAGGGGAAGACCACCGTTCTGCTTGGTGAAAGCGGTGCAGGCAAAAGCACCGCCTTACGTCTCCTGGCGGGCTTACTCCATCCAGAGCGTGGGCATATTTCTCTGGAAGGAATTACCTATTTCGATAGTAAACGACACATTGCTATTCCGCCTCAAGAACGTCCTTTTGGCTACGTCTTTCAGGACTACATGCTCTTTCCACATCTGACCACCTTCGAAAATGTTGCCTTTGGTCTACGTGCTCAACATTTGCCGCGCAAGGTTGTACGTCAGCGAGTAGGCGAGGCACTGGAGCAGGTGCATCTGGCCGGATATGATCAACGCCGACCTGCCCAATTGTCAGGAGGACAACAACAACGAGTGGCAATCGCCAGGGCATTAGCATTGCATCCTC
>WNGJ01009787.1_pt1 | contig 16634 bp, 20 predicted proteins | sample 5400611 | NCBI WGS metagenome assembly WNGJ01 (sample SAMN13153375, study PRJNA577476) | soil metagenome | isolation source: 40 cm soil or saprolite under Garry oak tree replicate 1 | place: USA:California | collected 2016-06-15 | reverse complement strand
GCAGTGTGATCGTCACGCCGAGCAGGATCCCGCCGACGACCGCGCCGATCGGGCTGTCGAGCCCACCGAGGACGGCGGCCGCGAATGCGTAGAGCAGAATCGTCTGCATCATGTTCGGGTCGAGGAAGACGACCGGGGCGATCATCATTCCGGCGACCGCCCCGAGCACGGCTGCGATTCCCCAGCCGAGCGCGAGCATCCAGCCGACGCGAATGCCGACGAGCCGTGACGACTCGGGGTTGACCGCGGCCGCGCGCAGGGCCAGCCCGAGCTTCGTGAAGCGGAAGAACAGCGCAAGCAGAACGACCAGGCCCACGGAGACCGCGACGATTCCGATGTCTTGCACGCTGATCGGGACACCGCCGACGTCGATCGTACGAGTCGAGAACGGCCCGTGAAACTGCCTGTTCGCGCCGCCCCAGATCACGCTCATCAGACCGTTCAGCAACAGCGCGAGACCCAGTGTCACGATCACGATGGTCAAGACGGGCGCATTTTCGACCGGGCGGAGCACGACGCGCTCGATCGCCACGCCGCCGGCGAACGCGATCGCGAGCACGACGGGGAACGCCGTCCAGAACGACAGGCCGTGGTTCATCAACGACCAGGCGATGAAGGTCGTGAACGTCGCCATCTCACCCTGGGCGAAGTTGATGACGCGCGTGGTGCGGTAGATGATCACGATCGCCAGCGCGAGGCCGGCATAGATCGCTCCCTCGCGGATGCCGGCCGCGAGCTGTTGCGCGAGCTCCGCCCAGGTGAAGGCCGCAACGAGCACTAATAGCCCAGGTACGACCTGCGGACGGATTCGTTGGTGCGCAGCTCGTCGCCCGTTCCTTCGACGACGTAGGCGCGCGTGGCATGCGCAAGCGCCAGGCTCGCGTTCTGCTCGACGACGAGGACAGACATGCCGTCACCACCCTTCATATGCTCGAGCGCCTCGAAGATCACCGTCACCACGATCGGCGCGAGGCCGAGCGACGGCTCGTCGAGCAAGAGGAGCTTCGGTCTGGCCATCATCGCGCGGCCGAGCGCGAGCATCTGCTGCTCCCCGCCGGAGAGTGTTCCGGCCTGCTGGTCGAGGCGGCTCTCCAGCTGCGGGAAGAACTCGAAGACGCGCCGGGCCTCGTGCTTGACGTTGCCGCGTCGCGTATACCCGCCGAGACGCAGGTTTTCCCAGACCGAGAGCTCGCTGAAGGTCCCGCGACCCTCCGGAACGTGCGCGATTCCCGCGCGCGCGGTCGCCTCCGGACGACGCGACAGCTTCTTCCCGGCGAACACCACGTCGCCGCTGCGGCGCACCGTGCCGGAGACGGCTCGCAGCGTCGTCGTCTTCCCGGCACCGTTCGCGCCGAGCACGGCAACCAGTTCGCCCTCGCCGACCCGGAGCGAGATCCCGTGTAGGGCCTTCACGGGCCCGTAACGCGCCTCGACGTTGTGCAGCTCCAAGATCACTACGCCGGCGCGCCCAGATAGGCCTCGATGACGGCCGGGTTCGACTGGATCTCGCTCGGGGTCCCTTCGGCGATCTTCTCCCCGAAGTCGAGCACGTGCACGCGGTTGGCGACGCTCATGACGAGACCCATGTGGTGCTCGACGAGGAGAATCGTCAGCTCGAAGTCGTCCCGCAGCCGCTTGATGAACTTGCCCAGCTGCTCGACCTCCTCGTGACTGAGCCCGCCGGCCGGTTCGTCGAGCAGCAGCAGCTGCGGGCCCGAGGCGAGGGCCCGTGCAAGCTCGACTCGCTTCTGGGTCGCGTACGGGAGCTCCAACGGCGAGCGATGGCGGACCGAATGGAGGTTCACGTAGAAGAGGACGTCTTCGGGGCGCTGCTCGCCGGCTCGAGCATGTGCGCCCACCCTGACGTTGTCGAGCACCGTCATCCCGCGGAAGAGCTCGACGTTCTGGAACGTGCGCGCGATTCCGCGCTGAATAATCCCGCTCGGCGGGGTCTCGAGGAGAGTCTCCCCGTTGAAGCGAACGTCGCCCTCGTCAGGCGTGTAGAGGCGCGTGATCACGTTGAACGCGGTGGTCTTCCCGGCGCCGTTCGGGCCGATCAGCCCGACGATCTCCCCCGCTTCGGCGGTGAAGGAGACGGCATCGAGGGCGACGATGCCGCCGAAACGCCTGGAGACGTTGTCGACCTCGAGGAGGGCCAAGAGCGCCATAGCCTACGGCGAAGCGCCCGGGGAGTGAATCGACCGCGCGGGCCCCCCGTCACACTCCCGGCACGGTGTCTGACACCAGCCTGCGGAGTTGTGACTCCGGGGGCTCCGCTCCACGAGCGGGATCGCTGAGTTTCGTTACGACCTGGTGACACTCAGGCATAGGTGTCTGACACCCTGAGCGCCATGCATCCAACGGCAGAGCGTTTCCAGGCACGCCTCCGGGAGCTCGGCCTCGATGTCGAAGTTCGCGAGCTCGCCGACTCCACCCGGACGGCCCAGGAGGCTGCCGCCGCAGTCGGCGTCGAGGTCGGACAGATCGTCAAGTCGCTCGTGTTCGTCGACGAGGAGTCACCGCTTCTGTGTCTGTGCGCCGGCGACAGGCGCGTGGACACGGACAAGCTCGGTGCCGGAGTGCGGCAAGCCAAAGGCGACGAGGTGCGCGAAGCGACGGGCTTCGCGATCGGCGGGGTGCCGCCGCTCGGCCATGACCGGCCCGTGCGCACGGTCGTCGATGCCTCCCTGCGGCGGTTCGAGACGGTCTGGTGCGCCGGCGGGACTCCGTACGCGGTCTTCCCGGTCGCCACCGAAGCGCTGATCGCGGCGCTTCCGAACGCCGAGGTCCGCGAGATCGCCTAGCGAACTCAGTGCAGGGTTTCGCCCACGCGGCGGGTCTCCTCGTTAGAGGGGGCGCGCCTCCGCGGTTGTCGACCTGCTAGGAAGTCACAGTCGCGGCAGCGCCTCCTCCTTCTGTAAGCGAGGGCTAGCCGTCCTCGCGCCTATGTCCTACCGCGACCTGCTCGAGCGCCTCGGGGTTCAACTCCTCGCCGGGAATGCCGACCACCTTGCCTGCGGTCTTCGCGCGCAGCGTCGCCGTGCGAGCCCCGCCCTCGAGCTGCGCGCGCTCGCCGACGATCGCACCTGGGCCAAGCTCACCCACCACCTCACCGTCGACGACGACCTCGAGGACTCCGTCGAGCACGAGGTAGACGACCGGGGAACCTTCACTTGTGTCCCCCTGTTCCACGAGGATGTCGCCCGAGGAGAGGGATTGCGGACGCGGCTTGCCGTCGCCACCCATGATCTCCAGTGAAAGATTGCGCTCCACCGCGCTCTCGACGGCCGTGACGACCGCGGGGGAGTCCTCATTCCCCCAGGGGGTGTTCTGCTCGTGCGCCTCGCGGTACCACTTGTCGAAGTCGATCGCTCCGCTCTTATGGGTAAGCCCTCCATCCTTGTCGTAGACCCAGTGTCGCGGGAACGGGCTGGCGCCGGCGAGCTCCTGCTCGGAGGTGCCGTCTGCGTGGATCGTGAGCGCAAGGGTCGTCCAGGCGATCGCCGAGTTGATCTGGAAGTAAGGCTTGCCGCGTACGCTCCTCGGCGCCGGCATACCGGTGCGACCACCCGCGGTTTGCGTGAAACGCACCCAGCCGTCACCGACCTCGGCGTTCTGGAGCGTCGGCATGGCAACCGCCGGGACGGCGATCTCCTTGGGTCCGAGCTTGAGCCTGGTCAGCCCGATCCGCCCTCGGCCTGTCTGACCGTAGTCGCTGATCTTGCCGTCCTCCACCTCGATCCACGCCCGCAGCTCGTTCGCCTCGCGAAAGAGATCGGCGCGATGCATGGTCTCGAGGTGGTCGATGCGGTCCGGCGGTGGGTAGTCGTAATGCGCGACACCCATCGTGAACGGGAGCTTCGGCAGCCCTTCGACTGCCTCCGAGGGAATCCACGAGATGGAGGTGACGGAGGACTGGATCCGCATTAAGTGCCCCTTTCGCGACGCGTTGATTTGCGATTGAGCCTATGCCCCGCTCCACGTGCTTACAAGATCAGTGGGCTCCATGATCGGCGCTTGACAGGCGAAGTTCTCGCAGACGTAGACCGCGGGACGCCCGTCGACGAAGTCCTTTCCCTGCAGGAGCGGGACGTCCTCGCTCGGGCCGAAGGCGACGACCGCGTTCGGATCGAAGGAGGCGAGAGCGGCGCGCGCGACCTCGGTTTCCGGCCCACCGATCACCGCCAACTCCCGAGGCCGGGAGAAGTGCAGATCGAGAGCGTTGAGAGCGTGTCCGAAGGCCGAAGGCGCCTGTGGGAGCAGGCGTGCCACGAACCGGAAGACCCCCACCGCTTGTCGCTCGAGCTCCGCGTCGCCCCACAAGCGCCCCAGCCGCAAGAGGACGTACGCAAGCATCGAGTTCCCGGACGGCGTCGGGTGGTCGTCGAAGTCCTTCTTGCGCGCAACGAGCTGTTCGCCGTCGACGGCCGTGAGGAAGAAGCCGCCACCTTCGTCGCCGAAGAGCTCGATCGCGAGGAGTGCGAGGCGGCGCGACTCCTCGAGCCAGCGCAACTCGCCGGTTGCGACGTGCAGCTCGTAGAGGCCGTTGGCCACGTCCGCGTAGTCCTCGAGCACGCCTGCATGCCGTGCCTCGCCCGAACGCCAGCTGCGGAAAAGCCGTCCCTCCGGCGTCGACAGCGAGCTGAGGAGGAACGCCGCGAGCCCACGCGCCGCTTCGACGTAGTCGGCTCGGTCGAGGCGCCGCCCGGATTCGGCGAGCGCCGCCAGCGCAAGCCCGTTCCAGGATGCGATCGCCTTGTCGTCGCGTAGCGGCTTCGGCCGCAGCTCGCGCTCTGCGAACAGCTGCGTGCGTGTGTCGCGATCGAGGTCGCCGCGAATGATGAAACGCCCGTGCTCGAAGGGCTGCAGGAGCTCGTGCGGAACGTCGTCGTCCTTCGTCCACGTGTACGTCAGGCCCTCGACGCCGTCGGTGTCGGCGTCCTGCGCCGAGGCGAAGCCGCCTGCGGGCAACCGCAGCTCCCGCAGCATGTAGTCGAGCGTCTCGACGGCGACCTCGCGGTAGCGCTCGTTTCCGGTCACGAGCCAGCCGTGCAGGTACACGGGTACGAGCAGCGCGTTGTCGTAGAGCATCTTCTCGAAGTGCGGCACGAGCCACTCGCGGTCGACGGAGTAGCGGTGAAAGCCTCCGCCCACGAGGTCGTACATGCCTCCGAGCGCCATGCTGTCGAGCGTCTTGGTGGCGGGCTCCAGCTCTCCGCGCCGCAAGAGGAACTCGAGCACCGAAGCCGGCGGAAACTTCGGCGCGGTGCCGAAGCCGCCCCACACGGGATCGAGCTGCTGACGTAACCCCCGCACGGCGTCCGACAGCAACGAGGACGTGAGCGGCTCACGCGACGGCTCCGAGGTCCGGCGCAGCTGCTCCGTGATCGCACTCGCGTCGCGCTCGATGTCCCCGCGCCGATCGCGCCATGCGTCCGCGACGGCCTGCAGCAACTGGTTGAAGCTCGGCAGACCGTGGCGCGGTTCGGGCGGGTAATACGTGCCGCCGAAGAAAGGCTCGCCCGCCGGCGTGAGAAACACGGTCATGGGCCAGCCGCCGTGGCCGGTCAGCGAGACGACTGCGTCCATGTACACCGAGTCGACGTCCGGCCGCTCCTCGCGGTCGACCTTGACCGGGACGAAGCGCTCGTTCATCAACGCAGCGGTCAGCTCGTCCTCGAACGACTCGTGTGCCATCACGTGACACCAGTGGCAGGCTGCATAGCCCACGGAGAGGAGGATCGGCCTATCTTCTTCACGCGCGCGCGTGAGTGCCTCCTCTCCCCACGGATACCAGTCCACGGGATTGTCGGCGTGCTGTAAGAGGTACGGGCTGGTTTCGGCTGAAAGCCGGTTCACGCTCGCACCGTAGCTAGCCGCGTACGCGACGCCACGCCTCGACGCCCACGGTGATTAGCGCCGCGAGTCCGAACGCGACGAGCAGGGCATAGATCGGCTGGTCCTTGAACATGCGTCCGCCGAAATAGCCGAGCAGCCCTCCGTACACCGCCCACAGGATTTGCAGCGGCGAAGACGTACGGCGCGAACCTCGTCGGCCAGCGCAGGTGCACGAGACCCGCAGTGAAGGTCGTGGCCGTGCGACCGCCCGGGATGGAACGCGCGATCGATCGCGCGCTGCGCCTGCTCGGGCTCGGCGTACCCGACGTCGTCGCCGCGGACGACCAGGGGCGCATGGACGTCGGCGCGTTGCGCGAGGCGTTGCACGCGAAGTGACGGGCCGACAATCGTGTGTGCGCAGGCGGGAGAGGTGAACACGGGCGCCTTCGATTCCTTCGACGACATCGCTGACGCGACAGCCGAGAAGGGTGCGTGGCTCCACGTCGACGGCGCGTTCGGCCTCTGGGCAGCCGCCAGTCCGAAGCTTCGCCACCTCGTGCTCGGTGTCGAGCGAGCGGCTTCGTGTCACGGCACCTGCGACTGCGCACGGCGCTTCGCTGAGGGAGTCGCCGAACTGGAAGGCGTCGAGATGTTGAACGACGTCGTCCTCAATCAGGTGCTGTTCCGCTTCGAATCCGACGACCGCACCGACGGCGTGCTGCGCGCCGTGCAGGAAGCAGGCGACGTCTGGATGAGCGGGACGATCTGGGACGGACGCCGAGCGATTCGCCTCTCAGTCTCGAACTGGCAGACAGAGGACGAGGAGGTCGACCTCGAGCTCGACGCCTTCAGAACCGCCGCGAGTCAACTACCCGCCCACGTGCCGGCGCGGTAGACCTGGCCCTCGAGCCGGCGCCCGAGCAGGCCCTCCAGCCAGGTCGAAGTCTCGATCAGCGCGTCCAGACTCACGCCGGTCTCGACACCGTCGCCTTCGAGCAGGTAGACGAGATCCTCCGTCGCGATGTTTCCCGTCGCGCGCGGTGCAAAGGGACACCCGCCAAGGCCGCCGCACGACGCGTCGAACAACGTCGCGCCGGCTTCGAGCGCGGCGACCGCGTTCGCGTAACCGGTGTTACGCGTGTTGTGCAGATGCACTCCGGGAGCGTGTGTCCGCTGCACGAGGTCGCGGACCTGTCGCGGGGTGGCGACGCCGATGGTGTCGGCCAGGACGACTTCGGCGGAGGAAAAACGCGCAGCCAGCTCGGCGACGACGCCAGAATCGACACGACCTTCGAAGGGACAGCCGAACGCAACGCTGATCGTTACCGTCACAGGCAACTCGGCGCGCTCGATGATGTGTGCAGCAGCAGCAACCGCCTCCTCCACGGATTGGTTCGCGTTTCGCGTGCTGAAGCTCTCCGTGGCCGCCAGCGTGAAGTTGACGCGATCGAGACCGGCTGCGATCAGCCGCTCGTATCCCTTCTCGTTCAGGGCCAGACCCGAATACTCGACACCCTCCCGGCGCTCGATCGCGGCCACCACCTCTTCGGCCCCCGCCATCTGCGGCACTGCATCCGCGCGCACGAAGCTTGCCGCCTCGACACGCCGGATCCCCGCTCGGGCAAGTCGGTTGACGAGCTCCGCACGAACCGCCGGCGCGAGCGTCTCGGGCTCGTTCTGCAGACCGTCACGCGGTCCCACGTCGCAAATCGTCACGCGCACGACGAGGCTACTTCGGCCGTTCGAGCTGCCTCAGGATCTCCCCCACTTCGCCCGCGAGATCCTGCGCCAGCTCGACTTCCTCGTCGTTGAAGTGGCGGCCTTTCTCGCCGTAGACCTCCACGAGCCCCCACGCTCCATCCTCCGCCTCGATCGCGACCATCAGCAACGCGTCGTAACCGAGCTCCTGCAGCAGCTTCACCTCGTTCGGGTCGGGCTCGGGATCGTTCTGCGACACGGTCTGCGGCTGCCGCTCCTCGATCACCAGGCGCGTGAGTGGATAGTCCGAGATCAGATAGCCGTGTCCGAGCCGGTCCGGTTTGCCGCTCTTCTGATGCTGCATCAGGTCGACGAGGAGGTCGCCGATCACACGGGAGATCGTGCAGGCGGGCGCATCGAGCAGCTCGACGTAGGCGCGCGCCGTCGCACCCAGCAGACCCGGGACGGTGGTCTCGGCGCGAAGCCGCTCTCTGACGGCCGCGACGTCGCCGGGCTGATCCACGCTCACGAATCGATCTTAGGGACCGTCTAGTCGTCGAAGCCGGAGGCGTCGACCTTCTCTGGCTCGATCAGCACCTTGACCCTGGTCTCGTCGGGGTTGCGCCACGGATACTCGTCCTTGCCGAGGTACTTCTTCGCGAGCTTGTCGATCTGCGCGTCAGCACCCTCTTCCGTCAGCTCGGCGGGGCCGCTCACCGCGACCCATTTGAACGAGTCGTTCGGATCGACCATCAGTAGCGAAGCCCGCGGATCGCGCTCCAGATGCTTCGTCTTCGCCCGTCCTCGGGCCGTGTTGAAGGAGACCTTCCCGTCCTCGACATCGACCCAGACGATCGTGGCGTGGGGCGATCCATCCGCCCGCAGGGTGGTCACGACACCGACGTTCGGACTCTCGTCCAGGAACCTGCGGGGTTTCTCGCCGAGCTTCGCCATTCCTCACCTCCGGTTGTTTCGACCAACAACGACGCGAGCAGTTAGCGTCTTCCCCCAATGGGCGTCCTCCTACCCGTGGGCACGAAGAAAGGGCTCTTCCTCCTCCGCAGCGACGCCGATCGCAAGAAGTGGGAGCTCGAGGGCCCGCTGCTGCCGGGCTGGCCCGTGTACCACGCAATTGTCGATCCCCGCGACGGCGTCCTCTATGCAGCGACGAACAGCTTCATCTACGGCGGGACCGTGCACCGCTCTCGCGATCTCGGCCGGACCTGGGAGCGCGCCGAGGAGATCGGCCTCCCGGAGGAATCGGGCCTCAAGCTCAACGCGACCTGGCACGTCGAGCCCGGCAACGGCTCGGAACTGTGGCTCGGAGGCGACCCGGGAGTGCTGTTCCGTTCGGACGACGGCGGCGTCACCTGGGAAGTGAACCGTGGCCTCCTCGAGCATCCGACTCGGGAGCAGTGGCAGCCCGGCGCGGGCGGTATGTGCTGCCACTCGATCCAGGTCGTGGACGGCACGATGTACATCGCCATCTCTGCGGCCGGTGCGTTCCGCAGCGAGGACGGCGGCGACAGCTGGACGCCGATCAACAAGGACGTCGCAGCCGATTTCCACCCCGAAAAGTACCCGGAGGTCGGCCAGTGCGTGCACAAGCTGCTCGCGCATCCCGCGCGACCGGACCGGCTGTGGCAGCAGAATCACTGCGGCGTCTACCGGTCCGACGATCGAGGCGACAACTGGGAGCGACTCGACGGAAACGGGCTGCCGTCGGACTTCGGCTTCGCGCTCGCGCTCGACGCTGAGGATCCTGACGTCGCCTACGTCATTCCCGAGGTGTCGGGCGAACAACATTTCACGCCCGACGGCCGGCTCGGCGTTTACCGCACCGCCGACGGCGGCGACTCGTGGCAGCTCGCGTCGAACGGGCTCCCCGACCGCGCCTGGGCGGCAGTGCTGCGGGAGGGCTTCGCGTACGACGACGCTGGGCTGTACTTCGGGACGCAGAGCGGCTCCGTGTGGAGCGCACCGCGCGGCGGGAGCGAGTGGATCGAGGCGGCGGTGAACTTGCCGCCGATCCTTTCGGTCGAAGCTGCGCACGTCTGACGTGGCGATCGTGCTCCTGCCTGGAACTCTCGCCGCGGAGGCGGGCGGGGAGAAGCGCTTCGAGCTCCATGCTGCGACGGTCGGAGAGGCCTTGCGTCAGCTCCCGGTCGCAAACCTCCTGCTGGACGAGGCGGGCCAGCTCCGGCGCCTCGTCAACGTCTTCGTCGACGGTATCGACGTCCGCGGCGGCCGTCTGCTGGATGAGCCCCTGGGCGAGGAGTCGGAAGTCCGGATCGTCGGCGCGATCGCCGGCGGCTGAACGCGGGGGCAGTTTGTGGCTCTGAGCCACTAAAGTCGGAATCAAGGCCGTCCGGGACGGTGCCGATCCTTGATCCGTGCGGGTGATCGCGGTACTCCTCGTCGTCGTCGGCGGCCTCGCGGCACTCGGGTTCGCGCGCCATGAGGAACGCGTGCGTGAGCAGGACCAGCTGGCGGCGATCGCCAGCGACCTCGCGGGCCGAGCCGTCGGTGTGCGCTGCCCGAGCTTTGTGGCGAGCCTGGTCGATACGCGAGTCGAGGGGGGACGCGTGCAGTTCGACGAGACCGGGCGTCCTGCGAGACATACGGATCTCTCGCCGGAGACGTGCAAGGTTCTCCGTCATCTCGATCGCATCGACTTCACGTGTATCGAGCGCGGCGACTGCGGTTTCAAGGAGTTCTCCGCAGGCTGGGCCGCGCACACGCTCGCCCACGAGTCGTTCCACCTGCGCGGCTTCCAGGACGAGGGCGTGACCGAGTGCTACGCACTGCAGAACACGGCGTTCGTGGCGGAGCGACTCGGCGTACCGAAACAGCAGGCGCAGGATCTCCAGGCCTGGTTGTACAAGCGTGGTTACCCGAACGAGCCCTCGGAGTACCAGTCCCCGCAGTGCTACGCCGGAGGGCCGTTGGACCTCCGCCCGCACGAGTCCCGCTTCCCCTAGTTACTTAAGTGTTGTAGGGATGTTCTTGATCTTGCCGGAGATGATGTCCGCGCGGATCTGCATGACCTTTGCGACTTCGGACTTCGGCACCTTCGGGCTGATCTTGCCGACGGCGACGCCGTTGTCCTTGAGGCCGAAGACGATGTTCCCACCTTTGAACTTCCCGTCTGCGACGAGCTTGATCGCATCGAACACCGCCGTGTCCACCCGCTTCACCGCGCTCGTCAGGATGTGCGGCCCGAGGAAGGACTGGTCGGCGTCGACGCCGATACCCCAGACGTTCTGCTCCTTGGCCGCGTCGAGGGCGCCCAGACCGCAGCCACTCGCCACCTGGAAGATCACGCCTGCCCCCTGCTCGATCTGGTTCAGCGCGATCTGCTTGCACTTCGCCTGATCGTTCCAGTCCTCCGAGTAGGCGTTCAGCGTCGTGATGCCGGGATCCGCGGCCCTGGCTCCCGCCTGGTAGCCGGCGATGAAGCGATCAACGGGCGGCTGCTTCTGCCCACCGACTGAGCCGATGATGTCCTTCCCGGGGAGCCGCTTCTCCTCCAGGCCGGCAAGGTACCCGACCAGATAGCCGGTCTCCTGCTCCTTGAAGAGGAGGCCGAGGAGATTCGCTGGCTTGTGCTTTTCCTCGGTCTGGCTGACGTCCACAACCGCGAACTTCGAGGCCGGGAAGTTCGTCGCCACCGCGTCGATCGCATCCGCCTCGGTGAAGCCGACTCCGATGGTGAGGTCATAGCCGCCGCGCGCGAAAGCCGAGAGATTCGGAAGGTACTCCTGCGACGACTTCGCCTGGTAGACGCGCTGCCCGACTCCCAATTCTCGCTGCGCCCTCAAGAGCCCGACGTACGAGAGGTGGTTGAAGCCGCGGTCGTTGAGGCCCCCGACGTCGGTGACGAGGCCGACCTTGATCTTCTTGCCGCTGCTGCTGCCACTGGTCGTCGTGTTGGCCGTGGACTTCTTGCCGCCCCCACAGCCTGCAGCGACGAGGAGCACGAGGACGCCGAGGAGGGCGAGCGATCTGTTCATTTCTGGCCTTTCCGCTAAGGTTTGCGACTATGGGGCGAAAACTATGAGCGAGCCTACCACGCGGCACCCGACTCCCGCCCACGTGACGCTCGCAGTCGTTCTGCAGGTGCGAGACGGCGTGCTGCAAGCGCTCCTCTGGCAGCGCGCCCGGGAGCCGTTCAAAGGACGTTGGTCGCTTCCAGGCGGTTATCTCGCCGAGCGCGACACCCTCGAGGATTCGATCCGCCGCCACCTTGCGGAGAAGGTCGACGTCCGTGAGCTGTCGCACCTCGAGCAACTCGAGACGCTCAGCGATCCAACGCGCTCGCCGCGCGAATGGCAGCTCGCCACCGCATACCTCGGGCTCGTACCAAGTGACATCGACCCAGAGCTTCCCGGCGACACCGATTGGCACCGGGTCGACGACCTTCCCCCGCTTGCGTTCGACCACGGCTCGATCGTGCTTGCTGGGCGCGAGCGCCTGCGCGCGAAGCTGTCGTACACGAACCTCGGATTCGCGCTCGCACCCGACGAGTTCACGATTTCCGAGCTACGCGATCTCTACGCCGCGGCGCTCGGACACGACGTCTCGGCGACGAACCTCCAGCGTGTCCTGCTTCGTCGTGAGGTCCTCGAGCCCACCGGCCGGCAGCGCGCGTCCGGGCCCACCGGCGGTCGCCCGGGCTCGCTCTTCCGGTTCCGAACCTCCGAGCTCGAGATCACGGATCAGTTCGCCGTGCTGCGGCCGCCGGGACCTGCGCGCCTTCCTGTCGCGTAATTCTCCCGAATGGACCTCCGGGGACTTCCAACTCGTAGAGTCGGTGCGCGATGGCGGGCTCTCGAGGCGACGAGCGCGCCTGGATTCGGGGCGCACAGTCGGGATCTGTCCCCGACCTCGAGGCGCTGTTCCGGCACCACTGGCCGCGCGCCTACCGCGCCGCGTATCTCGTCGTCCACGACTCCGCCGCAGCGGAAGACATCGCGCAGGAGGCGTTTCTCGCCGCGGTGCGTGGGCTCGACCGCTTCGACCGCCGCAGGCCCTTCGGTCCCTGGCTGCACCGAATCGTCGTCAACCGTGCGATCGACTGGTCTCGATCGCGGGCGTTGCGACGTGAGTCGAGCGATGCGCGGCTCGGTCTCGTTGCCGCTCCCGCTCCTCCGGACGGGGAGCACGCGCAGACCCTGGCCGCTGCGCTCGCCGACCTCTCGCCGGAGCATCGAGCGGTGATCGTCATGCGACATCTTCTGGAGTACACCCCGGGCGAGATCGCGGAGGCCCTCGGGCTGCCGCGAGGCACGGTCAACTCGCGGCTTCGGCGCGGCCTCGACGAGCTCGCCGGAAAGCTCGACGAGGAGCTGCAGTGAGTCGCTGGGACGAGCCGGTACCCGGGGAGCGCGAGGGCGGAGACCGCACGTGGAGCGTGGTGCGGGACGCCTTCGAGGAACGAATCCGCGTGCCGCACAAGCGCGACTGGCGGCCGATCGCGATCGCCGCTGCCGTCGGAGCCGTCATTGCCGGGGCCGTGACGCCGCCTGGGCACGCAGTCCTCGGTTCTCTCCGCGACGCAGTGCGCGGCGAGCGGAATGCGGCACCGGCCCTGCTTTCGCTGCCCTCGCCCCACTCTCGGCTGCTCGTGCAGTCCGTCGAGGGAGCATGGGTCGTGCAGAGCGACGGCTCGAAGCGTCTTCTCCGGGGCTATCGCAACGCGACGTGGTCACCGCACGGTCTGTATCTCGCGGCGGTTCACGGCAACGAGTTGCGCGCGCTCGAGCCGAACGGCGCAGTCCACTGGTCGATCGGGCGGGCGGGCGCCATCCGGAATCCGCACTGGTCCTTCGACGGCTATCGCATCGCCTACTTTGCCGGCCCCACGTTGCGGGTGATCTACGGCGACGGAACACATGACCGTGCTCTGACGCGCGACGCAAGGCCAGGCGTGTCAGCGTGGCAGCCGGCATCGCATGCGCTCGCGTACTTGAACCGAGCCGGCAACATTGTCATACGCAACGTCGACCAGCCTCTGCATTTCGCAGTGATCCGCACGCGGCTCACGCCGCGGCAGCTCCAGTGGACGCGCGACGGACACCTGCTCGTCGCTACCGGATCGCACGGCATCGGCGTCTTCGCGCAGCGCGGTCCCCAGGAACGGCGGATCGACACCGGCCTCGGAACGATCCAGACGTCGGCATTGTCCCCGGACGGGAAGCACCTCGCGTTCATCGAGACGCGAGCCGGTCAAAGCTCCTTGCAAGCAACCGGAACGACGACGGGTCCGACCCGCGAGATCTTCAATGGAGCGGGGATCTTCAGCAACGTCGTCTGGGCGCCGGACGGCCGCTCCGTCCTGCTCGACTGGAGCAGCGCCGACCAGTGGCTCTTCATCCACTCGCTGTCGGTCGAGAAAGTCGATGCGGTCTCGAACATCAGCGCCGATTTCGGCAAGGAACCGTCGCTCGTGGGCTGGTGCTGTCCGTAGGCGCGTGCTACCGTCAGTGCGGTTCCCGGCGACAAGGAGGTCGAACACATGACGATTGCACTTGCCTCCTTCCGAAGAGCCACGCGGCTCGTCGTCTAGCCGGCAACAACTACACACTTAGCGCGAGTCCGTGAGCTGATCCGCCTCGCCGCGGCGTCGCTTGGGATGCCGCCTGGGAGGACGTACGGGCTCTGCTCGTGCGTCCATTTCATGCGGAGCTTCGTCGTTTGCTCACTCACAAAGGAGACTCGCTTTGCCTGCTCTGGATGCGCTCGGATGGGACGCCGAACGGGTGTCCGCGTTCGAGCAACTACAAGACGACAATCTGTTTCCGGCCCGCGTCGCGGCGCAGCACCGCGGCGAGTTCGTGCTCTTCGCCGAGGAGGGCGAGCTGCGCGCGCGAGCCGCCGGTCGCCTTTTCTACGAACACGACGTGGGCGGGCAGCTGCCTGCCGTCGGCGACTGGGTCGGGGTGATGCCACCCGCAACGATCGCGGCGATCCTGCCGCGGCGAAGCGCCTTCATCCGCAAGAACGCCGGCCAGGATTCCACCGAGCAGGTGCTGGCGGCGAACGTCGACGCGGCTTTCCTGCTCGCCGGCCTCGACGACGACTTCAGCCTGCGGCGGCTCGAGCGGTACATCACGACCGCCTGGGAAAGCGGCGCTCAACCGATCGTGGTGCTGACGAAAGCCGACCTCTCCCCAGACGTCGGCGCCGCCGTGCTCGAGGTCGAGATGGTTGCCATTGGCGTACCCGTCCACCCGGTCTCGAACGTCAGCGGCGACGGGCTGGCTGCACTCGATGATTACCTGCAGCCCGGCCGGACGGTCGTTCTCCTCGGCTCCTCCGGGGTCGGCAAGTCGACGCTGCTGAACCGGCTTGCCGGGTCAGAGGTGATGCTGACGCGTGAGGTCGCAGCAGACGGGACCGGGCGACACACCACGACGCACCGCGAGCTCGTGCGCCTGCCGGGAGGCGGTCTGGTGATCGACACTCCTGGCTTGCGCGAGCTTCAGTTCTGGGAAGGCGATCTCGGCGCCGTCTTCGAGGACATCGAGGCGCTCGCGCTGGAGTGCAGGTTCCGTAACTGCGCACACATGCGCGAGCCGGATTGTGCCGTCCTGGGGGCGGTCGACGACGGCACGCTCGAGCTCGACCGGTTGCGTTCCTGGCGGAAGCTACAGAGGGAGCTCGAGTCGATCGCTGCGCGCACGGACGCACGTCTCCGCATCGCACGGAAGAAGCGCTGGAAGCAGATCGCCTCCGTCGCGCGGCAGAAATCGAGGCCGTAGGTCTACGCGACTTCGCAGCCGAGCAGCTGCAGCGCCACGAGCGAGCTCTCGACGAAGCGTCGTGCTTCGTGCGCGGTGCCGAAGACATACGGTCCGGCGCTCTTCGGCTGCACGGAAATCCCGTCGACCGGATAGACGTCTGCAGCGACGACCCACTCCGTCCCGTAGTCGGCACAGGTCAGGCGCACGACCGGCCTCCCGTCCTTGCGCACCGCGGAGACGAGCTCCCGGACGGCGTTGAGCGGGAAATTCATCCGCCGCTGCGGCCCAAGACGTCGACCGACACGACCTGCCGGCCGTCGATCGTCGCGTCGCCGATGGCAACGGTGCCGCCGGCCTCGGCTTCGTCGATCACACGCATGCCCATCTGCTTCGCATACTCGAAGTCGGTCGCTTCGGCGACCAGAAGCGTTGCCCCGCTGGCCAGCGTCACTTCGACTCGATAGATCGGTTTCGGCTCCGGCTCCGGCTCCGCCACCGCGGGCGTCCGCGACTCGGCCAGTGCCATCTGCGTGATCATCCCTTGCGGCTCGTGGGCCCGCGCAATCGCATCCTTGATGTCAGAGCGAGCCGCCGTCACGAGCCGGATCGGCCCGTGCAGGGCGTCGCGCAGCCTGGTCAGATGCGATGCGTTGTCCGCATCCGGCACCGCCACGAGGGTGCAATCTCCCTCTCGCCGGAGGGGCAGGGCGCAATACATCTCGGCAACCGAGCGCGGGAGCAGGTGCACGACCTCGGGATCCACCGGGTACTCCGTGAGGTCGACGAACTCCTGTCCGTGCTGAGCTGCAAGCAGGCGGGTCAAGTCGCGTTCCGGCAACCCGCAGTCGAGCAGAACCTCACCGAGCCGGCGTCCGCTGTCGGCTGCTTCCGCAAGCGCTCTGTTGACGGTCTCGAGTGGCATCAGCCCCGAGCGAACGACGAGCGTGCCAAGGGGATAGCTCCGCATCTCAGCGGTGCTGAAAGGGGGGATGGTCGGCGAAGCCGACGCCGCTTGGCTGGTCTCGAACATAGTCATCCTTGCCGCAGGTCTCCAAGAACAGCGTCGGCGGATCGGGGGTCGGCGTCTACCCCCCGAAAGAGCTAACTCGATGCAGTTAGGCGGTCAGCGTGCTCGTGTGACCTTGCTCAGACCCACGGGATAGTCGGCATCGAGCCCTTTGGCATGCGCGAGCGCTCCCGCAAAGAGCTGTCCCGGCACGACGGAGAGAAGCGGCGAGAGAATCGGGTGCGACGGCTCGGGCACGGGCAGGACGTAGAGAGCCCCTTCGATCTCGGTCGCCGCATTTCCGCTCGCGACGACGGTCGCTCCCGCTTCGATGACGCGGGAGGCCG
>WNGJ01003271.1_pt1 | contig 16635 bp, 18 predicted proteins | sample 5400611 | NCBI WGS metagenome assembly WNGJ01 (sample SAMN13153375, study PRJNA577476) | soil metagenome | isolation source: 40 cm soil or saprolite under Garry oak tree replicate 1 | place: USA:California | collected 2016-06-15 | reverse complement strand
TCGCCACCCAGCACTCGTTGTTTTTCCTCCGGGCTCAGGTTTGCCCCCGCGCCGCCGAGCGGATCAAAGCTGTAGTGCCGTTCCGCCGACCACATGAGGTCAACGTAATACCCATGCGAGAGTAGCCCGCGATAACCCTGTTTGGCCGCCGCCGCGAGCGACTCCTGACCGCGCCAGGACTGGACCACAATGTTCTTTGGCAAATCCGGGCGCAGGATTTCATCCCATCCCACCATGGTTTTGCCGTGCTTGCTGACGATTTCCTGGACTCGTTTGTTGAAGTATGCCTGCAGATTCTCGTTGCTCTTGATCCCATGCGAGCGCATGAACTCTTGTATTTTCGGATTTGCGTCCCATTGCTTTCCGTTTACTTCGTCGCCGCCGATGTGGAAGTATTGGTCGGGAAACAGCCCCGCCATCTCGCCGATGAAATCATCCAGAAACTTATAAGTGCTTTCCTGCGTCGGATCCATTGCCGGATCGAAAACTCCCCATTTGCGTTCGATCTGATATGGACCAGGCGCACTAGCCAGTTCCGGATAACCCACGAACCAGGCAGTGCTGTGCCCAGGCATATCGAACTCTGGCATGACGCGAATGCCGCGTTCTCGCGCGTAAGCGATCAAATCCCGGATTTCGTCCTGGGTATAGAACAGTCCGTCCGAGCCCATCTCATGCAGCTTAGGAAATTTCTTGCTCTCGACCCGGAAGCCCTGATTTTCGGAAAGATGCCAGTGCAGGACGTTCAGCTTCACTGCTGCCATTCCGTCCAGGTTGCGCCTGAGAACATCCAACGGAATAAAGTGGCGGCCGACATCCATCATTAATCCGCGCCATGGAAACCGGGGCTTGTCCTGGATGGAAAGCGCCGGCACCGCGAAGCCGTCGGCAGTGGTGGTCACGAGTTGCAGAAATGTCTGAAGCCCATGCAGAGCGCCCAAAGTAGTCGGCGCGTCGAGCTTTGCACCAGCGTTCGATACTTCAAGGCTGTAAGATTCGTCTTCTCCAAGTTCCAGCACTTCTTTGTTCGCATGCGCCGCTCGAATTACCAGCATCGCCTTCGACGGCTCTGTCACTTTCATATCCAAAGGAAGCATTCCGGTCTGCCGGCGCAAATCATTTAGGAAGCGTTCAACGCCTCGCTGCAGCCGTGGATCGCTGTTGCCGCTGATCCCAACCGAAAATGACGGATCGATTACGAGCCGGCCAGTTGCCATCTGCAGGTTGGCCGGAACCGGCATGAGATTTACAGCGGGCTGCTGCTGGGCAGCCATTGGCGTCAGCACTGAACACAACATCAGCAAGATGAAAATCGTCCGCATGAGTTGCTCCCCCGAGATCGAACAAATTCTTGAGAAGTAAAGTGGGCAGGATAGTGGAACTGGTCGTCGGGCGCAAACCAGGGCACGCTTTACATGGCTTAAAACGTAAATTAGTGAGAGGGAAACGGCAAAAGAATGAACTTACCCTGTCCCGACTAGCTCGCTATAGCGGCACAAATCATGATCCCAGAGACAAGGCTCCGCAGGCAAGGTTTCAAGACCAATTTCGCCTTCTCTCGAGGTGCCCGTCCTGCCCACCCATACAACCTTGAATTGCGCCTTATCGTCTCCCGACTGAACTTCCAGAACTTCGCCAGGTTGGATCCTGCGGCGGATTCCTTGTACTACTGCTCCGGAACTGCTGATATTTCTTACAGTGGCCAATTGCATGAAGGGCAGCGCGTTAGCGTCCACGCCCCAGATCCGGACGGGAAGCATTGCAGTGATTCGCGGATTGCGGCGATGGTCCATAGTGAATGGAATGATCGTATGGCCTTGGGCACACTAATGAAACTTACCCCGGTTACCGCAATCGAGTCTCCGAAGTCATGCTGGGTTATGCCTTATGGAGCAGGTGTTTACGGGTGTTTCCAGGCTAGTCGGAATCGGGTAGAGAGCAGGCTCCGGGCCCGCGAGGATCGCCACAGGTGCCACAGCCAAGCGGATTGGCCGAACTCGAAGACGCCGATCCCTTCGCTGCCACCGCGAATACCGATAGTTGTGCTGTCAACTTCTTGCCGTGGCACTTGGGACATTTCGGCTTCTCGCTGCCGTACACTAAAGTTTCAAACTCGTGGTCGCATTGCTCACAGACGTATTCGAAGATGGGCATGACCTGATCCCCTCGGCCTGATGAATTCCCTATCCATTAGAATCAATTTGTGGGGAGTTCGCAAACTAAATCAGAAGCTTTTGAGCCACGGCGAGGACTGCGTGGCGGACACAAGCAAACCCTCGCCAGCTTTTTCCTCTCCCGTCGGATAGTTTTGCCCCCTCCTGAAGAACGTTTGATCGAAGTCGAGCCTGGGGTCACGGTCCTCTGCCAATGTCATTGGCAGAAAGATCGACAGACTCCTTTGACTCTTGTAGTTGTGCATGGCCTCGAGGGCTCCAGCGAGTCGGCTTACATGCTAGGCATGGCGAAAAAGGGCTTGGCCGCAGGAATGAATGTGGTACGCATGAATCAGCGCAATTGCGGCGGTACCGAGGGTGTCGCCCCCACGCTCTATCATTCCGGACTTTCTCGAGATGTGGCCGCAGTGGCTCAAAACCTGGTCGACCAGGATCGCATTTCCAAGTTTGCGCTGGTAGGATTTTCCATGGGCGGTAATCTCGTCCTCAAACTGGCCGGTGAGTGGGGCAGCGAAGGCCCATCACAATTTCGCGCCGTCGCAGCCGTGTGCCCGGCAATGGATCTCGCCGCCTCCTCGGATGCGCTGCACAACCGCAGCAATCGTCTGTACGAATATTATTTCATTTGGAAGCTACGCCGACGTCTCCGCTCCAAAGCACGACTGTTTCCCAAAGTATTCGAGACCTCTCGTCTGCGTGGTGTGAACACCCTTCGCGAATTTGATGACAAGATTACCGCTCACTATTGCGGTTTTACCGGCGCAGTTGATTACTATTCCCGAGCTGCGGCAGCGAATGTTGTAGATCGCATCGCCGTGCCCGCCTTCATTCTGCACGCGGCCAACGATCCTTTCATCCGCATCCTTCCCGAGACTCGGAAGAAAATCCTGGCGAATCCGAATATCACTTTCCTCGAAACCGAAGACGGCGGCCATTGCTCATTTGTCGCTCAACCGGATGGCGATGATGGCCGTTGGGCAGAATCGCAAATCGTGGAATTCCTGCGAAAGTATTGAGCCTTCCGTCTCCTATACAATCACGTCGAATGAAGTCGCGCGCGAAAATCCTATTGGTGATGAGCGCGGTGATAACGTTCGCGCTTCTCGCAAGCGCGGAACCGATTTCTCAACTTCACCCCACTGACTACGTCAACGACTTTGCCCACGTCCTTGACCAGCAAACCGTCGTGCAACTGGATGACATCTGCCGGCAGATCGATCAGAAAGCTCACGCGCAGATCGCCGTAGTCACCATCAACTCGCTGGACGGATCCGATATCGAGAGTTACGCGGCGGATCTTTACAAGAAATGGGGGATTGGGGACAAGTCCACGAACCGTGGAGTACTAATCCTGCTTGCGGTTAAGGACCACCGGTACCGCATAGAAGTGGGCTACGGTCTGGAACCCATCTTGCCTGACGGCAAAGTCGGCGGCTTCGGCCGGGAAGCCGTTCCACTCCTTAAGCAAAATGATTACGCGGGCGCGCTGCTGCTGATGACTTCACGCGTAGCCGAAGTCATCGCCAAAGACGCTGGTGTGGAATTAACGGGTGCGCCTGCCGAAGCTCCGCTGCAACAACAGCCATCTCAGCCGCCATCTGCCTTTCGCATTCTCTTCATCATCGTCATTATCCTGATCGTGCTCTTTACTCCTTTGCGTCGACTCGTCTTTTGGTGGCTGTTATTTGGCGGACGCGGAGGCGGTAGCGGAGGTGGCTGGGGTGGCGGAGGCTTCGGCGGTGGTGGTGGCGGCTTCGGTGGATTTGGCGGAGGCAGTTCCGGTGGCGGTGGCGCCAGCGGAAGCTGGTAGCAATGGCAGACGAGGACAATATGGTTCCCCAACAACAGATCGATGATTTCGTTACTCGGCTTCAGCAGGCTGCGGGCGCGAACCTGGAAAGCGTGATCCTGTACGGATCCGCTGCGACCGCGGAATTTGTTGCCGAATTTTCGGACGTAAACCTGCTTTGTATCCTTGGCGAGACCTCATTTCCAGCCCTTGCGAAGGTGGCTCCGGTGATGGAATGGTGGAACAAGAAAAAACATCCCACGCCGCTGGTCATGACTCTCGAGGAGTTGAGACGCTCCGGTCACGTCTTTGCTATCGAATTGCTCGACATGCACGAACACCACCGGGTGCTCTTCGGCAATGACGCACTGAATGGCTTGACCGTACCTATGCACCTGCATCGCGCCCAGGTGGAGTATGAATTGAGAGAAAAGTTAATCCTGCTCCGTCAACGCCTGCTGCTAGCGGCAGGCGACAAGTCAAAACTATGGGAGTTGCTGCTCAGTTCCTTGCCCGCTTTCGCCACTTTGTTCCGGCACGTACTGATTACGTTGGGAGACCCGAAGCCCGGATCGAAACGCGAGGCAATTCAGACACTCGCCAATCGGATCAAGTTCGATCCGTCCGCGTTCCTGCACTTACTCGACATTCGTGAGCACAAGATTGAACGCAAGCAGCTCGACGTCATCGATGTCTTTACGCGCTATTTGGCTGCGGTGGAGCAGGCAACCGCCGCAGTGGATACAATGTTGGATTCCTCCGGGCCAGGTAGTTCCAGATAGGTCGAGATGTTGCTTTCGAGGAGAAAACAATGAGCAAAGGCTTGATCGTGATCATCGTTCTGATTCTGATCGCGCTGGCAGTCTTCGGACAGTACGTGAGCGTCCGCAACACGCTGGTGACGAAAAACGAAGCTGTGAAAGCGGCCTGGTCGCAGGTGGATATCGTGCTGCAACGTCGTGCCGACCTGATTCCAAACCTGGTCGAAACCGTGAAGGGGATTGCGAAACAGGAGCAAACCGTCTTTGGCGATATCGCCAAAGCCCGCTCGCAACTGCTTTCCGCCGGCACTCCCTCGGAAAAGATTGCCGCCAACCAACAACTCGACGGCGCTCTGGGACGCTTGCTAGCGATTGCCGAGAACTATCCACAACTGAAATCCAACGAAAACTTTCTGCGTTTGCAAGACGAATTAGCGGGGACCGAGAACCGCATAGCTGTTGAGCGTAAGCGCTACAACGACACTTTGCAGGATTACAACACCTACATACAGAAATTTCCTGCAAACATTTTTGCTCGCGGGGCTGGTTTCAAACCAAACGAGGCCTACTTCACAGCGGCAGAAGGCTCAAGGCAGGTGCCGAAGGTTGACTTCACGACCCCGAACGCGGCACCTCAGTCCGCTCCGGCAAAATAGTGTGGAAGCCGATTTTGCGGTCGAGCTCGGGGCAGACGATGAAGTTCTAGACCTGCCCTGGGTTTCGGCTGATTCAGCTGTGCGCTATTACGATCTGAAGCGCCAACCTGACCTATTGCTGTGTGTAGACGAGGCGCAGCTAGTGCCCGCGCTCGGCGAGTTTCTTACCGCAATCAATTCATCGGCCACTATTCTTGAAACTGCCAAGTGCGATACCTGGCAGACAACTGACATGAAACCGGAAGAAGAGATCTTCGGAGCGAACAGCAAATTCGGCTCCTACATCGATCTCTTATTCACCGATGAGCCAAAGCGTTTCTCCTTCTCCGAACACGAGCAATTGGCGACCCGCCTCACCCAACTCTTGAGGCGAGTTCCTGAAATCCCCGCAGCCGCTGAATTCCTGGTCCGCCGCTGTCATTACCACGAAGATGAAACTCACGATGGTTTTTACATCACGTTCTATTTATTTGGTTACGGGGACGACGAGCCACAGGCGCAGCAGCGCTGGGCCATAGCCCTCAAGCTGGTGGAGAATGCCATCCGTCAGATTTCGGTCGCGAGCTAGTTTCAACTTGCTTTCACCGGTTTGCGAAACCATCGCAGCATTTCTACTCGACGGCCTTTCAGTTCCGTTCGCAACAGCGAAAGCCCAAGCATGAAAAAGAAGATAGCAATCAGTCCAAGCGATGCCGTAGGAATATCCACGGCGTGCTTGGGCAGAATGGAAATCCGCCCATACACGAATTCAATGTGTACCCAGTAGACCAGCAGGGAAGTCTGTCCCAGTTGAATCAGCGGGCTGAATCCCCATTGTCCCGGTCCCCAGCGGCACCACGCGTATGCCGCGGTTAAGATCGCGAGCAGCCACCCTACGCGGATCAGAAAAAAATTAGGACTGGTATGCCAGAAGTCGATGACCGCATAGAGTTGCACGGGACGCGCATTCAGCCAGAGTCCCAGGTAAATCAGCCCGACTCCTGGGGCTCCCGCGAATAATAATGTTTGCGCTTCACGCTTGCGTGCCCAATCATTCAGCAGAAACAAGCCAACCGCGAGCCCCACGAAAGCAAAAGCGCTCCAGGGAAAGATCGGGAATAGCCAGGCCTGAGGTTCATTAAGATTGTGTACTCCGTTGATGTAAGACTCCAGCGGCCAGGGCAGCCAGCTCGGACGCCAGCTCGTCCACATCAACGGCGCCAACAAAGAAATAATCGCCGCCACACTCACCGCCATCAAGCCCAACACTAGTCGGACCCGGTTTCCTCGCGTGATAGACAAAACAATCCAGCATGCAAGTCCCATCAGCATCATCGAAATGCCGATCGCATTGAGGACATCCACCCGCAGCAGATCGCTACCAGGCGCCCAGCCCCATGAAACAACAAATTCCTGCAGCCGGAACAATAAACCGAGCGCCAGGATCTCCGCCCCGCGCCGAATGGTGGTGCGAGCAATCTGGCCCGCCGGCAAACCCTTCTGACGCAGTTTGTCAGTGACGATCGCGAACGATATTCCCGCAAGAAACAGAAACAGAGGCGCCGGTAAAGTTCCCAGCACCTGCGACCACATGAAGAATGTGCTCTTGCGCGCCGCCCCACCCAGCCAGGAGTCGTAGCAGTGGGTCTGAAACATCAGCAGGCAGGCAAGACCGCGCGCCCAATCGATATAAGCCAGACGAGATGAGGAAGAAGATGGCACGCGATGCGCGAATGTCCCTGGTGAATGCAACCGCGGCAGTATAAGACAGCGAGGCAACAGCCAGCATCATGGACTTGGCTGGAAGCGGCAGAAAGGCTATGCGATACTCGGTTGCAGGCGATTGATCGGCTAAGAAATGTGGGCGCGTAGCTCAAACGGATAGAGCATCGGATTTCTAATCCGAGGGTTGCAGGTTCAATTCCTGCCGCGCCTACCAAACTTATTCGCGATACCTGTGGATGAGACTGCTGATGATGGAGAGGAAACTTGCGACAGTTTCATCCTTGCTGATGAAACAATCCACGCTTCCCATGGCTTCGGGCACCTGTCCGGAATAGAGCACAACCGGAAAATGGGGCTTCATTTTTTTCATGCGAGTTGCGAGGGCGACGCCGGTGGTTCCGCGCAGCATGTGGTCAGAAAGAACGAGGCACACTGGCTCACGTCGCAGAATGGAGAGGGCTTCCGAGCCGGTACTCGCGGTGAGCACCAGGTAGCCTTCTCTCTCCAGAACAGCTTTGCGGAGCCGGAGATAGGCTTTGTTGTCCTCTACGCAAAGGATAGTGGGTTGGCTGGATTGAGCACGCGCGAGACTCTCGCCAGTCACCCTGTACCCCATAGTAATTCAAAAGATACCCAACCTGGCGGACCGGAAACTGGTCAATACTGCTCACTTTTTCATCTAAAAGTCATGATACGTGACAAGCCGAATTACGGAGAATCAGGCCTCCTCGGTTGCCGTCTTTCTGGGCTTGTGTTCACAGGCAGGTGTGTTGATGCAGGAATCCCGCAGCACTAATCTTTCCACCGGCTTTCCGCCGATGATGTGCGAGTCGATGATTTCATCCACGTCCGTCAATGTGACGTGGCCATACCACACCGCTTCCGGATAGACCACCAGGTTCGGACCGTGCTCGCACTGATCGAGACACCCCGATTGATTGGCCCTCACCTTCCCCTTCAACCCGCGTTCCGCCAGTTTTTGCTTGAATAATTTCTGCAGCTCCGCCCTGGCATCCGGGTCGCAGCAACCGCGCGGATGTCCGGGCGGACGTTGGTTGCCGCAAATGAAAATATGCTTCTCGAACTTGGGCATACAGACAAATGTACAGGAGTGGGCAGGAACCGGTGGGCAGAGACCGTCTAGTCCTTGAGCGGAACCATGGGCTGATCATCCAAACAGAACGTAGCCACTCGCTGCAGCCCGCCTTGGGCCTGGGGCACGACACGTACCGGGCCGTAGCAGTACACGGCGTGGCCATTTTCAGCCAAGTACCAGCGTCCGCCCTTGCGAGCTTGTTGCTGCCCGTGGGTTCGATCTACAGGAATGCGTGACGGAACAGCTAAATGAGAACCGGGAATAGTCAACGACAACAGTAGTGCTGCTAGAACGTTCATGGGTCATTTCCGGGCCCGTTGGATTTTAGATGTAGAAGAGCGCTCTGCGTTCGTCCGCCACGTCGGAGGTATTTCTTGGCGGTCGTAGCGGAGCCGGTCTCCGAAGCTTACCTGGGTTACGGCTGCTCTTGGCGTTGTCTCGCGGGGTCGCCTGGGACGCCGGAGCTTTCGCCTGGGAGTTAGCATTCGCCTCAGCCTGGGCTTGGGCGCGTTGCTTCTGAATCACGCCGACCTTCATACCTGTCAGCTCGGTACTGTCTCGGAACAACTCCTTGATTAGAAAGCGTTGCGAATCAATGGTCCGCCCCTGCTCCACTACCAGCATGGCCATCAGGCCATAGGAAACCAGAAACAGCACGATGAGAATGGGAAGCAGCGACTGCTTCGGCTTCGGTGTCACGTTCGCGTGAACCGTCATCAAGTCCAAGAGGCACCCCGATCTACGCCGCAAAGCAGCGGGCAAGCTCGGAAATGCAGCTTGGACGCCAACGGCATGCGTAATTTCAAGCCATTAGAAACAGGTAACTTAGTTCGGGTTGGCTAGAAGACCAGAGGAAAAATCACCGCAATTTGCTGCACATTAAGAGTAACCAGCCTGGTTCCCCCGCGGTTGTGCCGTACGGGGTTGAGGTGTTTTAGGCAGTCGGACGCTGGAGAGTACTTTTTCTATTTGCTGCCGAGTAGTAGTTTGGCAATTGTTGCCAACTGCATGTTGGAAGTGCCTTCGTAAATCTTTCCAATCTTGGAATCCCGCCAGTACTTTTCGACGGGATAATCTTTGGTAAATCCATACCCACCATAGATTTCGATGGCTAGCGACGTTACCCGTTCCGCCACCTGAGAGCAGAACAGCTTGGTCATGGCGGCTTCTTTGACGAACGGGATGCCGGCATCCTTCATGCGGGCGGCGTTGTACACCATCAAGCGCGCGGCCTCGATTTCGGTCGCCATTTGTGCGATTTGGAACTGTACTCCTTGAAATTCGGCGATCGTCTTTCCAAACTGCTTACGTTCCTGGGCATACTTGCTGGCATACTCCCACGCGCCTCGGGCGACTCCCGCCATCTGCGCCCCGATGCCTATGCGACCTTCATTCAATGTTTCAATTGCGATCTTGTAGCCTTTACCGGCTTCCCCAAGGACGTTTTCCTTGGGTACGCGACAATCCTCCAGCACAAGCTCGCAGGTGGACGAAGCCCGAATCCCCAGTTTGTCTTCCTTCTTACCCACCATGAAGCCAGGGAACTCCTTCTCCACCAGGAATGCCGTGATTCCCTTGTACCCAGCCGAGGGATCCACAGTCGCGAACAGGACGAATAGCCCTGCCTCTTTGGCGTTGGTGATCCACAACTTGCGGCCATTGAGGACGTAGGCGTTCCCTTCCAGTTCGGCTCTTGTCTGCAAGGCGAATGCATCCGACCCAGAGCCAGCTTCGCTGAGTGCGTAAGCGCCGCAAATATCCGCAGCCATGCGAGGCAGATAACGTTTCTTCTGGTCTGCCGTAGCCCAGCGTAATAACGCGTTGTTAACCAGCGTGTTCTGCACATCGACAATGACGCCGGCAGAAGCGTCCACGCGAGAAAGTTCCTCGACTGCCAGAATCGCTTCGAAAAACTTGCCGCCGCCGCCACCATACTGCTCCGGAATCTCGATCCCCATCAGTCCGAGCTGGAAAAATTCGCCGATCAGGTTCTTGTCGAATACACCCTTTTCGTCCATCTCTCGGACCAGCGGGCGGACTTTCTCCTCGGCAAACTGGTGAATATTGTCGCGGAACAGAATCTCGTCTTCGGTGAAGGAGGTTAGGGGGAGGGGCGATGGAAGTTGCAAGGTGGTTTCGGGCATATAAGAACTCTCGACTAACCGAAAATTCTAGCACTAGCAGCCTAGCAAGTGGCGAGACGCCGACGATGCCCCTGGGAAGGACTTCGGTCATTGGCTTGTGTTGCGGTCATCGTGTATTTTGAAAGGGTACGACTTCAGTCGTGCCAGATAAGCCAAAATTCGAATCGGCTTTAGCCGTGGCTCTAAGAATAGAGATTTAGAAGGTAATTTGTAGGAGAGATGCCTTCAAGCCATCAGCTGCGTCCGGCAGAGTAGACCATCTTCAGCCCATCGGCCTGAAGAATGCGCTGGATCTGATTCCGCGCGTGTACCGCCCATGGCCCGGTGGTATCCAGCTTTATGTAAGCTCGCCAGTGCCTTAATGCCTTGCGCGGCTCTTTGATCTTTTCATACGCCAGAGCAAGATTGTAATGCGCATCGGCGTATGTGGGCGCCAGTTGCAGCGCCGTGTTGTAGGTCTGAATCGCTTCCGGAACTCGCCCGGTTTCGTCGAGCACATTGCCCAGATCGAAGTAGGCCAAAGCGTAGCGCTGATCGACCTCAATGGCCTGACGATAATGCTTTTCCGCCAGGGGATACTCTTGCCGGTTGTAATAAAGCGTTCCCAGGTTGATATGCGCGGCGGCATGAGCGGGATCCAGTTCCAGCACTTTTTGATAGACGGCGATTGCGTGAGCCTGGGTGTTGGGATCCTCTTCCAACGCAATGCCGCGAGCAAAAAGCTCGTTAACATCCGAAGATGGAGATTCGGGCCTGGGAGTTGATATCGGGGAGCTCATGACGACTTTCTCCAGGGGAGAGAAGTCGAACATGAACTGTCCGGCGATTGGTTCGACCAGCTTGCCCTGGTGGCGAAAGGCGACGCGATGTCCGGTAGTGAAGGATCCCGCCTCAACCAGCGGATTCTCCATGCCGGCTACCTGCTTCTGCATAGCCTGCAATGACTCCCGTATGACCGCCGGACGCACCTTGCGGGCGCACAGATCACGCACTTTCTTCACTTGCAGGAGATCAAAAAAAGAATAGCTTTCGGCGGCGGCTACCAGTTCGGCCTTTTCCCAACTGGCCAACTGACGCGCCGTGAGCCGAAGTATGCGAAGCAGGTCCGCTCGACTGTATCGGTACACGGTTGTAATGAGGCTCTCTGCACGTATTATCCGAAGCTGCCTCGCCGTTGGCAAGGAGAAACTAGGCTCTAAGGGAATCTTCCATGACAACTTTGCCACGCTAGCGGTGCACCGGCGGTGGACAAGGTGAGGAAAACTGGAGCCACGATGCATCGCCGGTCACATTCGATCGTGCTTAACCTTCGATCACGAGCTCAGGATCTTGATTGGCCTGTTCGGCTGGAGCTTTTTTCGGTACGGCAGGCGCGTCTTCACCGATTAAGTCAGATATTTGCAGCCGCAGATTCCCGGCATTGGTCGCATAAGCCAGCCCGGTATCAATGTCGATGGTGCCGGCACGAACCAGCTTCTCGATCTCACCATCAAAGTGCTGCATGCCCTCGGTATCCGCGTCCCGCATGGCATCCAGCAAAGTTTTTCCTTCATTCTCGCCTTTGTCCAGATACTCTCGAGTGCGTAGAGTCGACTTTAAGATTTCTAGGGCCGCTATCCGGCCGGTTCCGTCTTTGCGCGGAATCAAGCGCTGCGAAACAATGTAGCGGAAGCTTTTTGCCACGCGGTTGCGAATGATGAATTGCTCCGCCAGGGGAAATACTCCAACGATACGCTCGACCGTCTTGGAAGCATCTATAGTGTGCAGTGTGCTCATGACGAGGTGCCCAGTTTCAGCTGCCTCCAAAGCGATCTCGATGGTTTCCTTGTCTCGCATTTCTCCCACCAGAATCACTTTCGGCGCCTGCCGCAGTGCCGCGCGCAACGCGAGGGCGAAACTGGGTGTATCACTATGCAGTTCTCTCTGATGAATGATCGATTTTTTGTGGCGGTGCATGAACTCCAGGGGATCTTCAATAGTAATGATGTGATAGGCATGGGTTTCGTTGATGCGGTCCAAAATTGCGGCCATGGTCGACGATTTTCCTGACCCCGTTGGGCCCGTAACCAGTACCAGTCCGCTCTTCAACGCCGCGATCTCACCGAGTTGGGGTGGGAGCTTGAGGTCGTCAAAACTGGGAATACCTCTGGGGATCGCCCGCATCACGATGGCATGACTGCCACGTTGTAAGAAAATATTCACACGAAAACGGGCTGCGCCGGGGACGCTATACGAAATGTCGCACGATCCTTGGTGTTGCAATGCATTAGCGGCCTCTTTATTTCCCCCCATGAGTTCCTCGGCTATGCGCCGTGTATCCTCAGCCGTCAGAACCCACGATTCTGGGATTTTCACTGGAACCAACTTGCCGCTTACCTCCACGTGCGGGTAGCTCGCCGGCGAGAAAATGAGGTCGCTTACATGTTTCGACACCTGTAGCATGGCTAACAGCAACGCAGGTGTGGAACGAGCGGAACCAGGCACGGCCGCGACTGGAATCGGATCCTTAACGGGTGTATCCACAGTGCTCCTTCGGCATCCCGCCTTCGACCAGAAACGTCCACTTATTGTGGCCCATAAGCCGACAGGACTTTCCTGTTTTCCCAAGATCGGAGACACCAAAGTTTCTAACGGGAGCCACTTCGGTAATGTGAATGGGAGGTCATCGCAGTCCGAAGGGATCATTAAGTGTTCTGGGATGGCAAATCGGGCGAGATATATCGCCTTTTTTGCCCAAGCTGTAGCTTGTGCGTACTTGACAACCCTGTTCTTTCGGGGGAAACTCCGCTCAATGGACTAAACCCTCGCCGCGAAAGCATTTGCACTAATGCATAAGAATTCTCATGGCTCATCACCCGACCTTTCCGCCTGACCCATCCGAGCACCCCAGGCGAGCCGAGGGGGCAGTTCCCTCACCAGCGCGCCAGTCGGACTGGATTGAGGAAGACGATATTCTTCACCTTGCGGAACTGACAGCCACACTAGCCTCGCACGGTGGCGGCACTCATTCCGCCGATCTCGCGCTTGATCTGATGCTGAATGAAATTGTGGAGCAGGCCGGTCTGGCCACTACCGCAACCGGAGCGGCCATTGCTCTGCTCCGGGGCGATGAGATGGTCTGCCGCGCGACCACTGGCGCGAACGCTCCTGGTCTGGGAGTTCGTCTGAGCACACGCACTGGACTCTCAGGGGCCTGCGTTCAGAGCAGGCAAGTGCAGCGTTGCGACGATACTGAAATCGACCCTCGAGTCGATGCGGCATCCTATCGCGGCCTGGAAGTTCGTTCCATACTGATGCTTCCGGTTCTGGATGGCGAAGAGGTGGCAGGAGTATTCCAGATCTTGTCGCCCCGGCCTAACGCTTTCGGTCAGCGCGACATTCAGACGCTCCAGGCTCTTTCACGACGCATACTGGATAACATCAAGAGTGCTGCTGAGGTTTCGAGTGCTCCAGCTTTGACCGAATCTTCTCCGCCCCCCGCATTGCCGGAGTTGGATCAGATCGCCGCCGAACTTTCTCCGCCGCGAATTTCGTCGCAATTGCCGAAGCGGAGATCCCGCCCACGCGATCCTTCGACAGATATCCTAAATGCGACGGTAATCGCTCTCGCCTTGCTTCTGGGCTGGATGTTGGGCCGTGCCGAGTGGCAAAGGGTTGCGGCCCGCCAAAGACAACCGGCCAATTCGACTTCAGCGCAACGGCCCGATGAGGTCAGCCAAGAGCCTATAAACGCGCAAACCGCTGCTTCCACCCAAGCAACAGGTGAAAAGAGAAGGAATGGCGCCCGACCAGAACCGTCGAAACTATCGAGTACTAAGGCCCAGCCAAAAGTTTCGGCCGCGAGCGACTTGGTGGTGTATGAAAGAGGTAAAGTTGTTTTTCGTATGGGCCCCGCTCAAAAACCGGCTCAAACGAGTATCCGCAGTGTGCCCGATACAGTCTCCCCGGAGATCGCAAAAGATTATGTGATCCAGCGAGTAGAACCACAATATCCAGAAGTAGCTCGAAGCCAACACATTCAAGGCCCGGTGACACTCGACGTTGTAGTGGATGAGGAAGGAAAAGTGCGAAATGTGAAAGTCCTAAGCGGTAACTCTGCACTTGCACCAGCGGCAGTAGAGGCCGTCCAGCGATGGCGCTTCAAACCCTATTTAGTGAATGACAGGGCCAGCCAGTTTACAACTCAGATCACGGTCAATTTCGTGCTTCCGTAAATCCACGTCGTCCGATTTTCCCGCGTTAGCCCGAAAAAATCAGATTCGCCGGCCATCGCGCTCAATCCGAGGCCAGTTCTTTGGCCCGTTGCGCCGCTTTCACCACCGCTTTGATTAAGGTGACCCGCAGTTTGCCTTCCTCCAGCTCCATGATGCCATCAATGGTGCAGCCAGCTGGGGTGGTTACTGCGTCCTTCAGAAGTGCAGGATGATCACCAGTCTGGAGGACGACAGTGGCGGCGCCCAGGGTGGTCTGGGCGGCCAGCAGGGTGGCCACATCGCGCGGTAAACCCACTTTCACACCCGCCTCTGCCAGGGACTCAAGAATGATGTAAATGTAGGCGGGACCGCTGGCGGAAAGGCCGGTAACCGCGTCCATATGTTTTTCATCCACGACGACGGTTCTGCCTACGAGTTCGAAAAGTGCGCATGCGGTCTCAACATGCCGTGAACTGGCAAATTTCCCTTTGCAGATTGCCGTCATACCGCAGCCCAGCGCGCAAGGTGTGTTGGGCATCGCCCGCACCACTGGGATGTTGCCCCCTAGTGCTTTCTCGATCTGGCTGGTAGAGACCGATGCGGCCACGGAGATGACGAGTTGATCCGGAGAAACGGCGGGACGGATCTGTTCCATTAATTCCTGCACTACTTGAGGCTTAACACAAACGAAGATGATGTCGGCCTTGCTCACGGCAGCAAGGTTATCCGTACTCACTGGGACGCCCAGTTTTTCCGATAAGACCCGGGCACGATCTTCGTGCTGGACAGTGGCAGATGTCAAAGTGGGGGAGAGCAGTCCTTTTTCCAGCAAGGCATTGAGCAGAATGCCGCCGATTTTCCCGGCTCCCAGGATCGCCACTCGTTTATGCGAAAAATCCATCGCCATTTATTTCCTCCGACGCTCGAGACATCCTTCCTGCTGACGTGGCCCGGCTACTGATAGTGGATCATCCGAACCGTGCCGATAGCCGTTCTTGCAGAAGTTATGTTTTTTAAAGAATTTGAGTTGCGATGATCGCCCGTGAGAAGCCTGTTCTCATTGTGCAAGGAGGATTATAAGCGGGGAAGAAGGGCTCAAAGGTCGCTCCACACTGCCTAACGCATTTGGATGGTGGAGAGTGACAAAACAAAACCCCGGGCGTGGAGCCCGGGGCCGGGTAAGAATACGAGGATTTGACTAGCCACGCATGCGGCGTCGAACTAAGCCAGCCAGACCGATCAGGCCGGTGCCCAACAGAGTGATGGTGCCGGGTTCAGGAACTACTGTTCCTGGGCCGGTGGATGCGAATCCTGTCATCGGTCCGCAGTTTGTGCCGGACGCTGTGCAGAAATGCACAACCACATTCGTGAACTGGCTTGCCAGCAGGCCAGGCGCGGTAAGCGTGAAGGTCAACTTGTCGACGCTCACGACTCCATTCGGCCCACCCTTGATGTTGGCGTAGTCGAAAGCGAATGTGCCGAATTGGCTGATGTTTTGAGTGGTCTTGAAATTATTGAAGCTCAATCCCGAATAAGTGTTAACCCCGGAGAATCCGGTTAGACTGCCAACACTACCCGCAGTGAGTCCCGAAGGTCCATTAAAGGCGACTTGCCCGCCCTCGAGCTTGACCGAAAAACCAGCATTCATCGTGATGGTGACAAGGACCTGATCCGTGGTTCCAGTATCAGTTATGTCCACCGTACCAACATTGATCACGCCCGAGAGGTTGGTGGTGCTTAGGGTGAAGCTAGTGGCCGAAGCTAGTGGTGCTGCGGCAAGGACAAGGCCAGCCATGCAAATGGCGGCTAAGGTTAACTTTCCAAAAGAAACAGCGCGCATAGGGTATACCCTTCCTTGAATTCTTACAGCCTGTCGTTCTATAAGCACGGCGGAAGCCAATCGCCTGTGCGAAGCTCACAGTTTTAATGGTCGTAGACTGAGCTACTTAGAGAGAAACAAGCCGATTCTTTCGCTTGCGTTCCTAATGCATATGCAATTGCTTGCACAAAACCGCCGAGGAAGTGCAGCTAGTCGTCCAACCAGTGAAAAACCATAGTACAGTACATACCCTAGGGCAAGTAAGTATTTAGCGGCACGAACTGGGAGAGTTATCAGCC
>WNGJ01003269.1_pt1 | contig 16637 bp, 12 predicted proteins | sample 5400611 | NCBI WGS metagenome assembly WNGJ01 (sample SAMN13153375, study PRJNA577476) | soil metagenome | isolation source: 40 cm soil or saprolite under Garry oak tree replicate 1 | place: USA:California | collected 2016-06-15 | reverse complement strand
CCGCCGCGATCGCGGCCGTCGTACTCGCCGTCAGCTTCGGCCTGATCCTCGTCACCCAGCCGGGGGCACGGCTATTCGTGGTGACCGCCGTTGCAGTCGGCTTCATCTTCACGGTGATAAGCGTCGGCATCAACCGCGGACCGGCCCTAAATCCGATGCTTCCCACGCAGGTGCTCGGCACCCGGTACACGATCATGGCTGACTTCCTGATCGTGTCCGCCCTGATAGTCGGGGCGGATCACGCTCTACGGTCACGTGCTCACGATCGCCGACGGCAGGGGGCGGGCCTGAAAACCGTGACGGCGGTCACTGCGCTTGTCGTCTTCCTCGCGGCCACATGGGCGGTGGACTTCCGGTACACGGGCCTGCGCACCACGACCGCATGGAGCTGGGCGCCGATAGCGGCCAAGTGGGAACGCGACTGCGCGCACTCCCGGACAGGGGAGATCACCGAGACGGTCTATACCAAGCCCTGGACGCTCCCCTGCCGGAATATCACCCCGTAGGCCAGGCCCTGTAGGCGCGCGGCGAACCTCCTAGCTCAGGGGCTGCCGCCCATCGAACTAATCACGTCATCCTGGGAAATGCCTCGGCCCTGCTCATCATCCCGCTCATCCAGGGACGCGATCTCGGCTGGCCCGCCTGGACCTATGTCATGATGGCGACCGCAGTCATCCTGCTCGCACTGTTCGTCGTCTCCGAACGCCTCAGCCAGCACCCGGTCATCACCCCGTCGCTGTTCCGCAAGCGTAGCTTCGTCGTCGGCCTGCTGATCGTGGCCGGGTTCTACGCCTCACTCAGCGCGTTCGTCCTGGTCATCAACCTGCTGCTACAGCTGGGCATGCGCTGGACGCCGCTGCACACTGGCTTCACGCTGATCTCCTGGGCCCTCGGCACCACCGTCGCCGTCCTGCTCGCAGGCGCCGTGCTGGCGGAGAAGCTGGGACGGGCCAGCCTGCACCTGGGGCTGTCCACCGCCATCATCGGCCTGCTCGCCCTGTGGTGGTCCATCGCCCACTGGGGTGCCGACATCACCGTCTGGAAGCTCGCGCCCGCGCTGCTGCTTACCGGCTTCGGCTCCGGGCTGGTGTTCGTCCCGCTGGTCGGCTTCATCCTCGGCGACGCCACCACCGAAGAAGTCGGCACGGGCGCAGGCCTGCTCAACGCCATCCAGCAGTTCGCCAGCGCCATCGGCGTCGCCGCCCTCGGCACGGTGTTCTTCACGCGGGTCGGGCACCCGTCCATCCACTCCTACTTCGCCGCCGCAGAACTGGTCTTCGGCATCGCCGCGGGCCTGTACTTCCTGACGCTGCTGCTGGTGGGCCTGCTGCCCAAGCACGCCCAGCAGGCGCACGGCTGAGACAGACCGAAAGGAAGCGTCTCTTTCCGGGTCATCCGCAGCTCAGCAGGCCGCGGCCCTTCGTTCCGGTAAGCGTCCATCCGGGCTATCACAGTCGCGGAGAAGGTGCTAATCGTCGGCGGGAGTGCTGAATCTGGCCTACGGGGTGCTGTTGGGCTACCCCATCACGGTGAATCGGGTCAAAGGCGCGCCTGCTACCCCGAGGTACCTGATGGCGGCGCACCTCAGCACGCTGCTGCACGCCGCGGTTCTGCTCGGCTTGGTGTGGGCGGCCCGGCTGTCCACGCTCGGCCCGGGCTGGCGCGAGGTGGCCGCCTGGCTGGTCGTTGTTGCCGGGCGTAGCATGCGGCAATGACCTCAGTGCTGCTGCTCATTGACGTACAGCGGAACATGCTTGAGCCGCCGGCCCCGGTGCCTGCCGCCGATGCTGCTTCCGCGGCTATCGATGACCTGCTGGGGCGAGCGCGCGCCGCCGGGTCGCTAGTCATTTACGTGCGTAACAACGGCGGTGAGGATGATCCGGACGCTCCGGGATCGGCCGGATGGGAGCTCATCCACCCGGTGCGGGACGGCGAGTACGTCATCGACAAGTACGAGACTGACGCCTTTGCGGGAACTGGGCTGCCGGACCTGATTCCCGCGTCGGCCTCCGTCGTGGTCGCGGGCATGCAGAGCGAGTACTGCGTCCGTGCGACGTCGCTGTCCGCGCTGGAGCGCGGCCACGCGGTGGCTCTGGTTCGCGGCGCTCACGCAACCTACGACGGCGAGGCGCCGGCCGAGGCGATCTCACGCAAAGTCGAGGAGGAGCTCAGCGCTGCCGGTGCTGAGGTGGTCAGCGTCCAGGGGGCCAGATTCTCCTGAACAGCTCGGTCGGCCCCGCCACGGAACCACGCCTCGTCTTCGGTGCGCATATCTGATGACCACGGCTTCAATGAAGGCCGTGGGCTGGCAGTCGAAGGTCAGGTGAGACATGAGCAGCATGCTGGCCGGTCAGCGGCCAATGCCGGGCGTACCCGGTATGTGTGGTCTGCAGGAGTCACGGAGGGCCGCTAGGTATCGGCTGGACGTCGACGGGCTCGCCAGCGACGAACTTCCCCTGCCCAATGGGAATGGGCCACCAGGCATGAGCGCGCATCAGCTGGCTGATCGACCCGGCGCCGCGCCTAGTCGGCGAGGCAACGGCAGGGAAATCCGAGTGCTGGCCCGCCGGGACCGGAGCAAGGGATACCGGGACCCAATCCTCGACATCGGGTGAGGAGGTCCAGTCGCACGCCAATTGCACACGCTGCCACACGCGATCCGCAGGCTGCCTGCCTTGGAGTGCGGCGATCAGGGGAACGGCGAACAACTCGAAGATCACCGCGGCGGCAAGCGGGTAGCCGGGAATCCCGATCATGGGGACGGCTGTCGCGCTCTGGTCGGCTCGCGCCTGGTCCGGCTGGACGTAGCCGAGGAGCACGGGATGGCCGGGCCGGACCGCAACGCCCCTGACAGCCAGGCCGCCGACCCTGGCGATGACCGCGGCCGTGTGATCGCTGCGTCCGGCGCTGGAACCGGCAATGACCAGCACGATGTCGGCGGCGAGCGCGGCCTGCCGGATCTCGCTGGCGAGCGCGTCCGGGTCATCGGGCTGCACGTCGCTGATGTGGGGCCGGGCACCGATCTCCCCGGCCCGGGAGGCCAGCAAGAGAGAGTTACTGTCGGTGACATCGCCCGGTCCGAGCGCCGACCCGACCGGACGGATCTCATCCCCGGTCGGGATGATCGCGGCCACGGGTCGCCGGGCGACCCTCAGCGTGGTTTGTCCCGCCGCCGCGGCGGCAGCCAGATCGGCGGGGCGCAGGCGGTGGCGTGCCGGGATGAGCAGTTCGCCGGCCGGGAAGTCTTCCCCGGCGGCGCGCACGTTCAGGCCGCGTGGTGCCGGGCCCGTGATCTGGGCGCTGCCGTCGGCGCTGAGCCGGACCCGCTCACGCTCCACCACCGTGTCCATGCCCGCAGGCATCGGATCGCCGGTATCGACCCAGGTGAACGAGCCGGCGGCCAGCTGCCACACGTCGGCGACATCGGCGGGGCCAGCCTTGATCGCGATGCCGTCCATCGCGGCGCAGGCGAAACGGGGCGCGGGCCAGCGGGCCCAGACGGGGGCGGCCGTTACCCGGCCGAGCCCGTCCCGCACCGGCACCTCCTCCTCGGCAGGCGTGACGTCCCAGCCTGCGGCCGCGCATACGTCGAGCCATTGTGCGCAGGCGGCCGCCGGGCTGGGTCTCGGGACGGCTACGCGCGGCATCCTCAACATTTAGCATGCTCGAGTCGAAAACCGACGGGGCCCAGTGTGACGTTTCATCGACAGGCCACGCAGGGAAACCGACCTGGGTAAGGCGCGCCCTGCTCGGCCAGGTCCACGGCGAACGAGGACGGTTCAGAAACGGCGGTGAGCAGCGGGGTGGGCCGCCAGGCTGGCTGGACTAGCTCGAGGGTACGCATGCGGCCAACTCGCAGTTAATATCGTTATACGACATGTTCTGGCAGCTCTTTTTAGCCGCTGAGCATATGTCGCTCTGGCCGGCATACAGCGACGTAGACCGGTGAGAACGCCCACAGTAAAGTGAGTAACGGTAGTTGCTCACCAGGAAGGTGCGCTCGATGAGCAAACAGGTGCGGTTGACGGAGCCCCTCGTCCGGGACAACGGGAGGCTGCGGCCGGCTTCGTGGGATGAGGCGCTCGACCGGGCGGCAGCGGGATTCGCCGTCGCCAGGGAGCGGGACGCGACGAGGTCGTTCGGCATGTTCAGCTGCTCGAAGGCCACGAACGAGATGAACTATGCGGCCCAGAAGTTCACCCGGTCGGTGATGGGCAGCAACAACATCGACAGCTGCAACCGTACTTGACACGCTCCTAGCGTCGCCGGTCTGGCGGCTGTGTTCGGAGCTGGTGGCGGCACCTGCTCCTACCGGGAGGCGGAAGACGCCGACCTGCTGGTGATGTGGGGCTCGAACGCGCGCGAAGCGCACCCGATCTTCTTTCACCACGTGCTGAAGGGCGTACGGCGGGGTGCCCGGCTGTACGCGGTCGACCCGCGGCGGACGACGACGGCGCAGTGGGCCGACGCGTGGCTCGGTATCGACGTCGGCTCCGACATCTCGCTGGCGAACGCCATCGGCCGCGAGATCATCGAGGCCGGCCTGGTGAACGAGGCGTTCGTGGAGCGGGCCACCACCGGCTTCGACGCCTACGCGGCGACGGTGAAGGACTACACGCTGGACCGGGCCTCTCGCGACACCGGTGTGCCTGCCGACCTCATCCAGCGGCTGGCGCACGACTATGCCCGCGCCGACCGGGCGCAGATCTGCTGGACCCTCGGCATCACCGAGCACCACAACGCCACCGACAACGTGTTCGCGCTCATCAACCTGGCCCTGCTCACTGGCCACGTGGGCCGGTACGGCTCCGGGCTGGTCCCGCTGCGCGGCCAGAACAACGTGCAGGGCGGCGGCGACATGGGGGCGATCCCCAGCAAGCTGACCGGGTTCCAGGACGTCGTGACCGACATGGAAGCCCGGGCCCGGTTCGAGGCCGCCTACGGCACGCCGATCCCGCCCAAGGCTGGCTGGCACCTATCGCTGATGTTCGAGGCCATGGAGCGGGGCGAGCTCACCGCCTGCTACATCATCGGTGAGAACCCGTTGCGCTCCGAGGCCGACACCGGCCGGACCCGCGAGCTCTTGGGCGGCCTCGAGCACTTCGTGGTGCAGGACATCTTCCTCACCGACACGGCCGCGCTCGCCGATGTCGTGCTGCCGGCCACGGCCACCTGGTGCGAGGCCGAGGGGACCGTGACCTCCAGTGAACGACGGGTCCAGCGGGTACGCAAGGCGCTGGACCCGCCGCCCGGGGCACGCGACGACATCGAGATCATCTGCGAGATCGCCCGCCGCCTCGGGGCTGACTGGGGCAGCCCGTCCGCCGAAGACCTCTGGAACGAGCTGCGCACCCTGTCCCCCATGCACGCGGGCATGAGCTACCAGCGACTGGAGGATCTCGGCGGCATCCAGTGGCCGTGCTACGACGAGCAGCACCCGGGCGAGTTGTTCCTGCACGCACGGCTGTGGGAGGAGGACCCAGCCAAGCGCGGGGCGCCCGCCCCGTTCACGGCCGTGGAGCAGGACCCGCCCGTCGACGAGCTGTCCCCCGAGTTCCCGATCCGGCTCACCACCGGGCGCCGACTGGACTCGTTCAACACCGGCGTCCAGACAGGGCACTACGCGACGCCGATCCGACGGCCGGAGACGCTCAATCTCTCGCCCGAGGACGCGGCCCGGCTGGGCTTTGCCGAGGGCGAGGTGGCGCGGGTGTCGTCGCGGCGCGGGTCACTGCAGGTTCCGGTCCACATCGACGAGACGCTCCGGGCCGGGCTCGCCTTCATGACGCTGCACTTCCCCGAGCAGGTCGCGACCAATGTGCTAACGCTCGACGCCTGGGACCCCAAATCCGGCACGGCCGAGTTCAAGGCGACGGCGATCCGCGTGGACAAACCGGGCACGACCTCCCCGGCAGGCGAGAGCGAGCGCGCGGAGGTGGAGGCTTAGTGGATCTGCGGCTCGGGGCCGCGACACCAGCCACCGACGACGAGCGTGCTGCCGTCGCCTCGGTGCTCGGCCCGCCAGAGAGCGGATGGGACGGGGGCGAGCGGACGGCGGGCGATGGGCACGTGGCCTATGGCGGCCACGCCGCCCGGGCCCGGCGGCACCTGTTGCTGCCGGTGCTGCACGCGGTCCAGGATCGGGTCGGCTGGATCAGCCCCGGGGCGCTTGACCACATCTGCGCCAGGCTCACCATCGCGCCGGCCGAGGCCTACGCGGTGGTGTCGTTTTACGCCCTGTTCCGCACCAGCCCGTCTCCCTCCGCGGTCGTCCACGTCTGCGATGACCTCGCCTGCCAGGCGAACGGCGCGGAGCAGATATGCGAGCAGATGGAGAGCCGGTTCGGGGCCGAGGGCGCCGACGCCGGCGCGAACGGTACCGGGATCACCTGGCAGCGCAGCCCCTGCCTGGGGCAGTGCGACCGGGGCTCGGCGGCGATGATCCAGCACGCCGGCGCCGACCCGGCCAGGGTCGTGCTGGCACCGTTCGGTCCCGATCAGGTGCGGCCTGCGCTCGCGCCCGCCCAGCCCGCCGCGGTGACCAGCCCGCTCGTCCCGCAGGCCGAAGGCGACCGCTCCTCGCTCCGGCTGCTGCGGCGGGTAGGGCGACTGGACCCGGGTTCGCTCGATGCCTACCGGGCCGCAGGCGGATACGAGATGCTGCGGCGGGCGGTGGTGCTCGGCCCGCAGGGCGTGATCAGGGAACTGAAGGACGCCAAGCTGCTCGGCCGCGGCGGGGCGGCGTTCCCGACCGCGGTGAAATGGGAGGCGGTGGCCACCAACCCGGTCCGGCCGCACTACGTCGTCTGCAACGCCGACGAATCCGAGCCGGGTACCTTCAAAGACCGGGTGCTGATGGAGGAAGACCCGTTCGCCCTGCTGGAAGCCATCACGATCATGGGCTATACCTGCGGTGCGGCGCAGGGCTACCTCTACATCCGGGGTGAGTACCCGCCGGCCGAGGCACGGCTGCGGCACGCCGTCGAGCAGGCCCGTGCCCGCGGGTTCCTCGGTGCGGACGTCATGGGCGAGGGTTTTGCCTTCGACATCGAGGTCAGGCGGGGAGCCGGCGCGTACATCGCCGGCGAGGAGACAGCCCTGTGCAACTCGATCGAGGGCAAGCGGGCGGAACCGCGGAACAAGCCGCCGTTCCCCGCGCAGTCCGGCCTGTTCGGGAAGCCAACGGCCATCAACAACGTGGAGACGCTGCTCTGCGTGCCGGAGATCCTGAGCATCGGAGGGCCGGCCTTCGCGGGGATCGGCACCGAACGCTCCACCGGCACCCGGCTGTTCTGCCTGTCCGGCTGCGTCGAGCGCCCCGGCCTGTATGAGTTCGAGTTCGGGATCACGCTCCGTCAGGTGATCGAGGCGGCGGGCGGGGTGCGCGGCGGGGGGCCGCTGCGGGCGGTGCTGCTCGGCGGGGCGGCGGGCTCGTTCGTCGGACCGGACGCGCTGGATACCCCGCTCACATTCGAGGGGGTGCGCGCCATCGACGCCACGCTAGGGTCTGGCGTCGTCCTGGTGCTCGACGGCACCATCGACGTGACCGGCCTGCTGCGGCGGATCGCCCAGTTCTTCCGGGACGAGTCCTGCGGCCAGTGCGTGCCCTGCCGGGTCGGAACCGTACGCCAGGAGGAACTGCTGGGCCGCCTGACGCGCGGCGCTCCACTCGGCTCGACCCGGCAGGAACTCGCCCTCCTGGAGGACATCGCCGCGGTCGCGCGCGACGCCTCGATCTGCGGCCTCGGCCAGACGGCCGTCAGCGCCGCCGCCTCGGCCGTACGACTCGGCCTAATCGATGGCGCCGGGACCGGCGGGAACGGGAAGGAGCCGAAATGACCGCGGTGTTCCTGGAGACGCCCCGGCGACTGGTCGACGTCACGATTGACGGCGAGACGGTCCGCGTCCGGGAGGGCGCAACCCTGCTGGAGGCGTGCCGGCAGCAGGGGATCGACACGCCGACGCTGTGCTACCTGGAGAACCTCACTCCGGTGAACGTGTGCCGGGTGTGCGTGGTGGAGGTTGAAGGCTCGCGGACGCTCGTGCCGGCCTGCTCGCGCAAGGCCGAGGCCGGCATGACCGTGCACACCAACTCAGAGCGGGTGCGCACCAGCCGGCGGATGGTGCTGGAGTTCCTGGCGTCCTCGGCCGACATGGCGCTCGCCGCGCCGGAAGTGCGCGGCTGGATGGAAGACTACGGCGCCGACCCCGGCCGGTACGGCCCGGCGGCCCCGGCGCACCCGGCCGGGGAACGGGACGCCGCCCGGCCCGGCGAGCACCACGCACCTGAGGGCAATACCGCCGAGACGGTCGCCCAGCCGGTGAAGTACGACAATGACAGCTACATCCGGGACTACTCGCGCTGCATCCTGTGCTACAAGTGCGTGGAGGCCTGCGGTGAAGATGCCCAGAACACCTTCGCCATCGGGGTGGCCGGCCGCGGGTTCGACGCCCGCATCTCGACCGAGTTCGACGTGGGCCTGCCCGACTCGGCCTGTGTCTACTGCGGCAACTGCATCGGGGTCTGCCCCACTGGCGCGCTGATGTTCAAGAGCGAGTACGACATGCGGCAGGCCGGCTCCTGGGATGAGTCCAGGCAGACGGTCACCACCACCATCTGTCCTTACTGCGGCGTGGGCTGCAACCTCGAACTGCATGTGCAGGACAACCGGATCGTGAAGGTGACCTCCCCCCTCGACCATGACGTCGGCCACGGTCACCTGTGCGTGAAGGGACGGTTCGGTTTCGAGTTCGTCCAGCGCCGGGCCCGGGAGTCCTGACGAAATCCAGCAAGACTAGCGCGCCGTGAGATATATCGCAATTGACCGTCGCGGGCCATATCTGTGGGTCATCTTCGACCGTCCCGACAAGCTGAACGTGCTGCACGCCGAGGACCTGCCCGGACTCCGGGACGTCATCGTGAATCTCGATCCCGGCATAACGGGTCTTGTCTTCACAGGCGCCGGCCCGGCGGCGTTCAGCGCGGGGATGAACATCGAGACGTTCGTCGGCATGGACCGGGCCGGCGCGAAGGCATTCATCGGCCAACTCGCCGGGATCATGCAGGCCATCCGGCGGTCACCGGTCGTCACCGTCGCCGCGGTCAGCGGATATTGCCTGGGCGGAGCCTTCGAACTGGCCCTTGCCTGCGACCTCCGCGTGGTCACCACGACGGCAGCCTTCGGGCTGCCGGAGATTAAGGTCGGCGTGCCATCGGTCATCGACGCGGCCCTGCTGCCCGGTTTCGTCGGCCTCAGCAAGGCACGCGAGATGATCCTGACCGGTGATACCTACCGGCTCGACCAGCTACCGCCGCACAGCATTGCCAACGTCATCACCGAGCCCGGCCTTCTCGCCGAAGCTACCGAACGCCTGCTCGACCGCACCGCCACGCATACCCGCACGGTCACCGCCGCCCAGCGCCGGCTCTTCAGCCTCTGGCTCAACAATCCGCTCGACGCCGCGGTAGAGCTCAGCACGGACGAGTTCGCGGAGACGTTCGGAGCGCAAGAGACACGAGATCAAATCGCACACCAGTACAGGCGGATCACGGGCCGCGACTCCTAGCGCAGCACGGGCAGGAGCAGTGGCTAGCATTCAGATCCGGGCGGATGCGGTCGTCGACGGCGAGCTGCCAGCGCTGTTGAGCAGGCTGACGGTGGCCGTGCACGTGGTGGCGGACTTCGGCACGCCGGTGAAGCGCGCGTCTGCGGCGTTGGAGCTCTGCCGGTCACCGTCGAGCCCGTGGGCACCGGCTGACCGGCGGCCGGAGCGGGACTGAAATCTGCCTGAAACGCGCAGCTCCCGGCCCGATCGGCGGCCGTGCCGGTGCCTCGGCGTTCAGCCGCCCGCCAGCGGACACAAACACGACGCCTACCATGAAAGCGTGGCGATGTGCGCGGGAGTAGTGCTGGCCGGCGGGCGGTCATCGCGGATGGGCACGCCCAAGGCGGCCCTCGAGTGGCATGGGTCCACGCTGCTGCGCCGCACCGTCGGGATCATGGCGCGGGCGACGAGCGGCCCGGTTGTGGTCGTCCGCGCCACTGGCCAGGACCTCCCGGAGCTGCCTGAGGGCACTGTGGTCGCTGACGACCCGCGCGAAGGCAAGGGCCCCGTGCAGGGCATCGCCGCCGGGCTGGCGGCGCTCAGCGGGCGAGCCGAAGTCGCGTTCGTCAGCTCCACCGATATGCCGTTCCTGCACCCGGCCTTCATCCGGCGGGTGCTGGGTGCCATGGAAGAAAGCAGAGCCACGGATGTGGCGCTGCCGGTCGCCCGCGGGTACCGGCAGCCGCTGGCCGCCGCCTACCGCGTCACGCTCGCGGAGACGGCCGAGCGCCTGGTCAAGGAGGACCGGCTGCGACCCGCGTTCCTCTTCGAGGAGTGCCGGGTGGAAACGCTGGATGACGCCGCTCTGAAACGAGACCCGGTGCTCGCTGCGCTCGACCCGGATCTGGACTCGCTGCTCAACGTCAATACGCCCGCCGACTACGCGGCGGCACGCGCCCGTCCGGCACCCGAGGTGACGGTCCAGCTGTTCGGCACCCTCGCGAAAGGCAGTAATGCCAGCGGGCCGCACGTGATCCGTGCCGCCACCGTGGGCGGCGCTGCCGGTGCCCTGGACATCGTGTTCGACCGGCATGTGATGGCGGCGCTGAACGGTGACCAGATCACCCGCGACAAAGCGACACCGCTCGCGGCGGGCGACACGGTCTTTTTCCTGTCCGCGGACGCGGGAGGATAGCGGCGATGCCTGCTGGCGGTTATTTCGGTCAGGCGCTCGTCGTGGACGTCACCAGCGGCGCCAGCCGGAAGCAGCCGCTGACCGACGGCGTGCTGCGCGGCTACATCGGCGGCTCCGGCCTCGGCACATGGCTGCTCGGCCGGCTAGGAACGCCGGGCGCCGACCCGCTCGGGCCCCGGGCCCCGCTGGCCTTCGTGTTCTCCCCGCTGGTCGGCACGCCGCTGACCACGAGCGCGAAGTTCGCGGTCGTGGCGAAGTCACCGCTGACCGGGATGCTGACCGACGCGCTGGCCTCCAGCCAGTTCGCGATCGCAGGCAAGCTCACTGGCCACGACGCGATCGTGATCGACGGTCGGGCACCGGAACTGTCCGTCTTGCTCGTCGACGGCGGCGGGACCCGCCTCATCAGCGCCGCGCATCTCGCGGGCATGACCGCCGCTGACGCGGACGGGCACCTGCGCGGCGAGCTTGGCCGCGGCTGGCGGGTGGCGGCGATCGGCCCGGCCGGCGAACGCGGCATTCGGTACGCCACGATCTCGCACGACGGACGGCATGCGGGCCGAGGCGGGCTGGGCGCGGTCATGGGCGCGAAGAACCTGAAGGCGATCGCGGTCCGCGCGGCAACGAAGGTGGCGACGGCTGACCCGGCGGCGGTCCTGGCCGCAGCACGTGACCTGCGAGAACGATCGTTCGGGCCGGCCACGGCGAAGTATCGCGAGCTGGGCACGCTGGCCAACCTGCTCGCGTTCAACGCCATCAGCGCCCTGCCAGCACGCAACTTCCAGGCTGCGACCTTCGACGGCACGGCCGAACTCGCCGGGCAGACAGCCGGAAACGTGGCCGCGGATGTGCCCGGAGATGTGCAGGGCATGCGCCGTGTTGCCCGCAGCACCTGCGCGTCCTGCACGATCGGCTGCGAGCACATCTACCAGGTCGGCCGGGGCAAGAAAACGCGTGTGGAGTACGAGAACGTGTTTGCGCTCGGCCCGATGTGCGGGGTCAGCGATCCCGGCGCCGTGCTGGCCGCGAGTGCCCGCTGTGATGACCTCGGCATCGACACGATCTCGGCGGGTGGCACCATCGCGTGGGCGATGGAATGCGCGCAGCGCGGGCTGATCGACGCGCCGTGGCTCCGGTTCGGCGACGCGGCCGCGCTGCTCCGCGCCCTCGATGAGATCGGGGGACGGTCAACTCCGCTCGGCGCGCTGCTGGGCGAGGGTTCGAAGCGGGCATCCCGAACGGTCCAGGGTGGCTCGGAGACCTTCGCCCCGCACGTCAAGGGCCTGGAAATGCCAGGCTACGAGCCGCGCACGCTGCACGCCATGGCGCTGGGGCTGGCGGTGAACGCGAGGGGCGCTGACCACAACCGTTCGGGAGCCTACGAAGCGGACCTGTCCGGTGACCTGGACCGGCTGGATGGCGGCGACGCGCACGTGGCCGCGGCGGTCGAGACCGAGGACCGGGCCGCTGTGATGGACTCGCTGATCTTGTGCAAGTTCCTGCGCGGCGTATTCACCGACCCGTTCGCCGAATGGGCCGGGCTGCTCTCGGCCGTGACCGGCTGGGACGTATCCGGCGGGGAACTGCGTGAGACGGCCCGCCGGATCATCATGGCCAAGCGGGTCTACAACATCCGGGAGGGCTGGCGGCCGGAGGATGACTGGCTGCCGGATCGCCTGCTGAACGAGCCGCTCACCCTCCCCTCGGGCCGGGTCGCCACCCTCACCGCGGACCGCCTGCGCGCGATGATCGGCTCTTACTACAAAATGCGCGGCCTCGACCCTGAGGGACGCCCAGACCCGGCGACCGTAGACGACCTCGGCTTGGCCTAACGTCGCGGGCGGGCGGATACTGCGAATATGGCTATTACTGCCCCGGAGAGCACGGGGACGGTCACGCTCACGATCGACGGACGTGAGGTCACTACGCCGGAAGGTGCGACGATCTGGCAGGCTGCGAAGGCCGTCGGCATCGACATCCCCGTGCTGTGCCACGATGAGCGGTTCGATCCTGTCGGCGTCTGCCGGATGTGCGTGGTCGACGTGGGTGCGCCCGCGTTCGCCGCGTCGTGCGTGCGGGCCTGCGAGAACGGCATGCAGGTCAAGACCGGTACCCCGGAGCTGGAGCGCAACCGCGCCACGCTGACCAGGCTGCTCATTTCCGACCAGCCGCCGCGCGAGCGTGACCCCAAGCAGACCACCACCGCCGATAACGAACTGCTCGCGCTGGCTGACCGGTACGGGGTAAGCCGGGACGACGGCTTGCCGTGCGGCTCGGGCCGGGGCGCGGACCTGTCCAACCCGGTCATCGCGGTCGACCATGACGCGTGCATCCTCTGCGACCGGTGCGTCCGGGCCTGTGACGACATCCAGGGCAACGACGTGATCGGCCGCAGCGGCAAGGGATACCAGACCCACATCGCGTTCGACCTGAGCGACCCGATGGGCGCCTCGTCGTGTGTGTCCTGCGGCGAATGCGTCGCCTCCTGCCCGACCGGCGCGCTGACGAACAAGCCGATCCGCAACATCCCGATCCGTCCGCGCAGCGAACTCGACGCGGTGGATACCGTCTGCCCGTACTGCGGCGTGGGCTGCGCGCTGACCTACCAGGTGGACCGTGAGCGCGGCGCGATCGCCTACGCGGATGGCCGCGAGCAGCCGGGGTCGCACGGTCGGCTGTGCGTCAAGGGCCGGTACGGCTGGGACTACGCCGCGTCGCCGCAGCGGCTGACCATGCCGCTGATCCGCCGCGAGGAGTCCTACCCGAAGGGCGCGCTGTCCGCCGACGTCCGCGGCGACATGGCCGCGGGCGGCGAGGCCAACGGGCACGGCCTAGCCGATGACGGTGGTCCTGGAGCCAAGCGCAGAGGCGGCAAGCGCGGGCGCAAGCCCGGCGGCCTGGTCGACTACGCCGAGGTGCTGCCGCACTTCCGCGAGGCCACCTGGGACGAGGCGCTGGACGTGGTGGCACGCAGGCTGACCGAGATCTACGCCGAGGGCGGCCCGGCCGCCATCGCCGGGTTCGGCAGCGCCAAGTGCTCCAACGAGGAGGCCTACCTCTTCCAGAAGCTCATCCGCACCGGCTTCCACACCAACAACGTGGACCACTGCACCCGGCTGTGCCACGCCTCCAGCGTGGCCGCGCTATTCGAGGGAATTGGCTCCGGCGCGGTGTCCACCACGTATGGCGACGTGATCAACGCCGAGGTGGCGATCGTCACCGGCAGCAACTCGACGGCTAACCACCCGGTCGCGTCGAGCTTCTTCAAGCAGGCCAGGCGCAACGGCACCACGGTCATCTACATCGACCCGCGGGCCGACAAGATGGCCGACCACGCGGACATCTACTGCCAGCTCAAGCCCGGCACCGACGTTGCCTTCTACAACGCCATGATGCACGAGGTGATCCGGCTCGGCCTGACCGACGAGGACTTCATAGCCAGCAGGACCTCCAACTACGAGGCGCTGAAGAGCACGGTCGCTGACTACCCGCCAGAGCGGGCCGAGCAGATCACCGGCGTGCCCGCCGACCTCATCCGGCGGGTAGCCCGGGTATGGGGCGAGGCCAAGGCGGGCGTCATCTTCTGGGGGATGGGAATCTCCCAGCACACCACCGGCACCGACAATGCCCGCTGCCTGATCGCGATGTGCTCGATCACCGGGAACGTCGGCAAGCCCGGCGCGGGCCTGCACCCGCTGCGCGGGCAGAACAACGTGCAGGGCGCCTCGGACATGGGCCTGATCCCCATGTTCTACCCGGACTACGCCAAAGCCGACGATCCGGACGTGAAGGCCAGGTTCGAACAGGCCTGGGGCTCGACCGACCTGGATCCGAAGAAGGGCCTGACCGTCACCGAAATCATCGGCTCAGCGCTCAAAGGCGGCGTCCGCGGCATGTACATGCTCGGCGAGAACCCGTTCCTCTCCGACCCGAACATCAACAAGGTCCGCAAGGCCCTGTCCAAGCTGGACTTCCTCGTCGTACAGGACATCTTCCTCACCGAGACCGCCGAGTTCGCCGACGTGATCCTGCCCGCCTCCTCTTACCTGGAGAAAAACGGTACCTACACCAACACCGACCGCCGCGTGCAGCTGGGCCACAAGGTGCTGGACACCCCCGGCCAGGCCCGGGTCGACTGGGAGGTCGTGCAGGACATCGCCAACCGGATCGGTCTCGGCTGGCAGTACGGAACGTCACGGGACATCTTCGAGGAGATGGTCTCGGTCATCCCCAGCTACAAGAACCTGACCTACGACAACCTCGGCCTGACCGGCAAGCTGTATCCCAACCCGGACCCGGCCCGCAGCGACGGCACCGTCGTGATGTTCACCGAGAAGTTCAACACCAGCGACGGGCTCGCGCACCTGGTGCCCGCCGAGTGGCTGCCCGCGCGGGAACTCCCTGACGAGGAGTACCCGTTCGTGCTGAATACCGGCCGGATGCTGGAACACTGGCACACCGGGTCGATGACCCGCCGCTCCTATGCTCTGGACGCGATCGCCCCCAAGGCGCTGGTGTTCATTCACCCGGACGACGCCGGCAGGCTCGGCCTGGAAGACGGCGACCTGGCCCGGGTCAGCTCCCGCCGTGGCGTCATCGAACTGGAGGCAAAGGTCTCGCACCGGGAGGCCAGGGGCAACTGCTTCATACCGTTCCACTTCCGGGAGGCGGCGGCGAACCTGCTGACGATCGACGAGATCGACCCGTTCGGGAAGATCCCCGAGTTCAAGTTCTGCGCGGTGCGGATCGAAAAGGCCGATGGCTGAGGCCCAGCCCCGCGTTCCCGGTGTCGAGGCGCGAGCCGGCAAGTTCCCCGGCCCGAGCCTGATCCCGGCGCTGAACGCCATCCAGGAGCGGGTCGGGTGGCTGCCACGCGAGGAACTCGTGGCGCTGTCCCGCGACGTGCACCGGCCGCTGTACGAGATCGAAGGGCTGGTCTCCTTCTACCCGCATTTCCGGACCGATCCGCCGGTAAAGGCCGAGCTCCGCGTCTGTCATGACCTGTCCTGCTGGCTGCGCGGCGCCGACGAGCGCATCACCGCGATCAAGGAGCGGTACGGCTCCGACGCCGACGTCGAGGTGGTCGAGGGATCGTGCCTGGGCCGCTGCGATATCGCCCCCGCGGGCACGGTGAACGAGGCACCGGTCCCGCTCGACGCGGCCGACGCCGCGGTCGCGGCGGCCCGGGAAACGGGCCGCGAACGGGCCGGCGCGGCACCCCAGCAGCCTGCCGACTCCGCCGCGCGGTGGCCGAACGACCCCTACCCTGCCCTCCGGGATCGGTACGCCGTGCTCCGCGACGTGCTGGGCGGCCGCCTAGACGTGGCGGGCATCATCGCCGCGCTCAAGGACACCGGACTGCGCGGCATGGGCGGCGCCGGCTTCCCGACCGGCCGCAAGTGGGACCTGGTCGCGGCCCAGGAAACCACGCCGAAGTACGTGATCTGCAACGCCGACGAGTCCGAGCCGGGCACGTTCAAGGACCGGGAGATCCTCGCCACCCAACCGCACCTGGTGCTCGAGGGCATGCTGCTCGGCATGCTGGCGGTCGGCGCCGACGAAGGCTGGGTGTTCATCCGCCACGAATACGGGCCGGAAGAGCAGGTCATCCGGGCCGAGATCGAGCACTTGCGGGAGGCCGGCCTGATCGGCCCGGACGCAGGGGGCTCCGGCCGGCGGCTGTCCGTCGAGGTATTCACCTCTCCGGGCGGCTACATCCTCGGCGAGGAGTCGGCGCTCATCGAATGCATGGAAGGACACCGCGGCGAACCGCGGAACAAGCCGCCGTTCCCCGGCACCTACGGCCTGCACGGCAAGCCTACGCTGATGAACTCGGTCGAGACGTTCGCCCACGTCCCGGTCATCGCCGCCAGGGGTGCGCCATGGTGGCAGGCGC
>WNGJ01017449.1_pt1 | contig 16643 bp, 16 predicted proteins | sample 5400611 | NCBI WGS metagenome assembly WNGJ01 (sample SAMN13153375, study PRJNA577476) | soil metagenome | isolation source: 40 cm soil or saprolite under Garry oak tree replicate 1 | place: USA:California | collected 2016-06-15 | reverse complement strand
GCCGACATGTACACCACGATGAACGCCTCGCGCGCCTACGTCTACGCAGTGGCAAAAGCCTGCGACCGCGGCGAGACCACCCGCGAGGATGCTGCCGGCGCCATTCTCTATGCCTCGGAAAAGGCGACGCAATGCGCGCTCGACGCGATCCAGCTGCTCGGCGGCAACGGCTATATCAACGATTATCCGACGGGCCGGCTGTTGCGCGACGCCAAGCTTTACGAAATCGGCGCCGGCACCAGCGAAATCCGGCGCATGCTGATCGGACGGGAACTGTTCGAAAAATCTGCGTAAACCTGTTCGAACCGGATCGCGTTTCGGACGACAAAGCTCTAATCTATGGTTGCGTTCCTGGCGGCCTGCTTGGCCGGCGGCTTGGGCTTTGGGAGTTGATGCGTGGATCAGCTAAGTCTCGTGCCGCGGCATCCGCCGCCGCTGCCGGTGTCGTTTTCCGGCAACCGCGGTGAATTCTTCCGGTTGGTGAGGCGTGGCGCCGGGCTCGAACTGATTACCGTCGGCTTCTATCGATTTTGGCTCGCCACCGACATCCGCCGCCATCTCTGGTCGAACACCCATATCGATGGCGATGCGGCGGAATACACCGGCCGCGGCAAGGAGCTATTGATCGGGTTTCTGATCGCGCTTGCGATCATCGTGCCGGTCTATCTGGCCTATTTTATCGCCGGCCTTGAAGCCGAGCGTTACCAGGCGTTCGCCAGCATTCCCTTGCTGGCCTTCTTCTACCTGTTTGGACAATTCGCGATCTACCGGGCGCGGCGCTATCGCCTGACCCGCACGGTATGGCGCGGGGTGCGGTTCTGGATGAGCGGCTCGGGCTGGGCCTATGCGGGGCAGGCAGCGCTCTGGGGCCTCTCGATGATCCTCACCCTCGGCCTGATCCTGCCCTGGCGTGAAGCCGCACTCGAGCGCTACAAGATGCGGCATTCCTATTACGGCGATCTTCAGGGCAGTTTCGAAGGACGAGGCTGGGAATTCTTCAAGCGCGGCTGGTGGCTGTGGCTGCTGGTGCCCATTGCCCTTTATGTGACGCCGCTCGCACCGTTCGTCTACGCCGGGTTCAAGGCGGTGGAATGGCGCTGGTGGCTGTCGGGCATCCGGTTCGGCGGTGTGCGCCTGGAATCGACGATGCGGCGCGGCGCGCTGATCGGCCTTTATTGGAAAATGATCGGCTGGGTTCTCTTGCTGGCTGTAGCGTTCGCGGCCTATCTGGCGCTTTGCGCGGTTCTGGTAGCGAGCATGAGCGGAGCGCCGTTCAATCAGTTCTTCACGCCCCAAGTGTTCTCCAAGAGCATTCCGTTGCTGATCCTGGCGGGGCTGGGCTATCTGATGTTCGCGCTGTCGATCAACGTGGTGATGCGGGTCTATCTGATGCGAGATCTCTGGATGCGGGTGCTGGCTTCGACCACGGTGTTCAACATCGAGGCGGCGGCGAATGTTTCCGCGAGAGGCGAGATGGCCAATGCGTTGGGTGAGGGTTTCGCCGACGGGCTCGATGTCGCCGGCTTTTAGCACATGAGCATCTTTTCAATGGATAGCGGACCGCAAAATACATCGGCATCGTCAGGAGCCGGCGGCTTTGCGGTTTATTTCGACGGGACTTCGAGCCGCCGGCGTCTGGTGACGCTGGAGTTCAACGACCGGCTTGAAATCATCGAGTATGAACACACGCTTGCTGTGTGGTCCTATGCCGATATCCGCCGCGCCGACAGTCCGTCCGGGACGCTCCGCGCGACCTGTCTGACCGCGCCGGGATTGGCGCGGCTGGAGATCCGAGACTCAGCGGTTGCCGCGGAACTGGTCGCTCGCTGCACCAAACTCGATGAAAACATTCCCGGCCGGCGGGGCGTCGCGAGAATCGTCGGCTGGTCGGTGGCGGCGACGGTTTCGGAAAGTCAGGTCAAGACGCTGTTTGGCGGCAAGGTCTGCGCGAATGCGGCCGGGCAGGCCGCCTTTACCAAGCTTGTGAATGCCATTCGCGAATCCGCTGGTCTCGATCCGTCGATTCAGTCCGCGGTCTTGTCGAGCTCCATTCCCAATGCGTTCGCACTGCCCGGCGGCAAGGTCTATGTGTTCAGCGGACTACTGGCCAAGGCCGGCAACGCCGACGAGGTCGCCGGCATCCTGGCTCACGAGTTTGGTCATCTGAAACACCGCGATGGCACGCGCAACCTGATCTATAATGGCGGCACGTCGTTCTTGATCGGATTGTTGTTCGGCGACATCACCGGCTCCGGTGCCTTGATCTTCGCGTCGCGCTCGCTGGTGACGGCGTCCTATTCGCGCGAAGCCGAACAGAATGCCGATACGTTCGCGATCGAGACCATGCACCGGCTTGGCCGCTCGCCCAAGCCGATGGGCGAACTGATGTTTCGCGTGACCGGAAAGGAAGGCGACAGCAGCCTGTCTATTCTGGCGAGCCATCCGTTGACGGAGGACCGCCTGGCGCGCATGAGCAAGGAGGATCGGCCGCCGAGCGGTGCGCCGCTGTTGACGGCGAGCGAATGGGCTTCGCTCAAGGCGATCTGCAGTTCCGATGCAAAAATCTGAGCAACATTTTGCCGCGCGTATTCTAACGCAGATAAGTCGACGCAATCTGCGTAAACTTGAATCGATCCCACGATAAGGCTGCAAGTGGCAAATGCCGCTGGCCCCTATTGGCCCCAGGCCGTCACTTCACAGTGACGACGACTTTGCCCTTCGCGCGACCCGTTTTGACATAGTCCAGTGCCTCGTTGGTCTTCTCGAACGGGAAGACCCGGTCCATCACCGGGCGTATGTCACCCGCCTCGATCAGGGAGGTGATCTTTCCGAGCTGCCCGCCGTTCGCTGTCATGAAGAGAAACGAATAGCTGATCCCTTGGCGTTTCGATTTTCTCCTGATGCCAGAGCTCAGCAGACGCATGACCTGTTGAAGCAGCCAGCCGGAGCCGTTCTCCCTCGCGAAGTCCGGATCGGGCGGACCGGAAATCGAGATCAGCTTCCCGCCCGGCTTCAGCACAGCAAGGGATTTCTCCAGCGTGTCCTTCCCGAGGCTGTTCAGCACGACGTCATAGCTCTGCAGCACTTTCTCGAAGTCATCCTTCTTGTAGTCGACCACGACGTCTGCGCCGAGACTTTTCACAAGAGCGATATTTGCTGTGCTCGTGGTCGTGGCCACATATGCCCCGAGATGCTTGGCAAGCTGGATCGCGATCGTGCCCACGCCGCCCGAGCCGGCATGAATCAGGACCTTCTGCCCCTTCTGCAAGTTGGCCCGCTCGACAAGCACCTGCCATGCTGTCAGGGCGACAAGCGGAATGGATGCGGCCTCTTCCATGGTCAGATTGTTCGGCTTCATCGCTACATCGGCCTCGTCCATGGCGATATACTCTGCAAATGTCCCGATGCGATCCTGGGCCGGACGTGCATAGACCTCGTCACCGGGCTTGAATTGCCGGACATTGGCCCCGATCCGGACCACGACGCCCGCTGCATCGTTACCCAGCACCAGTGGGAGGCGGTAGGGCAGGATGAGCTTGAACTCTCCGTCCCTGATCTTGCTGTCCAGGAGGTTCACGCCGGCGCCATGAATCTCAACCATGACGTCGTTGTCCCGCAACTTCGGCTCTGGACTTTCGCCGAGCCGCAGAGCGCCGCCTTTCGTATAGCGATCGATCAGGAATGATTTCATCAGACTGACTTTCGTTTCTGTGGTGAGCCGGCAGCGCCGGCAATGCGGCGATGAAAGCTCAATCGGGAAGTCTGCTGAATTTCCGAAGGTTCTTGTCGACGAAGGACTCGGGCAGGAAGCGGCGCATGAAGCGGACCTGTCCTGCAGCTTTTCCGGCAGTGTAGCGTCTCTTGGGCGATGCCGCATTGGCGGCGCTTACGACGGCTTCGGCGACCACCTCGGGTGCATCGCCCTTCGCGACGATCTCGCGCATGAGCTTCTCCGCGTCGGCGCGAACCGTATCGTAGACGGCAAGCGGCCGGTCCGGTCGCGTGATGTTCTCTTCGAAGGACGTGCGGGTCACGCCGGGCTCGACAAGCACGATGCGGATGCCCTGCGTTCGCACTTCGTGGTCGAGAGATTCCGAATAGCCTTCGATGGCGTGCTTGGTCGATGCGTAGAGTGCGTTATAGGGAGCGGGGATCAGCCCGAGTATGGAACTGAGGTTGACGATCCGGCCTCTACGCTGCCGTCTCATCACTGGCAGGACCGCATTTGTCATTCGTATGATGCCGAACACGTTCACGTCGAATACGGCTTTCGCCTGTGACGTCGTGGATTCCTCAGCGCCGCCCAGCAGTCCGATCCCGGCATTGTTGACGAGAAGATCGATCCGACCTGCTCGGCTTAGAACCTCGTTGACGACGCTCTGCACGGATGCATCGTTGATCACGTCGCAGATCAGCATCGTGATCCCATCCGCGGTGTCGGGCATCGGCTTTCGGCTGGTGCCGAAGACACGGTAGCCATCGCGCCGCAGCGCTTGTGCCGTCACCAGCCCGATGCCGGAGGAAGCACCCGTGACCAGGGCAATGCCGCGTTCTGTCTTGCCCATCGGCTTCTGCCTTCATTTTGTCATGGAACATCGATGAACAATCAGTTACTATCAAATCGATAGTAAGTCACTACTAAAAAGATATGGACATGAAGAATCTTTCGAGCCAACCATGCCTGATCGCCCGGAGCCTGGCGCTTGTGGGGGACGCATGGAGCATGCTGATCATGCGCGACGCCCATGCGGGGCTGACCCGCTTCGATGATTTCCGCAAGAGCCTCGGTATCGCGCCGACGATGCTGACGGGGCGGCTTTCAGCTCTGACTGACGAGGGGCTGCTGGAGAAACGCCGCTATTCCGACCGTCCGCCACGGGACGAATATGTGCTGACGGAAGCCGGCCGCGACTTTTTGCCGGTGCTGTTTGCGATCGGCGCGTGGGGACGCAAGCATCGCGGCGGGGGCAACGTGACCCGGTTCTTCGACGCAGAGACCGGAACGGAGATCGATCCCGTCACCATCGACCGCGAGACCGGCGCTCCGGTCGGAACGCGTCCCATTCGCGTCGCCGCACCCGAATGAGCCGCCCCACGGCAGATGAAGTAGCGCCTGACAACTCCTATTGGAAGCCCGCTTCCGGCGCAACGTTGCCGGTGGTGGTCCGTTTGTCGAGCGATGCCTCATGGCTGTTGCTGCCAAATGCTGATGCCAGATTAATAGGTCCTGAGCCTAGTCAGACAGGTTGTTGACCTTCCGCACCCAGAGGCGGACGTCGACGAGTACTTCGGGCAGCACGGCCTTGACCTCCTGCAGGGTCATTCCGGCCTTGATGCGTGGGTCGTACAGAACATTCAAGATGTACTGGTCGTAGACGTCGAAGAATCCCATCGAGACATTGTCGTTGAACATGGTCCAGGGCACCGAAGAGGTATCGTTGATCGGTCCCAGCGATTGCAGCAGTTCCTCATAGGCGCAGTCAAAGAAGATGAAGTCGCCATTGTCGACGGTCAGAATGATATCGGAATGCTCGATTTCGAATTTTTCGTTCTTGCGAAACCCCGAAAGGCATTGCGGATCGAGCGAGGTCCTGATCTCGCGGGCCCGTTCGTTGCCGTAGAAGGTCGAGATGGTCTGGAAAAGGTCGCGGTCGCGCACCAGCTTGACCTGCACATTGGCGCCTTCGCTGCTGTCCGCCATCGCGATGTCGAGGTGCTGGACGCGTCTTGCGATGTCGGCCACGATTTTGGAAAGTTGCGCCTTTCGATCCGGACGGTTGCCGTCGGCGAAGACCCGCACCGGCGCATCGTATTTTCGGATGCGGTCGACCCGGCCGGCAAGATGATATTCGGCGCCGAACGCGGTCTTGAAAAATCCGTCGAGGATTTCGTTGTCGGTGAACATCTTCTTTTCAGCGCGCTGACGCGATGCGATCGCGGGAATTTCGGCCGATGCGGCCGGCAGCCACACGGCGTCGCCGAACGCGAGACCGGCCAAGACGACCGCGCATCTCCGCAACTGCAAAGATCGGCAAATCAGATTCATCGCAACGACGCTGCCGCAATCACTGCGCCGGCGCAATGAATACCTGACCGCATATCGGGTTCCATCGCGCCGCCGTCATGCGGCTCGGCTTCCCTGCTGGGGCGCCGGCTAGTTCTTGATGACGACCGTGGTTCCGACGGACACGCGGCTATAAAGATCGGTCACGTCCTCGTTGGTCATGCGAAAACAGCCGGAGGATACCGCCTGACCGATCGTCTCCGGCTCGTTCGAACCGTGGATGCGGTAGAGCGTCGAGCCGAGATACATGGCGCGGGCGCCGAGCGGATTGTCGATGCCGCCTGCCATGTGCCGCGGCAGATCGGGCCGCCGCGCCAGCATTTGTGACGGCGGCGTCCAGCTCGGCCATTCCCTCTTCGCTGAAATGCGGTGGACGCCGCCCCAGCGAAAACCGTCGCGGCCGACGCCGATGCCGTAACGCAGCGCCTGGCCGTTGCCGAGGACAAGATAAAGCCGCCGCTCGGCCGTGCTGATCAAGATGGTGCCCGGGGCATATTGGCCCGTGAAGATCACGGTCTCGCGCGGGATCGGGCTTGAGCCGCCGCGCTGGAAGAAGTTAGGGCCGCCTCCCATGATGTCGCGCATGTCGAAATCCTGCGCTCCTCCTTGGTACCCTTGTTGGTAGCCTGTTTGGTATCCTTGTCGGTATGCTTGTCGGTATCCTTGGGCTCCGGCCTGGCCGGCGCTGGCCAGTACGGTCACCGCCGCAAACAGCAAAGCAAAAGCCCGGGTCATATCGTCCTCGCTCGAAATCGGTTCACTGCGAGACAGGCCATAATTGGCGCGGTTTCGCAAGCAACGAGCCCGTGAGCGCGGCGATTTTCGGACGCTGCGGCCAAAAAGCACCGCGCCAACCGCGATGGCAGCAATGTCCGCGACCCCTTTGACGAAAGGCATCAGGAATGATTGATCTGTTTCGAGAACCTCAGGAAGCGTCTCGAACGGGAGTGAAATGATGAACGGTGCGGAAAGTCTGGTGCGGACCTTGGTCGCGGGCGGGGTCGACGTCTGCTTCGCCAATCCCGGCACCTCCGAGATGCATTTTGTCGCGGCTCTGGACCGGGTCGAGGGCATGCGCTGCGTGCTCGGTCTGTTCGAGGGCGTGGTGACCGGTGCGGCGGACGGCTATTTCCGCATGAAGGGTACGCCGGCCTCGACGCTGCTGCATCTCGGGCCTGGCCTCGCCAACGGCCTGGCCAATCTGCACAACGCCAAGAAGGCGAATTCAGGCATCGTCAATATCGTCGGCCAGCATGCCGTCTATCACATCGGATATAACGCGCCGCTGACCTCCGACATCGAGGGCCTGGCCCGGCCGATGTCGGCCTGGGTGCGGACCTCGCCGGACGCGAAATCGGTCGCCGCCGACGGCGCCGCCGCCATCGCCGCGGCCAAAAGTTCGCCCCCTCAAATCGCCACCCTGATCCTGCCCGCCGACACCGCCTGGAACGAGGCCGACGGCATCGCGCAGGTGCCTTCGGATTCCCAGCGTGTCAGCTATTCGTCGCAAGCCGTCGACAACGCGGCCAAGGTGCTGCGCGGCGGCGCGCAGACGCTGCTGCTGCTCACCGGCAGCGCGTTGACCGAGCAGGGGCTGGCATTGGCAGCCCAGATTGCCGGCAAGACCGGCTGCAAGGTGATGGGCCAGACCTACAATCCGCGGATGGCGCGAGGGAAGGGGCGGTTCTCGATCGACCGGATTCCTTACGTGATCGAACAGGCGCTGCCGATCCTGAAGGATTTCAAGCACATCGTTCTGGTCGAGGCCAACGATCCCGTGGCGTTCTTCGCCTATCCGAACAAGCCGAGCATGCTGAAGCCCGACGGCTGCGAGGTCCATCGCATGACCTCGGGCGGCGAGAACTCGGTGGCGGCGCTGGAGGCGCTGGCATCCGCCTTGGGTGCGAAGCCGGCCGACGCCAAGCCGCAGGCCCTGGTCGAAATCGCAAAACCGACGGGTGCGCTGACCCACGCCTCGATCGCGCAGGCGATCGCGATGGCGATCCCGGAAAATGCCATCGTGGTCGATGAATCCATCACCACCGGCCGCGGTTTCTTCCCCCCGACCGCGGCGGCCGTCCCGCACGACTGGCTGCAGAACATGGGCGGGTCGATCGGATTTTCCACCCCGGTCGCGACCGGGGCCGCGGTGGCGTGCCCGGACCGCAAGGTGATCTGCCTGGTCGGCGACGGCAGCGCGATGTACACCCTGCAATCGCTGTGGACCCAGGCCCGTGAAGGCCTCAACGTCCTGACCATCGTGTTTGCCAACCGCATCTATCAGATCCTGCGCGGCGAATTCGATGGCGTCGGCGCCGGCGAACCGGGACAGCGTGCAATGGACATGCTGAAGATCGACCGCCCAACGCTCGACTGGGTGGCGCTCGCCAAGGGCATGGGCGTTGCCGGGCGCGTCGTCACCAATGTCGACGATTTCAACAAGGCGCTGGCGGAAGGCGTGGCCGAGCCGGGACCGCGATTGATCGAAGTGCAGATGTGAGGGGCAAAGACGACCGTCAAACCGCCGCGAACGCGGCGGCCTAACATGTTTTTGACGGAGCCGACATGCAAACCGAGTTGAACAAGGTGGTGGATGCGCTCAAGGAATTCTACGCCCGCGAGACCCATCTGCTGGAGAAGGATCTCGGCGAACGCACGCTGACGCACCGGCTCGCCGTGCATGTCGAAAAGCAGTTTCCGGGATGGGAGGTCGACTGCGATTACAACCGGCTGGGGGAACGAACGCTGCGGCTGCCAAAGGGCACCATCATCTCGACCGACGATGAGATCGGGAAATCCGTCTATCCCGATATCGTCGTGCACCAGCACGAAATTCCCAATAACCTGCTCGCGCTCGACCCGCATCTATCCGGCTGGCTGGTTGGACGGTTGAGAGACGTGGGCTTAGGCGCAGGTCAATCCGCCGGACAGGGCTGATAAAAACCGGCTCGCGCTATCCATCTTCGCGACCGCACTCGTTATGACGGCCGGGCCGGCGGCCACGCTAGCCTGCGCGCAAAGCGCGTCTTGGGCCATCGCTGCTTGATTTGGCATTTCCCTATTGAGAGCATAACGGAACCCGCCGGCTACCGCCGCGATTATCAGAGTGTGTTTGAACCTTAAGCCGCTGGCGGCGACTTAACCACCAGGGGCAACCTCTCGGAGGGTGTTATGACCCACTGGCACGATTCGATGGTCGATCAACCTGAAACGGATGGCGCGGTTTACGTGACGGGCTGGACGGTTTCCGGCCTGGCGGTGCTCGGTGCCATTGTCGCGGTTTGGATTTTTGGGATTTGAGCCGAACGTTTTCCGCTGCATTGTGAGCGGCGTCAGGCAAACAGGCTGCACGGATTTGCGCGCCGTTTGGTGTTGTCGAAAGAGCGCGTGATTTTATCGACGGCAATGGTGGACGCACAAGGGATCGAACCTTGGACCTCTCCCGTGTGAACCACAATCCGTAGACCCTAGCCAACCAAACCAAACCATAGTAAAGTTGCAGAAGTGCCTGCGTGCAGGCATTTTCGGCACATACGACCATTGTAGACCATAGCGGGCCACAGCACATTTTGTGTGCCCCTGTTGTGCCCTCCGCGAATTTTCCCTTGGGGCACAAAGTCGAGGGAAGGCCTGAGAGCTGGTTTTTTGCAAGTCAGATCATTCTCGCGCGGGCACAGAATGGAAAGGGCAGAGACCATGGGAGAGCCGACCAACTATCTGACGCTGACCGACGCGGTGATCCGCAACACAACAATGCCAACGGGCAAGGCGCAGCATTATCTCCACGACGACAAGCTGCCCGGTCTCGCGCTGCGCATGCGCGCGACCGGCGGCCGGACCTGGGTCTACCTGTTCACCAAGCCGGGGGTGAAGGGCACTCAGCGCAAGACCCTCGGGGCCTGGCCAAGGTTCAACGAGCGGGCGGCCCGGAAGGCCGCCACCATCGCCGCTGGCGAGGTGGTCAAGGGGGTCGATCCGAACGACGCCAAGCGCGAGGCTAAGCGGGAACAGCTAGCCGAGAGGCAGTGCACCACGCTGGCGACCCTGATCATTGAAGATGGCCCCTATGAAACGTCCCTGACCGGACGCCAGGTCGTCAACTGGAAACCGGCAATGTCGGCGCTGCGACGCGGTCTCAAGGATCATTTCGATCTCGCCATCGGCGAGCTGACGCGACGGCAAATCATGGCGGCGGTGGACAGGATCGCCAAGACCGGCAAGCGCGGCGCGGCCAAGGACTTGCGCAAGCATACGCACACACTCCTCGAATGGTGTGTCGGCGAAGGTTACGTCGAGCACAACGTGCTCGCCGGCTATCGCGCGCCCAAGGAAACCCGTGCGCAGAGGGTCGGGCGCCGAACGAAGGGCCGCGCGCTGATCGATGAGGAGATCATCAAGGTCTGGCACGCATCCGGCAAGCTCGGGGCTTTTGGGCAATTAGCACGCATGTGCCTGCTCGGTGGCCCGCGCCGCAGCGAGCCGACCATGATCGAGTGGCGAAAGCACATCATGGATGACCGCGTCACCTTCGATGCGGCGTGGACCAAGATGGGTCTGCACCACGACGTGCCGCGCACCCACCTCGTTGACGAGGTGCTCGCGGCCGCAAAACATTTCCAGCGCGCGACGTCCGACTATGTCTTCCCGTCACCGAAGACCGGCGGCCAGATGTCGGGCTTCACCAAAATGGTCAATCGTCTGATCAAGGAAGCGGATGTCGCCAAGTTCACCATGCATGACTTAAGGCGCAGCTTGCGAACCATCATGTCACGCTGCGGCTACGACAACGAAATCCAGCGGCTGTGTGTGGGGCAAAAGCCGCGTGGAATCGATCAGGTCTACAATCACGACGAACAGTGGATCATCCGCAAGATGGCGTTCGAAGCGGCTCATGACTACATCGCGCAGTTGGTCGGCGCGAAACGCGTCGGCAAGGTCGTGCGGCTGCAGCGGACGAATCCGCTCGACCCCATCAAGGCCGAGCTGCTCGGCCGTCTCCGCGAGCATTATGCGGCTGGGGCGGCTTAGTGGTCTTATCGCATCTGGCCAGATAGTCGCGCACCGCATCGACACGATAGAGCGGCCGGCCATCGACGTAGCGCCATTTCAGCGGGTGGTTCGGATTGCGCCGCCATTGCTCCAGCGCTCCGGGCGTGCGCCGGATGACCGCGGCCGCCTCTAATGCCGTCAAATTAGAGCTGCCCGGCAGCGTATCTATATCGAACGTCGCGGGCGGCGGCATGCCACGGTTCTTGCGATGGCGCTTCGTGGCACGTGGCATTTTCCGACCACCTGGCGACCCGAATGCCTCGATCCGAGTCTTTTCGTCCTTGCCGCCCATGCCTCCGCCCCGAACCATGATCGGTCTGAGGCAATAAGATCGTAGGCTTCTCCAGCAAGAAAGAAATCTAGAGCGCGGGTATGGCTGCTGGGTAGCTGTGGCGTACAAATAGGACGAATCGCACCCCCTTTGTCGCCAGGTTGACGAGCAACTGTGAATAGGCGTGGGGTCCGGGGGCCAATCGGCATCCTAAATGTTTGATGGACCTCGCATCTGTGGGGTCTATGTTCGGAGCCGAAGGACGTTTGATTTGGTTGTCGATTCGGAAAGCGCTCGACCTGCAACCAGACCGTTATGAGCGGGAAGAGATCGACCAGTTTCATTGATTTTACTGCGCTTTCGTTTGAGTTCGATCGCGTTTGTTGCGCTTTGGCGCGGTCGTTTCTGGTGCGAAACTGGTGCGATCGGTGGCCATCCGTCGTGACGGCGGGCGGGCGAGCCTGGCCGAAGGAGCTTCCGTTATCGGACGAGAATCCGAAGTCCTCTGCTCAAGCTAAGGCTTCTGCTCGTGATCCCAAGAAGACATCAGTAGTTCGAAGAAGGTTACTGCCCCCTACGGCGGCGTCGCCTCGGGCATCAGCCGCATTTGCGCGGTCTGACGCGCCTATCACTAACGCAAATCCGGATTTAGCTTGCGGCCCCCGAGCGGCCCTTCACGTGATCGATGAAGGCTCGCAGCTTCGGCATGATTTGTCGGTGGCCGGGATAGTAGAGGAACACACCCGGCGTCATCGGCGCGAATTGCTCCAGCACGGGGACGAGTTTTCCCGTCGTCACGGCACTGGTGGCCAGCGGTGTAGGCACTTGCGCAAGACCCACACCTTCGACGGCTGCGCCGAGCATCGTGGGAAAGTCGTTGGCGATGAAAGGTCCCGATACGGCAATCTCGATCGAACGACCGTTGTCGTTGAGCGACCATGATGCGAGCGCACCGTTCGATCGTCGCAATCTCAAGCATGCGTGCTGACGCAAATCATCCGGGCACTCGGGCCGGCCGCGGCGGGCGAGGTAAGCTGGGCTGCCGACGATGATGAGAGGTAACGGCTTCGTCAGGCGCACCGCGACCATGTCGGGGGCGATGAACTGACCCAATCTGATGCCAGCATCAAAACCTTCGGCTGCGAGGTCGACCAGCTCCTCGCTTGCAGCAAGCTCCACCTCGATCTCGGGAAACGCCCGGCAGAACGACGCGACCAGCGGCTCCAGCAGGATCGGCACCACCGAGCGTGGTACGGTGAGACGCAAGCGCCCGACCGGTCGCTGTCCGAGTTCGCGCGCGGCCCCGCTAGCGGCGACGAGTTCCTCGAAGGCGGGCCTTGCGCGCGCAAGAAATCGTTCGCCGGCTTCGGTCAGGCCGACGCTGCGGGTCGTGCGGATGAAGAGCACGGCGCCGACGCGCGCCTCAAGTGCGCGTACCGCCTGACTGATCGCCGATGGCGTTACCCCGAGTTCAGCGGCCGCTCGGCGGAAACTACGGTGCTGGGCGACACTCAGGAACGCCTCCACGCCGTCGAGCGCACCGTGTCTGACTGTGAAGTTTTGCTTCATAGCCCATCAACATTATCGCGAATAGTCGCTCGCGGAAAGTGGCCTTACATCCGAGTTGCAAATTAGCAGCACCGCTGCGTGCGCTGATACTCGCGACATCACGGCGACCGCCGTGATCGGAGAAATGAGACCGATGAAAGCAATCCGTCACGTCGTCTTGGCACTCACCCTCACTCTGATAGGCGCTACCTCCATGGCCGATCCATCCCTTGCCCAAGCACAAGCCACCTCACCCACAACCACCGGGGTGATGGTCATCCTGACCGTCAAGGCGGGCGTCACACGCGAACAGGTTATGGCCGTCATGCCGGATGAAATCAGGCAGACCGTACAACTCTATCTCAATGGGAAGGTTCGTGAATGGTATTCGCGGTCCGATGGGCGCGGAGCCGTCTTCCTGCTGGATGTCAAGGATGTTGCCGAGGCACACGCGATCATGGAGGGCCTACCGCTGGCCAAGCAAAATCTCATGGACCACGAGTACATCGCAGTCGGTCCGCTTCTGCCGCTCCGCTTGCTCATGACCAACCCCTGAGCGCCCGCCTACGTCGAACCGAATCGACTGGTTTCGACCTCACCCGACCAGATCGACAATCACAAGGGAATCCGAGCGTGCCACCGAGCTTCAATCTGCCATTCGTCCTCAGCGTCGTCGGAGCCTTCCTGACAAGTACGGTCGTGGCCTACATTTATGTCTGGCCGACGGTCCGCGCGATGCCGCGCTATGACGCCCTGAGACTTCTCGCAGCCTTCCATGCGTTCAGGTTCTTGGGGATGAACTTTATGGTAGCCGGGTTCGTATCTTCGGAGTTGAGTTCAGATTTCGCCAACAAGATCGGATGGGGTGATCTCATCGCTGCTGTTCTCGCGCTTCTTTCAATGGCAGCACTCTCCTGGCGTTGGTCGATCGCCGTTCCGATTGTCTGGATATTCAACATCTGGGGCACGCTGGATCTTCTGAATGCCTATTACATGGGTGTAACGAAAATCGGAAATCCCGGCCTCTTCGGCGCCGGCATTTATATTCCAGCGCTTTATGTGCCACTGCTGCTCGTCAGCCACGTTCTTGCCTTCATGATTCTATCGAGGGCCGAATCAGCAGAAGGAGCACCGTGACACGACGGGAGGATCGCGATCCGCCACGTGTCGGCTTCGATGCCCTGCTTCCGCACGAACGCGCATTTCGTACCTCAATCCAATCCGTGCGAGTTACCCGCAACCGCCCGCTGTCTTATGGACCACGAGTGTATCGCAGTCGGTCCGCTTTTTGCCGTTCCGCTTGGCCAATCCCTGAGCGCCCGCAATGAGGACGCGCCCCTCATAGAGGACCGCTGATGAACACTGATGCTGTTTCCGCTGCTATGATTCCGTCGCGTCCCGCTTGGCGCAGCTTGCTTTGGACCGTTCCATTCACGGCACTGTGGACGTGGTTGATCTACTCGTTTCCAGTGCTTCCGGAGAGCGGCCTTGCGGCCCTGGCCGTTCGGCTGATGGTCCATGGGCTCATAGCACTTGGCTTGTGGCTCGGCCTCGAACACACAGACCTGACGCCGGGACAACGCCGAGCGACCTGGCTGGTAATCATGGTCCCCGTCACGCTTTGGGCCGCTGTCGCCTGGACGGCAGCCATCAACGGCGTATTCCGCACGGGTGCCTCCCCGTTACCGATGCTTCCAGCGGCGATCCTTCTGCCGGTGATCATCGGTGCTCCGCTGTTGCTATTGTCGAAGAGGATGGGACAGCTGCTCGATGCGATGCCGACGACGTGGCTCATCGCCCTTCAGCTTTACCGCATCTTCGGCAGCCAATGGCTCGCTTACTGGCTGCGAGGGGTGCTGCCGGGCCTATGGGCGTTGCCGGCAGGAACCGGCGATGTGCTGACCGGCCTGTTCGCCGTGCCGGCGGCGATCGCCCTGGCGACCGGAACGGCTGAAGGGCGGAAAGCGGCGATCCTTTGGAACATCTTCGGCCTCGTGGACTTCGCTGTCGCGATCACCTTGGGGTTGATCGCTTCTCCCGGCCCGTTCCAACTGGTCGTTCCGAACGGCCCGAGCATGGTCGTAGACGCCTTTCCGAATGTGCTGACCCCTGCTTTCGTGGTGCCAAGCTCGATCCTGTTGCACGCGCTGTCGCTGCGCCAACTGCGTCGGAGCAGTCGGGCGGGGGCGGCCCGGCATTAGAAGCGCGCCTCGGCCGGTCGCGAATGTCGCCCATAGCGCAAGATCTAGGCTGCATGCGAATTGACCAGTATGGCAGCTTCTGCCCGTAACTGACATGCGCGTTGAACGTTGCGATGTCCGATCTCGGGGGCGGAGCGGGCTTAGGGGCGAGCGGTGAGCGGACTTTAGCGAAAGATGGCTGACCGGAGTTGGGCCGTTCGATCATAGAATCGCAAATCGCGGTTTGGCCGTTTCACACGACAAGGCGCCAATTCTGCGGTGGGAAGCAGAGACCGTAGCCAGATCGAACGAGGAACATTAGCTTGCTGGGCACTGCGCCACAGCAATGAGCGACGAAGCAGGGCGTTTCTGGTGGGTGGCTCAGCGGGGCAATGAGGTAGCGCTGACTAACTAAGCCATGTTTCATTGGTGGGCCCGGCAGCGACCACATCAATGGATTTTTTCAAGAAATTTTAGTAGCTTAGCAAGATGTCGATCCGCCGGTGCCAACAAAAGTACCAACAAGTCGCCGGGAGAAGAAGATTGACCCGTCGCCGCATGCACTCGGGTGGCCGCGTTAGTTGGTTCGGCGATTGCGGTGCAAATCGAACTATCGAGTAGATCGATCGCCATCGTGAAAGAGATTTTGAGTCGAGCGCGTACTACTATAAGTAATTGTATTTACTTTGAAATTTACCAGTCTGAATGTGTATGTGTAAGAGACTGTGTAAAAAACGACCGAATCCAGCCTTTCCCACCTACCACGCTGCGTGTAGCGAAGTTCGGGCTAATAAGCCGTTACCGCCCCACCGATGACCCAGACGAACGATCGCCTCCCGCGTAGCTATGTCACCTCAATCGGAAGCGGTCTCCCGCAACGCGCTCAATTGCCCAGCCAAGTTGCCTCATCGCGCCCAAATCGCTCGACATAAGCGCGAGCATCACTGGCAAGGATGCGCGCCGAGAAAAAGCTAGGCTTGGTGTCGCGCAGTTGTCCGCCCAATCGGGCGAGCCGCTGGTGATCGGGCGAGCACAGCCAGACGACGCCGGTATGTTCCTCGTCCTCGACACGATAGATACCTGGCGCCGGTGCGCGAGAGTCGGGGGTCAAAGAGCACCAGCCTGCTTGGTGTTTCCATTTTTGAGTCCCACCGCTCAGGCAGTCCTCGCGGAAGCGTTGCCACAAGGCCGCCGTTTCGGGTGTTGGCCATTCCCCGGTGTCGGTAAAGGCGGCGATCTCATTGCTCCCAAGCCAGCCTCTCATCCCGGGATTGTCGAAGAACATCGCGCGCGTTTCGCGGACGGCGGTGATCGCGGCGAGCCGAGACGGTAGCCCCGCCCGGATCAACATCGCCATCGCATAGTGAGGGACGCCGGTTTCGACAGAGGCCGCGCCGGCACCGCCGACTATATCCGGGGACCAGCCGAGCGTCATGCGCCGCGTGCGCAGGGCTTCGAGCGCCCAAACCAACCGGTAGGAAAAGGCGTCCTCGACCATAGCCATATTGTCGGTGCCGATAACATTGACATC
>WNGJ01003263.1_pt1 | contig 16650 bp, 16 predicted proteins | sample 5400611 | NCBI WGS metagenome assembly WNGJ01 (sample SAMN13153375, study PRJNA577476) | soil metagenome | isolation source: 40 cm soil or saprolite under Garry oak tree replicate 1 | place: USA:California | collected 2016-06-15 | reverse complement strand
AAAATGTATGGCTTAAAATCATCGAGCTTATGTCGATCCACCGCGACATAAGCGGAGTTGCCGTCGTACGGCGAAGGTTCGATTAAATCGATCGTGCTCCACTCGGGCATTTTCGGCGTGACGTTTGACCAATTCTGGCCGTCGTCGGTGGTAACCTGGACGAGCCCATCATCTGTGCCTGCCCAGATCGTTCCTTGTTTTACTGGCGATTCGGCCAATGCAAAGACCGTATCGTAATATTCGACCGTAGTGATGTCGTTGGTCAGCGGGCCGCCACTTGGCTGCTGTTTCGATTTGTCGTTGCGCGTGAGATCGCCGCTGATTTGCGTCCAGCTGTGTCCGTGATCGGTGGATTTGAAAACGCACTCGCCCGCTGTGTAAATTACATCGGGGTTATGCGGCGAAAGCATGAGCGGCGAGACCCACTGGAAGCGATGGGGGACATTTGCCGCGCCATGGCCGGCATTGTCGAGAGGAACGGGACTGATATCCTGCACTTCCTCTTTATTTTTATCATAACGGACCCAAGCGGTGCCTTCGTCATCAGAGTAAATGACGTGCCAATCGCGGGGATCGGGCACCACGAAGCCGGATTCGCCGCCGCCTGCTTCGAACCAATTCTGCCGTCCGATCGCGCCCCAATCGGTGCGGCTAGCGATGCCGACGTTCGAGTTGTCCTGTTGCGCGCCGTAAATGTGGTAGGGAAACGCGTTGTCCACGGCGACGTGATAAAATTGCGCGGTCGGCTGGTTGTTTTGGGTTGTCCAATTCTTGCCGCCGTCAGTGGAGACGCTGGCGCCGCCGTCGTTCACATTGGCGATGCGATTTGGGTTCGTCGGGTCAATCCAAAGCCCGTGATGATCGCCGTGACGCGCGGGCAGAAGAGTGAAATTTTTTCCACCGTCAACCGATTTAAAAAGTCCTGTGTTTACAAGGTAAACTGTGTCTGCGGATCTCGGGTCAGCATAAACTTTGCTAAAATACCAGGCGCGCTGGCGAAACCGGCCGTCGTCATTCGCGCGAGTCCAATGCTGCCCGGCGTCATCCGAGCGGTAGAGCCCGCCTTCCTTGGCCTCGATGATCGCATAGACGCGATTCGAATCCGCTCCAGAAACGGCGACGCCGATCTTGCCCAGGATTCCGCTGGGAAGACCATTGCCCTCGAGGCGTTTCCACGTCACGCCGTTATCTTCCGAACGATAAAGTCCGCTGCCTGGGCCGCCACTGGAGAAAAACCATGGTTGCCGCCGCGCCTGCCAAAGCGATGCGAACACGATGTTCGGATTATGCGGATCGAAAACGATGTCGATCCCGCCAGTGTTCTCATCTTTCGATAAAACTTTCGCCCACGTTTTGCCCCCGTCGGTGGTGCGAAAAACTCCGCGCTCTTGATTTGGACCGAACGCGTGACCCAAGGCTGCAACGAGAACCACGTTCTCATTTCTCGGATCGACAATAAGTGCGCCGATCTGATGCGTGTCCTTTAAGCCGACATTCTCCCACGTTTTTCCGGCATCGATGGATTTGAAGATGCCGGTGCCGTAGGTGGTGTTGCCGCGGATCGCTGCTTCGCCGGTGCCGGCGTAAATCACATTGTGATCCGATGCCGCGACTGCGCTCGCGCCGATCGAGGAAATCGGTTGCTTGTCGAAAAGTGGAATCCAGTTCGCGCCGCCGTCACTCGTTTTCCAGACTCCGCCCGCGACCGCTCCGAAATAATACGTGTCCGGCTCGCCAACGACACCTTCGATTGCCAGTGCGCGCCCGCCGCGAAACGGACCGACTTGCCTCCAACGCATTCCGTTGAAAAACTTTTCATCGATCGTTCCAGGCGGCGTTGGGGTGGGGGATGGAGCCGATCGAAGAGAGGATGCGAGGAGGAATACAGAAACAGTGAAAATGATTCTAACCAGTCTGAGGGAGCGGCGATTTGGCGTAATCATCCGCCTAAAGTGGAAAGTTTGCGATTTAGTTCAACTGGATTTCCGCGACGTTTGGAGTTCCGCGTTTACGCGGTCCCGAGCGGAAAGCGCCTAAAGGCGGAACTCCAAACCAAGTGCGGTCGGTTTTTCCAGCGGTCTCGCTAAGCGTTAATCGCAGCCATTCCGGGTGCGTGCGCTTCCAGCGCGGTGCCACCCGCTGAGCCGCCACCAAAGTGCCGTGCAGCGTAGTAGGAGCCAACCACCAGTACTGCCGCAATCAGCTGCGCAACGAGTGTTTCGACTGTCGGGAACACCGCAAACCACAGACCCATCCACGCCGGAATGTAAGGCTTCAACGAGTCGATGGGCGTTGTGGAAATCCAATGTGCCAGCTGCATCTCCTGCGCTTGTTCGCCAACCATAACGAGCAACACAACTCCGAGGAGAATCCCAGTGGTGATTAACATTTTGCGGTACGGCAGCCGCTGCTGGAGAACGAAGGTAAGCACGGCCACCATTGCTGTCAGCACAATGCCCAGCAGCGCGCCTTTCAGCACCACCCCGCCGCCCAACCTCAGATTGTAGCTCTGCAAAAAAAGCACGACTTCAAAGCCTTCGCGATACAAGGAGGTGAATCCGAGCAGAATCAATCCCCACCAGAGACGCGACTGCGAGATCTCGGCGGCGCGCGCATTTTCCAGTAGCGTTTTGCGGCGGCGATTATGAGCGCGAATCCAGCCGCCCCAATAAATCTTATGGAAAAACCAATTCATGATCACGAGCAGAACAATCACGGCAAGCAGTCCTGTCGCGGCTTGAAGATCGAGAGCCGACATGTTGTCGCTAAGCGATCCGACAATTCGCACCGCGATACACCACGTGATCAAGGTCGCTACAAACGCCAGGCCTGCACCGAAAGCGACCGGCCGGCGATGCATGCGCTTCGGGCCAGTCATACTGGCGGTAATAGCGGCTAACACGAGAATGCATTCCAATCCTTCTCGAAACACTAGAACGCCGATGTCGAGAAACGCGACAGTCGAGCTGGTATTGGGGCGCGTCGGATCAGGCGCGCCGTTTGCGGTGATGCCTTGCCACACCAGCATCGCGACCAAAAAAAGAACGGCTGCGACGGCACCGATGCGCAGAGCGAGCTTCATTTCGGCTGAAAACTTATCACAGAGACAACCTAACTGCTGTCGATCAGTTGCATTTTTTTAGCGGCTGCTTGCTAGTGCGAAGCACATGTCGATTCGTCATTCCATAAAGCCGAGGATTGCTGGCGTCGCGATTTGTCCGCGGCCCGGTTGTGATTTTGCGTCGATCGAGTAACTTCGGCGGTGCAACGTTTTCGGGCGTTTACGTTAATCGAGATTGCCCTGTCCATTTTTATCCTGCTGTTGCTGCTCATGCTGGCGGTACCCAGCTTGACTGGCGTCATCGCAAGCAAGCGGCTGAAGCAATCCCTGGATGGGTTCAATAATCTCGTGCACCAGGCGCAAGAGCGAAGCGTGATGGAGCGGAGGCCGTACCTGATCGTTTGGAACAAGAGTGGTGTGCTATTGCGTCCGGAAGTTTTTGGAGAAGATGAGGAAGTGAAATCGACGGCACAGCTTCGTCTCAGCAAGGGAAATGTGCTGAAGCTGTGGCTCCCTGCGGCATTGGCGGAAAAACATCCATGGGAATGGATATTCTGGCCATCGGGAAACTGCGAGCCGGCGACTGTTCAGTTCAGAGGCACCGCCGGTGTATGGACGGCAAGTTACTCGCCTCTCACGGCGCAGGCCGAGGTCACCCAGTATGCAGCGAGATGAGCGACAGCGGAGTAATGAAGGAATGGCGAAGTGGAGTAACGGGATTTTCAACGCTCCAGCACTCCAACACTCTAACATTCCAGTGATGCGCGTCACGCAAGCTCGATTCCGCACAAGGTCCAGGGCCGCGTTCGCTCTGTATGAGGTCCTGCTCGGCGTGGCTATCTTTGCCATCGGGGTGATCGCGCTTGGACGCTCGGTCGAGAATTGTCTCAATGCCAGCACGATCAGCGCGGAGGAAAGCGCTGTGCGACAGATTCTGTCCGATCGGATGGCAGTAATTCAGGCGGCGCCGGGCGTGCCTGACCCGGAGAAGGAATTCAAGATCAACAGCAATTACGGCATGGTAAGGTTGATCCAGAAAAGTGCGCTTGCGGGGCTGACCGAAGAGGACAAGACGCTCCTGAGCGGAATTAATCTTGTCATGTTGACTGCCCAATGGCAGCACGCCGGCGTCCCGCAGTCGAAACGGATTCAGTTTTATGTTTATCGGTCCGAATAGGAAAGAAGCAATGCTCGATGGACGAAGTCACAATCGAGCGACGAGAATCCAGAATCCAGGGTCCAGCATCCAGTATCCGCTTCGCAGCGGCGCGTTCACGTTGCTCGAGATTATGCTGGCAGTGACGATCCTGGGAATGATGTCGCTGGCGATTTTTCGCTTTGTGCAATCGAACATGATCGCGCTGCAGCTCTCGGCGGGTACAGCTGCCGACGACGCGCAATACGACGGGTTGCGTGATCTGCTTACGGCCCAATGGCAAAGCCTGAGTCCCTTGCGTGCCAACATGATCGGAGAGCCGTTCAAGTTCGGCGATCGCGAACGCGACGTAATAAAGTGGAGTTGTGGCGCTGGACCCGCACTGCTGACTCGCTATGCGGCGGGTGACTTTTACGTGACGCTGCGGTTGCAACCGGAAAGCGAAAAAGGCAACACGCTGGATCTTGGTTTCTTACGAAAACCGCAAAAGGGTTCCGACGTTGGCGAGCCACAGGAGACCTGGATACCGCTAATCAAAAATGTGACCAGCCTCGAAATCAGCTATTTCGATCCGGGCGCGAATAATTGGTTGCCGCGGTGGCCGGGAGGTCGCCTGCCGTCGCTTATCAAGATTGCCGTGGGACGCACCGGTTCAGCTTTACCATGGGAAACAATTATTCCACTGAGACGAACACCATATTTTCAATGAAAAGGCGCTATCAGAAATTGAAATCGGGTCGGGGCGCTGCGCTGCTGTTAGCGCTTTGGGCGCTATTCTTGCTCAGCGCGATGGTGATCACATGGGTGCTCAGCATCAATTCGCGCCTCGTGGTTTCAAGTAATGCGAGCCGGGTTTTGGCCGCTGAAGCAGCGGCGTCTTCGGGCGCCGACGTTGCCTTATGCAGGGAGATCACGCCGAGCTCGCCAAACTTGCACAGGCAAATGGGTGACGGAGGAAGTTACGACGTACAGATAACCGGGGAATGCGGTCGGCTGAATTTGAATTTCCTTGTCCAGGGAGAAGACCCGAACAAATTGCGAATTCTTCGCCAGTATCTCAATCTCAAAGGCATAGACTTAAACGACCTCGACGTCATGATGGATTCTCTGCTCGATTGGGTGTCGCAAAACAGAGGACTTCACCACCTCAACGCCTGTCCCGAGACCGACGATTATCATCCCCCTCACGCTGGTCAGCTGTTTTCTGTAGATGAACTCAAAAAAGTCTGTGGCTGGGAGGAATTCACGTCCAAGCCTGGCTGGGAGCAGGATTTCACCGTCGTAGGCAACTGTGGTCCTATTGATCTCGCCTGGGCATCGCGTGACGTTTTGCGCGCGTTGCCGGGCATGGGAGACGATGGGGTTGATCGTTTCCTTCAGTTACGGCGCGGGCCAGACGGAATCGATGGAACGGCTGATGATTTTCAATTCGTCGCAACCGGTGGAACATCGGTGCCGCCTGAGGCGCAAGCTGCGTTAGGTTTGAATCCACAGCAATTTCAACAGATTCAGGCATTGGTTCAATTTAAAGGCCCGGTCATGCACATCGTGAGTGTAGGAAAATCAGGTGAGGTTACGCGTTCTGTAGAAATGGTGGTGTTGAAGCAGGTGGTGCCGGCTGGGGCACCAGCTGGCGCCACAACCGTGCTCGGGGTTGGCCGACCTCAAGTGTTCAGCTGGAAGGAGCTTTGATATCGAGCCCGGGATGCCATCTATTTTCATAATTCCAACCGCGCATGGATGGAATTTTGTCCGGTTGGCTGAGCCTGCATCGCCCCGCGAAGCTGCTGCGGGCAAAGCTGAGCAAAACGGCTCATGGAATGTGCGCAAGCTGCAAACGCTGGAAGAAGCCGTGCCGCTACTGGCTGCGACCGACGATTTTGTACTGGGGTTGCCTGTCTCGGCCGTGCTTGCCCAACGATTTCGCCTGCCGAGCGTCGATCCGGCGGAGTTTCCTGAAATGATTCGTATCCAGATCGAGAAACTGCTCCCGTTCGCGGCGGATGAAGTGACAACCGATTTTGAACTAATCCAGCAGGACGAGAACGAGAGCGTGGTTTCAGCCGTTGCGATCAGAAACGAACAGCTTACTGAGATGGCTTCGCCACTGTTGAACCGCGGTTACATACCGCGACAAATCACTGTCTACGCCGCGCAGCGCGCGAGCACCCATGCTCCCACGGGAAATGCCGTTCTTATTTATCCGGAGGGCGAGACGCTCGTTTACGCCGTGACAGAGAACGGCAAGCTGAGTCTTGCCCGGGTGTTCGAAGGCGGTAATGGCGCGCAGCTGCAACTTGAACTGCCGCAGTTGCGATTGAGCGCCGAGCTACAGGGAATAGATGCCTCGTCTCCGAACGTGTTGCTGGACGAGACCTGCTATGAACTGCGCGACACAGTGCAGGGAATTTTGGCCAGCTCCACCGAGATAGTGGGCATCGAACTGCCACCCGCACCGGTTAAGCTCAACCTTCTGCCCGAGAGCTGGCGGCGCCGTCGTTTGCAACTGGTAAGGCAGGCAGAATGGCGGAAACGACTCCTTTGGGCAGGTGGCGCTTATGGCGCGCTTCTCTTTCTCTTGCTGCTGTATCTTGGCGTGATGCGGTTTCAAATAGGGTGGTTTGACCGGAGTATTAAGCGCGACGCGCCCGGAACCGAGTTTGTGCGCGCGACAGAAGCAAAGTGGAAAGCGCTCGCACCAGCAATTGATGCGCACTATTACCCAGTCGAAATCCTGGAGGATCTTTTCGAAAGCCTGCCCAGTGCCGACGTGCGCATTACAGCGTACAACCAGTCGGCGCGTCAGATTTCCGTGGATGGCGAAGCGAATACGGCTGCTCTGGCTTATGAATTGATCGACAAGATAAAAAAGAATCCAGAGTTGCGGGCCTTCCAATTTGACATGGCCGCGCCTCGTATTCTGGCGAATAACCATGCGCAGTTTCGGGTGGAGGGAAAACCAAGATGATACCGGCGTGGTACCAACGAATGAATCCACGCGAGCGCCTGCTCTCATGGATAGTGGCCGGAACCGTATTCGTGCTGCTAAATCTTTGGATTTTGAGCTGGATCTTCGGCGCGTTGGGTAGCGCCCGCAAGGAGGTGGCAGCACGCAGAGCAACGTTGGCTGAGCAAACCCTCTACATAAAGGAACGCGATCTCTGGATGAAACGCGACGAGTGGATCCGGCAACACCAACCTACCCTCAAGAATCCAGCGGAAGCCTCCGCCCTGCTTGATCAATTGAAGGAGGTGGCCGGCAAATATAACGTTCTGGTCGAGAATCCCCAGATTGGTCCCGGGGAGACCACCCCGTATCACCAGACGGTTTTTGCCTCTATTGAAACTAAAAGCCCGTGGCCGCCGTTGGTGCATTTCCTTTACGACGTGCAGCGCCCCGACGCTTTTGTCGTGTTCGAAAATGTCAATCTGGCCATCGACGGCAGCGATCCTACGATGATGCGCGGCAGATTTAAAATCGCCCGGTGGTTTGCACCGGCGCAACTAACGAAGTAATAATACAGGCAAGCTTTATGAAATATTCCTCTACGCTAATACTCATCCTCGCTCTGCTCGGAGCGATCCACAGTCAGGCCGAGGAAGTCCTGCCACCGCAGTTTAACTTCGATCGCTACTCAAAGATGGTGGAGCATTCACCGTTCGCAGTCGCTACGGAGGTGGCGGCGCCTGCGGCTACACCTGATTTTGCAAAAGACCTTTTCATCGCCAACGCCGCGCGTTCGCCCGAAGGTGATATGGTGACACTCGCTTCCACTTCGGATCACAACTTCAAGAAATACCTTACCACCAGGGAGCCAGTCGACGGCTACAGCATTGCCAACATCGAATGGTCGGACAAGGTGGGTGCGACCAAGGTGACAATTAGCAAGGACGGAAATTTTGCGACCCTCACGTTTAACCAGGCGCTCTTGTCACAATCCGGGCCGAATCCAGGTCTTGCCGCCAGAGCGATGGCGCCGCCCATGCCTGCAATGCCTAACCCCGCCGTTCTCAAGCCGCTCTCACAGAATCTACCTCCTGGGTTGCCGGCGGAAGTGCAACAGTTGATTCCGTCTAAAGACGCCGCTCGGCCTCATGCACGTGGCTTGATTCAGCGGAACTCCAACTCCAGAATTCCTGCGAGAATACCTAATCAGGCACCAGCTGCTGCAGCTGCTAAGCAGTAAGTTGCCGGGATCGCCGCGCAACGGCTATCCGCCGCCCGGATCGTCGTCTCCCGTGTCGGGCTGTCGGTCCGGCCCTGCCGAATATAAATCGTAGCCGCCTGGGTTTTTCAGACCAGGATTACGATAAATGTAATTGCTGCCCCAGGGATCTTTTGGCATTTCTTTGAACAATTGATACCAGCGAGTAGGTCGCGGGTCATTCTGCGGTTGGGTCACCAACGCCTGCAAACCTTGTTCATTGCTCGGATAAAAACCGTTCATGCTTTCGTAGAGTTGCAGCTGTGTCTTGATCGCCTGAACGTCGGCTTGAACGCGCATGCTTTTGGCGATGCCCGTCGTATTGCCGAGCTTTGAAATCGCTACTCCCAGTATGATCACGATGATGCTGACTACGAGCATGATCTCCAGTAGCGTGAACCCCTGCTGTTTTCTTGTTGTTCTCATCTTAAATAAAGGAGCGTCCCTCCGTCCTGTGCGCGCCTATATTACTCCGGTCTTCGAGAATTGCTAGTGGCCGACGCGCAGGAGATAATCCGACTTATCCCAAATATACTTTAGTTGGATCTGGGTCGCGCGGATCGCGGCCGAGCCGGTGTCAATTCCGCTACCGAGGACGAGCTCGTTCGCGCCCACTTTCAAGATTGTGGCCGGTATAATTTTCTGGGCGCGCAGCCACCCGGTATAGTGAAAATGCATTTGTGGCGAGAGCGCTTCGACTTCGCCGCGATAACCGGGATCACCCAGGTCTGGCAGCGTCAGAGAAACTGGCCCGATATCCTGGCCGTTGAGATAAACTTCCGGTGGAGAATCGACTCGAGGGTTGGCAATTTCGAAAGTCAACAGGGCCGTCAGCGGTTGCGCTTCGATTGGGAATTGGAACACGGCGTTTTCCTGGGTCTGTGCATCAATCCGGATCGGATCAGCCGCGAGAGTTGCCGTGACAGTTCCAAAGTTCTCGACGTCTTCCGGGGGCGCGTGCAGCGTGGGGACTGAGGAGAACGGCTCCGGAATTACATCACGATGTTCCGCATTCACCGGATGCACGACCTCACTGCTCGTCATCCAATCGAGATACGCTCCACGGATCGTTTTTCCATCGCCGGGGACCTCGATATCGATAGCAGAAGCGCCGGTCATCGGAATGATGACAGAATCTGAACTGGGCAGATTCATGCCGACACCAAGAGTGCCCGAGCGCAAAATGTGTGTGCCAGATTCGTCCCATGCGATCAATTCAGGCTGCTGATTCGGTTTATCGTCGAAGAACAACCGGAAAAAGAGAACTTGATATTCGGGGCCGGGTTGCGTCACGCGAATGCGAAACACGCTCTTGGACATCGCACCGCGTTCGGTCGTCTCGCCTGGCAGCAGAGTGAGTGCTTCCACCCATGCCGGCGCGTTTTGCGTTTTCGAATTGCGAGGCGCGGTTTGGCGCAAGTCCAGCCAGACGCTTTCGGGGACCGGTTGCGCCATCATATCAATCACGTCAGCCGGAGAGGGCAGGGCGTCGCTTAAAGCTTCCTGCGCGCATACGCGGGAAACCGCAGCGAAGAAGATCGCAAGAAGAACAACGCGAACTAACATCGGGTTCGCGAGATTATTCGCAGACAGCCGTTTTGCAAGCGTTCAGTTTCAATGCGGCCTGACTTGCAGGCTGTGCGTCATCTCAAATACCGCCGACAATATGCTGAAAACAACCAGACCCACCAGAACAGCGATCACCACGATGACTACCGGCGGAATAAGTTGCGAGATTATGCCGACGCTCCGATCAAGTTCGCGCTCATAAACGTCGGCGATAGCTTGCGTAGTCTCGGCGAAATGGCCGGTTTGTTCGCCGACTGACATCATATCGGTAAATAAATCTGGGAACATTTTTTGCTCTTGCAAAGCGGCGGAGAGCGTCGCGCCATCGATGACTGCCTTCCGTACTTCGCCCAGCTTGACTTCGAGGAAGCGGTTGCCGGCAATTTCAGTGACCAGATCAAGAGAGCGAAGAAGAGGAACCCCATTTTCCATTAGGGTTCCCAATGTGCGCGAGAACTGCGCGTAGTAACGGTGGCGAATGACCCCTCCGTATCCGGGGATCAGCAGCCGGAAACGATCCCATGCGATACGTCCTTCCTCAGCGCGCACAAAGGCGCGGAAACCAACGACTGCGCCAATCACTGCGAGGATGCCGGCCCACCAATAGCCTGTGATCGCATGATGAACTTGCAGCAGAATCCGCGTAGGCAATGGAAGCGCGCCGCCAGTTTGTGCCATAAACCCGGTCAACTGCGGCACCATGAACGTGATGAAAATTGTGACGAGCACTGCGCCGGCCAGCGCGAGAAATGCCGGATAAATCAAGGCCTGTTGCACGCGATCTCGCAGGTCTTTTGCCTGCATCAAATGCTTGACCAGCCGAAGCAAAATTTGCGGCAGCGCTCCGCTCGCCTCGCCCGCAGCCACGAGATTTACATAGAGCGGCTGGAAAATTCGTGGCATCCCACTCAAGGCTTGCGAAAAACTGCGACCATCGATCAGGCCCTGGTGCAGCGTATGCGTCATTTGCTGAACGCGCGGCTGCTTCAAACGTTTTTTCAAAATCGACAACGCTTCGTCGAGCGTCATCCCTGCTTGCAGCAAATGCGCGAGTTGCTCGGTAAAAATGAGCAGTTGACCGTGCGGAATTTTCAGGTTCTTCGTGGGCGCTTCAGGAAGCGCCCCGGCTTGACTTACCACTTTTGGCTCCGTGCCCAGCACTTCGATCCGGATCGGAACGCAGTGTTGCAATTCAATTTGCCGGATCGCAACGGCTCGATCCGGGCAGTCGAGCACGCCTTCTACGAGACCGCCCTGCGCGTCGCGGGCGCGATAAGCAAACTGTGGCATCGGCGTGGAAAATAATCCGAAACCTCAAATCGCAAACTGGAATCTGGCTTCGCTAGGTTGATTGGTTAAAAAGTTAAGATTCGTTTCGAACGAATCTAAGGTTTTTAACGAATCACGAATCACCTAGGCTTGTCCCTGATTGGCGCATAGGTCAAAATTTTACTTGTCATGCTGTCGGATTCTGGTAAGACCGCCCGGACATGAGATGTGCAGCAGCAACGATCGTGATCGTTTCTATTGCGTTCGTTTCGCAGGCATTCGCGGTTTTACGGCCGCTTTTCCCTGCGAAAGCGTCGCCGCCATTTAGCGGCGAACTGATCGTGATAGGAAACGATTCGATCCAGCATCCCGCTAAGCAAACGCCTGCTACAGCGCCAAGGTAACGGCTCTGTCAGTCGCGAGACGCAGGCGCGCCGCCTGCGTGACAGGAGCTTTCTCACTTCTGATCCAGACGTCGTCGCTTCAGCACTGTTCATCGCATAGATGGCAAAACTCCTGCGTATCTGGTTTCGCGTTTGTGCAAAAAAATTGGGAGTGTCGTTCTCGCGTCTCGTTGCCGACGCACATCGCGATGGAAAGCGTTTCGTTGTGCGTGCGGATGAAAAGCTGACTGCGTTTATGGAACTTGAATCGGCAATTCGTGATGGCCAGCGGTTCGCTGCGGTGCCTTGTTAGATGCGTGGTTCCGGCACACGGAAAAACTTATCGGTATAAGGATCTGTAACTACTGTTCCCGGGGCGAATCCGGTGACGTCGACCCACGCGCCAGTGAAGGGATTTGCACAAGATGAGGGCTACCACAAATCGGAATGCCATACGGAATAAGATTCTCGGCGACCTCTGCGGCAGCGTCGACAGCATCTTCAAGGGTCTTCGGGTTCTTAGCGATGACAGCCTCCTTAAACTCTACGCTGACGCTTCCCACCTTCGCCTTGAGCGGCTGCTTGGTGGCGCGCTCAGCCAGTCCGCCAATGTGACGCAAAAGCCTGTTCGCCCACGAGAATCCACAGTTGCGACGCATCCCCACTCCAACCGGCTTTGCTGAGGTTGTCGGCGACGATTTCCCAATACCGCTTCACTGAGGGATTCTGCCTCTTTCGCTCTCCACACAGCAATAACAAAATGATATGATGCGACTTTCGTGACATCGACGACTCGACACGCTTACGAAGCCCAACAGCGCAAAGATCATCGCCGCGTCGATCTAATCTCCGATGCGCTGCTATTCGGTCGGCTGTGGTACGAAAAAGCCCCGGATGCTGTCGATTACGCGAAATTCTACAGCCGTTCAGAGCAATTCATCCAAAGCGTATTCAGGGCGTGAGTTTGTAGATCGATCCGTCGTCGTTATCGCCTCCATGAACGGTGGCGCCGTAAAAGTTTCCGAACTGATCAACAACCATGCCGTTATAGGGAAAGGCTCCATCTGGAGGGCCTTGGAAGGGATGAACCACAGTCTCGGTCCACTGACTGCTGGTAACAGGACTTAGCTTAAAGATAGTGCCACTACCCAAACCACCTTCACTCGTAGTCCCATAGAGATTGCCAGGCTCATCAAAAATGAGATTGCTGATGGGGCTGTTACCGTCGGTTCCGCCTTGGAAGCTATAAAGTACCCTCTCCTCCCATTCACCGATAGGTCGGGGAGACAGCTCGTAAACAGCGCCAATGCCGTTCTCCCCGCCGTAATAAGTGGTTCCGTAGATATTACCCCCACGGTCGAAGAGCAGCGCGCCATAAGGAAAACTCCCGTCTGGTTGGCCTTGGAAGGAATAAATCGTCCTGAAATGCCATCCTCCAGCTCCACTCGGCGTTAGCTCGAAAACAACTCCGCTTCCATAATTACCACCGGTGGTGGCCGCACCGTAGAGATGGCCTTTGCGCAGAATCATCCTTCCAGCCGAGCCGCTGCTACCGTCAGCACCACCCGTAAATGCATGAATGACTCTGAAGTCCCAAGCTCCACCCGCCTGATGAATTTTGTAAATCGTTCCTAAGCCGTACGCGCCACCGGTCGGAGTCATTCCGTAGACATTGCCGCTCCGATCCACTGTCACCCTGGCACCGGGCCCGGAGCCATCATCTCCGCCAGTAAAAGCATGAATTACACTCTGGGTCCAAGTTCCTCCGGAGTTTGTTAGCTTGTAAACTACGCCGCAGCCGCCTTCACAGCTACCTGAACCGCCCGTAACAGCCGAGCCGTACAAGTTGCCTTCGCGATCCAGCGTGACTCCTTTATATGGCTCGCCTCCATCGGCGCCGCCTGTGAAGCTGTAAAGCACCGTGTGCATCCAGCCATCAACTGTGGGGCTCAGGCGAAAAACTGTGCCCCCTCCAAAATCCCCACCGAGCACGGTCGTGCCATAAATATTACCCGCGCTGTCCGTCTCTAAGTCGGTGTCGGCGTATTCGCCATCTTCGTCCCCGGCGAAGCCATAGATCACGTTAACGGTCTCTACTGGGAGAACGCCGATAGCTTTCGGAGCCGGCCCAATCAAAAGGCAGGTTAGTGCCAAGACGACAAGAAAAATTGGAGTTAGGTGGATTACTGGCTTCATGGTTCTTCCTTTGCTTTCCCCGCTGAGCTGATCGTTGGAATTCCAGGGTCCCGAGGAGACGAAGAACCTAGCGGGGGAAAGTCCTACGCCTGATTCGGGACCCGTTGAACGGCTTTGATTGTGGCAAAAATCAAGTCAGCCGTCAAGACAATTCGCCGCAACCGCTCATCTCCGATTCCAGTTCCCGAAACGCCGTCAGCATTTCATCCGCGTGCACAATAAAACGTTTTCCGTCGTGATGTGCGTCAGCAATCCAGATTGTTCGCGCTTCACAATCGAAAGCTGCAACGTAGCCCGAACTCCAACCCGCTTTCTTGAGATTCGTTTTCGGAAGTTCTACTGATTGTTCTCGGCCACTTGCGGTGCCGGTTTGCTCACTTCGAGCTGGGGCGCTCATCTTCAGGATTTAGGCAGCCTGCTCTGGAACCTGAGCCGCGAGAATCTTCATCCCTTTTTGCTGCTCGGCGATGATCGCTTCAAGTTTGGTGATGGTTGCTTGGAAGTCTTTGCGTTGTTGCGCGTAACCCAACGCGGTATTGCTGCCGCCCATACTGCGGAGCGGAACTTCAGGAGAATGCGGCTCGGTCTCCTGGACATCCAGAGCTGCTAGGCAAATCGGCAAACGAAGCACGCAAATACTTTGCCGCACAATTCACGGTGCGTTTTCTAAGTCACAAAGTAACAGAGCTGTTACCAACTAATTCTTGCGAATACGTCGCCCGGGTCAAGGCTCGTCTCTAACCTCACAGGGTCCCACTAGTGTTCAACTAATGAAATCACATGCAACCAAACAGAAAACTCGAGACGAGTAACTTACAGGATCAAATAAATGCCAACGTCGGCCCTTTCGACCACAGCAAGCTTTACCAGAAAGTAATCGAGGGCGGACTTTGTTGTTCGCCATAGGAAGGAATAGTTCGCAATGAAAATATGTCATGCATCCATTCTTGTCGTTCTCAGCCTGTTCGCCGCCCACTCGACCCGAGCCGCCGATTGGGAAATTGTTGCCAGCGCTAATGCTGGCAGGCAGGCTAATAGTTTGTCTTCGGTCGCAGCGGTGGCGGATAATGATGTTTGGGCGGTCGGATGGGCCTTCAACGCGCAGCTCAACGCTTACCGCACCGTAACTGAACATTGGAACGGCACACGCTGGTCTCTTGTGAGAAGTCCGAACGCGACGAACGGCTACAATCTCCTCAATGGCGTCGCCGTCGTCGCGGCAAATGACGTCTGGGCGGTTGGCCAGGCAGCCATCGGCAGCACTTACAACACGCTGGTGGAACATTGGAATGGAGTGGCGTGGAGTATTGTTCCCAGTCCTAATGTGGCCGGCAGTTCCAATGTCCTGGAAGCGATTTCGGTGGTGTCGGCCAACGACATCTGGGCGGTTGGTTACTCAACCGATAGCAACTTTAATAATCATTCGCTCACGATTCATTGGAATGGTGCTACCTGGAGTATCGTGCCCACGCCGGGCGTTAACGATGATATCCTCTTCGGGGTGGATGCGGTCGCCTCAAACGATGTCTGGGCCGTGGGCAAATCGTTTCAGGAAGCAAAGACCCTCACAATTCACTGGAACGGGTCTAACTGGAGCATAGTTCCCAGCCCGAATGGCATTGGCGATAACATTCTCTTTGGCGTGGCGACGATCGCTTCGAATAATGTCTGGGCGGTCGGCAACGCGGGAAGCTCAAGCACGCTCGCTGAACACTGGGATGGCACGACTTGGAGTATCGTGCCAACACCCGATTTCGACCCCAACGCTACCAATCAGGTCCTCGTCGGCATCGTCGCGCTATCGAGTAACAATATTTGGACTGCGGGTCAGTATATTGTGCCGCTCCAAGGCAGCGCCCAGTTCACTTTGACAGAAAACTGGGATGGCTCGCAGTGGAATTTTGTTCCGAGTCCGAACGCCCCAAATTCCAATAACCGCTTGCACGGGATCACCGCCACACCGAATGGCACGCTTTGGGCGGTCGGGACAACAGGCGTCTTCACCAGACCCGAGCGCACTCTAATCCTGCGGAAGAACCCGTAACCGGATCGAATCTTGAGAATCCCTTCTCTTGTTCTGTGTTGCCTCCTCTTCCCTGCCTTGACGGCTGTCGTCGGTTGCGTGTAATTCGGGACCACCACTCCATATGAAAATTCGTTCTGTACCGCTAAATGCCACCATTTCCACTTGCCTGGTTTCACTCATTGCGCTCGCCAGCGCTTCGGCTCAGCTGGCGCCCACAACAAGGGTGCCCCGAAATGTGCCACTTGAAACGTACGATAATCCGCCTGCGCCTCCTCGAAAGATAGAGACCTCGCCGCCAATGGTCTCGCAGTTCGGTTCATTCATCAGTCACCAGGTGAATGTTAATGCGAGTGGGCAGAATATCCTCGGCGACGCGGCGAATGAGTGCTCCATTTCCGTTGACCCCACGAACCTGAGCAAGATGACAATCGCCTGGAGACAATTCAACGACGTTACCTCCAACTTCCGACAGGCCGGCTGGGGATTCACCACCGACAGTGGCACGACTTGGACGTTTCCCGGTGTTTTGGAGAATAACGTCTTCCGCAGCGACCCGGTGACAAATTCCAATGAGATCGGGCAGTTTTTCTACCTTAGCCTTCAGTCGGACGTTAACCTGTCATTTTTTTGCGACGACTTGTGGCGCTCGATAAACGGTGGCCAGTCCTGGACCTTACTCTCGGGCGAAAGAGGCGGCGGCGGAGGCGACAAGCAATGGTTCACCATCGATAAGACCAACGGCCCTGGACATGGCTTTCAGTACCAGTCAGACGACGGTATTAACT
>WNGJ01003262.1_pt1 | contig 16650 bp, 9 predicted proteins | sample 5400611 | NCBI WGS metagenome assembly WNGJ01 (sample SAMN13153375, study PRJNA577476) | soil metagenome | isolation source: 40 cm soil or saprolite under Garry oak tree replicate 1 | place: USA:California | collected 2016-06-15 | reverse complement strand
CTTGAGGAGCCGGCGGATACGCCGCTCCGGCACCACCGCGCGCACGATGTGCTCGGCGCGCTGCAGCGGCGCCACGCGGATCAGGAACTCGTGGGGCGTGATGTGGGAGAAGTCGTTGCGCAGGTAGCCGGGAGCGACCTGCGGATTGACGTAGCGCTCCTCGACCTGGAGCGGGGTGCCGTCCTCGAAATGAGTGAGGAGCGAGTAGTCGAGCGCCGCGCCGGGCTTGACCCCGCAGCGCTCGGCGAGCTCGCGCGAGGCGCTCACCGACTCGAGCGCGTGCACGCGCACGCGATGCTGCCTGCCGCGCGCGCGGATCTCGTCGGCGATGTTGCGCACCTCGAGGGGGTGGGCGTGCACGCGCTGCTCGGCGACGAAGGTGCCGACTCCGGCCACCCGGACCAGCACCCCGTCCGCGGCCAGCTCGCGGAGCGCCCGGTTCGCGGTCATGCGCGAGACGGTCAGGGTGCGGGTGAGCTCGTTCTCGGAGGGCACGCGCTCGCCGGCACGCAGCGCCCCGCCCGCGATCCGCTCGAGGATGAAGTCCTTCACCTGGAGGTAGCGCGCGGCGGCCTGGGGCAGGGACATTGGGGGCGGATCGCGAGGGACTGCGAGGGGCGCCATGGTGGCACCGGGCGGGCCGAGTTGTCTATACAGGTTCAGGGTGCAGACCGGGGCGTCCAGGGCGAGGACCGGGCGCGGCGCGCTCCCCGAAGCCCGGCGCCCAAGCCGCGCTGTTCCCTGCGCGCCCCGGTTCCGGTAAAATGCGCGGCCCCCCGCGGGCTGCGGCCGCGCGGGGACGGGTGGCTGGTGTCGCGCGGCGGAGCGGACTGAAGAGCGCGGCACCCCCGAGAAAAGGTATGACCGGAAGCCCCCCGCGGGGCTTTTTGTTTTTCGGTGGGCCTCGGGGCCCTTTTTTTGTTTGCGGCACTGGGACGGACGGGAACGAAGGCGATGAAGACGGTCACGGTGGACTTGCGCGAGCGCTTGTGGGCACTGCTCGAGCCGCTGCTCACGCGGCTCGGGTACGAGCTCGTCGAGCTCGATTACGCCCCGGGCCACGGCCGCTCGCTCCTGCGGCTCTACATCGACGCGCAAGCGGGCGTCGGGCTCGATGACTGCGAGCGCGTCAGCCGCGAGGTGTCCTCGATCCTCGACGTCGAGGACCCGATCCCGTCCGCCTACACGCTGGAGGTGTCCTCGCCGGGATTCGACCGGCTGCTGCGCACCCGGGCGCACTTCGGGCGCTTCGTCGGCTCCCGGGTGTTCGTCGAGCTCAAGGAGCCGCGCGCCGGGCGGCGGCGCTACACCGGAACGCTGCTCACGGTGGATGAGGGCGGCATCGCGCTCGAGGTCGACCGCGAGCGCGTGGCGATGAGGTTTGCGGAGATTGGCGAGGCGAGGCTTGCGTCCTGACGGGCGCTCGCGTGTTAGAGAGGTACGCGGCACAGTGAACAAGGAAATCCTGATGGTGGTGGACGCCGTCTCCAACGAGAAGGGCGTCGACAAGGAAGTGATCTTCGAGGCGCTCGAAGCCGCGCTCGCGTCCGCGACCCGCAAGAAACACGGCGAGGAGTGGGACGTGCGCGTCGCCATCGACCGCAAGAGCGGCGACTACGAGACCTTCCGGCGCTGGAAGGTGTTCGCCGACGACTCCAAGGAGCTCGAGGTGCCCGAGCACGAGCTGCGGCTCGAGGACGCGCTCGAGCTCGATCCCAAGGCTGAAGCGGGCGGCTACGTCGAGGAGCCTATGGAGTCGGTGGCCTTCGGGCGGATCGCCGCCCAGCAGGCCAAGCAGGTGATCGTTCAGAAAGTGCGCGAGGCCGAGCGCGCCCAGGTCGTCGACGCCTACCGCGACCGCGTCGGCACGCTGGTGGGCGGGGTGGTCAAGCGCGTCGACCGCAACGGCATCTACATCGACCTCGGCGGCAACGCGGAAGGCTTCGTGCCGCGCATCGACATGATCCCGCGCGAGCAGGCGAAGCCCCAGGACCGCATCAAGGCGTACCTGAAGGAGGTGCGCTCGGAGCCGCGCGGTCCGCAGCTGTTCCTGACGCGCACGGCGCCCGAGTTTCTGATCGAGCTCTTCAAGCTCGAAGTCCCCGAGGTCGGGCAGGGCCTCATCCAGATCCTCGGCGCGGCGCGCGACGCCGGAGTGCGCGCCAAGATCGCGGTGCGCAGCAACGACCCGCGCATCGATCCGGTGGGGGCCTGCGTCGGCATGCGCGGCTCGCGCGTGCAGGCGGTGTCCAACGAGATCGCCGGCGAGCGCGTCGACATCATTCCCTACATCGACAATCCGGCGCAGTTCGTGATCAACGCCATGTCGCCGGCGGAGGTCATGTCGATCGTCGTGGACGAGGACGCGCACAGCATGGACATCGCGGTGGCGGAGGACAAGCTGTCGCAGGCGATCGGGCGCGGCGGCCAGAACATCCGCCTCGCGAGCCAGCTCAGCGGCTGGGATCTCAACGTCATGACCGAATCCGACGCCGAGACCAAGAGCGAGACGGAGGCGAAGGAACTCGTGCAGAACTTCATGAAGCAGCTCGACGTGGACGAGGACGTCGCCACGATCCTCGCGCAGGAGGGCTTCTCGACCATCGAGGAGATCGCCTACGTGCCGCAGGCCGAGCTCGCCGCGATCGAGGAGTTCGACGAGGGCATCGTGAAGGAGCTGCGCAATCGCGCGCGCGACGTGCTGCTCACGCAGGCGATCGCGAGCGAAGAAACGCTCGATCAGTCGATGCCGGCCGATGACCTGCTGCTGCTCGAGGGCATGAGCCCGGACCTGGCGCTCACCCTCGCGCGGCGCGGGGTGCGCACGCGCGAGGATCTCGCCGAGCAGTCGGTCGACGAGCTCGCGGACATCGAGGGGCTGGCCGCCGACCAGGCGGCGAAGCTCATCATGACCGCGCGCGCCCCGTGGTTCGAGGCAGGTTAAGCGTATGGCGGAAGTGACCGTTTCCCAGTTTGCCGAGGTTCTCAAGGTGCCGGTCGACCGGCTGCTGGTGCAGCTCGACCAGGCCGGCATCAAGGTGTCGGGCCCCGACGCGCGCATCAGCGACGACGCCAAGCTCGAGCTGCTGACGCACCTGCGCCGCAGCCACGGGAGCGAGGCGGACGGCGACGGCGCGCCGCGCCGCATCACGCTCAAGCGCAAGACCCAGAGCGAGCTGAAGCTGGCGAGCGCCCAGGGGCGCGCCCGCACCGTGAACGTGGAAGTGCGCCGCAAGCGTACCTACATCAAGCGCGACGTGCTGGAAGAGCGCGCGCGCGCGCAGCAGGACGAGATCGATCACCGCCGACGCGAGGCCGAGGAGGCCGCGCGCGCGGAGAGCGAGCGCGCCGAGGCCGAGCGGCGCGAGCGCGAGCGGCTCGAGGCCGAGAACCGCCGCCGGGTCGAGCAGGAGGAGGAGGGGCGCCGCCGCGCCGCCGAAGATGCCCGCCGCGCCGCCGAGCAGCACACCCGCGAGGACGAGGCGCGACGCACGCGCGAGCGCGAGGAGCACGAGCGGCGCGAGGGCGACCGGGAGCGCCCGCAGGCGAGTCCCCCGCCCCCACCGGTCGCGCGCGAGCGCGTCGCCGCCGCCGCCGCTCCGGCGGCCGCGGCCGACGACAAGCAAACCCGCTACGGCCGCCAGGAGCTGCACGTCACCGGCGACGTCAGCTCGCGCTATAAGAAGAAACGCCGCGCCAAGGCGCGCCCCGTTCCGGCCTCCGCCGAGGGCCGGCACGGATTCGAGATGCCGACCGCACCGGTGGTGCGCGAGGTCGGCGTCGGCGAGACCGTCACGGTGGCGGAGCTGGCGCAGAAGATGGCCGTGAAGGCGACCGAGGTCATCAAGGCGCTCATGAACATGGGCGTCATGGCCACCATCAACCAGCCGATCGACCAGGACACCGCGGTGCTCGTGGTCGAAGAGATGGGCCACACGCCGAAGGTCCTCAAGGAGAACCAGATCGAGGAGGGCCTGCAGGGAGCGCAGGCCGAGGCGGAAGTTGCGCCGCGTCCGCCGGTCGTGACCGTCATGGGTCACGTCGACCACGGCAAGACCTCGCTCCTCGACTACATCCGCCGCACCAAGGTCGCGGCAGGCGAGGCGGGCGGCATCACCCAGCACATCGGCGCCTATCACGTCGAGACCCCGAAGGGCGTGATCACCTTCCTCGATACCCCGGGCCACGCGGCATTCACGGCCATGCGGGCGCGCGGCGCCAAGGCCACCGACATCGTGGTGCTGGTGGTCGCGGCCGACGACGGCGTGATGCCGCAGACCATCGAGGCCGTCCAGCACGCGCGCGCCGCCAGCGTGCCGATCGTGGTGGCCGTCAACAAGATCGACAAGAGCGACGCCGACCCGGACCGCGTGCGCACCGAGCTCTCGAAGCACGAGGTGATTTCCGAGGATTGGGGCGGGCAGAACATGTTCGTGCCGGTCTCGGCGCGCACCGGACAGGGGATCGATCAGCTGCTCGATGCGATCCTGCTGCAGGCGGAAGTTCTCGAGCTCGGCGCGCCGCGCACCGGGCTCGCCTCCGGTGTGGTGATCGAATCGAGCGTGGAGAAGGGGCGCGGCGCGGTGGCGACGGTGCTCGTGAAGAAGGGTACGTTGCGCCTCGGCGATCCGATCATCGCAGGCTCCGAGTACGGGCGGGTGCGCGCGATGTTCGACGAGAACGGCAAGGCGGTCACCGAGGCGCCGCCCTCGATGCCGGTGGTGGTACTCGGCCTCTCGAGCGCTCCCAACGCCGGGGATGACCTGCTGGTGGTGGAGAGCGAGCGCAAAGCTCGCGAGGTGGCGCTCTACCGGCAGGGCAAGTTCCGCGACGTCAAGCTCGCGCGCCAGACACCGCGCGGCGAGGACGCGTTCTCGCAGATCGGCGAGGACAAGGCGGGGCTGGTGTCGGTGCTCATCAAGGCCGACGTGCAGGGCAGCGCCGAGGCGCTGCGCGATGCGCTCACCAAGCTCTCCACCGAGGAGGTTCAGGTGAAGATCGTCGCCAGCGGCCTGGGCGGCATCACCGTCTCCGACGTGCAGCTCGCCGCGGCCTCCAAGGCGCTCGTCATCGGCTTCAACGTGCGCGCCGATGCCGGTGCGCGCGAGGCGGTCAAGGAGACCGGAGTCGAGGTGCGTTACTACAGCATCATCTACGAGGCCATCGACGACGTGAAGCAGATGATGACCGGGATGCTGCGGCCCGAGGTCAAGGAGCAGATCGTGGGCGTGGCGCAGGTGCGCGACGTGTTCCGCTCGAGCAAGTTCGGCGTGGTGGCGGGCTGCCTCGTGACCGAGGGCTACGTCCGGCGCAACCATCCGATCCGCGTGCTGCGCGATAACGTAGTCATCTTCGAGGGCGCGCTCGAGTCGCTGCGCCGCTTCAAGGACGACGTGAACGAGGTGCGCGCCGGCACCGAGTGCGGTATCGGCGTCAAGAACTACCAGGACGTGCGCGCCGGCGATCAGATCGAGTGCTTCGCGCGCATCGAGGTCGCGAGAACCCTGCAGTAATGACGCAGGCCCGCACCCAACGGCTGGAGTCCGAGATCCAGCGGGCGCTCGCGACGCTGATCGCACGCGAGCTGAAGGATCCGCGCGTCGGCAACGTGACCATCACGGCGGTGAGCATCGCGGCCGACATGGCCACGGCGCGCGTGTTCTTCACGCCCTTTGCCTCGCAGCACACCCCGCACGAGGTGAGCAGCGGACTCACTCACGCCGCGGGCTTCCTGCGGGGCGAGCTCGGGCGGCGGCTGGCGCTGCGCTATGCGCCGCGGCTCGAGTTCGTGTTCGACGAGAGCGTCGAGGACGCGGCGCGCCTCACGAGCCTCATCAACCGCGCGGTCGCCGGCGCGCCAGCCGGCGCCGACGCCACGACGTCGCAACCCGCCCCCGACGCGGACCCCGGGGGGCCTGAGACCGGCGCCGGCCCCCCGGGGCGCTCCAACCCCTGACCCGCATGCCCAGCGGCATCCTGCTGCTCGACAAGCCGCGGGGCCTCACGTCGAATGCAGCACTGCAGCGCGTTCGGGCGCTCCTCTCGCGTCCGAAGGCGGGCCACGTCGGAACCCTCGACCCGCTCGCCACCGGCATGCTGCCGCTTTGCCTCGGCGAGGCCACCAAGATCGCCGGCGAGATCCTCGCCGCCCGTAAGCGCTATCGCTTCACGCTGAGCCTCGGCGAGCGCACCGCGACCGGGGATGCGGAAGGCGCGGTCACCGCGAGCGCGCCCGTGCCGCCGCTCGAGCGCGGCGCGGTCGAGGCGGTGCTGGCGCAGTTCCGCGGCCGCCAGAAGCAGATTCCACCGATGTACTCGGCGCTGAAGCGCGCCGGACAGCCTCTCTACCGGCTCGCGCGCTCAGGGGTGACCGTCGAGCGCGCCGCGCGCGAGGTGGAGCTGTTCGAGCTCGAGCTGCTCCGGCTCGAGACCGCGGGCCTCGAGCTCGAGATACTGTGCTCGAAGGGCACCTACGTTCGCGCGCTGGCCGAGGACCTGGCGCAGGCTCTCGGTACCTGCGGCCACGTGAGCGCGCTGAGAAGGCTCTACGTCGAGCCTTTCGCAGCCGAGCCGATGCAGACGCTCGAGTCGCTGGCAGAGGTGCGGGCCCGGGGAGCTTGGCCCGCGCTGCTGCCGCCCGACTGGCCGCTCGCGCATCTCGCCGCGGTGCGCCTCGAAGCGGACGAGGCGCGCCGGCTCCTCCAGGGGCAGAGCGTGCCGGCGCAGGTTCCCGAAGCGCCCGCGCGGGTGCGCCTGTACGACGACAGCGGCGTGTTCCTCGGTCTCGGAGAGGCGGACGGGCGCGCGGTGCGACCGCGCCGGCTTCTCAACCCCGGGGTTTGAGCCTCAGCGGCCGTGCACGGTCACCGAGGGATCGAGCATCCGCAGCGCCGGTCCCAGCTCGCGCTGGCCGGTGCGCTGGAGGTCGTTCCGGGTGTACGTCTGGCCGAATCCAACGCACTCGTCGGCCTTCACCGGAATGCGGGTCGCCGTGTCGGAAACGCAGTCCCGCCGAGGGGCCGCGGCGAGCGAAGCGGCTCTCGCCACGTCGCGCGCCGGGGTCGGGGCGACCGTGGCGCATGCCATGAGCGTGAGGAGCAGGAAGGCGCCGGTGAGGAGGGTCTTGAGCATCGAAAGTTACCTCATCCCGATGCTAGAACCGGCCCGAGCGCCGCGCAAGCGTTTCCGCCTCCGCGGTGGGCTTCGCGGGCGCGAGGAACTGCCGCTCGAGATCCGCGGGCGAAAGCGGACGCGCGAGGAGAAACCCCTGCGCCTCCTGACAGCCTCGCGAGCGCAGCCACTCGAGCTGCCCGGGACGCTCGATCCCCTCGGCCGTCACGGTGACCCCGAGGCTCTCGGCCAGCGACAGGATGGCGTTGGCGATGGCGGCGTTGCCCGCGGCAGTGTCCACGTCGTGCACGAACGCCTTGTCGATCTTGATGCGGTCGGGCGGAAAGCGGGTGATGTAGGCGAGCGAGGAATAGCCGGTGCCGAAGTCATCGAGCGCGACCCGGCAGCCGAGCTCGCGCAGCCGCTTGAGCGCCGTGCGCCCGGCGGCGGAGTCCTTGATCAGCACCGATTCGGTGATCTCCACCTCGATCAGAGACGCAGGAATCATGGCCGCCGCCGTCTCCTCGGCGATGACGCGCGCCGGGTCGCCATGCAGCAGGTCCTTGCCAGAGACGTTGATGGCCACCGGCACGGTGAAGCCGCGGTCTAGCCACGCGCGCAGCTGCCTGCACACCGCGCGCACCACCCAGCTGCCGATGTCGAGGATCAGGCCGCTGTCCTCGGCGATCTCGATGAAGCGCGTCGGCGGGATATCGCCGTACTCCGAGTCGCACCAGCGCAGCAGCGCCTCGACGCCCACCAGTTGATTGTCCCGCAGACGGAATTTGGGCTGATACACCAGGCGCAGGCGATCCTCGGCCACAGCGCGGCGCAGCCGCGCCTCGAGGTCGAGCCAGTTGCTCAACCGGCTGCTCATCGCAGGCGTGTAGACGGCAACCGACTCGGCGGCGCCGCTCTTGGCCTGGTACATGGCGGTGTCGGCGTGCTTGAGCACGGTGACGACGTCGCCGCCGTCGTCCGGATAGACGGCGAGCCCGACGCTGGGCGCCGGGTAGAACTCCAGCCCCTCGTAGAGAATCGGCTCCTTGAACGCCGCCGCGCAGGCTTCCGCGATCGAGATGGCGCGCGCGCGCGCCGCGGGATGCCGCAGCAGGATCACGAACTCGTCGCCGCCGAAGCGCGAGAGCGACAGGTGCTGGTTCTCGGCCTTGAAGCCCTCGAGCGCGCCGCTGAGCTTCCCGGCGACGTTACGCAGGACCGCATCTCCCACCGAGTGGCCGAAGGTGTCGTTCACCCGCTTGAAGCTGTTGAGGTCGAGGTACACGATCGCCACGGCTTCCTGAAGGCGCGCCGCCTCGGGCACGAGCCGCTCGGCGGTCTCGATGCAGCACTGGCGGTTCGGCAGCCCGGTGAGCGGATCGAAGTACGCGAGACGCTCGATACGCTCGGCGGCGGCGGCATTGCGCAGGATGTAATCGAGGCGTCGCGGCAGCAGCGCCCAGTTGACCGGCTTGCTGATGAAGTCCGTGGCTCCGGCGTCAAAGGCGCGGCCGATGGCCTCGGCGTCCTCGTGCCCGGTCACCATCACGATCGGCACGGTGGCGAAGCGCGGCTCCGAGCGCAGACGGCGGCACACCGAGTAGCCGTCGAGGCCCGGCATGTCGACGTCGAGGAGCACGATCGCGACATCCTGCGAGCGGGCGGCCTCGAGTGCGGCCCCGCCGTTGTCGAAGGCCAGCGGCGTGAGTCCGCTGGCGCTGACCGCCTCGGCGAGCAGCAGGCGGCCGAGATCCTCGTCGTCGGCGATGATCGCGACGCCTGTCGTTGCGACCGTGCCGCTCATGCGCTCGCTCGCAGGCGCATCGCCGAGAGCTCGGCGATGAGCGCGGGATGGGCCGCGGCGAGCCGCTGACTGAGCTCGCGCGCGGCGGGGGTATCGCCCGCCTTGCACAGCCGCTCGAGCTGGCGGACATTCCGCGCGAAGGCGCCGGCGCCGACGTTGGCGGCGCTCGAGGCGAGCTTGTGGCAGACGGCGGCGGCCGCGGCGAGGTCGGAGGACTCGAGCGCGCGGGCAAGCTGCGCGAGGGATTCCTCGCAGCTCGCCTCGAAGAGCTCGACGAGCTTCGAATAGAGGTCCCCGTGTCCGTCGCCGCGCAGGCGGCGGAGCCCCGCGATCGCGGACGGATCGACGCCCGCGAGCGGCTCGGCGCGCGGGGCGCTGCCCGTCGGCGGGGCGCTGCGCGTCGGCGAGGCGCTGCGCGCGCTGAAGCGGCGCACCGCACGCGCGCACTCCTCGAGGGTGTAGGGCTTGCTCAGCATCTCGTCCATGCCCGCAGCGAGGCACGCCTCGCGGAAGTTGGCAGCATCGTGCGCGGTGAGGGCGACGATCGGGACGCGTCCCGCCGCGCCGCCCCGTTGGCGGATGAGAGCAGTGGTCGCGAAGCCGTCCATGACGGGCATGCTCAGGTCCATGAGGATCAGGTCGAAGCGCTCGGCGGCATTGCGGGCCACGGCCTCGGCGCCGTCCTTGACCCAGACCGACGTGCACCCGAGGGCCGTGAGATATCCCTGGGCGACCGCCGCATTCACCGCCTCGTCCTCGACCAGCAGCACGTGTGCGCCGAGGGGCTCCGCGGCAGGCATGGCGGCGGTGGCGGGCGCTGCGCGGGCCGCGCCCGCCGACTCGGCGAGCACTGCGGCGAGGGCCTCGCGCAGCGCGCTGCGCTCGACGGGCTTGAGCACCACGCAGCGCGCCTCGAGGCCCGCGAGATCCGGGGAGTCGAGCTCGGCCGTGCTGGCGACGACGATCAGCGGCGCGTGGGAGGCGCTGCCCGCGCCGAGGCGGCCCTCGAGGTAATCGCGCTGACTGCTCGCATCGACGAGCACCAGGTCTTCGGGCCCGTCGGCGGGCGAGTCGGCCTCGCCCTGCACGGTGAGACCGAGCGCGCGCACGTGGCGCGCGAGGGATTCGGCGAGCGCGGGGCGGCGGCTGAGAATCCGAACGCGGCGCATCGGCAGGGGCGGCTGCGAGGCCGCCGGTGCCGGTCCCGCCGGGAGCTCGAGCCGCAGATGGAACGTCGAGCCGACCTGCGGCCGGCTCTCGACGCTGATGCTGCCGCCCATGAGCTGCGTGAGCTCGCGGCAGATGGCAAGCCCGAGCCCGCTGCCGCCGAAGCGGCGGCTGGTCGACTCGTCGGCCTGGGTGAACGGCTCGAAGATCCTGCCGATGGTGGCGGCATCGATCCCGATGCCGGTGTCGCTCACCGAGATCTCGACGCTCGCGCGGTCGGCGGTGGTGGCGGCACGCACTTCCGCCCGGACGAGCACTTCGCCCCGCGCGGTGAACTTGACGGCGTTGCCGATCAGATTCATCAGGATCTGCCGTACGCGCAGCGCATCCCCGCGCAGCGAGCAGCGCTCGGGCGGCGGCGGCGAGACGATGAGCTCGATGCCCTTCGCCTGGGCGGCGCCCGCGAAGAGGCTCGAGCATTCCTCGAGAACCCGGCCGAGATCGAAGGGCAGATCCTCGAGCGCGATCTTGCCGGCGTTGATCTTCGACAGGTCCAGCAGGTCGTTGACGATCTGCAGCAGCACGCGCGCCGAGGAACGGATGGTCTCGGTGAGGCGCGACTGGGTCGAGGAGAGCGGCGTGCGGGCGAGGAGCTCCGTCATGCCGACCACGCCGTTCATGGGCGTGCGCAGCTCGTGGCTCATGCGATCGAGGAAGTCGCTCTTCGCCCGCACGGCTTCCGCGAGCTGGCGGTTGCTCTCGGTGAGCTCGCGGGTGCGCAGCTTGACCTCGGATTCGAGGCGCCGGCGGGCGTCGAGGACCTGCTGGAACTTGAGCCGCTGCAGCCGCACGCGGTAGGCGATCACGCCGAGCACGGCGAGCGCGTAGCCGATGCAGGCCCACCACGATTTCCACGGAGGCGGGTCACGGTGGATGGTGAGCTTGAGCGGCGTGCCGCTCCAGACCGAGTCGGAATTTGCGGCCCGCACCTCGAGCAGATGATCGCCCGACTCGATATTGGTGAGCGTGATGCGGCGTTGCGTGCCGAGATCGAGCCACCGGTCGGTCAGGCCCGTCATGCGGTAGGCGAGGCGATTGCGCTTCGGGGAGGCGAAGTCGAGCGCGCCGAAGTCGAGCGACAGGATGTTGGCGCGGTAGCCGAGGTCGATGCGCTCGAGGAGCCAATAAGGCTTCGGTCCCGGCGCCGGCGCGCCGAGCACCTCGACGCGCGTGAGCGCCACCTGCGGCGGCAGGCGGTTCTCGGTGAGGCGCGCGGGGTCGAAGATGTTGAATCCGCCGGGCCCGCCGAAGGCGAGGCGCCCGTCGCGCAGCCGATGGTAGGCGCCGGAGTTGAATTCCTCGCCCTGCAGGCCGTGCTCGCGATGGTAGGTCTTGATGCCGTCGCTCTCGGGGTCGTAGCGCGTGAGCCCCGCATCCCCGCTGAGCCAGATCCGGCCGGCGGCGTCCGCCACCACCCCGTACACGGTGTCGCTCGAGAGGCCCTCCTCGCGGGAGAGCACCTTGAAGCGGATGGCATCGGGCGCCGCGACGGATCCCTGTACCAGCGCGAGTCCGCCGCCGTCGGTCGCGACCCAGACGCGGTCGTTCGCATCGACGGCGAGCGCATAGACGGTGTTCGCCGGCAGGCTCGCGGGATCGCGCGGGTCGTGCCGGAACACCTTGACGACGGTGCCGTCGGCGCGTGCGAGGTCGAGCCCGCCGCCTTCGGTGCCGAGCCAGAGGTCCCCGTGTGCATCCTCGGCGATCGCGGTGACGTGGGGCGAGCTCACCGCGCCCGGCGCCGCGGAGCCGTAGGGGAGCTGGCGCACGCGTCCGCTCGCGGGGTCGACGACGTTCGCGCCGCCGCCGTGCGTGCCGACCCAGATCGCGCCGTCGCGTGCCTCGAAGAGGGTCATGATGCCTGCGGCGCTCAGCGAATGTGCGTCGCCCGGCTTCACACCGAACGACTGCAGGCGTCCGTCGCGCGAGAGCCTGCGCAAGCCGCTCGCAAAGGTCCCGATCCAGAGCGTGCCGTGCCGATCCTGATGGAGCGACATCACGCGCTGATCGCCGATGGCGTTGCGGCGCCCGGTGATCGCGTCGATGTCGGTGGTCTGGCCGCTGTCGTCGTCATAGAGCGTGAGCCCGCCTCCGAGGGTGCCGATCCACACCCGGTTGTCGGGCCCATCGGCGAACGCGGTCACCAGCTTGTCCCCGAGCCAGCCCGGCCGGTGGCCGCCGAGCTCCCAGCTGCGCGGATTCCAGCGGCTGACGCCGCCCGCGCGCGTTCCAATCCACACCAGGCCGGTGGCATCCTGGTACAGCGACATGACGAACGAGTCGCGCAGCGAATCCGCATCGCTCGGGTCATGACGGTAGTGGCTGAACTGGCCGGTGGCGCGGTTCAGCATGTCGAGACCGGCCGCGGTCCCGACCCACAGATGCCCCGCCTGATCCTCGAGGATGGCACGGACGTCGTCGCTGGCGAGGGAGGCAGGGTTCGCCGTTTCGTGATGCAACGTTTGCAGCAGCTCGCCGGCGTGATCCAGGCGGCGGAGCCCCGCATCGGATGTGCCGACCCAGAGCGTCCCGGAGGAATCCTGCAGCACGCGCGAGATGTGACTCGCGCCGAGCGAGCGCAGCTGCACGAAGCCATGATGCTCGGGCTGCCAGCGCTCGAGTCCCGCCTCGGTGCCGACCCAGAGCGTCCCCGTGCGATCGAGCAGCAGGGCGTTGATCCGGTCATCGACGAGGGAGCCCGCGTCGCCGGGATCGTGGCGCAGGTGCTCGATGCGGCCCGATGCGGGCTCGAGAACGTCGACACCCGCGTCGAAGGTTCCGACCCACACGCGATCGTCGGCATCCACGAGCAGCGTGTGGACGGCGTTGCTGGCGAGAGAGCCGGTGTCTTTGGGATCGTGGCGGTAGACGATGAAGTTGTCGGTGGCGCGCTGCCAGCGCGCGAGGCCGCCGTCCTTGATGGCGATCCACAGATCGTGGTGACGATCCTCGACGATGGCCTCGATGTAGTTGCCCGGCAGCCCGCCGCGGGCGGTGCGCGAGTAGGCGTAGCGGAACAGCTCGTGGCCGTCGTAGCGCACCAGGCCGTCCTCGGTCGCGAGCCACACGAACCCCTGCGAATCCTGCAGCGTCGCGAACACCGTGCCCTGCGGCAGGCCGTCGGAAGTGGTCAGGTGCTCGAGAACGAGCGGCCCATCGGAGGCGCGCGTGCTCAAGGCCGCCGCGAGCAGGCACGCCGCCGTGGCGAGTCGCGCGGCGGGCCGGATGCCCCTGTGGTTGGGTACCCAGGTCACGATCGATGCCGGCGAGGTAGCGCTGGTGCCGGAGGTTGAGCTGCGACGGCCGCGCGCGCGGGCGCTGTTATGTCAGGTGCGGCATCGCGGAACAGGTCGCCGCTGCCGTAGCGGCAGCCGAGCGCCAGGAGCGCTTCGCGCTGCCCGGAATCGTCGACGCCGCTGGCGATCGGAGTCAGCCCGAACGCCTGGGCGACCGCGATGCCGGCCTGGCACACCTTGCGTGACTGGGTCTCGCGGCGCAGCCCCGTGACCCAGGCGCGATCGAGCTGCAGGCCCCAGAGCGGCGCGCGTGCCAGCAGCTCGAGTGAGCCCATGCCGCGGGCGACCTCATCGACGACCATTCGGGCGCCGAGCCGCGCGAGGTCGTGAAGATCGAGCGGGTCGCGGGCCACGAGCGCGCGCTCGGCGATGCGCAGCTCGAGCCGCTCGGGCGGCAGCGCCCCTTCCGCCAGGAAGCGGCCGATGTCGGCCGCAAAATCCTCGTGCAGCACGTGATGGCGCAGCGCTCCGAAGGACACCCGCACGTCCGGGTCGGCAGCGGCGGCGAGCGATGCGAAATCCTCCTTGAGGCAACCGAGGACGGCCCGGGACAGCTGGGCCGCAAGGCCCGTCGTCTCGGCGACCCGCAGAAACTCGGCCGGCCGGATCTCACCGCGCAGCGGGTGCAGCCAGCGCAGATACCCGACCCAGGCGGTGAGGCGCCCGGTCTCGAGATCGTGCCGGCCGACGTAGCGCAGGCGGATGTCGCGATGGGCGATCGCCTCGCGCATCTCGCGGGCGATGTCGAGGCGCGCCAGCGACTCGAGCCGCATCGTATCCGTGAAGAAGCACACTTCGGAGGAGCCGCGGCGGCGCGCTTCGGTCGCCGCCGCGCGCGCATGATCGAGGAGCAGCTTCGGCGTGGAGGCGTCCTGGCCGAGGATGGCGACGCCGGCGTACGGCGTCAGATGGAACTCCGCGCCGCCGATCGCAATCGGCTCGCGCAGGCTCGCGGACAACCCCGCCACGCACTCGCCGATCGCTTCGCGATCCGCACTCTCGAGCACCAGCGCGAGCAGGCTCTCGCTCAGCTGCCCGAGGTACCACCAGGGCTTGCCGTCCCGCTCGTCCGATTTGGCCGGCAGACGCAGGATCGCCGTGCTCATGATCTGCTCGGAGACCTTGGTGGCGATGATCTGCGCGATGTCGCTGATGCCGTCGAGCTGGATGACGGCGACCGCGAGCGGCCGCTCGCGCAGCGCCGCCATGGCCATCGACTCCTTGCAACGTCTGAGGAAGCCGCGGCGGTCGAGCTGGGGACGGGGCCGCTCGTCGCTCCCCTCGAGCGAGTCGTCCCGCGAGCTTGCCGAGGCCTGCCGGATGATGCACAGCGCGCGCTCCGGACCCCGGGCGCTGGCGCGTGCCTCATAGGCGATGCCGTCGTGCTCCAATCGCGCTTCCGCCGTGGTGCGCAGCGCCAGCGACCGGCGCATGAGCAGCTTCAGGAACTCCGCGACGGGCGCCGGCCAGAGACTCTCGATCCGCTTGCCGGCCGCATCCAAGCGGCAGCGAAGGCCCGGCACGCCGTGTCCTCCGCCGCATTCCAGCACCAGGCCGTCCCGTCGGATCAGGACGACGAGATCGGGCAGTCCTTCGATCAATGCATCAGCGCTCATGCGGGCAGACGTTTCAGGATCGCGACAGAACTGCGTGCGATCCTACGGACGCGCCGGCCGGGGAGTCGTAGATGCACGTCGCGCCAGCGCAGTGCCCTCTGAGACAGGATTCGTAAGTCGCTGATTTGTCGGCCGCATTATGTCGTGAGCGGCGCCTGATGGAAACCGCGGACACGGCGCGGCGCACTTCGGAATCGCACGCCGCCCCGCGATTCTCGCGCCGCATGCCAGGTGAGTCGTCCCGTGCGGCTCGCCGATGAGCGCACACCGTTCCGCCGCGCATCGGACGGCCGCGTAACGGAACGCATCGCGTGCGGCTTGTAGCGGCACGCTACGGGCGGGTAGAATCCCGCGCTTACTAAAAGGGCTCTTGAGACAATTAGTTAGGACGATCGCGCAATGGCCTTAACCAGCGAGAAAAAGGGCGGAATCCTCGCGCAGTTCCGCCGCGGACCGGCCGACACCGGCTCACCGGAAGTTCAGGTGGCACTGCTCTCCGAGCGCATCAACGGACTCGGCGAGCACTTCACCGCGCACAAGCGTGACCACTCCTCGCGCCGCGGGCTCGTGAAGCTCGTGAACCAGCGGCGCAAGCTCCTCGATTACCTCAGAGCCACGCAACCCCAGAAGTACCAGGAGCTCGTCGAGCGACTCGGGCTTCGCCGCTGAAAACCCAAGGGCCGCCGGCAACGCGCGGCCTTTGTGTTTTCGCCCTTGAGATTTCCGAAGATCCAACTTTTCGAGGATTGAGCCTTGAGCGTCGTCAGCAAATCATTCTCATATGGTCAGCATTCAGTCACCATCGACGCGGGTGAGATCGCCCGCCAGGCGGAAGGCGCGGTGCGCGTCGCCATGGGCGATACCGTCGTGCTGGTCACCGCCTGCATACAGCAGACCCCGACCGCGGGGCGCGATTTCTTTCCCCTGACCGTCAACTACGTCGAGAAGACCTACGCCGCCGGGCGCATCCCGGGCGGCTTCTTCAAGCGCGAGGGCCGGCCGACCGAGAAGGAGACGCTGACCTCGCGCCTCATCGACCGCCCCATCCGCCCGCTGTTTCCGGACGGGTTCTACAACGACGTGCAGGTGGTGGCGACGGTGCTGTCGATGGACCCGGACATCGATGCCGACATTCCGGCGCTCCTCGGCGCATCCGCCGCGCTCGCCCTGTCGGGCATTCCGTTCAACGGCCCGATCGGAGCTGCGCGGGTCGGCTGGAAGGACGGCCGTTATGTCCTCAACCCGACCGCGCAGGAGCTCGCGCAATCGCAGTTGCATCTGGTGGTCGCCGGCACCGAGCACGCGGTGCTGATGGTCGAGTCGGAGGCGAAAGGGCTGTCCGAGGAAGTGATGCTCGGAGCCGTCGTGTTCGGACACGAGCAGATGCAGACCGCCATCCGCGTCATCAAGCAGCTCGCCGCGCAAGCGGGCAAGCCGCGCTGGAGCTGGCAGCCGCCGGCGGAAAACGCCGAGCTCATGAGCGCGCTCAGCCTCCATGCGCAGGCGGCGCTCGCCCAGGCTTACACCATCACCGAGAAGCAGCAGCGGCACGCGCGGCTCACCGAGATCAAGACCCAGACCCTCGCGACGCTCGCCG
>WNGJ01023967.1_pt1 | contig 16652 bp, 13 predicted proteins | sample 5400611 | NCBI WGS metagenome assembly WNGJ01 (sample SAMN13153375, study PRJNA577476) | soil metagenome | isolation source: 40 cm soil or saprolite under Garry oak tree replicate 1 | place: USA:California | collected 2016-06-15 | reverse complement strand
TGGCGCGTGAAGCGGGCGTCTCAACGGCAACCGTTTCCCACGTTATCAACAATACCAAGTACGTCACCGACGTCACACGCGAGAGAGTGTTGCGCGCAATCAAGAGCTGCAACTATTACGCGAACGCACATGCTCGTACGCTTGCTTCCGGCCGAAGTAATATTATCGGCCTGCTCGTTTCAGACATCTCCAACCCCTTCTTCCCGGAATTGGTGAAGAGCATCGAAGACGCGGCCTTTGAGTGTGGCTACAATGTAATCCTGGTGAATACGAATTATGATGCCAAACGGGCCGCGGATTATGTGCGCCGCTTAATAGAGCTCAATGTGGCAGGCGTCGCGTTGATGACGACCGAGCTCGATTCGAATTTAATTGACGAACTTGCTAGCCGGAAGGTCCCCGTTGTGTTTCATAACGTTGGCACCACTGGCGAACGCATGAGCGATGTACGTGTGGACTACGCGAGCGGAATCGAAGAAGCAGTGAAACATCTCGTCACACTGGGCCATCAAAGGATTGCTCACATCGCGGGCCCACGCCGCTTCCGTTCCGCGGGCATCCGGCGACAGGCTTTTCTTGATTCGGTCGCACGCAATCTGCCGGGCGCACCCACGCCCGCGATTTACGAAGGCGATTTCAAGTTTGACGGAGGAAGGCGAGCGGCCAGTGAAATACTGGCTGATCGCGAGCGCCACACAGCCGTGCTCGCAGCTAACGATCTAATGGCGCTTGGAGCAATGCACGAGTTCAGATCGTCCGGTCTATCGATCCCTCGTGATATTTCTTTGGTGGGTTTCGACGACATCACTTTCGCGGCGCTCTCAAACCCACCGTTGACAACCGTATGCTCTCCGCGGGTTGTGATTGGAAGAAAAGCCATCGAGGCGCTCATGGCAACTATCAAGCATTCTGCGCCGTCGGGCGAACAGGTTCAGGTCCGTACCTATCTGGTGATTCGCGGAACGACCGCGCGCCCAACACAGAAGGTAGCGGTGAAACCTGCACGCAGTAGCAGGATTTCGTCGGCTAAAACGTGAACACATTCTAAAGCTTGACGATCAGCCGCTCGTGAATTACTATGCGCGGCAGTCCGCGATAGCATTTGGCAGCATACGGCTCTTTGTAGATACATTTCCCGTATCTTTAGTTTCTTACAGCACCCGGGTTCTTACTTGTGGCGTTGGCAGGAGCGGGACGCGTTTCCTACTGTCCGCCTTTTGACAAAAACTTTTACCTGAGTGGTCCAGCAGCTGGAACGAGATGCCAACTCTTGTTCCGGCGATTTTTGAGAAGTATGAGTTAAGCGGTTAACTACCGCTTTTTAGTCCAGAAACGAAAAATCAGACTGGTCGGAGCAGGTTGAGTCGGAGTTGCGGAAACATGCCTTCGGTGGACATTCGAACCTCGCAGGGTGATTCAATGAGCGCCGCTGCGCGGTGTCACCTGAATTGAAAAACCATTACTCCAGCATCGCTGCGGTGCTGGCTGCTGAAGAAGAAAGGAATTAAAGCCATGGTTAAGTTCAGATTTCCAAGTGTCATTCAGGTTGCGCTATTACTCCTGACATTGTTCGGAGCCGCAGCCGCGCAGGAGTTTCGTGGTTCGATTACCGGGAAAGTTACAGACCCCAATGGCGCCGTAGTTCCCGGAGCGACTGTTACGATCAAGAACCTGGGAACAAATGGCGAATCAACGGTGACGACAAATGACGACGGTACCTATACCTTTCCCTTATTACAGCCCGGGAAGTATACGGTTACCGTCTCAAGCCAGGGATTCAATACCGCGACGCGTGAAGAGATCGAGGTTCGGGTAGCTGACAGATTGACTCTCGACATGCAGTTGCAAACCGCCGGCCTTACCGGGATGGTCACTGTTGTTTCAACGCAGGCTCTGGAAACGGGTTCGGTCAGTACTGGATCCGTCATTGAAGGCAGACAGATTAGCGAGTTGCCTCTGACTGAAGGAACGGCTTACCAATTGGCAACGCTGGCGCCAGGCATTGCCTACACTGGCAATCCGCAGTTCACGGCCCCGATCTCGAATGGTAATCTGGCCGCGTTTCGCTCGAATGGCGCCCCGCCACAGAACCAGATCACACTCGATGGCTCTCCCAACTATGCATTCGACGGAGCGGTCGGGTTTTCTCCACCTGCGGATGCGGTGCAGGAATTCAAAATCCAGACGAATAGTTTTGACGCTCAGCAGGGCTACTCAGCGGGAGCTACTGTAAACGTCGCGGTGAAGAGCGGAACAAACGATCCCCACGGTTCAGTTTATTATTTCAATCGCGACCGGAGCCGCTCGGCTAATAACTTTTTTTCCAATCGAAGCGGGCAGGATCGACCGGTCCGGACTTATCACCGGTTTGGCGGAGTGCTCAATGGACCACTGTACATTCCCAAGGTCTATAACGGGCATGACAAGACGTTTTTTCTCTTCTCTTACGAACGTCTCAAAGACAATGTCGCGGAGCCACAGCTTTTCACCGTGCCGACTGCTGCAATGCGAACGGGTGATTTTTCAGCCTTGATCGCTGACCGCACGAACATAGCTTCCGCGGCAAACACTGTGATCTACAACCCCTTCTCGGGAACGACGAGCGGCAACAATGTGGTCCGTACATCGTTTGGTTGTCCGACTTCGGGAGCGGTTCCGGCAGGTTCGACTTGCAATATGATTCCGTCCGCACTTTTCAATCAGGTCGCTTTGGCACTTATCAAGTTTTACCCGTTGCCGAATGTAACGGGCACTGCCAATGGAACTCAGAACAATTACTTCTCAAATGTTATCAGGCATGAAAACTACCGGGCCTGGCTCACCCGCATCGATCACCGGATCAGTGAAAATCAATCAATCTTTGGCAAGTACTTCCATAGCTTTAACCCTGAAGATCGGTACGACTGGGCAGGCACCGAGGCAAACAGCCGAATCAGTGGCAACTCGATCACGCAGGGTTTTGAGAACCGGACGAACGATGGCGGCAACCTTGATTACACGAACGCAATCTCCTCGTCGACCGTGTTCGATCTTCGTTTAAGCTTCAATAAATTTACGCAGGAACGCCATCCGGGCCTCTTGCTGGATCCTTCCGTTTTTCCTTTTTCACCTCAGGCGTTGGCTGCCTTCCGCGGCTATCAGTACTTTCCAATGATCGAGATCCGGAATCTGGATGCGACGCGACCCATTCGCTCCGACCTTGGCTCAATGCGTTCCGACTGGAACTCTGGCCGGCTTCGTCCCTTCATGATGGGATCGGTGCAGCCTTTTGTAACGAGGGTCATAGGAAATCATACTGCGCGATTTGGCTATGACTTGCGCGTGGTCCGCGAGAATTTCATCAGCAACGGTTATCAGGGTGGACGACTCTTCTTTGACGGCACATACACGAGTCCAGCCTCTAATTCTTCAACCGCACTGCGGAATGCTTTTGGCCGCGACATTGCCGCTTTCCTTTTAGGCATAGCCACCGCCGGATCCGGCTCCACTGCGAGTCAGCTCGATAACTCGATCAACTACTCTGCACAATCGCTCTATCATGGATTTTTCTTTCACGACGACTGGCGCGTTACACCCAAGCTGACTCTGAACCTCGGATTACGTTATGAACTGGAAGGTGGCTTGACGGAACGTTTCGACCGCATTCAGCGCGGCTTTGACCTGACGACACCGAGCCCGATAGAAGCTGCAGCGAAGGCTGCGTATACAACTGCCTTCAACGCAAACCCTAACAACTTCGTGGTCACGCCGGATCAGTTTCATGTACGCGGGGGCTACACGTTTGCCGATAACGTGCACCGCGCAGCCTGGCAGACTGACAAGAGCAATATCCAGCCCCGGTTTGGCATCGCATACGCGGCAAACGCAAAGACAGTGGTGCGCGGTGGATTCGGCATTTTTATGGCTCCGCACCAGATCGAAATTCAGGCCAGCCCCCTGCAGGCCGGTTTCGCTGGTTCCACTCCCTTTGTCGCTACGAACAACAATGGTCTGACTTTCGTTGCAAATCTAACCAACCCGTTTCCGAGCGGCGCCACCGCTTCCCCAGGCGCAAGTCTGGGCTTATTAACAAGTACTGGAATCGATGTCGGCTCCTCGACCGCGCCCATACTTTCATTTGGCCGCAAGAACCAGAAGTTCGCTCGTTTGATTTTTGGTATTCAAAGGGAACTCCCAGGCCATTTTGTGCTCGAAGCTAATTACGTTAGCGCCTGGGGCTACGATCTCGGAGTGGCCAGAAATCTGGATTTTGTGCCGCGTTCATTTTTGGCTAGTGACCCGGCCGCAGACGCCACCGCGAATACTTTTCTATCGGCGACAATTCCCAATCCGTTTCGCAACTTACTGCCGGGCGGAAGCCCATTCAACACCGCCTCGACAATTACTCGCGCGCAATCTTTGTTGCCGTTCCCACAATTCACTAACCTATGGATCGAGCAATCGAACGGGTCGAACAACTACAAGGCATTGCAGTTGCAGTTAAGCCAACGGTTCTCAAGCGACCTTACTTTGACCGTAACCTACACACGTTCAAGACTGCGGGAAAAGTTGGACTATCTGAATCCCTCTGATACGGCCCTTGAGGATCGGGTTTCGACTGATGATCGACCGAATCGCTTCACGCTGAGTACCGTTTACCTGCTGCCAATCGGCAAGGGCAAAAGATTTGGGAACCATGCAAACCGCTACGTTGATGCTGCCATCGGCGGCTGGCAAGTCAATGGTACTTACGAATGGCAAAGCGGTGAGCCGTTCCTGCTCAGTCCCACGCAGGTTTGGTATTTCGCAGGCGATATCACTCAGGTTAAGAGTCATACCGGTGAGAATAATAGCCAAGGTCAGAAATTCGGGATCGATATTCCGGCTTTCAATACCGCCGGTATTCTCAGGCTGAATAATTTCAATACTGGTCTGCGCAACGTTCCGACTACGCTCGATAATCTGCGCAACCAGCCGTTTTTGAACGTTAATCTATCTGTTTCGAAGAACTTCAATTTCGGCGAAAAGAGGAAGTTGCAGCTTCGCGCGGAAGCCCTGAACGCATTTAATCATCCGTATTTTGGCAACGGGATCGGTCTCGATCCCAACACTCCAGGAAGTTTTGGTTTGGTGACCACGCAACGAAATAACCCCCGCGATATTCAACTTGGAATAAAGTATGTCTTCTGATTTAGCCAGGTGAATATTCGACACCCGAGTGGGCCGTTCGAAAGGCAACATTTCTGGACGGCTCTCCTTGGATCTTCAGAATCATCATTGGAGCATCGGCAGGCGGCGAGATTGAAAATGAAACGAGCGTTAGGTTGTGCTTTCATTTCAGTTCTCGGTGCGGTGAGCTGTCTTTCAGGTAAAGGCAGTGTTCCTGATAAGTGGGTATCGCGTACAAGGGATTTCCAGGTCACGGCAGCAACGCCAATCAGATGGGAAGATTGCCTCAATCAAACGCCAGAATGGTATCGCGGCCGCGAGGCGGAACGGGTTGCTGACAACGTTCTGTTGTACCAGCGTCAGGTTGGAGGCTGGCCCAAAAACATTGACATGGCGGCAGTGTTGACAAAACAGGAGCAAGCTTCACTCGCGAGGCAAAAGCAGGCAAGCGATGCGACGATCGACAACGATGCCACTTACACGCAATTGATTTTTCTGGCCCGCGTCGAGGCATTGCAGAAAGTTGAACCCTACAGAGCTGCTTTTCTCAATGGCCTCGATTATTTGTTACGAGCTCAATATGCAAACGGTGGTTGGCCACAATATTACCCTTTGAGAAAGGGCTACTACGCCCATATCACCTACAACGACAATGCAATGATTGGCGTGATGAAACTGCTTCGCGACATCTCGAGCCAGAAGCCGGTTTACGCATTTGTGGATGAGACTCGACGCGTCAAGACTGAAAAGGCCGTGCAGCTCGGCATCCAATGTCTCCTTGAGACTCAGGTGTTGGTAGACGGTCAGCGGACAGTTTGGTGCGCCCAGCACGATGAAGTGACGCTCGCGCCGGCGCCGGCGAGAAAGTTTGAGCCGGTATCGTTAAGCGGCTACGAAAGCGTCGGTATTGTGCGGTTTTTGATGGGGATCGATCATCCTGACCACCACGTGACTGAAGCGATTGAATCTGCTGTCGGCTGGTTTGAGAAGTCGAAGATCAACGGCATCAGTTGGGTCATCAGACGCGATCCAAAGTCAGGGGATTCTGATCGCGTGGTCGTTGAAGATACGAACGCCGGCCCACTCTGGGCGCGCTTCTACGAGATCGGCACCAATCGTCCGATCTTCTCCGGACGCGACAGCGTCATTAAGTACAGTGTTGCCGAGATCGGTTACTAAGCAGAGACTATCCGGCGTGGCGGAAGAAATGGCGAAATTGAAATAGGCATGACACGCGAGTCGTAGTCGTGTTCCACATGAGGGCAGTTGGATTCGCGCGTGCCGGGTGACAGTCCTATGCTGCAAGATCACCTTTCGGAATTCTCAGGTTGACAATGACTCATCGACGACAATTTATTAAGTCCCTGATTGCCGGCGGCGGTGCGACACTGTTTGCTCCATACCTTGCAGGCGCCGCGAAGACACGTTCACTTGTCCCCTCGCTTGATAGCTACCTACCCCCCGACGAACCGTGGGCTCAAGTACCGAACATCTTGCGGCGGATTATGCCGCCCGTGTTTCCCAGCCGTGAGTTTGACATCAAGCGCTTCGGCGCGGTTAGCGACGGTAAGACAGATTGCACCGAAGCTTTTCGCAAAGCGATCGAAGCTTGTGGCCAGGCCGGCGGTGGCCGGGTTGTCGTACCTGCTGGTCAATTTCTGACCGGAGCAATTCATTTGCAGAGCAACGTTAATCTGCACCTTGCTCCGTTCTCCGTTGTCAGGTTTGGCCGTGACCAGAGCAAATACCTGCCGGTCGTCTTCACACGCTGGGAAGGGATGGAGTTGATGAACTACTCGCCATTCATCTACGCCTTCGATCAGCAAAACATTGCCATCACTGGAACCGGTACGCTGGACGGGCAATCAAACTCCGAGGCGTGGTGGCCCTGGAATGGGCGCTCCCAATTTGGTTGGAAGGATGGCGATCCGAATCAAAAAAAAGCGAGGGCTGTCTTGATAGAGATGGTTGAGCGCGGTGTACCTGTGTCTGAAAGAGTTTTTGGCGCCGGCCATTACCTCCGTCCTAACTTCATTCAACCATACCGCTGCAAGAATGTGCTCATTGAAGACGTTACTATCGTCAATTCACCGATGTGGGAAATCCATCCGGCGCTTTGCACTAACGTCACTGTGCAGCGTGTGAAGATCAGCAGCCACGGACCAAATAATGACGGCTGCAATCCCGAATCCTGTTCCGACGTCCTTATTAAGGATTGCTATTTTGATACCGGAGACGATTGCATTGCAATTAAGTCAGGCCGAAACGCGGACGGGCGACGCCTGAACGCGCCAACTGAAAACGTTATTATCCAGGGCTGCCGCATGAAGGATGGGCACGGCGGCATCACCGTCGGTAGCGAGATCTCCGGCGGGGTGCGCAATCTCTTCGGGGAAAACTGCCACATGGACAGCCCGATCCTTGAAAGTGCTTTGCGCGTCAAGAACAACGCCATGCGTGGAGGCGTTTTGGAAGATTTGTATTTTAGAAACATCCAGGTGGGCCAGGTCGCGCACGCGATCGTCACCATCGACTTTAATTATGAAGAAGGAGACAAGGGCAAGTTTGTTCCGGTGGTGCGCAACTTTGTGGTGAGAAATTTGAAGAGCGGAAAGAGCGAGTATGCCCTGGATGTTCAGGGATTTAAGCATGCCCCGATTTTCAACTTGAGCCTCGAAGATTGCGTCTTCGAGAAGGTTGCAGAGCCCAGCATCGTGAAGAATGTCGAAGGTTTGAAACTGCACAACGTTCGCGTCAACGGAAAACTCGTTAATAGCATTTAGTTCGAAACCACGATGAAATACGTCGCAGCCTTATGCCTGTTAATATTTCTGCAGGGAAATGCTTTCGGCAAGGAGCCCATAATCATTTACCTGGCGGGTGATTCGACGATAGCCAGGAAACTTCCAGAGAAACGTCCCGAGACTGGTTGGGGTGAAGCACTACAGTCGTTTTTCAAAGAAGGCAAAGTCAGAGTTGAAAACCTCGCGCAGAATGGACGCAGCACTAAGACGTTCATCGCCGAAAACCGTTGGCAGGATTTAGTTGGCAGGCTAAAAAAAGGCGATTATGTTTTCATAGAGTTTGGTCACAACGACGGCGCTAAAGAAAAGACTGACCGTTACACACCTCCCGCCGAATATCGAAACAATCTGTTGCGTTTCGTATCCGATGTGCGAAACAAAAAAGCGATTCCCGTTTTATTAACTCCGGTCATGCGCCGGCGATTCGACGCCCAGGGAGTTTTTTACGATACCCACGGCGAATACCCTGAGATCGTGCGTAGAGTTGCCTCTGAGCAGAAGGTGGCTTTAATCGACATGCATCGCAAGAGTGAAATCGTTCTCAAACAATATGGGCCGGAGGACTCACGAAGGCTCTTCCTGCAACTAAAGCCCGGCGAGAATGCTAACTATCCAAACGGCGTGGATGACAACACTCATTTCTCGCCCTTCGGCGCAGAAAAAATGGCGAGCCTCGCGGTTGAAGGAATCAGGGAGCAGCGGCTCGGCCTGGCGAAGTACTTGAAGTAAGCGATTACAAAGTAAGTATCGCGCATGGACCAGGAATGGTGTGAGCTGTTAAGAGGAAGACTATGACTGGCGGGTTGAGACTTGAGAAATATTCCTTCGGCGTGGGCGATCGATTTGCGCATCAGGCAAGGGCGCAGCTTCGAGCATGCATGCAGGCTGCGGCGCGGGGCGTTGACGTTGTTCCAGTCTGGAACAAGTCGTACCGGGAGCATGCAATTGTCGGCTCTTCACCCGCGAGCGTTCGAGCGGCGGCGCAGGAGGCCGTAAGAGATCTAAATTGGATCAGGCCCTTCCACGTCGATGCTGATCATATTCGCCTGGACACAGTGGAGCCGTTTATTGAAACTTCAGACTTTTATACTCTCGATGTGGCTGACGCAATCGGACAAGCTGCCGAACCCGGGGCGGTCCCTGCTTTCCTGGATCGTCATCACGAGTTGATCGGAAGCCTGGAGATTTTCGGCCTCGCGGAGCCTTTATCCACGACGCGCGGCGATATGGAAAAGATAACCGGCAAGTATCTCAAAGCCGTTCGCGAAGCAGGCGAACTTTATCGTCACATTGCTTCTGCCAGGGATGGCCGAGAGTTCATCACCGAAGTTTCGATGGACGAAACTGATAGCCCACAGACTCCGCCGGAGCTCCTGGTCATTCTGGCGGCAATTGCAGATGAGGGAATTCCTGCGCAAACTATTGCGCCAAAGTTTACCGGACGCTTCAACAAGGGAGTTGATTACGTCGGCGACATCGCGCAGTTTGAGAAAGAGTTCAACGAGGATCTCGCCGTGATTTCTTATGCAGTCAACCGCTATCATCTTCCCGACAACCTAAAACTGAGCGTCCATTCCGGAAGTGACAAGTTTTCTATTTATGCTTCGATACGCCGGGCATTGGCACGAACTGGGGCCGGCATCCACGTGAAGACTGCCGGAACCAACTGGCTCGAAGAGGTGATTGGGCTCGCGGAGAGCGGCGGCGAAGGCCTGAAGATGGCGATAGAAATCTACGGTGAAGCGCTCGATCATATCGAAGAGTTGTGCGCTCCGTATGCGACAGTCATCGATATCGACCCGGCAAAGCTGCCGGCGAGAGAAACAGTGCGCGGTTGGACCAGTGAACAATTCATTCGTAGCGGCGCTCCGACACGATCAAACCTGCAAACAGTATAATCCGAGTTTGCGGCAACTGATTCACGTTGGGTACAAAGTGGCTGCTAAGATGGGTGGACGTTATTTGCAGATGCTTGAGGCGTGTGAAACGACAGTCGCCAAAAATGTCACCGAGAATTTGTTTGAGCGGCATATGAAGCCATTGTTTCTCGGTTGACATTGGAGTGCGGTGACCTGTCACCGCTTTAGCCTTGCGCGGCTTGACGCGCCCACCTTTGGCGGATCATCAAAATATGGAGGGCCGCGACAGGTCGCGACCGGACAAAGCGCTGACTAGTTAGCGCACTCCAAAGATTCTGAGAAAACAAAGTGAATCTCGAAGAACTTCGTGAGCTAAACGATTTCACCGGGCGTTCTGTCGTTGTTACCGGCGGTACCGGAGTCCTGGGTCGTGTTATGACTGAGGCGCTTATCGGCTGCGGCGCCAGCGTTGCCGTGCTCGCTCGTGATCGGGAGAAGGCCACTGACTTACTGTCAAAAATGCCCGGCCCGGGCAAAGCCGTCGTCGTCGAAGGAGATGTGCTGAAGAAAGACACCCTGGAACGCGCCGCCGAAGTCGTGACCTCGGAATTTGGGCGAATAGATTGCCTTGTCAATGGTGCAGGTGGAAATCATCCACAGGCAACGACGCGTCCAGACCTCTCTTTTTTTGATGTCCCGCAGGAAGCGCTCCGTTTCGTATTCGATCTGAATTTGCAGGGAACTATTCTGCCGAGCCAGGTCTTTGGTAAGCGGATGGCCCAGCAGGGCGAAGGAGTGATTCTCAATATCTCTTCCATGAGCGCCTTTCGTCCTTTGACGCGCGTGCTGAGTTACTCGGCCGCCAAAGCAGGCGTAAACAGTTTTACGCAGTGGCTGGCAGTTCACCTCGCGCAGGAGTACTCGCCGCGCATTCGTGTCAATGCCATCGCGCCAGGATTTTTCCTGACTGAGCAGAACCGCTTTCTTTTGACCGATCAGGAGACCGGCGAGCTTACCGCGCGGGGACAAAGCATAATTGATCACACACCGATGCGCCGCTTTGGCGAGCCGGAGGATTTGCTCAGCACGATATTTTGGTTACTCTCGCCCGCCTCGTCATTTGTGACGGGAGTTGTAGTGCCCGTCGACGGCGGTTTCTCGGCCTTCGGCGGCGTGTGATTTGGGGTGCGCCGTCCGGTGAACAAGGAGAATTGAATGAGCGATGGTTTGAATATCCCTGCGGCAGGAGCGCTGGACTTCGTCGCCCTTGGCGCACTGGTCCACCGCATCGATCCAGGGATTGTTCCGTTTCGAAAAGCCACTGAATGTCACATTCATGTGAGCGGCGGCGAATTCAACACCGCCGCTAACCTGGCCGACTGTTTCCGTTTGCAGACCGGCATCGTGACGGCAATGGTGGACTATCCCATCGGCGAGCTGGTGGCGGAGCGCGTAAGAGCAATGGGCGTTAAGCCTTTTTATAAGAGATTCCAGCATAATGGCGTCAATGGTCCAAACATCGCGGCAGTTTATAGCGATCGCGGCCACGGTGTACGCGCGCCAGTCGTTTTCTACAATCGTTGTAATGAAGCCGCCGCGCAATTGAAGGCAGGTGACTTTGACTGGCGAGCGATCTTCGCGGGCGGCGTGCGCTGGTTTCACAGTGGCGGCATCTTCGCGGCCTTGTCAGGAACAACTGCCGAACTAATTATCGAGGGGATGAAGGCGGCAAAGGCCTCGGGCGCAGTAACCTCGTTTGATTTGAACTTCCGCGAGAAACTTTGGAGTGTTTCCGGCGGCGCGAGCCGCGCGGCCGACGTGGTTGCTCGCATTGTCGACAATGTCGACGTGTTAGTCGGCAACGAAGAAGACTTGCAAAAAGGACTTGGCATCGCGGGTCCCGAAGTGACCTTGAAATCCAGGCTCGATCCCAGCAGCTTCTTCGCAATGATCGATCAGGTCGTGGCGAAGCATCCGCAGGTAAAAATCGTCGCGACTACTTTGCGCGAAGTGCACACCACGAACAGGCACGGCTGGGCCGCGGTAGCATGGGTCAATGGCGAGACTTTTGTTTCGCCGGCGGTCGACCTGGATGTGCTTGATCGCGTCGGTGGTGGAGATGGTTTCGCGTCCGGCTTCATCTACGGTTTGCTCGCGGGTGAAACTGCTGAGGAAGCGCTCAAGCTGGGTTGGGCCCATGGCGCGCTGCTGACGACCTTTCCCGGGGACACCACCATGGCTACGGTCGAAGAGGTGCGCGCGTTTGCGAAGGGCGGCTCGGCACGTATTCAACGCTGAATAAAAAGGGGAAGAGGGGAAGAGGGAAAGTGGGAAAGAGGGGAACAGGCGAACAGGGGAAGAGGGGAAGCATAAGAAATAGGCTGCGGGGTCATTCCCGAATTTACCCTTTTCCCCACTTCCCCTTTTTCCCCCTGGTTTTGATTCATGAGCACTAAAGTCGCCCCATCAACTGTAGGCAAAGGCGGACCGGACCTCGATCTTACGAATGTCGAGTTGCGTGCGATTGTCGAGCAGGCACTGATTACCATCGGCCCTGAGGCGCGCGTGCTCGCGATCGTTTCTGATAAGACCCGCGACGACAATACGGACATTCTCTTTCCCTTTGCTGCGGATATATTGGCTGCGCGCAACGTCGTGCAGTTTGATGCCTTGATTGCCCAGGGCACGCATATGCCCATGACCGAGGAAGAGAAGTGGCGGAAGATCGGCTTGAGTGACGCAGAGTCAGCGCCGGGATTGGGAGAGATTTATGATCACCAATGGAACCATCCGGAGGAACTGGTAACGATCGGAGAACTCAGCGCTGCCCGCGTAACCGAGTTGACCGGCGGGCTAATAACTGAAGCGGTGCCGGTAAATCTTAATCGACTATTGGGACCAGGCATTTATGACATCGTGATCGTTTTTGGCGCCACTGTGCCGCATGAGGTTGCTGGCTTTGCGGGTGGCGCGAAGTATTTTTTCCCCGGCGTGGCAGGCCCGGACCTTACTCATGCGACGCACTGGCTTGGGGCGCTGGCTTCGATTGAAAATGTGATCGGACGGATCGAAACGCCAACCCGCCATATGATTGAAGCGGCCGCGGAGTTTGTACCGGCGCGGATCATTTCGCTTAATTCGGTGGTTACACGCGAAGACGATAACCGGCTACGCACGCACGCGCTCTTTGCCGGCGATGTGCGCGAAGCGTTTCGGCGCGCCGCTGAAGTCAGTCGCCAGGTTCACATCAAATACACGGGACGCAAGTACAAGCGCGTCGTTGCGCTGCTCGACGAACACTATGACGAGCTTTGGGTGGGCGGCAAAGCCAGCTACAAGCTTGGTGGAATCATCGACGAAGGCGGCGAGTTGATAATCTATGCGCCACACTTGCGTTCGATTTCAGAGACTCATGGGCTATTGATCGAGAAGTATGGGTACGCGCCGCTCGATCGCGTGCGGGAGATGGTCGCGCTTTCAACCGAGCTGCAGGCCAACCTTGCCGTTGCCGCGCATCTCGCCCACGTCTCTTATGCCGGACAACGCGATGAGAGCGGTCGAGTGGTTCCGCGTTTTCGTATCACGATGGCCGCAGCGCTCGATGAAGCTACCTGTGAGCGAGTGAACCTGGGGTTTATGGACCATCGTCAGTTTCGTCGCGAAGACTACGACTCCGACCCGGACACGTTGGTGGTGGAACGAGCCGGGCGCGATCTCTATCTCGTTGAACCTCACTAAGTCGGAACAGGAAGCGGTAGCGACCTGGTTTCTTCCCCGGAAGGCGATTGGCGCCAGAAAACAAGTTGTTACTGTTCCGTGCTCGACGCAGCCCAGGGCTTAACCGTTGAATGAAGAATATTGAAAAGGTCAAGGATAGAATCGTTCAAGCGTTTACTTCATTAGTCGACGATCCGGAAGTAGCGCGCGATATAGCGTTCCATTTTACAGATTGGGATCATGATTTAGGCGACCTGATCAGATTATATGAGCAGCCTGAAGCGTTCAGTGATGATGAAATCCAAAGCATTGTCATTAGATTCTTAGCACATGTGCCAAATCATCTGGCAGCAGCAAAGAAGTTGGCTGGCTTAGGGCCGATTGAAGATTTGTTCAAAGTCGGCGTGCTGGACGAGGATGAAAAATAAATCACTACCTGGTTGGCTGCTAGCTCTAACCTTCCTCCTGGCTGCGGTGGGAAGTGTCAATGCGCAAACCAAACTGGTCGTAGCCGCCGACGGCAGCGGGCAGTTTAAGTCCGTACAGGAAGCAGTCAACGCCGTCCCGCAAACAACTCGCCCGGATAATCCGGCAATCATTCTTGTTAAGCCAGGTATTTACAAGGAACTGGTCTACGTGCAACACGAAAAGCGTTTTGTTCACCTGATTGGCGAGAGTGCTGAAAAGACGGTGGTGACTTTCGACCTTCATGCGAATGTCATTGGTAAAGACGGCAAACCCATCGGCACTTTTCGAACACCTTCGACAGTGATCGACGCTGACGATTTTACGGCGGAGAACATAACCTTTGAGAATTCAGCCGGGCCGGTAGCTCAGGCGCTTGCCATTCGCGTTGATGGCGACCGTGCCGTCTTTCGCAACTGTCGTTTTCTTGGTTGGCAGGACACGATGCTTTTGAATCATGGCCGCCAGTATTTTGAAGGTTGCTACATAGCCGGACATGTGGATTTCATTTTCGGGGGTGCGACCGCGTTCTTTGAACGTTGCCACCTACACTGTTTGCAGGACGGCTACATCACCGCCGCCTCAACCCCGTTTGAACAGCCATTTGGTTTTGTTTTTTCGAATTGCGAAATCACGGGCGCATCCGCTGATGTGAAGACTTACCTGGGCCGGCCGTGGCGACCTTATGCGAGTGTGCTCTTCCTCAATACCAGCATGTCTGAAGTAGTTCGTGCTGCCGGCTGGCACAACTGGAATTTTCCGGAACGCGAAAAGACGGTACGTTACGCGGAATTCAATAGCAACGGACCGGGTGCGAATCCGGGAAGGCGCGTTGCCTGGGCACATCCGTTGACTAAGAACGAAGCGAAAAGAATTACCCTGGAAAAAGTTCTTGGTGGACCAGACGGATGGGATCCAGGAACCGGCAAGAGGGATCACTGAATGGAGAATGACTCGGCGCGTCAAAGCGGGCAGCGATTACGACCGGCGCGTCACTGGAACTGCGATACCGGCCAAACACTCAATTTGGATCAAATGAATATGCAGGAACCGGTGACGACTATTCGGAAGGGAAATACTCGGAGGTCGCTACCACTCCCGGCTCTGAATTCGGCGGCCCACATGGCGCTTGACTCCGGGCGGTCAGATCAAACTCAGCCACTTTGTGGTATCGTTTCGCGCTATGGTCACGGGCAAAATTTCTCTCCCGCATAAGCGTAGACTCGCGTGGCTCTGTCTGTTGGCGCTAACCCTGGCTGCAATCGCCATCGTCGTGGCTCCGGTTTGGATCATTCAGCCGTTCAAGCCACAGACCGCACGTGGCGTGGCTGTTTCCTTCTCATTGCGTCGCTGGTCACCACTGCTGACTCTTCTAACTTTCGTTGCCGCTCTCTTCCTGGCGGGATGGCTTTGGCGCGGCTCTCATCGCTGGTGGAAAAAAGCATTTCTCGTCATCGTACTCATTCCTTTGCTGGCTTCTACCTGGTTCGCACGACAGAATCACTTTGAATGGATGTTTCATCCACTTGCCCACGCCGCTTTCGCAAAAGCGAGTGAAGCTGGATTTGTCGACAACGCGGACATCGTCATGTCGGTCGAGAGTAATGGAGAGGCGGCGGCCTATCCGATCCGCCTGATGGCTTACCATCACGTCGTGCAGGACGTTGTTGGCGGCACTCCGATCGTCGCCACTTATTGAACGCTTTGTCACACCGGTCTGGTGTGGGAAACGACACTAAACGGACGGCAACTTCACTTCCACCTGGCGGGAATTAATAACCAGAACTTCATCATGCGCGACGAAGAAACCGGCTCGTGGTGGCAACAAGTGACCGGCGAGGCGATCCAGGGACCATTGAAAGGCCAACGCCTCCGTCCGGTTTTCCATGATGAGTTGACGTTTGGATTGTGGAAGCGCGAGAAACCTGAGGGGCGTGTGTTGCGACCTGTCGAAGAGATCGCGCGTACAGGAGAGTACGCGCCAGTCAATTGGGAAGAGAGAATGACCAGAGTGCCGGTCGCGACCTCGGTAGTACTGGATAAATCACTCCCACCGCGGGCCCTCGTTATCGGTGTCACTGTTAATGAAGTATCGAAAGCTTATCCTTTCGAGGCGCTACTGAAACAAAATCTGATACTGGATGACGTGGGCGGCGTTCCAATCTTTATCGTGGTTGGTGATGACCGCAGATCTGTGCGCGCCTTCGGAAGAGTAGTCGACGGGCGCAAACTGGAATTTTTTGTCAAAGCAAATGCGTCTTCGCTGACTCTGATTGATGCGGAAACGGCCAGTGAATGGGACTTCACGGGCAGGGCAGTCTCAGGGCCGCTTAACGGAAAGCAACTGAAGAGAGTTGCAATTCTCAACGACTATTGGTTCGACTGGATTACTTATAATCCGAAGACGTCGGTTTATACGCTTGGTGGCTAGGTCAGAGGGCAGAGGGCAGAGATCGGAGATCAGAGATCAGAGATTAGAAGTCAGCAGTGCGTGAATGTCTCAAGTAGCCACAGGTCCTTGATCTCTGGTGCGCGGCTGATGCGCGGCAAATCTCCGACTTGCCGAGGTTCCTACTCTGCGCACCGTCGGGTGATTGTTGAATGCCCCTTTATGGAATTTGGTCGCCGATTTTTTCGTTCCGCCACGCTTCTCTTCGCA